>Ga0207693_10000065_pt1 | contig 91476 bp, 68 predicted proteins | sample LARL81metaG_FD_184347 | JGI IMG/M metagenome (GOLD analysis project Ga0207693, IMG submission 184347) | Corn, switchgrass and miscanthus rhizosphere microbial communities from Kellogg Biological Station, Michigan, USA - LAR L8-1 metaG... | ecosystem: Host-associated > Plants > Roots >...
AATGTGAGTTCGGCTTCGCGCGCAACGGAAATTGACTTGAAGGGAGTGACTCCATCAGGAACGGCAGAGGTCATCACTCTGGCAAGCGATGATCTGAAAGCAGAGAATAGCCTAGATCATCCGGAAAACATCACGCTCAAGAATTCGACGCTCGAGGTGAAGTCAGCAAAGATTCCAGTGGAACTGAAGCCCTATTCCGTAACCGTGTATCGGATTCCCGCGCACTAGGGATTTATCGAAGCAACATTATCGAACGTCGACCTTCTCGTCTTGAAGCCGCTTGTCGGCTTCGTCCGTTCCCGTGAGTTCGAATGAATTCGTAATCGCTGCCTTGCCCTTTTCCACGCTCGTAATCACGTACGAACAACCGATCCAGTGCGCCTCTTCGTGATCGGTCTTCGACCACTGCGCCGGATGGTCCGGATGCGAGTGATAGAAACCCACAATATCTTCTCCGCGATCACGTCCCTCACGCTGGATTCGCACGAGTTCTTTAGGGTCGATGTTGTATCGGTTATGGGCGGAATCAGTACGAGTGTTACCGCAACGCGCAGTGCTAGTCACTGCCTTGCTACCATCGTCTTCGAACTGACCGAGCAGCACACCACAGCACTCGTGCGGATAAGTTTCTTCACCGTGTTTCCGAATGGCTTCGTAATTAGAGTTGGAAATTTTGAGCATTCAGATTGTTCGTGACGGATTTCAGATTGCAGATTTTAGATTGCAGATTGATACTCAACCGTAGTTCAATCTGCAATCTGAAATCTAAAATCGCAAATTACTAGCCTTCGCTCCAGAATCTCTCGCTCAAATACTTGTCACCGGAATCGCAAAGAATGGTGACAATCACCGCTTCCTGGTCTCGCCGTGATGGAAGCTCTCTGGCAATCTTCAGGCATCCAACGACAGCCGCGGCCGCTGAAATACCAACAAGCAAACCTGCCGTACGCGAGAGCTTGCGAGCCATCGCATATGCATCTTCCGTAGAAATTTCCATGTTTTGATCCGCGAGCGAAGGATCGTAAATCTTCGGAACAATGGCACTCGCCATGTGCTTCGCACCCTCAATACCGTGGAACGACGAATCGGGCTGCAACGAGATGCACTTGACCGCCGGATTGAGTTCCTTCAGTCGACGCGTCGTGCCCATAAATGTTCCGCTGGTACCGAGCATGGAAACGAAGTGTGTGACGCGCCCCTGTGTTTGTTGCCAGATTTCATTGCCCGTGCCCTGATAGTGCGCCTTCCAGTTCGCCTCATTTGAGTACTGATCGGCGTAAAAATATTGATCGGGATGTTCGCTGGCGAGCGACCGCGCCATACGAATCGCCCCATCCGAGCCATCGCCAGGATCGGTATAAAGGATGTTCGCTCCATACCCTTGCAGAATCTGCTTACGCTCGCGGGAAACATTCTCGGGCATGCAGAGCGTTACAGGAAAACCCTCAGCCGCACCGAGCATCGCGTACGCAATTCCCGTATTCCCACTGGTGGCATCGAGCAGAATCTTTCCAGGTCGAAGTAGCCCCTTCCGCCGCGCTTCTGCAACGATATTGGCGGCTGCACGATCTTTTACAGATCCGCCGGGGTTGTACCATTCGGCCTTGCCCAAAAGTGTTATGCCCGGCAAATCTCGCGTTAGCGCATCCAGCCGTAAAAGGGGAGTGTTTCCGATCCTCTCCATCAAGCTGTGACCAAGCGTTTCGCCCAGTCCAGCGCCCATTTCGCGCGTTTCAGCAGGTTGCTGTTCTGCCGCCAGCGCTGGTGATTTGCTTGAGCCGTATGTCATCTCTGCCAGATTCCCGTGACCAACGTAATGTGATATGTAGTCAGAAACACGGTATGTAGTATTTTGTTTAGATGAGTCAGAATCCACCGGCGACGCTGCCTCTGTAAAGTTACATTCGGCTTTTATAATTGCGCATCCAATAGACGGGCAACCGCCGATAAGGAAAGGTTGAAGCAAACACCAATGGCGAAATCAACAGAAACCCGGACCTACGAAGAGGCTCTCGCGTGGCTCCGCGACAATGGGTTCGATGTCACCGACGCACCAGGCACTACTGCCCGCGTCTTCCTGCGGAAGTATAACGTATCGGCCGCGATTCAGAAGACAGCGGAAGATGGTGTCAAGATCTTCGCTTATCCCGGTTGCCTTATCGGAAGCGAGATCTCCAAGCTGGTCAACCGCGGATACCAGCAATTTCTGAAGACCTCGAAGAACGAAGTCCCAGCGACCGCTGATCAGTTGAAATCCTTGCAGACCTTCTCTGAGGAATTGAAGACAGCTTTGGGTCTTCCGAGCCTGTATAACGAAGCGCTCGGAACCGTCAGCGAGTCTTATCATTACGACCGCATCGAAAACCGTGATAAGCCAGAGGTCGATCGTCCGAAACGCCCATGGGAAGTTGCGGGCAAGCAAGCAGCAGTCGCGGCTAAAAAAGGAAGAGCGTAAAAGCAGGTTTCAAGGTTGCAGGTTTCAAAGAACCTAGACGGTTTTCCTTCGAAACATTGAAACTTTCTTCTCACTTCTCACTTATCTTCAGCAGGCTTGGCGTCGCTTGACGCTGGTATCTTGTCCGCCGCTTCTTGATCCGCTTTCTCGCGCAGTTCCCGCACTTTCCTCAGTTCCCGTTCGGCTTCTGACTTCCTTCCCGACGTCTGGTATAGGCGACTCAGCTGATAGTGAGCATCGGGCTGATTGGGATCGAGTTTCACCGCCTTCAGCAGAACTGCCTCGGCCTCCCTGTAATTCTTATCCGCAATGTAGATCGCTCCCAGATCAAGATATGCGATGCGTATGTCCGGACTCGCCTGAATTGCGCGCTGGAGCAGTGAAAGTGCGGCATCCCGATGGTCGCTCTTCCACTCCACGTCCCCAAGATAGGCGAGCGATTGCGCGTGCTGGGGATCGGCTTGCAACTCCAGTTCGAATTCCTTGCGGGCCTCGTCGTAACGCTGGGATTTCCAGTAGAGATAACCCAGGCCGAAATGGACGCTCGGCTCCTTGGGAGCAATTCTGGCGGCGGTTTCGAACTCAGCGATCGCTTCGGGCGTTTTGCCCAATCCGTCGAGCGCCTGTCCCATCAGAACGTGAGTTGGCGCAGAGTCGGGGCTCTGCTGCAGCAGCAGACGGAATTCCTCAAGCGCGCAATTGAGTTTCTTCGCCAGAAGACAACTCTGCGCCAGCATCTGATGAAGCTCCGCATTTGCCGGATCTGCCTTGCTGGCAGGCCCGAGGTATTGGGCAGCCAGATCGAACTTTCGCTCTCCGTAGTAGCTCATCCCGAGCAGAGTTCTCGCCTGAGCGTTGTTCGGATCTGTGGCGAGTACAGCGCGAAGCGCAGTTGCGGCTGCTGAGAAATGTCCCTGCTTGAACTCTGCTAGACCGAGGTTGAGTTGCATGCCAGGCAGCTTGGGATTCAGCTTTAGCGCCTTGCGATATGCAGCGGCGGCTTCGTCATATTTCTGCAGGCGCGCGAGATCGACACCGAGCGCAGCAAAGGCTGCGGCGTCACTTGGATTTCTGGCGGTAACGGCCTTCCAGGCTTCCGCTGCTTCGGACCATTTCTGCTGCTGCTCGAAAGACATGGCATCTGCAGGGCTTTGTCCGTGCGCGAGGGCGACTACGGGGAGCAGGATCGCTGCAAAGAGGATTCCAAGGGAGTACCTGGTCACGCGAGGCGGAGCTTGTAAGAAAAAAACTGGCGTTGTTGAACTGGTCAGAGACGAGTTTCGTTTTGGGAAACGGATGGGTTTGTGGGGTATCTCCCCCTCCCCCCAGTCTAGTGGAATCATCGAGTTACGGGAAAATCTCAAAATAATCTATGGGGCTCAATTACTTACTGGCAAAATATTGACCTACAATGACTTAGCTCGTATCGGGGTTACGTGACCTGTACTGCTTTCGCCTTGGCAATGATCTGCTGATTTGAATTTGCGCGCAAGTGCAGATGTCGCACCGTCTCGCTGTGGATGGCTGTGGAAAAACAGGCTTCGGGCTCCAGGCGTCAGGATTTTCAGTTCGAATGAATCTTCCCATTTTTTGCGAGGCCGTCGAGCCAGCGTTTGGCTGTTGGTGCCTCCGGCCGGTCGCCGTACCGTTTAAGGAAGTCGCGCAGGGATTGCGCCGCGTCTTCGTACTTCCCGACTGCAGTAAGCGACTGGGCAACCAGCAACTCAATCTGCGGAGCTTTGCCGTTCGACTGTTCCCATGCAAGCTGGGACGCTTTCAGCGCCTGATCGTACTGCTCGCGGTGGTAATACGCCTTGCCAAGCGCCCACTGCGTCTCCCACGTGCCGGAATTCAACTGAACCGACTTCTCCAACGGCGCAATCGCAGCTTCGTAATTTCCCTGGTCCACGAAGGCCATGCCTAGCGCGGAAAAGGTGCGGCCGCTAGTGGGTTCCATCTGAGAGGCTTTTTCTAAAGCGCTTTGTGCCTGCGGCCAGTTCTGCTGTTTGAGGAATAGCACTCCCTGCACATAAAGAACATCCGGATGGCCAGGAGCCAGTTTCGACGCTTCGGTCAGGTACTTCTCGGCTTCTGAAAGCTTGTTCTTGCTCAGCGCTTTCAGACCCTTATCCAAAGCTTCCTTTGCCTTGGGAGCGAGGATCGGCTTAGCCGGGACTCCTGCATTCTGACTGGGAGCCGAATCGCGCTGCAGGGTTGCGTCGACTTCATATCGCATCGCCACCGAGACGCTCAGATCCCTTTGAGCCGACTTGTAGCCCATGGCATCGACGACGACGGAGTAACTTCCAAAAGGCAGAGATCCGAAAAAGGCGTTTCCACGAGAAAGAGCAGTGTCGTTCACCAGCATCCCATCCCGATAGAGCTTTACACTTCCTGCCGTCGTGATCGCCCCTCCCGCGGTGTCGTGAACACTAATCGAGATTTCTGGCCTGTCGGTGCGCGGGACTAGAACATCGCCAGGGCTCTGTTGAGCGGATGCGGGGGGAAGCTGCAGAAGATGGGCAGCCACTAGGCCAAGAAGAAACGTCATCAGCCGAACTCTGTGAATTGTGGCGAAAGGCATAGCAATCTCGGCCAAAACTTGCGCTCAAGCCTATTCCGCTCTGAGCATGGGCGTCAACGAGGAAGCACGCCGTGAAAGTGTCGTAGAAGGGATTCTGTCGCGAGAGACAGAAAACGCCCCGCTCGTTGATGACGAGCGGGGCGAAATTAGCCCTTGGTGAGAAAAGGTTAGAAGCTGATCTTTCCGCCGAGTTGGATAATGCGCCCGGGGAAGAATGAGTTAGGCACCCCGAAGTCGGAAGCGCCAAAGCCCAAGCCTATGTTCTGAATCTGCGGATGGTTAAAGGTGTTAAAGGTTTCAAGCCGCAGTTCGAATTGACTGCCTCGAGCTTCGCTGAACACGAAGTTCTTGAACAGGGACAGGTTCCAGTTATCACGCCCCGGTCCATCCAGGCCGTTGTGGGGGAAGTTGCCCCAAGCGCCGGGTGTCGGGATAGCGAATCCTGAACCTGTTACCCACTGCTGTTTCGTGTGCGGTGCGACGATGCTGCCAGCTCGGTCAGGCCGGTTGGTTCCCCCGACACCGTTGCCGCCCTGGTCGTAGTTGCCACAGGACGACCCCGGAGGGTTGCACAGGGCGACCGGTATAGCTTGGCCGTGGTTCAGCGTCACGTTGTACGGCACTCCGGACTCAATGGTCACGATGCCGGAAACCTCCCAGCCACCCACAAGCGTTCTTGCCAGGGCGTTGGAGCTGTGCCGCATGAAGGGCACCTCGTAGATGAAGTTCAGCGACAGGTTATGCAGACGATCATAGCCGCCTCTTCCAGCGTCATATGTCCAGGCGGAGTAGGGATTGGAGACGGTACCGAGGTCGCCTCCACCGCTACCAGCCGTGGTCGGGTCATAGCCACGAGAAAGCGTGTAGAACACACGCAGGCTTAAATCCCGCTTGATCTGCGAATTCAGGTCCACCTGCAGACCGTTGTAGTGGGCATTGGCGCCAGAGGTTGACATGTTGATGGATCCGAAACCCAGGTACGGATTCACGGTGTTGCGCTGAACCCGGTCGGGACCGATTATTCCCAGAAGGTTCGAGGGATCCGGGAGATTGATGTCGGAGTAGTAGTTCTGCTGCCGGCTTTGGTTGCCAACGTACATGACGGCGAGCACTGTGCGAGAAGCAAGGGAGCGCTGAATGCCGGCGCTGTACTGGTAGACCACAGGCAGCTTGTACTGGTTCACGGCGAGACCGGTTATGCTGGCGACTGTAATCGGAGCAACCGCCGTTGAACCATCCTTCAAGAACGTGCTGGGATTATCCAGCGTTACGTTGCTGAAGGTAACGTTGGAACTGAACGGAACGTTCGGACCGGCGTTATACATGTCATTGCCCTGAATGCGTTCGTACATGGCACCGAAACCGCCGCGGAAGACGGTCTTGCCGCTGCCAGTAAGGTCATAGGCAAAGCCGATGCGCGGACCAAACGCCGCCCAATCTGTATTGACCAACCCTTTCGGGACGCCAGGAGTGGTCCCGGGAATACCGATACCGTTCAGATAGAACTGAGTGCCAGCCGCCTGAAGGATAGGATTCGGGCTACCACCCAGACCTGGGCTGGTGGGAGAAATGTTGCCATTCGCGTCGAGAATGGCTGGCTTGGTCCCATCGTACATCTTCGGATAGAAGTTGCCCATCCGATTCTTGGCTTCGTAGGTGTGGGGCACGCCGTCCCAGCGCAGCCCCAGGTTCAGAGTCAGCCGCTTGTTAACGCGCCAGTTATCCTGGAAATACAGAGCCGTGGACACGTTGTTCCAGAAGCCCTTATCCTGCACAGCGAGTTCGGTGTAGCCGGTGGATAAGCCGAGGAGGAAATCGGAAAAGTCCAGACCCGTAAAGACATCGCCGAAGTTAAACGCGCCCTGGGTCTGGCCAAACAGGTCCTGAACTTTCTTGTAGATCGCCCAGCTACCACCCATCTTCATCTGGTGCGCGCCCTTGGTCCAGGAGATGTCGTCGCGGATCTGGTAATCATCCGCCTTGTTTTTCCACGGCCAACTGTTGTTTCCGAATCTCGTGGTCGTCGAGCCCGTCAGATTGATGTTCGGGAGTCGGTTGTCATTGTTCGGGCCAGTAAAGAGGCGGTTGGCAGTGTATTGGGTCCCATCCGCAGAAATCAAACCGGTCGGAATAATGTTAATCCGGTTGCCGTTGTAATTGAAGGAGGCCTCGTTCAGCAGCGTGGGGCTGATGGCATAGGTCGTGTGAATGACGCCGCTGTAGGACGGGTTGCCAAAGCTCGTGCCCTGCACCGGAGTGTTCGACGTGTTCCACAAACTGGTACCAAATGTCTGATCCACCGATTCGTCGACAAAATGTCCGAACACCGAGAACTTGCTACTGAAGTTGTGGTCGATGCGGACAATCTCTTCGCGCAGGTTGGTGGGAGAGTTGTTACCACCAAAGAACGTGGGATTCCCGTGGTCGAGTGCGGTCGGAGCCGGGAAGATGCCGCCGAACTTGCCACCAGCATTCAGCAGAGCCGTCGCATTGGGGCTGATCATGCAGCTCGGAATCTGATTACCAGGAAATGGATTTCCCTGCGTGATTCCAGCGGGAGCAACTCCGCCCGGGCAGTTCTGGAAGAGAACGGATCCGGCCACCTGAGACGCGCTGGGCACGTCGATGGTCTTGGAACTTGAACTGAGGTCCCCCGTGTACCAGTCACTGCCAATGACGCCGTCGCCAGGGACGATGGTCTGAAGGGTACCGCCGTTGATGTACTTCCGCCATTCCATGTTGTAGAAGAAAAACGTTCTGTTCCTGTCAGGGTTGTAGAGCTTTCCAAAGGTTACCGGACCCCCAACGTTGAAGCCGAAGGTGTTCTGGCGGAGTTCGGCGACCGGGTTCGGGGCCCGATTGTTGTAGGTTCGGGCATCGAACGCGTCGTTGCGGTTGAATTCCCAAGCTGCGGCATGGAACTGCTTGGTTCCGGATTTGAGAACCATTGTCATGGTGCCGCCCGAGGAGAGACCGTAGTCTGCGCTGTAATTAGACGTGAGCTGACGAAACTCGGCAATCGAATCCAGAGAGGGGGCGATGCTCATGCCGCCGGCGCCACCGCGGTCGGAGTTTTCGCCACCATCCAGCAAGTAAAGGTTATGATTCTGACGCATACCACTGAATTCGACACCAGCGCTGCCGCCAACCGGAGTGTTGGGAGCAGTGACGTCAATCTGGCTGGAAGCTCCAGGCGCGAGAGCGGCCAACTGGTAAATTCCGCGGCCGTTGACTGAGAGACCCTCCATCTGCTGACCGGTGATGACGTTGCTGACTTCACCGGTGTCGGCCTGCACGGCAATCGTGTTGGCCTCGACCGTGACCATTTCTTGTGAGCCACCTACTGCCAACTGGAAGTCGGCACGTTGGCGATCACCAACCTGCAGGACTACGCCTTTTTTCTCTGCAGTCTTGAAGCCGCTCGTCTCCACTTTCATGTCGTAGTGGCCGATGTGGATGTCGACAGCGGTGTACTGACCTGCATCGTTGGTCGTGTATTCCTTCGAAATACCTGTTTCGGTATTCGTCAACGTCACTTTGGCGTTCGCAACTGCTGCGCCAGAAGGATCAGTGACCGTTCCGACGATCGTGGCTTCTTGCGCCAGGCCTTGGGCCGCGAAGAGCAGTACGAGTGCTCCCAACAGCAAGGCCCAACGGAAATTCAATTGTTTCAGGGATAGGCCGAAACTCCCGGCATGCGTGGGCGAGAGGGATTTCATTTGCCAGCCTCCAGAATCTCTTTTTTGGTCGGGATAGTCCTCTGGGACGGAACCCCATGTTTCGTGAACGTTTACGGTGTAATTGGTCTCGTAAACCTTTGTCAAGAAGAAAATCGACGAACAAAATCGTTATCGTAGAGGCCAGGCACTAGCCTGCGAACCCACCTCATGGCCTGAATTTCTCATCTCCGCAGCTTGACCCTGTGGTGTTCCGGTGCTATAAGCGACGGTCACCGTAATCGTTTACGAAATTCATCGATATTCATCTGGCGCGCGCCTGCCTGCCCTCCCCCGGGCTTCCAGCACGCAGGAGGATTTTAATGAAAATCCATGTGAACATGGCTGTTTTGACCATTTGTGTACTATCCCTGTTTCTTCCTGCTTTCGCACAATCCGGTGGCAAACCGGCGTATCTCGACCCTTCCCAGCCCATCGATGCCCGTGTCGACGACCTGATCAAACGTATGACGCTGGAGCAGAAGGCCCAGCAACTGGTGAATCAGGCTCGTGCGATTCCCGATCTCCAGGTGCCAGCCTACGACTGGTGGAGCGAAGCGCTTCACGGTGTTGCCAATGCTGGTACGGCCACAGTTTTTCCTGAACCCGTCGGCTTGGCGGCTACTTTTGACGATCCGCTCATTCACGAAATGGCGGTCGTCATCGGCACCGAGGCCCGCGCGAAACACGAGCAAGCGGTCAGGGCGGGGCGCCGCGACATTATGGAGGGTCTCGATTTCTGGTCCCCGAACATCAACATCTTTCGCGACCCACGTTGGGGACGCGGCCAGGAGACTTACGGCGAAGATCCTTTCCTCACCGGACGCATGGGCGTGGCGTTTGTGACGGGACTGCAGGGTGACGATCCAAAGTATTTTCGCGTGATCTCGACGCCGAAGCACTACGCCGTGCACAGTGGCCCAGAACCCACGCGCCACACGATTGATATCCAGGTCTCGAAGCATGACATGGAGGACACGTATCTGCCGGCGTTTCGCGCGACGGTCACCGAGGGCAAGGCGGAATCCATTATGTGCGCCTACAACCGAGTGAATGGCGAGCCGGCTTGCGGGAACACTTTCTTGTTGAAAGACACGCTGCGTGGCGCATGGAAATTCAACGGCTATGTGGTGTCGGACTGCGATGCCATCGTCGACATTTTTCAGGGCCACCACTTCGCGAAAAGCCAAGCCGAGGCTGCGGCGGTAGCGATCAAAACCGGGATGGACAATGAGTGCGCCGATTTCTTCACCATCACTAAAGACGATCACGACTACAAGCCATTTGTCGACGCGGTGAAACAAGGTCTGTTGACGGAGGCCGATCTGGATGTCTCGTTGCGCAGGCTCTTCACTGCACGTATGCGTCTTGGGATGTTCGATCCTCCATCGATGGTGCCGTACGCCAATGTTCCGGAGTCTGAAATCGACAGCGCGCCGCACCGGCAGCTGGCGTTGAAGGTGGCGCGGGAATCGATGACGCTGCTGAAGAATGATGGGGTGTTACCGCTCGCGCCGACGGTGAAGAAGATCCTGGTGGTTGGTCCGCTGGCGGAGTCGGTGCAGGTGCTTCATGGAAACTACAGCGGGACCGCATCGCACGCGGTCACGGCGCTTGAGGGCATTCGCAAGCAGTTCAGCGGAGCGGTTGTAACGTACCAGCCGGGAACCAACTTTCTGCGTGAAATGCCGCCGGTCCCGACATCGGTGCTCACGACTGAGGACGGCAAGCCGGGACTCAAAGCGGAGTATTTCACGGGCGATCTGAGTGGCACGCCGCAGGTAACGCGGGTTGATCCCATGATCAACCTGCAGACAGCACGGTTCAGTCCAGATCCTCAAACGTTCCTGGGGCCTGAAGGGCTGAAGGAGTTCTCTGTGCGGTGGACGGGATTCATTACTCCCAGCGAGACCGGAACGTATGAAATCGGCCTTTCCGGATCGAATGAGCGCATGTGGCTCGATGGCAAGCCGATCGTGGATGATGCAGTGCTGCACGATCCCAATGTGCAAACGGCGAGCGTGTCGCTGGAGAAAGGACACCGCTACCCGGTAAGAGTCGAGTTCTTGAAAGGAGCGTTCCACATCAAGATGGTGTGGCAGCCGACGGGGAAGGATCCCATGGTCGAAGCTGCTTCCGCCGCGCAAAAGGCCGACGTGGTGGTGGCGGTAGTGGGTATCACGTCGAGACTAGAGGGCGAAGAGATGAAAGTTGATGTCCCGGGATTCCGTGGCGGAGACCGAACCAGTTTGAATCTACCCGCGGAGGAAGAAGCTCTGCTCGGAGCGATGAAAGGAACGGGTAAGCCGCTGGTTGTAGTGCTGATGAATGGTAGCGCGCTTGCCGTAAATTGGGCTAACGATCACGCGAACGCGATTCTTGATGCGTGGTATTCGGGCGAGGAAGGTGGAACCGCTGTCGGCGAGACGCTGGCTGGTGTCAATAATCCTGCGGGACGCTTGCCGGTGACCTTCTACAAGGGCGTCGAACAACTACCCGAGTTCGAAGACTACAACATGAAGAACCGGACTTACCGCTACTTCACTGGAGAGCCGCTCTACGGGTTCGGCCACGGACTCAGTTACACGACTTTCGAGTACAGCGGGATGAAGTTGTCGAATCCGCAGTTGCAGGCTGGGGGGCCTCTCGACGTGGAAGTCGACGTGAGGAATACCGGCAAACGGGATGGCGATGAGGTCGTGGAACTCTATATCGGCTTTCCCAAGCTTGCGGGCGCTCCACTCAAGGCGCTGCGCGGATTTAAGCGCCTGCACCTGAAAGCGGGGGAGCAGCAGCATGTGAAGCTGACGCTGGGTGCGCGTGATCTGAGCTACGTCAATGAAGCAGGCGACCGCTTCGTCGGCGCGGGGCAATATTTGATCACTGTCGGCGGCGGACAGCCGGGGACCAAGGCTCCGCACGCAGACGCCAAGCTGACGATTCAGGGCGAGGAGAAACTGCCGGAGTAGGCCGCCGGGAAAGCCCTTGACCACAAAGGACGCGAAGGTTCACGAAGGAATTCAGGAGGCCTCTTCGTGTGACTCCGTGTCCTTTGTGGTTGAATACTATTCAGGCCATGAGGAATCGTTTCTTCTGTCTGCTTGCAGGACTCATTTTTAGTGTTCCGGCCGCATTCCTAGCTCCGCAGACCAAACCGCCCGCAAGAGAAGACTCCAAATCGGTAACCGACAGCGCGATTCACTTTGTCTTTCAGGCGATCGATTTCAAACTCGACTCCAACGAAAGTCCCGAACATCACGCGCCCGAAACCATGGAGGGAGGCGTTGCGGTCTTCGACTACAACAATGACGGCAAGCTCGATATTTTCTTCGCGAACGGCGCCAACCTGAAAACGCTGAAGAAAGATTCTCCGAAGTACTACAACCGTCTTTTCGAGAATGATGGCAAGGGACACTTCACCGACGTCACGGAAAAAGCGGGACTGGCTGGAACAGGCTATGACACGGGCGTAGCCATCGGAGACTACGACAACGATGGGTTTGAAGACATATTCGTCGCAGGCGTCTACCGGAATACGCTTTATCACAACAATGGAAATGGGACCTTCGCTGATGTCACCGCCAAGGCCGGTTTCAACAAGCCCGATTCTGAGTACGGCCCGCTCTGGGCTGTAGCGGCTGCATGGATTGACGTTAACAACGACGGCCTTCTCGACTTAGTTGTTGTCAACTATCTCAAATGGGATTTCGATCACGAGCCCGTTTGCAGCGGATACGGGCACAATGATTATTGCCATCCGAAGATGTACAAGCCCACGCCGAATCAATTATTCATCAATAACGGCGATGGAACGTTTCGTGACGCTTCGGGTGAAGCGGAATTCCGGGCGCATCCCGGAAAGGGCATGGGCGTCGCGGCCGCCGACTCTGAGCTTACCGGCCGCATGGACTTGATCATCCCGAACGACAAGCTCATGAACTCTTTTTATCGCGCCAAGGGCAACGGAAAATTCGAGGAGGTCGGGTTTGAGGAGAACGTCGCGCTGCGAGAGGACGGCGTATATATCTCCGGCATGGGCGTCGACTTTCGCGATCTCGATAATGATGGCTACCCGGATATTGTGATTGTCGCTCTCGATGGTGAGACGTTCCCGCTCTATAAGAACACTGGCAAGGGCAGTTTCATCGAAATCACACGCGAAAGCGGGATGACGAAGCAGAGTCTTCCCATGTCGGGGTATTCGCCCAACATCGCCGACTTCGACAACGATGGATGGAAAGATGTTTTCGTATCACGAGGGCACGTGCAGTCACTGACCTCGACCAATCTCGTGATCGAACAGCCGAATAGTGTCTTTCGAAATCTTGGTGGGATGAAATTCTCCGCCTTGACCGCAGAAGCCGGGTTTACCGCGCAGCCTCCGTCTCGTCACCGGGGTTCGGCTTTTGGGGATCTGAACGCTGACGGCAAGCTTGACGTAGTCGTGAACGCGCTGAATGCTCCCGCCGAAATCTGGATGAACGATAGTTCCGGAGCTAATCATTGGATCGAATTCAAGCTGCAAGGGACGAAGAGCAATCGCGACGGCATAGGCGCTCGCATAAAAGTTGTCACGAAATCCGGGACGCAGTACAACCACATGACAACAAGCTGCGGCTATGCTTCCTCAAGCGCTGGCCCGGTCCACTTTGGTCTGGGGAGTAACACCTCCGTCGAACTGGTCGAGATTCACTGGCCTTCCGGAATCGTGCAGCAAATGAAGGACGTGGCCGGAGATCGGATTGTCGCGGTCAAGGAACCCGAGAAGTAATCGTCGGACCGTTTAGGATCTTTCTAGTGTCATTCCGAGCGCAGCGAGGAATCCCTACGTCCTGGGCAGGCCTCGTGGTGGTAGGGATGCTTCGACTCGGACCGAGTTCGCTTTGCGATCTTGTTCTGCGCTCAGCATGACAACGTTTTGTTTGTCGTCCCGTTACGAAGTATTCTCACGGCCGCGGAGTGATCCTCAGTCGCAACTCTCCGACGATACCTGAAGGCAAGGGCTGCAAATGATCCATCCCTTGTGGAACAAACCTCTCACCATAACGGTCGTTCAATAGTCGGTAATCGGGAAGGCTCTGACCTGCCAGAGCGTTAATCGCAGTGTTGCCGACCACGATCTTCAGGTCGTTCTTTCCGGGCTTCAGCCATGCGGTAAGGTCGATCTCGTATGGGGGATGCCACACGACTCCTGCGCGCGTTCCGTTGATGTACACTTCTGCGGCGTCGCGCACTGGGCTTTCCAGGTAGGCCCGCATGTTGAACTCTGGCAACGGATCCGGCAGAGCTTCGGGGCTGCCTTCTCCGAATTCGAGGGCGAGCGAATTCTTTCCCACGATATCCGCAGGGACCTCGAAAGTTTTCTCATAGCTGACTTCACCGGCGTAGTACCGAAACCGCTCTTCATCGCTCCAGGAATGGAGTTTTGTCATCGAGATCGTCTGATTGATCCCGCGAAATGTTAGTTTCCAGTCCGAAGACAGGTCGATATCTCTCGGATGAGAACCGTCGACGGGCTCGGATTTGTTCGTGGCAGAGTGCCGCGCCGATTTCTTGCTTACAGAGTATGTGAAGAGAATCAACCTCGATTCATACGGCTCAAGAAACAGCTCGATCCGCGATGGATTAGAAATCGTGGAAATGCCGCCTGTGAATGGATCCAACCACTCCGCATTGTGTCCGGCGCCGCGGAACGTAGCCTGTGTTCGGACAAGATGATTTGACGTGTTAGCGACGAAATACAAATCTCCATCGCTCAGCCTGCGATGGATGAAGCCAATTTCCGGAGCCTTCGGAGACAGTTCCAGATCCGGCTTGGAACGACTTGCTATCGCCTGTCCGAGATTCCTCTCGTCTTCAACAAACACACCCTTGGCACCCGTGCTGCGGAACAGGCGTTGCGAGATTTCTTGAATTTCCCGGCTCTCGGCTGCCGCATTCAGAAGTCCCGGGGCCGTCGAAGGCAGCCTTCGCGTGGCGATGACGCTACCGCCATTCAGTGCGTATTGCTCGATTTTTCGGTAGGTGGCGGCGGGAATCCGCTCAACTCCCGGCACGAGCAGGACGGGATAAGAAATGCCGAGAGAATCAATCGCATCTCCATCGATGAAATCCGGGTTAAATCCAGCATCGAGAATCTGCGGGATCACTTCATGGCCCAACAAATCGCCCATCGATTCATCTATGCTCACGTCCTTGCCGCGAATGTTGAACCCGCCTTTTGTGGTTACCGATGAAGTCGATTGCCCATTCACGGTAAAACTTGCCCACGCGTCGTCATTTGGCAAAAGTAGCGCCACATCGTTCGCCGGTTTGCCCTGCCGCAACGCAAAGCTCACTCGCTGTAGATAGCCCGTGAGGTCGGGCATGGCAAACCACCACGGATTATGTGCATCGAAAGCACCCGCTGCGTACATGCGCCATCCCGGCTCTCCGGCGCTCTCGGGCGAATAAGGCCAACCGTGCCCCACCAATTGATTAATCCCTTGCAGGAAATGCAAGTCCGCTTCGGCTTTCATATCGAGTGGCGTAGCCCGAAATGCCGGAGAGTGCAGCCAAGTCCAGGTCTCCGATGAGATGACTGGCTTCCCGAACAGATGCCCCGCAGACGCGGCCCACCGCGTATCGGAGAACCGCCTCCACATCATCAGGCTCGCCTTGCCCTCACCTTCCGGAAGATCTTCAAATCGATTGCTCGAGAGAGTGACTGGGGGAAACCCGTAAGTCTGCGAACGCAGCAGTGTGTGATGTTGCTTCGCCCACTCATGCAGCGGCCTCACATAGTTTTCGTTGGCCAGTTCAGTGAGAGTCTTGCCCCAATCGTGCCGGATAGCAGAGGTGTCCGGACCCGTATCACCAATCAGCGCCAGCAGGTGAGGAGTCAGATCATATCCCCGCCGCCGCTGAAATTCCTGGAGCAACTCCGGTGTCCAGTCCGATCCATAATCTTCGAGACTATCGCTGAACACCGCAAAGGGCGGACGATCTCTGAACGCGGTCATCAACCGGTCCCCCACGGCATGGAGATGCGTTTCGATCGCCTTGCGGTCGTAGTGGTCCAGAACAAATCCTTCAGCCCCGACTGCCGGACGTTTTACTGTCATCCCTGTCCTGCTGGAGATAAAAAATAGTGCCGAGGACTCGCCACTCACTCCTTCAGGAATTTGCAACCGCCCATTCTCGGCGGCCGGATTCGGGATCCGTTTTCCTTCGTGAAGCTTGAGAGCATCGCGCAAACCCGGAACCAGAAAAATACTCTCGAGTTTTTCTCCGCTCGTCGTGTTGGGCAGGGCAATGGATTTCGAACCAGGCGCAATCGCAGCCGTCTCCACGCGCATAGCTCCGGATGCCTGCGTGATAGGAATGTGCGGGCCGCCGAAGGGCCAACCGGTCCCCAGCGTAATATCCACGCGCAGCCCCAATTTCTGCGCGGTGGCCGCCGCAAATCGAAGGTCGTCGATATGCTCGTCCGACAGGAACGGAAAATTGTGAAACCCACTCTCCGGATCATCGAGCGCGAGTGGATATAGCGTGGCGATCTCCACGCCCCCGATACCCGCCGCTTTCATCTGCTCAAGTTCGCGCTCAATCTCAGGTTTGGTGACGGAGGGGCCGAACCACCACCATCGCATCATGATGCGGCAATCGTCCGGGGGATGCGCAAAGGAGTCTCTTAGCTTTTGCAGATCAGAATCCGCCTGCGCAAAACCGATTGGGGCTTGAAAAAAAGCGAGAAACAGCAAGGCAAGGGAAAACCGTGTACAGCGCCAATTCTTTGGCATGTCCAATCCGTCGACCGTATTCCAACTCGAAGCGCGGGGAACCATAGGTAGTCGTCAATCGCAGCTTTGTACCTCCAGACGCGGCCAGAAGGCAAGGCAATGTTGTAAGGGTTCTGAGTACAAACGCCCGGTAAGAGCAGAAGCGTTGGAAACGGGCTGAACCTCGTAGACTGGTTCAGAGCGTAAAGCGAACTCCATGGCGGCGGCGCGGCTGGCCCGAATCGATCCCTAGTTGCTGTATCCGGTGAAGCATCGCAGTGCGCAGGTCGACGGGTCGGGTAGACTCTGGAAGCAAGGAGATCAAGGGCATGACTGAGCAGGAGTGGAACTCATTCGCTCGACTGTATCGAGAGATTTGGAAAGCGCACGCCGACCTAGCGACTCTAAGGACCATGCTTACCATGGCCGAGTTCGCCGCTGAACAGAACAAACTCGATATCGCTGCAAAGGCAATCGCTGGCTGGCAAGAGCGATTAGAGAGATCTCGCGGCAAGAACTTCTATGCCAAATATTTGAACAAATGTGAGCAGCACATTTCACGGGCAGAGGGACAGCAATCTTATGCGACGTTGATGAAAATGTTCGCAGACGATCCACCTATAAGCATGGGAAGCGGTCAACTGACGTAACCTGCCCATTACGCTCATCATGCTTTCCCACAAGGTCAACGAGCGATATCGCATCACTGACTGTAAGGCTTATGAAGCGTTCTTGACGAAATGCAGCCGGGAGCGATGCTTTTCCCTCATCTGCTCAATGGAAAGAGTTTTGCGAGCTAGTTGGGAGAGTTGGACAAGTTCTTCCTGAATCTGTTGCAATCGTTCCTGCCTGCTGCTGTGAGCTATGTCGGCTTCTGCTCCCTTTTGGCTTCGAAATCGATACTGTTCGTTCAACTCTTGGATGTCAGCGATTTCCGACCGAAGACGCTCAATCTTTTCCCGAAGAACTGCAAGATGATCCATAGTAGTCAGGATAACGCATCTGTCCGTTGGGAGCGCAGCAAGGCAAGCCAGGGTCAGCCCAATTACTTTCGCCACGCGACCACAGTGCTCCGTTCCCTTTCCTCCTGCGACTTACAATCAAGTTGTGGGACACTACACCACCCATCGGATCAAGGGCGGCACGCAATTCACCTGCGTCGACTGTGCGTACAGCGTCCGCACGCTTGATTTCGACCTCAAGGACGGCAACCTCCGCACTCAGGCCGCCCACGCCCTCAATCAGCATGCCACCCAAGTTCACAACCAGCCCATGATTATCTCTGACCCCAAGGTCCAGAAGTTCATCTGGCGATCTTGAGGCGGGTTGTGTCGGGGTGACCCTAAATGGTCAATGAGCGAAAAGGGCTTGGTCAACACGCCGGAGTTCGCCAAAGCATAGCGGCAAAGAAAGAAGGTAGAAGCCCTGTTCGCGGAACTGAAGAATCATATCGGACTGCGGCGTTTGCGTCTGCGCAGACTCAGGTTCGTGCGAGAGCAGTTCTTCCTGGCAGCGGTAGCTCAGAGCATCAAGCGACTGGTGCGCTTCCTCAGCCAACCGACAGGTCTCGTTCTGGATGTTAATGCTCAAAAGAACTGAGCCAAGAAAAACTCAGCGGCGTACGCCCCGAAAAAACCGTTTCCGACGCCATAGTTTTTCGACACCCACGGCCTGTTCGCAACATTTAGAAATCGACGTCACTAAAAGGTAAAGTATCGACGAGGGGATACAATCCCAGGAACGCCCTGAATCATGCATAACTCAATCGAGGAATTGATTGCCCGTGCAGCGCAACATCGCCGGGAGCGCAAGCCGACCGACGCTGCCCGTGAATGGGCGGAGGCGGTCGAGTTGTCGCGCCAGCAGAGCGACGTCCCAAGTTTGATTCGCTCTCTGAGAGGAGCGGCCGAGACTGAGCGAGACTTGGGACGAAATCGCGAAGCAGGAGATCTGTACGAAGAAGCGGTATCGTTGCGCCGAGAACAGAACAATGATGCACTTCTTTTGGCACACACGGTCCGCACCCTGGGTGACATTCGACGCCATATCGGACAGCATGAGGGCGCTCAATCCTGTTACCAAGAAGCACTCGGCATCTACTTTTTCAACCCCGAAGTGAAATTGGTCATGAGGGTCACGGGCTGGTTGACCTGCTCCGATACGCGTTCCATCAGGAAGCGTTTTCCATCGGGCGAGACGCTGTAGAACGGCAGGGTCAGGATGGTCCACTGGCTGACCATCGTCTGCGGGGACCCGAACTGGAGTGCGCCGCCGGCCTCTTTGACCGGGACAGCGACCACGGATTGCTTAAGGTCAAAGTAGTACAGCTCTTTCCCGTCCTTGCTCCAATGCGGCACCTGTCCGCCATTGGGGGAAACCTGCCATTTTCCCTGCCCCCCGCCATAGGCTTCGACGTAGATCTCGGCCCGCCCGGACTCGGCTGAGTTGTACGCGAGCCAGCGCCCGTCAGCAGAAAGGGTTGCGTTGATTCCATGGGTCACAATCTGTCGCGGCTTTCGATCTCCATTCAGCGAAACGGCCCATACACCGACCTCTTTCTGAGTGAAGCTGTTTGGCGAATAGAAGATTGTGTTGTCTCGCGCCCAATCGGTAGGCGCAAAAATTCCTCGGTCCACGTCCGGAACCAGCAATTCTTCCGAACCGGTGCCATCCGCGGGCTTACGGTAGATGCCGCTGCCAGAGGCCCGCAGTGAACTGTACGCAATCCATTTCCCGTCCGGAGACCACACCGGAAAGGTATTCCCTATCGGACCGAAGGTAAGGCGTGTGCGCACGCCCCGCGCGAGATCAAGCGACCAGACATCGTTGACTCCGGAATCCAGAGTGAGAGCAATGCGGTCCGCTTGCGGCGCGAGAACCGCGAAGTTCAGGTTTTGAAGATTATCGGCAGCGACACCGGATTGCTTCCCCGTGCGATCCATCCACACCAGTTCAACGCCACCCGAGGTTCCATTCCCAAACAGCAGCAACCGGTTGTCAGTCGCTGAAGCGCTCGTGTGCCAGGTCGATACATCATTCAAGACCCCCGAAGAAACCATTTGCGCTTCACCGCGCAATTGCCCCTTGGCAGCATCAAATGGTTGCGCCATCAACTGGTCGCCGCGGTTGAACAGCAGCATTCCGGCCGCAAAGATGCCGTTGCTCTGGGTGTGCAGCACCAACCGGTTTTCGCGGCCATCGAGCGAAGCATAGAAGATGCCGTTATTCGACAGCTGCGATGGATTGTGATTCATCGCAAAGTACAAGAAGTGCTTGCCGTCGGGGAGGAAGATGGGCCATCGGTGGGACGAGTACTGCGCCGGGTCAAGCTTAGTCACTTCGGAAGGAGCGCCTCCGGAAGCATTGATCTGAGACAATGCCGCGATGGGCGATGGAGAGAAAACGATAACGCCATTGATACTCCAGGTGCCTCCGCGGCCGAGTTGCGCGTCACACAGTACTTGCGCAGTCGTGGCGTTGAGTTCGATCGTTTTCAGCTTGCCATTCGCGAAGAATCCGAGGGATCGACTATCAGGCGACCAGAAGGGGAAAATAGCATCGTTGGTGTCGGGCAAGGTACGCGCTTCGGAGGCATTCGTCGGCTGCACCCAAATCGCAGTCTTCGCGTCTGTCCCGGTGGCAGTAAAAGCCACATAAGCGCCATCAGGAGAAAGCACAGGAGGTCCCGCGGAATCAGAAGTCAATCGGAAATGAGTATCCACAGGAGGGTTGATGACCGCGCGGGTCGCCGGGCCTTCCGGCGTTGCTCGATGCAGTAAGAATCCTGCCGATCCTCCCATCAGAATGGCGACCGCCAAGGCTGCGATCCACGAAATACGCTGCTTCGGGGATATGGAAGCTGCAACTTTCTCGACTGGCGTGGACCGTATCGCAGCAAGCGAGCGCAGGCTCATCGCGATGTCATGTGCTGACTGAAAACGCTCGGCGGGATCCTTGGCGAGACATCCGCGAATCACAAGCTCAAGCATGGGAGGCGCGAGAGGCTGGCTGGGCCCGACCGGTTCCGGATCCTTCTCCAGAATCGCTGTGAACACGCTCAGTTGTGATTTGCCCTCAAAGGCGCGCCGCCCCGTAAGCATCTCGTAAAGAACACAACCCAGGCTGAAGATATCGCTGCGCGCATCGGCTTCCGTCCCCTGCAAGACTTCCGGAGCCATGTACTGAAAAGTTCCGACGATCGAGCCCTTCTGCGTCAGCGGTGACACGGCCACAGTCAACGAAGCCAGATTCATAGTGGGCGTCGAAGGCGTAAACGGACCGACGGCCTGTGACGCGATCGGCAGCTTCGGCTTTGCCAAGCCGAAGTCCATCAGCTTCGCGCCGGCCTTGGTCAGCATGATGTTGGCAGGCTTCAGGTCGCGATGGACGATTCCTTGCCGATGAGCTTTCTCCAGGGCCTCTGCGACTTCAGTACCAATCTTCAAGACATGATCGAGGGGCAAAGGCCCTTTCGCCAGTCGCTCGGCGAGAGTGTGCCCCTCGAGATATTCCATGACCAGAAAACTGATGCCGTCCTGGGACCCAATGTCGTGCAAGGTGCAGATGTTCGGGTGACTCAGTGAGGAAATTGCCTTAGCCTCGCGCTCCATACGCTGTTTGAGTTCAGGATCGGCAGCAAGGTGCGCAGGCAAAACTTTAATGGCTACTTCGCGGCCGAGACGGGTGTCGAGCGCGCGATAGACCTCGCCCATGCCGCCGGCGCCAAGCGGCGATTGAATTTCGTAGGGACCTAGCTTGGTGCCAGAAGCGATTGGCATGCGGCCGCGCCATTATAACGCGCCGGATAAATCAACACGTCGGGCAGAACTGCATTCATCGATCTCTCAGCGAAATTCATGAGGTTTGCAATCAAAAGCGGGCACCGATTCGATGCCCGCCTCTGTACCTGGAAACTGCGGCTGCTACTTCGTTACCGGAAAGATCCCGGGCAGCACTTGCGTGCCTTCCTTCTTCACGCCATCCAGTGCCGCTGGATTCAGACCCAGCGCCTGCAGAATGGTCGGAGCAACTTGACCCGTCTGCACTGGAGTCGTGATGGTCTTGGTTCGCAGGCTGGGATTCGCGACGAGGATCATCACGTTGGTGTCGTCGTGCGTGAAACCACCGTGCTCCGCCTGTTTCTTCTTGCTTCCCGAGTATGTCACGCCCGGATTCGGACTCACGATGATGTCGGGCGTACGAGAATCGCCGTTCGGCGGGATTCCGGGCGCATTGAACAGCTGGCTCAAAGATGATCCCCAGAAGATCTGCCCGATGCCTGCTACGTTGGTCGAAGCCGGAGATTGAGTTTCCAGCACCTGAACCTGCTGCAAGGCGGTACACGACGAACTCAGCCATAAGAGTGAAATGTCATCTTCGGTGGGGCCGATCTGTCCGCCGGCATTCGACTCCGAGGCCGGCAGGCATCCGTCGATTAGCTGACTGGGCGAAGTCGTCACTGGGCCCGAAGTGGTGATCCCGGTGTAACGTGGGGAGTCAATCGGACTTTGACCGTGCTTCGCGGTGATAATAATGAGCGTGGAGTCATACAGGCCTTGCTTCCTCAACTCCGCAACCCAGTTTCCGATCGCTTTATCGACATATTGGATTTCATTCAGCAGTAGAGCGCTCGGCGTGCCGGTCGCGTCCAGATACCCGCCGCTGCCGACGTTCTTCTCGATCAGCTTCTGCCCAACGCTGACCGCCTGAAAATTCATTCCAAATATGTTCGGTACGCGGGCTCTGTGATTGCGGTTGTGGCTGTAACCATCAATTTCGTTGAGGATGGCATTCGCTTTGAGTTGGTCGTAGCACTGAATGTTCTGGAAGCTGTTGGTCCATGCCGTGAGATCCGAGTTCGAATCCTGAACCGTGCTGCAGTCCGCGCCTAGCGCCGTCATCACACCTGGAAGCGGAACGACGTTGGAGTTGATCTCCGGCCCGTAGAAGTCATCGAGATTCGTTCCGTCGCCAGGACCATTGACCGATGAATACGCTGGGTGCTTATCAGACCAGGCGGTATAGCCTCCCACCCCATGAATCACCCCGAACACGGTATTCGCCCGCACAAAGTTCCAGGGATACACCGGTGCGCAGTTGTTGTACGGGTCGCGCGGCAGTTTTGTCGGGTCGATGGAGTTGATTCCTCCATCTCCATTGCTCGTGCTGATCCCGTCGATGCCGTTCAAAAATGTCTGATTCTTATCGATTCCCTCTTCGTACTCGGTCGTCGTGCCGTTCGGCTGGTTGGGAACGCAATTGCCTCCGGAAAGGCCGTTGCCAGTCGCGTTCTGCGGAGGAGCCAATATACGGTCATACGCTACGTCGTAGAAAGCGCCGTGAATCCGTGGCGTCGCGCCGCTGACGATTGTCGTCAGCCCCGGGAAAGAATCCGAAGGACGCGACGTACTCGTGTCCAGATAATTCACTCCGATCTTTCCGAGCGCAGCCAGGTTGGGACAATACGGCTCACCGTTATTCACTCCGCTGATGCCTTGCGAACAGTTGAGATAATCCACCGCATGCATGCCGTCAATGCTCACCAGTAAAACTCGTCGGATGTGATTGCGCTCGTTCCCGTGTCCCGCATCCTGTGCGAGCACTTCCAACCCTAAAAATGTCGTCAGGGCGACAACAAGGGTCAATTGTCGTAAATGCCTTCTCTTCATCGAAGACTCCTGCTATGGAGGATGTGGTGCCTTTGGTTAGGGACTCTAGCGGCGGAATATTTCGCTAGTGTTACTAAGAGATGAATTTGTCTTCAGGTAACGCTGGGAATCCTTGCTGGCAAGCGGCTTTCACGAGAGAGTGTCTAGAGATTGCGTGAGCGAACGCAATCAAAATGTCCGGGTAATGGATGAGAAGGAATCAGGCAAAGCTGTGCAAAGCGGGGTATATCTTACGGTAGGTCTGATAACCGCTCTGAAGCGATGACGAGTCCGTGGAGTTCGGCACAATCCGCTTGGCCACGCGCACGATCGCATCGCAGGCTTGCTCGACGGACGACCACGCACCGGCGCCGGTTCCAGCCAGGATCGCAGCACCATAAGCCGCGCCTTCCTCGGCAGCAACAATCTCGACCTCGCGCCCGTACACATCCGCCTGAATCTGCCGCCACAGCGGAGATCGCGCTCCACCACCGCCCAATCGAATCGATGTCACTGGAATCTTCATCTCGTCAAAAATGGAGAACGTATCTTTCAGACTGAACGCCACCCCCTCCATGATGGCGCGAATCACGTGAGCCCGCGTGTGCGAAGCGGATAGTCCTACCAGCGCGGCACGCGCATTCGGATCCAAATGGGGCGTACGCTCTCCCATCAGGTACGGCACCCAGAAGGCACCTTCCGAGCCCGCTGGTGCCTGTTCCGCTTCTTCCGCGAAGACGTCATACGGATCTCTGCCGTCTTTCTTCTGCACTCCCGGCGAGGCTGCCCCAAAATTGTCGCGGTACCAGCGCAGTGACAATCCCGCCGCCTGCGTCACTCCCATCACGTGCCAGCGCCCGGGAATCGCGTGGCAGAACGTATGCAGCCGTCCCGCGGGATCCATTGCCGGACGATCCGTCGATGCAAATACCACGCCCGACGTCCCGATCGTCGCGCTCACTGCGCCCACACGCGCAATCCCCATGCCGACCGCGCCCGCCGCCTGGTCTCCCGCACCCGCAACTACGGGGATTCCGGCTTTCAGCCCAGTGGCTTCCGCGCCCGCTGCCGATACCTTGCCGCACACCTCTGGTGATTCAAACAACGCAGGGAGCAGACTCTCCTTGATCCCGGTCTTGTTCAGCACCTCGCCAGACCACTTCCGGTTCGCGACGTCCAGCAGCAGCGTCCCCGAGGCATCCGCCATGTCGATCGCGCGCTCCCCGGTGAGGCGATATCGCACGTAATCCTTCGGCAACATCACATGTGCGACACGATCCCAATTCTTTGGCTCATTCTCCCTTACCCACAAGAACTTGGTCAGAGTGAAATTCGTTAGCGGAGGGTTGCATGTCAGGCGGATCAGCGTATCGCGCCCGAACGTCTTTTCCAATTCAATCGACTGTGCCTCACTTCTTTGATCACACCAGATAAGCGCCGGACGCACCACTTCGTCAGAAGCATCGAGCATCACGGCGCCATGCATCTGGCCAGAGAACCCAACGCATGCGATATCCTCGGCGCGCACTCCGCCGCTCTGTAGCGCCTTTCGCGCCGCCGTGCCACAAGCTTGCCACCAATCTCTCGGATCCTGCTCAGCCCATCCCGGCCGCGGACTGGCAAAGTGCTGATGCTCCGCCGACGCGGACGCTATCACATTTCCCTTCGCATCGATCACCAGGGCCCGCGTACCGCCAGTTCCCACATCAATTCCTAGATAAGCCATGCTTGCGTCTCACTCTTTCCTAACATCAGGCAAGATCCTGGATCTTCTCGCGCGTTTCTTTTGCCGAATGCCCATTCTTGCCAGCCGATTCCTGCGACTGGCGGTTCAGGAAGAAGTCCAGGTTTCCCCGCATGACCAAGTGCGGCGCCAGCGCCACCTGATGCGAGCGTCTCCCGCCCTCGGCCAGAAACTCATGCAACATCCTCAGCGCCATCTGGCCTTGCGCCCGGGGCCGTTGATAAATTGTCGCCACCACTGCCCCCGACTGTATGTATGGAACCAAGTCCGGGAATAAATCGGTCGTAATGATGGTCAACCGTTCCAACACCCTTGCATCGCAAGCCGCTCTCAAAGCCGGGATCGACGCCTCGGTGGTCACATACAACCCCGCCAAGTCCGGATTTTCCTCAAAGAGCCTCCGGCATTTGCGATACGCCTCCTTGTCGACATCGTGATCTTCAATCGGCTTCAACAGGCGCAAGTGCGGATAGAACGACTGCAGCGTTGTTTCAAATGCCGAATACTTCTCCGCATGCTCGGTAATCGCCATATCAAAAACGGTGATCGCCACTGAGCCAGTCTTTTCTCCGAGGAAACGTCCCATAAGGTCGGCCGCAATCGCACCACTCGCGAGCGTATCGACGGCCACAATACCCAGTCGTCCACTGTTCGGTGCATCGGTTGCCACGCAAACCACGGGAATCTGTGCTCGCGATGCCCTCCTGATCCACGGCCGCAACTCCTGAGGTCGGCTGGGGAACGTGATAATCCCATCGACTTTGTCTCTGATCGCCGCCTCAAATGCCTCTTCCTCTCCCTCTCCCAGGCTCGGACAGGTCCGAAATTCCACTTCGACGTTCTCAAGCAGGATGTTCGCCGCTTCCTCGCGAATGCCGGCTCGAACCTCGTCCCAAAAAGATGTGGTTCCCTGCAGCGTGTTCACAGAAATCCGCAGCGTCTTTTTCGAAGACAAGTACCGAGCTGCCAGATTCGGCCGATAACCGAGCGTCCTCGCCATCTGCAGGACCCTGGCCTTGGTCGCCGGGCTCACACCTGGATTGTCATGGAGTGCGCGGTGAACCGTTCCTATGGAGGTGCCCAGCGACCGGGCGATGTCACCGAGCGTAGTTGGCGGCTTGCCCATTGTCTTTGGCCTGCGTCGGGGCCGGCCTGATACTGCCAGCACAAATGTCGGAGGTTTCCTCTCCGAAACCGTAAACGTTAACGGAACTTGGAAAAATGCGCAAGCCTCCGGCGCAAAAGTAGTGAAATGAGCTTTTTTTGTGAGCTATGCGGGCTTAACGCTCGGTATGCCTCGCGTCTGGCCGGGTGTAGTTTTGCCGACGGGAGCTTTGCTCGCCGGACCGCCGACACGGCCCTTGTTGTCGGGAATTCCCGAGAGGCGATAGATCCATCCGCAAATTGCATCCCGCCACTTGTCGGCTTCTTTTGCTTGAAACTCAAATCGAGCAAGGATGTCGCGATACCGCGCCTCATCGATGTGCCCCGCCACGGCTTTCCATTGGGCAACGAACTCAGGCGCCTGGGCCGCTCCATCGTAATGAGAGTCGTAAACGTGCTGAACCACCGTCTGCCCCGAATGCAGCACATGCGTATACGGCACGTGATGAAAGAAAAGAAGAAGATTGTCAGGACAATTCTCCAATGACTCGTAAGTCTTCTGCACCTCCGGCGGATATTGCCCGATATATCCCGTGCCTGTCTTGATCGTGCGATCCATTCCGATGCCCTGATGGTCGGCACGATGCCACTGTCCCCAACCATTCTCCTCCGATGACTCGGGCCCGGGATCGTAATGATTGCCCGTGATATTCGTCAGCGTGCCTGCGCCGAGTGGCCCGGTGTAGCTCTCGTACACGTGCCAGGAACTGAGTTGTAGCTTCACGATCGTCTGCACCAGCACGGGATCATTTCCATACGTCAGACGGGTCCACTCATCGACAATCGCTTCCGAACTCAGATTCGGATCCCACGCCAGCCGGCCAAAGCCGTACAGATTTGCCACCGCCAGAGGACTGCCCAGCCAATTCTCATCCAGGCCGACGTTTGCCACTCCTGCGAAACCTCCGATCGGACGCCGAGAAAATCTACCGCTGACCAGGTCCTTTACCGGGCTCGATTTGCCATTCACACGCATGTCGAAGTCCAGCACCTCTTTCCACATCGGAACCAGGAAACAAAGTTGCTTCTGCTGACCTGTATATTCCTGCGTGATCTGCAACTCGATAGCTTCATTCGTGCGTCGCAATCCAGCGAAAAGCGGTGACGCGGGCTCCCGCACCTGGAAGTCGATGGGACCATTCTTGATCTGGATCACCACGTTGTCATCGAACTCGCCATCGAGTGGATGGAAGTTGTCATAAGCCGCTTTTGCTCGATCATTCTTCAAGTCATGCCAGTCGAGATGATGGTTGTAGACAAACGCGCGGTAGAAGACCACTCCGCCATGAGGCTTGAGCGCGCGTGCGATCACGTTTGCGGCGTCGGCGTGGGTGCGTCCGTAGGTTGAAGGTCCTGAGCGTCCTTCGGAATCCGCCTTGACCACGAAGCCGCCGAAGTCAGGAATCTGACGATAGATCTCATCCACCTTCTTCCGCCACCACTCGGCTACGCGGGGATCCAGAGGATCGAACGTATCCAGTCCGCCGACGATCTTCGGGCTGCTCAGGTCCGCCGACATCGAAAGCTGCACGCCCCAGGGGCGAAACACGTCGGCAATCCGCCGCACCTGGGCGATGAAGCTGTCCTCCAGCGCTCCCGGCGCGGCATTCACGTTATTGATGGTGCAACCGTTGATCCCGATCGAAGCCAGTAAATGGGCATACAGTCCCGCGCGCGTCAGATCGTCGCGCACTTTTCCATTAGCGAAGAAGATCGACGGTCCGCCGTAACCGCGCTCGATTTTTCCATCCAGGTTGTCCCACTGATTGACCCAGCGAAACCGCACATAGGGACTCTGCATTTCATTCAGCTGACCGAGACTCTGCCCACGCGCAATCTTGCTCAACAATGCGAACGAGCCGTACAGAACTCCGCGATCATTTAGACCTGTGATCACGATGCAATTGGCACCATGTATGCGCCCATGCGCGAGCAGGAAACTGTCCTTGCCTGGAGCGATGAGTTCCGGAAGGGCCAAGCCGAGACTCTCAACCTTGTCGAGCGTACCGAGGACGAGAGACTCGCCTTGAAGCGAGGTCTTCTCGTCAAGCTTTCGGCCGAGCATCTGATCAATTCCGCGAATGACTTCCTGCTCCGCGGTTTCCAAGACTGGCGACTTGCCCAGAACAACAATGTTGGCTGGCAAATGCGCGTAGCGATTGCGCGTTTTGGAATCCAAACGTAGATACCGCAGCCATGCGGCGGTCTCGATCGTTGCGGATTCGCCAGCGGTCTGGCCTGCGATCGTTCCGGCAAGGCTCAGTGTGATGACAAGCAGTGTCAGGATTCGGCGAACGGAGTACTTTTGTCTGGGTCGAATTGGATTTGCCTTCCGCACTACGATCCTGATGTTTTCGCGCCGCTAGAGCGACAGGAGTGAACAAGCATAATAGGAGAGCAATGTCTCTCAAACCATTCTTTCATCTTTGGCGTGATGGCCGCCTATCCGCCCTTGTGGGAGCCGCCGGCGAACTTAAGTCCTTTTATAAACTCAGCTTCCTCGCGGCTGCCGGCGAATCCGGGCTGCTCAACAGGTTGGCCTCTGGCACGGCCACGCTTGACTCTCTCGCCGAGTTCTATGTCGCCAACAGCCGGGGCCGGGAAGCACTCGAGGCATGGCTGCAAATGGGTATTCATCTGCGATTGCTCAGTCTCGGCCCGCGTGGATACGAGCTGCGCGGGCTGGCCAAAAAGCTTGCCAGGCCGGAGAACGATTCTGTGCTCGCTATGGTGGAAGAGGTTGTCGAGCTGCATCACAAGCTGATCACCGGGACAATTTCCAAGCTCCGCATCGGCGAACTATGGAGTCTCGACGACCAGGACGGCGTACTGATTGCACGCTCTTCTCGCATCCTCGAGGCCTTTCAATCAGAGATCATCAGCGGCACTTTCCCCGCGAATGGTGCCCCTCGGCTGCTGGAGATCGGCTGTGGATCGGGAATTTACCTGCGACACGCAGCCGAAAGAAATCCTTCCCTCACGGCTCTTGGGCTGGAGCTTCGGCCGGCGGTCGCCGAAATGGCGCGGACGAACCTTCGTGGCTGGGGACTCGAGAACCGGATGAAGATTGAGATAGGCGACATTCGCGAAAAGTCTCCGGACGCTTCTTTTGATATTGCAACGCTTTACAACAATATCTATTACTTCCCCGTCGCAGAGCGCGTGACTTTGCTCAAGCACATCGGCAGTTTTATTAGGCCCGGCGGCTTTCTGCTTCTGACCACTTGCTGTCAAGGCGGCAGCCTTGGCTCCGAGGCCCTGAACCTGTGGGGCGCGGCCACCTCCGGCGCTGGCCGCACGCCTGCAGAAGATGAACTGGTGTGCCAGCTACGCGAAGCGAGCTACAGCACGGTGAAGACAAAGAACCTGCTTCCCGGCGATCGATTCGTGGCTTTCCAGGCTTTTCGCGGCTAACGTTCCGCATACGCGTCGAGTTTCGCCGCGTAGATCTGACAGTCAGCGCTGAAGGCGGACTTGCCGCAAATTGTGAAATAGATCGTCTTTCCATCGGGCGACCACTTCGGGGCGGTGCCACGTCCTTCCGTTGCGGCCACGAGTCTCACATCGTTGCCATCCGGACGCATCGTGTAGATCTGATAATTCTGATTCCCCCGGTTGGAGGCGAATGCGATCAGGCTCCCGTCCGGTGACCATGCGGGCCAGCCGTCAAAAGCCGGATTGTTTGTGATATTTCGCGGGTTGGAGCCATCGGCATCCGCTATGAACACCTCCGAGTTCGTCTCGCCGAGCATTCTGCGGAATGCCATCATCTCTCCATCTGGGGACCACACGGGATAGGTATTCACCCCGTCTGCGAGCAGCTTCGTGATACTGCGGGTCGCGATGTCGATCGAGTAAATATCGGATGGATTTTTGCGCGGAGGCGCCAAGTCGTCGTCGGTACAGTACGCAACGCGACGGCCATCTCGCGACCAACTCGGGTGAATTGTCTTTACATCGGCAGGAGTGAGCGGCTCGACCCCGGTGCCATCCGGTTTCATCAAGTGAATCTGCTCTACCTCATTCTTTATCAGCACAAAGGCCACACGGCTTCCATCTGGCGACCACGCCGGATCCTCGTGATTCGCATCATCGCTGGTGAGCTGTCGCACGAAGGAACCGTCCACTGCTCGGCGCATCAGCTGCTCTTTGCCGGCGATCACCATGATGTAGATCATCTCCTTGCCGTCAGGAGAAAGTGTCGGATCCATGATGGCGGCATGGCTGAACTGATAGGCCACAGTTCGCGGACGGTTCTGCGCGGAAGCCGCGGAAAGTGGCAACAGGGATGCGGCTGCAGCGAGAAGACAGACGTAGTAAGAGAGATTGCGTATAGGTCGCATACACGTTCTGGCGATATTTCTAGTTTGCGTGCATCGCCGCTCGCGGCGGCGGATGCTCTCACGAACAAACGTAGTGCTTTTACGAATTGATGGGGCTGAAGTGCCTCTTGTTTGACGAGGTCTTGAACCCATCGTTAGCCAGAGCCGAGAACCGTCTTCCCGTCATGTTCCCGAAGGAGATGCCAGACAGAATGCCACGATCGTACTCCCACGCCTTCCCTTGCCTTTTTCAACCTTGTCGAGCAGATCCGATTCCAGATCGTCCGGATCCGGGATCATCTGGTAGCGGCCAATTTCCTTATCCGGAACACCTTGGTAGCAAAGCTCACACGCGCCCAGGCCATCCTCAGACTGGATAGGAGGGCCAAATACCCGGCAGGTCATGGGACGCGCCTCATACAAATCGCATGTTCCATCATCTGGATTGAGGGCTGGGCAAGGTTCTTCATTCGCAAATGTTTCGAAACGTTTCTGACCTTCTTCCGACTCATCCAGAATCCCGGTGACTGGGTCACCCGGAAAATTGCGGGTAAGCCTTCTCCATGCCTCAGTGGCACGCCTTCGCACGGCAGTCGACCTAGCCGCATCTCGTCTCTCCAATTCCGCGAAACCACGGCGCAACCGCTCCGCATCGAGTTGGTTGATGGCAAAGACTCCGATGCAGCATTGCGTGCATCCCTTCTTGCAGACGAGCAGATCGCCGCTCCTGCGAGCAGCATCCGCGAACGCAGAATCCACAATCTGAATCAGCTTCTGATCGTCCGTCGATGGATATCGGAACGCCACGTACTTGAGCATAACGCAAGTCTCTCGATCAACAACGGCACCAATCTGCTTCATGGAATTTTTGAGTTGGACTTTCTCTCGCTCTTGTTTCAAATTGATCCTGCCTGTCCTGCAACGTCGCAGCCAGGCGTGAGACTCCCTGTTGGTCTTCCCCGTGATGGGGGCCAGGTGCTCATCGCACCTGCCTGTTTCTTGAGCCATCACTGCACTCACCGCCCGCCGGCGGGATGCAGACTTTATTTCTGGGGGAGATATGTTTCCGGAACCGAAAACTGTAACGTTGAAGACCGTCGCCGAACGAGTCGGACTCGCGCCATGCTCGGTTTCCGCCATCCTGAACCACACCGAGGCCGCGCGGGCCATCCCGCAACACACAAAGGACCGCGTCTACCGAGCCGCATCTGAACTCAATTATTGCCCCAATCATTGGGCTCGGTCGTTACGGACCCGGCAAACACGGATGGTGGCAGCCATTGCTACCGGCCTCGGCCGGCCTGCGGTCGCACACATGGTTGCCGCCGCACAACAGCGCTTGCATCGTGAGGGATACTTGCTCGTCTTGATCACCTCTGTCGCCGAAGATGGAAATCGCTTTTGCGGTTATCTCCAGCAAAGGGGCATAGAAGGCCTTATCTCAGTGGGTGTCAATGCGCCCGGCCAGTTGAGTTTGCCTGTGGTGTGCGTTTCGGTTGATTGTGTGCCCTTTGAAGATTCTTCTACGCACTCAATGCGCAAGTGGCTTCTTGAAATAGGAGAGGCTGCCGCCGCGACTATCATTGGGCAGATTGAGGATCCCCGTTCGGCTCGCAGGACAAAGATTGAAGCGACGATACCGCCGGATTTATTCGAGATTCCGGCGGTGAATGTTGAATTCGCATCGCGCGCAGAGAGCGCCTGAGATCAGGAGGCTCTGCCGCGCCTGTTTTTCGACTGCTCCAGGATTCGGAACAGCAGCAACCAGCGCTTGACGTTCGTAGTCATCAGAAAGTTTTCTTTTACATGTTCGCGCCCGTTCGCACCAATACTGCGCGCGAATTCGGGATGCGTCAGTAAATAGCGAATCTGAAACGCGCACCCCTCGACTGAGTGCACAAGCACTCCCGTCAGTTTGTGAACGATCTGGTTCGGAATGCCTCCGACCGCGCTCGCGATTGTGGGCTTCCCTTTCCATAAGGCCTCGGTCACCGTCAGGCCAAACCCCTCTTTCAGCGATTTCTGCACGATGATCGTCGAGGCTCTCTGAATGGCATTAATCTCCAGCGCACACCACGGCGGCAAGTCCAGAATGATAATGTCCGGATCGTCACCAGCCGCCTGCTTTACCTCCTGCAATACCGCCGCACCTTCGGGATCATCCGTCGCCCCGCCGCCTGCCAGCACCAGTTGGCAATCCACATACTTCTTGGCCAACTTGTATGCTTGCACCACGCCCACTGGATCCTTTAACCGGTCAAACCGCGAAACTTGAGTGACGATGGGTCGCGACCGATCAATTCCGAACTCATCACAGATCTGCTGGACCCGTGAATCCGGCAACTCCTTGTTCTTCTCCGAAAGCGGATCAATACACGGATAAAACAGATACTGCGGAATCGGCAGCTGTCGGGCGAACGACTGCGAGGAAAAAATTGCTGCGTCGTACTGCTCTACGAACGGCCGGAGAAATTCCCAAACCTTCGCATCCGGATTGGACAAATCGATGTGACATCGCCACACCCAGTGCGCTTTCGACTTTTCGCGCGAACGAATCAGCGCCGCCGGTTGCGGATCGTGGATCACCACCATCCCTTCATCGAACCGCATGCGTTCGCGGTTCTGCTCGTTGTACATCAAAAAGATGTCCTTCGCCGATTGCGTCAACTCGTAAGCACTGCCATGCAGCGCGTTATGAAATGCCTTCGTGATTTCAAAGAAGTCGTTCCCGCCCGTGATGACATCCCAATGCGTCGCGACTTCGAGTTCCGTGAGCAGTGGGACGAGCCGATTCAACATCTCTGCCACTCCACCGCCCATCGCGGTGGAATTTACCATTTTGATGGTCTTCCCTTTTAAGTCTTTGGCCAGGAATCGCAGTGTCTCCAGTTGGCCTTGGCCAACGATCGCGCCGTAGTCATCCAAGTGTAGTGGTGGAGGCGGCACAGGCGGAGTGAGGACACTCGTCGGCAACTCACGGTTGTTCCTTGAATCGGCCGCCCTTCGTTGCGGATGACTCGCAGAAGACGATCGCTCGCGTACCACAGTCTTTGCTGGAACCTGCGGGTCCGTCGCCGGGGTACTTGCACTCAGTGTGCGCCGATCGTCGGAACTCATTCTTCTCCCGTTCTAGTTCATCGCTTGGGAGACGAGGCGCGCAATCTGCCGCCGCACTCCCTCCATCGTATTGGTGTAGATGTCGATGCGCTCGATCGCGTCCGCAGTGTCGGTCAAGCCAACTTCTTCCTCCAGCCATTGCGAAAAATCGTTGGACATCCGATGCAACCGCAAGCGTGCCTCGATGAAATGGTGATGAATTGAGTGCACGGTTACCTGGTTGATTCCATCCAGAAAGCCCGCGAGCGTATTGGGACAAAATGCCGTGGGCAGCACCACGATGTCGGACGCACAGAAATAAAACGGCTCATGCGCCAGCCGCGCCCCGCTACGATTCTGGCTGTGCAGAAATTCGTCAAGAATTTCCACCATCCTCCGCCGCAATCCCTCAATCGCCGTAAATTCCCGCACATCGACACTCGCGAACTGCTCCGCCAGCGCCGGCTCGTTACAAGCAAACAAGCTCCAGTGCGCGAAATCGTTTGAGAATCCCTGCCGGATGAAGTGATGTTCCTGCAATGTGCGGAACGTATGCTGAAAAATCGAATCGTCGGGACACGTCTGCAACGCGTCCAGCAACTCCGACAAGGTATTCGCTTTCTGCCGCCCAATCCGCAGAAGATGCTCCGACGTATTGAAGTAGAACGCCTTCTGCGGCTTGCGCAACACCGGTTTTTCAGCCGTGGCCATCGTGTTTTTAGTAGATACCCGTCCTCGCAAGCAGGTTGTCTGCTGCGCGATTGCCCGTGTAAATGTTTGTCGAAGTCTTGGGATTGACTTTAAGACAGGATTTTTCTTACCCGACGGATGCACCCGCACGGAACTTTCCAGGCTCAGCCGCATCGAGACGCACGTCGCACACTTCCCCTATCAGACTTGCCGCCCAGCGGTACACATTGTGTTCGCGCACCGTCTTTCGCATCCTCTGCATGCGAAGTTGCTTTTCTTCCGGGCTCATCTCCAGTGCGGCGCGGATCGCCTCAGCTGTCTGGTCGATGTCATACGGATTTACCTGTAGCGCATCTCGCAATTCTCGCGCCGCCCCGGCAAAGCAACTTAAGATCAAAGCTCCTCGTTCATCCTGGCGTGACGCGACAAACTCCTTTGCCACCAGGTTCATGCCGTCGTGCAGAGAAGTGACCAGGCAAAGATCGGCCGCCCGATAATAAAGGTCAATCTCTTTGTGGCTATGCTGCCGCTCCAGAAGCACGATCGGCTTCCATTGGTCCGCGCGGAATCTCCAGTTGATTCGCTCGGCTTCCGCTTCGATCTCGGCCTGCAAATCGTGATAGCGCTTGATGTGCGTCCGGCTCGGCGCGCCAATCTGCACAAACGTAAACACGCCCTGGTACCGCGGATACTTTTCGAGAAATCTCTCAATCGCAAGAAACCGTTCGAGGATTCCCTTCGTGTAATCCAGGCGGTCCACTCCCACTCCCATCAACGCTGCCCGCACTCCAAGGCTCTTAAGTAAAGACGCGCGCTGCTCATAGGCCGAATCCGGCACAACGTTGGGTCCCATTTGATCCCAGTTCACGCTGATCGGGAACGGATGCACGGTCGTGTTGTGATCCAGCCGTTGGACCGTCGAATGATCCCAGTCAATCCTCGACTCAACGATGCGGTCCACCGTCTGCAGAAAATTGGTACAGTGTGACTGGATGTGAAATCCGATCAGATCCGCGCCCAGCAGCCCATCCACCAGTTCTCGCTGCCACGGGCAAATTCCAAAGGCCTCCGGATTCGGCCACGGAATATGCCAGAAGATCGCCAGCCTTGCATCCGGCCGTTGCTCCTTGATCATTCTCGGCAGCAGCGCAAAGTGATAGTCCTGCACCAGGACAACGGGATGGCTTACTCCTTGCATTTCCTCCAGTAGTGCGTCTGCGAACTTTCGGTTGACCTGCTGATAATGCTCCCAGTCGCTTACCCGAAATAGTGGGCGCGTGTGCGCGATGTGAGATAGCGGCCACAGCCCCTCATTCGCGAAGCCGTAGTAATACCCTTCCTCTTCCTCTTTCGATAGCCACACGCGTCGCAGCGTGTAGTGCGGATCATCCGGCGGCACCACCAACCTGTCGTGCCCATCCACTGTTTCTTCATCCGCATCACCGGATCCATGCGCCACCCATGTCCCGTCGCAAGCGTACAAGACAGGCTCGAGCGCCGTAACCAGTCCGCTCGCCGGAACGCTTACCTCAATCGATTTCCCCCGGTGAACGTGTGTATACGGTTCACGATTCGAAACTACAAACAGTCTTCCTTCCGCCATCCGCGTGCGTACATGCACCGCCAGCCGCTCTGCCGTCCAGATGGATTCCCCACTCTCGCGCAGCCGGGCTTCCGTTTCCGCGGCAGACCGGGCGCTGTTCAAGCTCTCGGCCAGCGTCGCCACTTCACGCGCCAACGGCCGGAACAATTCCATGTCCAGAGGCTTGATGCGCGCCGCCGACCGTCCCGTACGCAAGGCCTTCATCCAGTTCGCGGTACGTGCAATCGGGCCTGCAATGCTCCACCGCACGATCAGCAAGGTAATGAATGCAATCAACACCACGTGAAGAAGCGCGCTCAGGAACGTCTCGCGCCAAATCCTCATGCTCTCTGCGCGGATGTACCCAGAGTCATGCACAATCGCCAGGCTGCCTACGATTTGATCGCCGTTATGCAGCGGCAAGGCATAGATATGAATCGAAGCAATCCCCATCCGGAGGAACGCTGCTGTATCGTGATTCTCCTTCAGCGATTCCAGAACGATAGGAGGTGCACTATCCATCAGAGGCTGAAGATTGGTGGTTACCGCGATGGGATGTCCCTGCGGATCGTAAACGGCTAACCCCGCAAGATGCTCGCGGTTCGCGAACTGCTGCACAGTCTTTTGCAGAGTGCGTTGGGCGTCTCGCTCGAGATCCCTCTCGACACTTCGCGCGAGACTCTCACCGAGCACTTCCGCGCGTCGGTCAAGATCTCGGCGCATGCTCCGGCTCTGCATCAGCACTTCGTAGTAGGAAGTGCAGAGTGAAACCAGAGTCACTCCGATAATGAGGGAAATGATGAGTCTGGCGCTGAAGAGTCTCATCGAAACGTCCCGGAAACAAAAGTCGCAGAAGACATCTGCGTCCGGATCCGTCTCGCGAAATTGAATCCTAGCGAGTTAGGACGCTCTTCTGCGCAATTCCCCAAGGCCGCGCCGTAAGACGAGGCGCTCAGACGAATGGCTGTTAGTTGTTTGATGCCCGAAGGTTTGCAAACCTCCGCGTACCTGCCGGTTTTACACCGACGTCAATTCTGAGGACGGAATCAGGGAAAGGGTTGCAATGAACCTGCCAAACGAAAACTCTTGTGTTTCAATGGATTAACAGCCAGTGCATCGGAGCCGCCGTGTAATTCCTCCTCGCACCGAGTTTCTTCCGGCCACTCTAACTCCATGACAGAGTCGTAAGGGAATCTGCAGGTAGCGGGACCTCGGCGCTCGCATCTCCCAATTTCAGTGCAACGGTCGTCGCCCCGCCTTTGTTGCTTAGCACAACGATGTTCTGACCATCGGGATTCTCCAATGCCACGTGCTCTACCCCCTGCGCCTTGCCTGACGATTCGAATCGCCTCGCCCCCCGCCGAATATGGCGCGAGAAATGTGCAAATGCCCAATATTGCCCGCTCTGTGTAATCTCTCTGGTTTGCGAATGAATCGTGACCATCCCTCCACATGGGAACGGCCCGATATTGGGACGCCCCCTCTCATCCAGCGCCAGGTTCCATCCTGTGATGGATTGCGCCCAGTTCCGCAAAATGTCGGTATAGGTCTGTCCCCAATTCACCCAATCCGTGGCGTAATCGGGCGTTGTGTAGTCCGGGCCTCCTTCGGTCCAATAGATCTGAGCATCCGGATATGCCTGATGGAACTTGCTCATTTGATCCGCAGTGCCTACGTAACCATGAAATGCCACTGCATTGCAGTACTTGTGGACGCCCGGATCGTCCAGCTCGGCCACCGCTCTGCCCCAAAGATTGTAGTTATGATCGAGAATCCAGATTTTTGTGGAGAGTCCATTCTTCTCGAGTGCAGGCCCCAAATGACTCTTCACAAATCCCATCTCGTACTCCTGGGGCCAGGCGCACGCTGGCATCCGGCCATCCTGGTCCGTATCGACTTCGTTCTGAACGGAAACGGCTTGTACCTTCACGCCTTCAGCCGCATATGCCTGCAGGAACTTCACAAAGTACTGAGCATAGGGCGGGAAATACTTCTGCCGCATCGATCCACCCAGCATCGACCCACCCGCCTTCATCCATCCCGGCGGACTCCAAGGTGATGAGAATAGGAACAAGTCCGGATTCTGCTTCCGTGCTTCGCGCAGCATCGGCAGCACATAAGCCTGATCATGCGCAATCGAAAATCGCGTCATCTCCGGATCAGGCTCGCCCTCGTCGTAGCTGAACATTTCCGTCGCATAGTCGCTCGACCCAATGCACGTGCGGCAGACATTCAATCCCATCTCCGAGGGATGAAAAAGTTCGTGGAATAGCTTCTCCCGTGCCGCGGGATCCAACCGGTTGAACGTGTAACACGCTGCATCAGTGAACGCCGCCCCGAAGCCAAGTATTTCCTGATACTTTTTCTCCGGATCCAGTTCGACCACGGGCCCCGTGGAACGAACTCCGCTCTTCCAGCGAACCGGCGCGGCGGCTTGATAGCGCAGTTGGCCACCGGTCACCCGAACCGAAATCTCCCCGGGAACAGGAGCGGGAAATGCTGTTGCTGCCCTAGCTCCGCCAGCCGCGACGACTCCGCAGGCCGATAACTTCAGGAATTCCCGTCTGCTCTGCTCTCTCATATCAACTCTCCTGGCAACAAAGCGAACCAGTGAGTATAGTGCCAACGATTGCGGATTTCACGGATCTTGCTAACACACTCTCGATCTCCGTTCTTGCTTTCGCGAGTGGGTGTTCTCCGCGTTCTTCCGCGGCCTTTCTCCGCGTGCTCTGCGTTTCAAGCTTTTTCCCCAATCAGAGAAATGCCAACTTCATTATCGAAATTCAACGACTCGAGTGGAGATCTTTCTATGCCGAAGAATTCATACAGGATGCTGTTCGCTATCGTACTGCTGATCTCAGCCGTATCCGCTGCGCCGACCGCGCCAACTCAGCCGTCACGTCCCGGATGGACGCTGACCTGGAGTGATGAGTTCAATGCGCCGGACAATTCGCCTGTCGATTCGTCCAAGTGGGTATCAGAAACGGGCGGCAATGGATGGGGGAATCAGGAGCTCGAGTACTACACCACACGCCTGGACAATGCTTTTCACCAAGGCGGCAACCTCGTAATCAAAGTTCTGCAGGAGAAATTCACAGGCTCCGACGCCATAACGCGCGACTACACATCGGCGCGACTCAAGACTGCCGGCAAGTTCTCCCAAAAATACGGCCGTTTCGAAGCCCGCATCAAAATTCCCAAGGGACAAGGTATCTGGCCCGCCTTCTGGATGATGGGCGAGGACATCGAGAAGGCTGGCTGGCCAAATGGCGGCGAGATCGACATCATGGAAAACATCGGCAAGGAGCCCACGCTCGTGCACGGCACGATCCACGGCCCCGGATATAGCGGCGGCCAGGGGCCCAGTGCGCCTTTCGCTCTTCCCGACAACTCCCGCTTCGCCGACGATTTCCATATCTATGCCGTAGAGTGGGAGCCGAAAGCCATCCGCTTCTACGTCGACGACCATCTATATTCCACCCGGACTCCGAGCGACATTCCAAAGGATGCCAAGTGGGTCTACGATCACCCTTTCTTCCTCTTGCTCAATGTCGCGGTCGGCGGCGGTTGGCCGGGCAATCCCGATGCAACCACACAGTTTCCGCAAACCATGCTGGTGGACTACGTCCGGGTCTACAGGCACGAAGGAAAATAAGAACTCAAGAATGATACTGAGCTGATCTTGAAGCAGAGATCTGCATCAAGATCTCAGCGACGCACTGGGTGGATCAGGCAGGCGATCTCTTTGCTGGATTCTAGCCGATGGAATTCAAAACAAAGAATTTCCACAGCACAAATCTTTGCGATTGTGACATCTGCCCTTGCCATTCACAGCCTGCAAGTCGCATGCTGAGATCGCCCCAGGCGTAGCCTCACTCCTTATTTGAAAATTTAATTTGAAAACTTACCCAGCTGACCTTAGCTAAGTGATTATTTTTTAATATTTTACATGTAAACCGTCTGTAATCAATATTTTGCGACACAGGATGTCCCGAATAAAGGCTTATGTTGTTTAAAATCAATATTTTGCAATTCGGGCGTCAAAAAAAACGCGTGACGGCTATGGTTGCTAACTTCTATTGTTTCAATATTGTACCCGCAAAATATTCCGATCAAAAGAGTTAGCTCGATATCGTGCCGCTCGCGGATTTGACTCCTTTTCAGTCTTCGGTAAAATTCGTTTTCTATCCTCAAGTTAAATAGTCACTAGACAAGCGAAGGAGTCGAGGCATGAGCAGAGTTCGAGTTCTGGTTGGCACGCGCAAGGGAGCATTCATACTTACTGCTGACGGCAAGCGCGACAAGTGGGAAGTCAGCGGTCCGCACTTCGCAGGATGGGAGCTTTACCATCTCAAGGGATCGCCCGCCGACCCCAACCGCATCTACGCATCGCAGACTAGCGGATGGTTTGGCCAGGTCATCCAGCGATCTGACGACGGTGGCAAGACATGGCACCAACCAGGCACGCCTCCCGGGGAAACAACCGGGCCAGGAGGGATGCCCAAAGGCGAGAGCAACAAATTCGTCTACGACACCGCCGCCGCGCCACTCACCACACATCAGTTCTACGATGGCACGCAGCATCCGTGGGAGTTCAAGCGCGTGTGGCATCTGGAGCCCTCACTCACCGATCCCGATACCGTCTACGCCGGAGTCGAAGATGCCGCCCTCTTCAAGTCGACCGATGGCGGGAAGAACTGGAAGGAGCTCTCAGGCCTGCGCGGCCACGGTACCGGGCCTAAGTGGCAGCCGGGCGCAGGAGGCATGTGCCTGCACACCGTAATCCTCGATCCCAAAGATCCGAACCGCGTCTACATTGCGATCTCCGCGGCCGGTGCCTTTCGGACGGATGACGGCGGCAAGTCGTGGAAACCGATCAACAAAGGTCTTTACTCAAAGTACATTCCCGACCCAACGGCCGAGATTGGACACTGTGTACACCACGTCGCCATGAGCCCGAAGCGTCCTGGCGTCCTCTTCATGCAAAAGCACTGGGACGTCATGCGCTCCAACAATGCCGGTGACGAGTGGACCAAGATCAGCGGCAATCTGCCTACTGACTTCGGATTCGTCATCGATGTGAACTCCAACGAACCCGAGACGATCTATGTCATCCCGATCAAGAGCGACGGGGAGCATTATGTCCACGAAGGCAAACTGCGTGTGTTCCGCAGCAAGACGGGCGGCAATGAGTGGGAACCGCTGACGAAGGGACTGCCCCAGGAAAACTGCTACGTCAACGTGCTACGCGACGCCATGGCAGTGGACACATTGGACAAATGCGGCATCTACTTCGGCACCACGGGAGGCCAGGTCTACTGCTCGCCTGATGCAGGGGATTCGTGGGCGCCGATCGTGCGGGATTTACCAGCAGTGTTGTCGGTAGAAGTCCAGACACTGCAATGATTGCGTAACCCCGGACGCCTTCGTCCGGGGCGTCCCCGCGTGAGTTTTTGGGTGGGGGCGTGGGATGCAGCATCAAAACTGGTTGCACGGCAGTTGCAGAAGGAGAAAGCGTGAAACGAATCTTGCTTGCAGTTGCGATGTTGTTGCTGGCAGTAGGTGCATCGGCGCAGCAGAGACCCGAGCCCAATGCGAAAACAGATGCGCCTCAAGTTGAGGCAAAGGTCCGAAAGCTCTGGGATGCGTTTCAGAAGAAGGACAAAAACATTCTGTCGTCTCTGATCGATGACAAGTTCCGGCAGTTCGAGGAAGGCCTCACTGCATTCGGCGACAAGAAGACGGAAGTCAATGCTGTGGATGAGTACGATCTTCTGAGTTACAACCTGACTGATTTCACCGTGAAGCCACTGGCATCGAATATGGCTCTGGTTACATACATGGCCCAGTACGAAGGCAAAACCGGAGGCGAAGTCGCGAAAGCGAAAAGCGTCTTCGGAGAAGTCTGGACCCGCGAGGGCGGCGATTGGAAATGTCTCTACATGCAAGAGACATACGTGAAGTGAGGTAGTGATGGCAGCAAAGATTCGCGTGGAACTTCCCCAGCATCTTCGTACGTTAGCGCACGTCGGCCATGAAGTTGAAATCCAGGTCGAGGGCCCGGTCACGCAGCGGTCGGTGCTCGACGCTGTCGAAGATCGCTTCCCCATGCTGAAAGGCGCGATCCGCGAGCACGCGACGAAACAGCGCCGCGCCTTCCTACGTTTCTTTGCCTGTCAGGAAGACCTCACGCACGAACCGCCCGACGCACCTTTGCCCGAGGCCGTGGTCTCAGGAAAAGAGCCCTTTTTGATCATCGGCGCGATTGCAGGCGGGTAGAGAAGCTTACGTAGCGTGCGCCCTTTCTGGCGCACTGCGCTCAGCATGACACTCTAGGTGAGTAAGTGAGTACATTCCCTCAGGAACAATTCGGCTACTCGAGGAGTCTAACTCCTGCAGAGGTGCAGCACGCGCGTGCAAGACGCGAAGCTCTTCCGCAGCTTAGATCGCACAATTTTCCTTCCTGTAACTGCGTCGGTCTTTGCGATCGTCCTGTTTTCCTTCATGTTGATGGCTGAAAGGCCCGGATTTGGTCGCTCTAACCTGCCTGCGGTGCATAATCCACTCTGGATGCCCGCGGCCAGCGACGAAGATGCAGAGGTCCTCACTCTACTACAGGACGGGCGAGTCTTTTGGGGACGCGATCCGACCTTGGTCGGCGAGTTGAAACCTAAGCTGATTCACCTCCTGCAACACCGTCCCTACTCCCCAGTCTACCTGGCCGTCGATGCGAACACTACTTACAGAAACCTCTCCAATGTATTAGCGGCTGTGCGCTCAGCGAACCTAACGAAGATCGTATTTCTCGTTGAACAGCGCAAGAACTGGACCGCTCTCGTGGAGGATTCGCAACCCCGTTTCTGGGATGCTGCCCATCGTTGGGAATCGACAGATTGGTTGTTACGAGCTGACTTCATGCTTCTCCTTTTTATGCTGGTGAACACTGGAGCAATCCTCATCTTGAGCCTGTACCGCTACCGCTATGCTGCTCGCCAGGTTCGCGCTTTCATCCGTGAAATTGCATCGGCCTTACACGAAGGCAAGTTGCGGAACGTAATCGCCATCGATGCGGAAATCGATCGGCGGCACTTCGCCTCTGGAATTGGAGATTCCGTGAGAGCTTACGCATCAACGCCGCCACATTTCAGTCATAGAGAAGCGGTGGAATTTGCCCAACGTGCATACCAACGCAGGAGCAAGTGGGTAACCGCGAGTTTAGAAGAAGGGCTTGGCACACTTTCGATGATTACGTCTTCCGCAACGTTCATCGGATTTCTGGGAACTGTTTACGGGATTGTGCACACCTTTCGCGGAACTAGCGGATCGAAGGCTGCGGCTCTGTCTCGGATAGCTGCTGAACTTGCGATCGCGGTCTTGCTTGGCGCGATGGGACTGCTCGCCTCCGTTCTCGCATTGTGGTGCCTCAACTACCTACGCAGGCGATTGGAAGTGGTTCAGGGCAGAGTGTCGAACGCGTACCTTGACGTAGTAGAGAGACTCAATGCTCACCCGGAATGGCGAGAACTCCTTCGGGAGTTGTTTGTCGCAGAACGTTCAATCCCGAGCGACTTCGCAACCCGTGGGTGGGAAGCATCATATGACCGCCAACGTCCGCTGGCGATAGCGATGTGGGTCTGCGTTCTTTATGTGGCGTATGTTATGGCTCACGACGTGTACTGGTCTTGGCTATTACGATGATCATCTTCGTGGGCGCGTCGCCGGCGCCACACTTCGACGCCATATCACGGGTCAGCCCCTAGCAATTTGAATCAGTTTCGGCAGGACATCGCCGAATTGCGACGACGCCGGGCTGCCGAATTCGAAGTAGATTTTTCGGTAGAGTTCGTGCAGCGCTGCATAGGTGCTCTGCGCTGCCGGTTGCGGTTCGTAGACGGTGAACTTGGGGCAAATTTTGTTTTGTGCCTCGCCGATTGACTTGAATGCTCCGGCGGCCATGAACGCGAAGATCGCGGACCCCAAACCGGTGACCTTTCCGCTCGGAACCAGCACCGGCCGTCCGAGGACATTCGCATAAACCTGGTTTAGGACCGGATTGTTCTGTGGCACTCCTCCGCCGTTGATCACACGCTGCGTGGGTGCGCCGTACTCACTCATGCGATCAAGAATCACGCGCGTGTGAAACGCCGTGCCTTCAATGGCAGCGAATAGTTCGTCCTGTGCCGTATGCACAAGGTTCCAGCCGATCGTCATCCCGCCAAGATTTGGATTTACGAGGACTGTGCGGTCGCCGTTATCCCACGTCATGCGCAGCAGGCCGGTTTGTCCGGCGCGATATTTGTCGAGGCCCTTGCTGAGTTCTTCGACGGTTGTGCCGGCGCGGCGGGCAATCGCACTGAAGATGTCGCCTGTTGCTGACAGTCCAGCTTCGATTCCGGTGAACTGAGGATGCACGCTTCCAGCAACGACTCCGCACACGCCTGGGATCAGCTGAGCTTTCTGCGCATAGGCGATGATGCAGGTGGAGGTGCCGACCACATTGACGACGTCGCCCTCTTTTGCGCCCGCACCAATCGCATCCCAGTGCGCGTCAAAGGCGCCCACGGGAATCGGAATACCTGCGCGCAGACCCAGCTTTTCCGCCCATTGTGGCGAGAGGGTTCCGGCGATTTTGTCGGAGGTCGCGTATTCCCCTTCCAGTTTGTCGCGCGCTCCGGCAAGCAGGGGATCCACCTTGGCCAGAAAACTCTCTGGAGGAAGCCCGCCCAGAGACACGTTCCACATCCACTTGTGGCCCATGGCGCAGACGCTGCGCTTCACCCGTCGCGCATCCGTGATGCCACAAAGCGTAGCCGCCACCATGTCACAGTGTTCGAAAGCACTGACGAACTTGTCGCGCTTATCGGGATTATGACGAAGCCAGTGAAGCAGTTTCGCGAAGCCCCATTCGGAGGAATAGATTCCGCCACACCATTCGATGGCTTGGAGTTTATCGATGCGGGCGATTTCCGTAATCAGCGCCGCTTCGAGTTTGGCACGGTGGTCGCACCAGAGATAGTAGTCATCGAGCGGAATCATTCCTTCGCCGACCGCTATCACGCTGGAGCCGGTCGTATCGAGTGCGATGGATGCGATCTGGTCGCCGTTGATGCCGGCCACCTTTACGGCCTGGCGCGTGGCATCGGCCAGCGCACGCATGTGGTCTTCATGCGATTGCGTCGCGAAATCGGGATCTTCGCGCTTGCGGTGGAGCGGGTATTCGGAAACGGCAGACGCGAGGAGCCCGCGCTCGCTGTCAACGATGGAGACGCGAACGCTTAGGGTTCCGAAATCTACTCCAGCTGCGATGGCCATTTTTTAGCTTCCGGCTCTCGGCTTTCGGCCGTCAACTTCGGTTAGTTCGCGTGCCAGTACATTTGCCAGCCTAGGTACCTCACTGCTGCTTCGTGAACTGCGCCGGCTGTCGTTGAAAAATTCGCGGCTACGTGGTGCTCGAAGCCGTTTTCGCAGATGTAGTGCAGTAACTTCTGCAGTTCTGGAATCTTCACAACGCCTACGCCGCCGAAGGTGTTCAGTGAATCGCTGGTGAATTCGCCCTGGCCGACGTATCCTCGCATGACTCCTGAGGTGTCGTCGGTTGAGAAGCGGGCAAAGCTCATGGCGCCCGGTTTCACGCGACCGACCACCGTGCCAAACGTGTTCTCCTTACCTACGGTGCCGGCGATGATTTCCTGGAAGTCCATGCGGACATCCTGGAAGAAATGTTTGGGGAGGTTGCTGCAGTGGAAACAAACAGCCTTGTTCGGGTCATCGCCGTAATTGTTGTTCCAATCGAGCAAGGCGCTCGGGGTTTGGGAAGCAAGTGCTAAAGCATGCATGCTGAGCGTGCCAACGACGTCAACTTCGCAAGCCGCCGGCAGAAGTTTGTTGCTCATCATGCTCATGATGGTGCAAGGGACGACGCCGAAATATTCCTCCATCGATGTCCAGCACTGCACAGCGCTGATTTGCAGGTCGGTCTGCTTCATCCATTCATCGACGACGTAGCCAAGTTTAGCCATCTTCATCAGAGCGGCATCCGGGACACTTTGCGTGGTGACGTACTTCTTGATTTCGGCGATCTTCGCTTGTACGCCTGCATCTGAGTCCTTCAACTTGCCGATGCGGCCGAAAACTTCTGACAAATCGAGAGTCTCAACGGAGATGCCACTGTTCTCGAGCATCTTTTCGCTGTAACGGACAGTGTTGAAAGCTGTAGGCCGAGCGCCGAGGCTGCCGATGCGCAAATTGCGGAAGCCATTCACCACCCGACATATAGCGCCGAACCAGGCAAGATCATACTGGAAATCCTGAGAATCAGGGCTGACTGTGTGAAGGCGGGTCAGTGAATATGGAATGCCGTACTGGCGGAGGTTGTTACAGGCTGACATCTTGCCGCAGAAGCTGTCGCGGCGATGGAGGATCGTCATCTTCGATGCGTCATCGGGCGTCGCCTGAATCAGCACGGGGACATCGAGGCGAGCGAGTCGCAAGGTGTCGGCGATCGCGCGCTCGTCGCCGAAGTTGGGCAGCGTCACGACGACGCCGTCGATCTTGTCCGCGTTCTTCTTGAACAACGCGGCACAGCGCTTGGCTTCCTCGTGGGTTTCGACTGCTCCGTGCTTGCTGTCCTCAGGACCGAGGACGATTGCATCCATACCGGCCTTCGCCAGTGCCTGGATTATTTCTTCGCGCCCTGACTTCGCCAACTGGTCGGGAAAGAACCCGCGATTCCCGACGATCACGCCCATCGTCATTTTCTTGTCAGACATAAGAATCCTTTTCGAAATATGAACTGTACCGGTTACGGCTTGCCACCCAATCGTTTACGCTCGTTAGCCGGGGAAAAATAAATCCCGAAGAACAAGCCCGACAACAACAGGACTCCGCCCCACCAGACGTTCGCGTGCAGATCGTAGAGCACGACTTTATTGGCGGGAGGGCTCATGATTTCGTAGATTCCTGTAGCGAAGATGAGCGCACCGGTCACGCCAAGGCACAATCCCGTAAAGAACCAGATCGAGAGTGATCCGCCGGATTTCATGGTTTCCTCCTACCAGAAAATGATCTGCAACACGATGAAGATCACGAACACTACAGCACCCCAGAAGTAGGGGCTGTGCAACCAACCTACGTTTTCAGCTTTGGGGATGGGCGTCAGGCCGTAGACCACATCCTTGAGCTCGGCATCGGGTTTCGGCTTGGTCAGCAGGCTGACGACGAACGTCACGATTATGCAAATCAAGCAGCACCACAAGGCGCGGAACATATTCTGCGCCTGATCCTGCGCGTCCATGGAGAGTGCGACGTACCGCACCGCGTTCGGATCGAGCTTCACCCACGCGTACATACCAACCGAAGACAGTGTTCCGGCAAGTAATCCAGTCCATCCGCCGGCCGGGGTGGCGCGCTTCCAGAGCATGCCCAGAAGCACCGTTCCAAACAGCGGCGCAATGAAGAAGCTGAAGAGCGACTGGACATAGTCCATGATGCTCGGCTTGCCCGCGGCGATGTAGGCAGTGCCGATGCTGATAACGACGCCGATGATGGTGACCCAGCGCCCCATCTTGACCTTGGATTCGTCCGAGGCGTTCTTGTTGATCAGGGCACCGTAGATGTCGTACGTCCAGACGGTTGTGAAGGCGCTCACGTTGCCAGCCATTCCGGACATGAAGCCAGCAATCAGGGCAGTGATGCCCAGGCCAAGAAGGCCGGGCCCACAGTAGCGGGCCAACATGAGAGGCAAGACTTCATCATAGCCGTGTAGTCCCTGGGCCTGGCCGGCAGCGGACCAAGCCTGGTCGGCAGGCACGAGCCGGATCAGACTTCCAGTGTGTGGATCACGGAGCAGCGCCAAGCCTAGCAAGCCGGGAAGGATGACGATGAACGGCACGCACATCTTGAAGGCGGCACCGATGATGGGGGCCAGTTCGGCGGAGCGCAGGTCTTTCGCGGCCAAAACGCGCTGCACCACGAGGAAGTCCGTCGTCCAGTAGCCCATGGCGATGACCGCGCCCAGTCCGAAGACGATGCCGGCCCAGTTGATGCCCATCGGATTGTTGTTGAAATTCCCCAATGTGGACCACAGATGGGTGTAGGAACCCGGATTCGCCATGTGGAGTTCGGTCAGGTTTTGTAGAATCTTGGCTTGCAGACCGTTCCATCCACCGGCTTCAATCAGACCAAGAACCGGGATCAGCAACGCCCCAGCCCAAATGAGAAAGAATTGCAGAACTTCATTGAAGATGGCAGAGCGCAATCCGCCGAGAGCCACGTATAGGGCAACTGTGCCAGCCGAAACCCAAATGCTGAAATCCATGTTCCATCCCAGCACGACTTTCATAACTACGGCCATGGCATACATGTTGATGCCGCTCATCAGGACCGTCATCAAGGCGAACGAGATCGAGGAGATGGTCTGTGCACCTACTCCGAAGCGCAGCTTTAGATAGCCCGGGACTGAATGCGTTTTGCAGACGTAGTAGAACGGCATCATCACCAGCGCGAGGAAGAGCATGGAGGGGATGGCGCCGATCCAGTACCAATGAGCGGCGAGGATTCCATACCTGTAAGAATTGCCGGCCCAGCCCATCAGTTCGAGAGAACCGAGATTGGCCGAGAGGAAGGCGAGACCCGCGACCCAAGCGGTCATCTCGCGTCCGGCCATGAAGAAGTCTTCGCCGGTATTGGCTTGCCCCTTCAGGTAGAAACCAATGCCCAGCACCAGGGCGAAGTAGAAGACGATGATGACGAGGTCGACAGCTGAGAGATGGACCAGCGTGTTGGAACTGAAGAACAGCAGAGCAAGATTCATTGTGTCTTGACCTGTCCGTAGTAGGCGTTACGACCGTGCTTGCGCAAAAAGTGCTTGTCGTGCAAATCGCGAGCGATCGGCCGGGATTCAGCATTGATCAAAAGCGTGTGTGCGGCCATGCGCGCGACATATTCCAGAATGACGGCGTTATGGGCTGCGTCGGCTGGAGTTTTGCCCCAAGCGAACGGAGCATGACCTGCCACCAATACTGCGGGGATCGAATCGGGATTGATCCCGGAAAATGTCCGACAGATGGCCTTGCCGGTTTCCAATTCGTAGTCACCGGCAATTTCTGATTTCGTGAGGCGTGCGGTCACCGGCACCGATCCGTGAAAATAGTCGGCATGTGTGGTCCCAAAACATGGGATGGAGGTCTCTGCCTGGGCCCACGCGGTGGCGTATTCGGAATGCGTATGTGCAACGCCTCCGACGTTCGAGAATTGTCTGTAGAGTTCGAGATGGGTTGGGAGATCGGAGGAGGGCCGGAGCTTGGTGTCGACAATAGCGCCTTCCATGTCGCAGATCACCATGTGCTCGGGTTTCAATTCGTCGTAGGGGACGCCACTCGGTTTGATAGCGACCAGTCCTTCGTTTCGGTCAATGCCACTGGCATTGCCGAAGGTATAAACGACGAGCCCGCGCCGGACTAGTTCCAAATTTGCTTCGAGCACCTCTTCGCGGAGTGTCTTCAGCAGCATGAGACTGGGACTTCACGGCACACGTAGATCGAGAGAACGTTTACCGTAAACGTTTACGTGACCGAAACATTAAAGCGGAGACCCTTGGTTTTGTCAAAGTCCTTCTCGAGGACCGGTTACAGTAGGTCGAAATTTTCGCTTTAAGTCCAACTATTTCCGTCAAATTACACGAGATTGTTACAGGCGGCGATGCTGTCACGAGTTCAGCTTGCCGCCCTGCAATTTTGTATATTGTCTACGGAGAACACTGAACTGGGCTGCTATCAGAGCAGAACAAGCGGATGAGCAATGCACTGTATGACGTGGCGATCGTTGGAGCGGGCATTGTGGGAGCGGCCTGCGCGGATGAGCTTTCGCGACGGGCAATGCGGGTTGCGCTTGTCGATCGGGACGTAGTTGGCGGAGGAGCGACTGCGGCAGGCATGGGCCATGTGGTTGTGATGGACGATTCGGAGGCGCAGTTTGCGCTGACTCGATATTCGCAGAAATTGTGGCAAGGACTGCGTCGTGAATTACCGGAAGATGTGGAGTACGAGCAGTGCGGCACCATCTGGGTTGCGGCAGATGAAGAAGAAATGGCTGAAGTACAAAGGAAACACGCGTTCTACGGGACGAGGGAGGTTCCTACGGAGATCCTAAGTGCGCGGGCGCTGAGAGATCTTGAGCCGAATCTGCGGGATGGGATGGCGGGAGGGTTGCTTGTTTCGGAAGATGTCGTGCTGTATCCGCCGTGCGCCGCCAGGTTTCTGGTTGAACGCGCTCAGAGACGTGGAGCTGAGCTAATTCTGGGATCGTCAGTCGTTCGGATGGGTGAGGGCCGCATCGGTTGCGAGGACGGGTCGGAGATCCGCGCCGAACGAATTGTGAACGCAGCGGGAGCGCGGGCGGGCCAACTCACTGCCGGCGTGGACATCAAGCAGCGAAAAGGACACCTGGTTATCACAGACCGATACGCAGGATTTCTTCGCCATCAGTTAGTGGAACTTGGATATCTGAAGAGCGCACATTCTGTGACTAGCGATTCGGTCGCTTTCAATGTGCAACCCCGACGGACGGGGCAGATATTGATCGGGTCGTCGCGACAGTACGGGGCGGAACATCGAGAAGTAGATCATGGAATGCTGGCCCGCATGTTGCGGCGAGCGCAGGAATATATGCCGGGGATCGCAGGATTGTCGGCAGTGCGAACGTGGACGGGATTCCGTGCAGCCACCCCCGACAAACTGCCTCTGATTGGCCCGTGGGCGGGCGACAAGACGCTGTATCTTGCAACCGGGCACGAGGGACTGGGGATTACGACATCGCTTGCCACCGCGAGAATTCTGGCGGACCAGATTACGGGTACGGTTCCAGAGATTCCGATTGAGCCGTATTTACCTTCGCGCGCGAGCCAGGAACATCTGCATGCCTAGCGAGATTTCGGTGAGGGTGAATGGAGTCGAGGTCAGTGTGCCTCAGGGCGCGACTGTCGCTGTGGCAATCACGATTGCGGGTTCGGCGTGTCGAAGATCGGTATCAGGAGAACCGCGCGGCCCGCTGTGTGGCATGGGGATTTGTTTCGAATGCAGAGCCGTCATCAATGGGCGTTCGCATTGCCGGAGTTGCCAAATTCCGTGCGAGCCAGGCATGGATGTGAAGACGGATGAGTAGGGAATTTCAGAAACGCTTCGACGTGCTGGTAGTAGGCGGCGGGCCCGCCGGAATTGCGGCTGCTGTGCACGCGGCAGAGCACACTGCGCGGGTGGGCATGGTAGATGACAACCTGGCACCGGGCGGACAAATCTGGCGCGGAGGTTCGGAGGGCAAACTTCCGGAGGCCCGATCGTGGCTGGAGAGATTTGAGCGAGCAGGAGTCACGACGTTCTCAGCGACTCGAGTGTTCGATCAGCCGGAAGCGGGAACGCTGCTGGCGGAACAAGAAGGAAAGACTCTCGAACTTCGCTACGAGAAGCTGATTCTCGCAACGGGCGCACGGGAGCGGTTTCTTGCGTTTCCGGGATGGACTCTGCCGAACGTAATGGGCGCAGGAGGGCTGCAAGCGATGGTGAAATCCGGCCTGCCGATTCTGGGAAAGCACGTGGTTGTGGCCGGGACGGGTCCGTTGCTGCTGGCGGTTGCGGCATATCTGCGAAAGCACGGAGCGGAAGTCCACCTGGTTTGTGAGCAGGCGTCATGGGGAAGGCTTGCTGCATTTGCGCTGGGACTGGTGCGTTCTCCGGGAAAAATTGGGCAGGCGTGGCAGTTGAACAAAGATCTGCTCGGAATTCGATTCGCCGCAAACAGTTGGCCTGTTGCGGCGCATGGTTCTGAAAAGCTTGAGTCAGTCACAGTATCGCGTAGCGGGAGGTTACAGACGATCCCGTGTGATTATCTGGCGTGCGGCTTTCACCTGGTTCCGAATGCCGAATTGGCGGCTTTGATTGGATGCGGGATTCGGGACGGCTATGTTAGCGTCGACGAGAACCAACAGACTACGGTCACCGGAGTCTACTGCGCGGGGGAGCCGACCGGCATTGGAGGCATTGAGGCATCGCTTGTGGAAGGACAGATTGCCGGCTTATCGGCGGTGGGCCGGGCTTCAGACGCGAAGCAATTCTTCCGTGAACGGCAGAAGACGCGCCAGTTCGCTGTTCGCATGGAACGAGCATTCCAATTGCGGGAGGAATTGAAAACTCTTCCTGATGCAGAAACGGTCGTGTGCCGGTGCGAAGATGTCAGATATGCGCGCCTGCAGCCGCATGGCACATGGCGCGCAGCGAAGTTGCATACGCGATGTGGCATGGGCCCGTGCCAAGGACGAGTGTGCGGCCCGGCTACGGAATTTCTGTTCGGCTGGAACCCGGAATCGGTGCGGCCGCCAATCTTCCCCTCCCGGGTGGAAAGCCTGGCAACCATGTCGTCTGATTCCCAGTAATTGAACTGGCTTACGACCACGTTCGCAATCCGATGATGCCGAAGTACGCTAGATAAGCGGCGGTGATCAGCATCGCCAGTGAAACGATCTTCGTGAAGCGTCTCACTCCGGGGCGCACACCCTCGTCCGGACTTCGCCATGAAACAAATGTGCCGGCAAGTGCTGTAACCAGGAAAAATAGAGTTGCCGCCCATATGGCGAGCGACCATGCAGTGATATTCCCTAAACGTTCAATCAGGTCGTCTCCACAGAGGATGAAGATGCCAACGATCGCGCCAAGGCTGAGTACGGCGAGTAAGGGCCACAGGCGCATTGCCCGCTCAGTTGGGCGACGGCGGCGTTTGCTGATGCCGCCGAGAATCCAGAAGGGCGCGTAAACGACAATCGAAACGGCGGAGAGCAGAATAAAGGCGACGGCACCGATTTCCGTAATAGCCATCCCCGAAGGAATCATCTTCATGGTTGCTTGCTCGGTTTGAATGAACCGGCCTTCGGGATTGGGACTCAGCAGAATGAGGGTCGGCACGGGATATGGTGGATCTTTTTCCGGCACGTGGCGGAATTGCATTCCGCTGACTGGCAGATACGTTTCTTTCTTCCCGATGACAGACGATATTTCGAGCTTCCCATCGCGGAAACGGGAATGTCTGAGTCCGAAGAGACGCTCCAGAAAGCGCGACAACTCGATTCGAGGGGAATCGGGCTCGTACCATCCCTCGTAGTCCGAAGTATTGGCGGGCAGTTGGGCGGCAGGAGGTAATGCCGGCTTTTGCAGGTTGCGCGTAATGTATGCGCGGATTGTTTTACCAATCTTCTCAAAGGCGTCTCCGTTCCCGCTATTGATGCTGAAGAAATAGCCGACGCCTTGATCGGCGAGGTAAGACATTTCTGTCAGGCCGCCTTCCACTCCGCCATCGTGTCCGTGATAGATGAACCCTTCAGCGGGAGTGGCGTAGTTGCTGAGACCATATCCGAATTTCAGCCCGTCTTTCGCCGCCCAGGTGCTTTCGGGAACTTCCATGCGGTCGATGTCTGCAGCGGGAACGATCTGCTTTCCGCCGACAGCACCGCGATTGAGATAGAACTGGACGTAAGCGGCCATATCTTTCGCGGAGGCGTTGATCGAACCCGCCGGCCGCATCAGGATGTGCCAATAGGGATACGGTGTCTTGCCGTCATCGTGATACAGCGTTGTGGCCGTGCCCGACGTTGCCTCAAAGTAAGTGGCGGTCTTCATTCCAATTGTAAGAAACAGGTTCTGTTGTACGTAGTCTTCGAAGCGTTGGCCCGTAAGTTTTTCCACGATGTACGCCGCGACAGGAGGACCGGAATTGCAGTACGCCATGCGCGTACCAGGACGCCAGCGGGAGGTGCGCGAGTGGTGGTCGTAGTCGAGACCTTCGCGAACGGTCATGCTGTCGGGCGCTTGCTTGGCGTACTCGCGCAGGTGCAGGTCGTCCCATCCGGTGGTGTGTTCGAGCACATTCACGATGCGGATGGGATCGGTCGATTCCCAACGGTTCTCGAACCATACCTCTGGCACGAGGTTATGCACCGGGTCCTTGAGAGTGACTTTGCCTTGACCTGCCAGCATCAGGATCGAAAGAGAGGCAAACGCCTTGGACGTTGATCCGATACGAAAGAGTGTGTCGGCGGTGGTGGGCCGATTGGTGGCAACATCCGCTATACCCATACCTGCAACCCATTCGGGACCGTCTTTGTGCACAAGTGCGACCGACACGCCGGGAGTGTGGGTGTCTTTGAGGATTTTCTCGAGTTGCTGGCGCAGTTCTTCGATGGATTGTGCGGGCTTGGGTTGTTCGTCCTTTTTGTCTTTGTCGGCAGCGATGCAAACTGGAACGATCAGCAGGAAGAGGACTGCGGAAATGATCTTTTTCAAGGGACGATCCCCCGCTCGATATGACGGACGGATCATCTTACGACTGAGAAGCTAAATCTGGTAGTCGAGATCGTCCATGAGGCGCTGAAGGGATTCCGGCACCGGTTCACGATCTGTACCCTCTAAACGTTGAAGCCGTTCGCGAAGTTTATTCACTTCGTTGGCTACTGACGCGAGCGCTTCGGAGAGCGGATCGTTGATCTGCTTGGGATCGGTGATTACGACCCGTTTGCCCTCGCGGAAGATAATGTGCCCTGGAACGCCGACGACGGTCGAGTTGTCAGGGACATTGCGCAGGACTACGGAACCTGCCCCAATACGGCAGTTCTTTCCCACAACAATGTTGCCGAGAATCTTGGCGCCGCTGCCAACCACGACGCTATCTTCGAGCGTGGGATGACGCTTGCCGTGTTCCTTGCCGGTGCCCCCGAGCGTAACGCCCTGATAGAGGGTTACGTCATCGCCGATCACCGAGGTTTCGCCAATGACGACTCCCATGCCGTGGTCGATAAATAACCGACGCCCAATTCTTGCGCCCGGATGGATTTCAATTGCAGTCAGCAAACGTGCGACCTGCGACAGCCACCTGGCGGCTAGAAACAGACGGTGATTCCAAAGCCAGTGGTTCACGCGATGGAACCACACCGCGTGCAGCCCGGAGTAGCAAAGAAAGACTTCGAGGCGAGATTTAGCGGCGGGATCGTGCTCTATGACGTTGGAGATGTCTTCGCGAATTAGAGCAAGGAAGTGCGGCATTGATGTTCAAAGTTTTCAGGAAGGAAGCGTGGCAGTCGGAATCTGCGTCGCTTTCTCGCGTAACTCCTGAAATAGGATGCTGCTCAGATATCTTTCGCCGAACGATGGCAGAACCACCACGATCATTTTGCCCGCGTTCTCCTGGCGCTTGGCCACCTTCAGTGCCGCGGCGACCGCCGCACCGGAAGAAATGCCGACGAAGAGTCCCTCTTCGATTGGCAGCCTGCGCGCCATCGCAATAGCTTCGTCATTTGTGACGGTAACGACATCATCGATGTAATCACGGCGCAGGATACTTGGGATGAAGCCTGCACCGATACCCTGAATTTTGTGTGGCGACGGCTTGCCTCCCGAGAGAACAGCGCTGTCGGCAGGCTCGACAGCGATCGCCTTGAAAGACGGTTTCTTCGGTTTGATATATTCGCAAACTCCGGTGATTGTGCCGCCGGTGCCCACACCCGAGATCAAAATGTCGGCGCGGCCATCCGTATCGTTCCAGATCTCCGGGCCCGTCGTCTCGAGGTGGATTTTTGGATTCGCAGGATTGTCGAACTGCTGCAGTATGTAGCCGTTGGGTGTGGCCGCCAGAATCTCTTTAGCCTTCAGAATGGCACCTGTCATGCCGCGCGGACCCGGAGTAAGAACAACCTCTGTTCCGAAAGCGAGCAGAAGAACCCGGCGCTCGATGCTCATGGTGTCGGGCATGACAATGATCAGCTTGTATCCCTTGACGGCAGCTACGAAGGCGAGGCCAATTCCGGTGTTGCCGCTGGTCGGCTCGATGAGGACCGTTTTGCCCGGCTGAATCTTGCCCGTGCGTTCCGCATCTTCGATCATGCTGACGCCGATGCGGTCTTTGACACTGGACAGAGGATTCTGGCTTTCCAGTTTCGCCACAACTTCGGCGACGCAGCCTTCGGTGACACGGTTGAGCCGCACCAAAGGTGTATTACCTATCAATTCCGTGACATCTTTTGCGATCTTCATGCCTGCCTCTTGGATCAGCCCACAGACGAACTGATCCGTTAATACTACCAAGGCAGTAGAGATTGCGGGAATACAGCAGGCTTCGGAAAGAAAAGCCTAGTGATGAGCCAGTCCGTAAGAGACAGCACAAGCAGACGAGGCAATGTTCACGTAGGCCACCATGTGCTCCATCTTGTGATGGCCCGTCTTGTGAAAGAAATAACTCAGGCTCAGAACGCCAGCCGTTTCGCCGGCGAAGTTCAGGGCCAAGGCCGGAGTGGAAGTGCCAAAGAATCGAACGACCGGGTTCAGTTCCTGCCCTCCATTCTGGAGGTTAGCTCGAGTAACGGCGAAGTCAGCCGTGTTCAGAGCGGCAGCGGTCACGAAAAGAATCTTGTTCTTTCTGTCCCAGAACTTGTGCGAACCTTCAGAATTTTTTGGCGCCTCGACGAAGGAGGAGACTGGCTGCATGGAGACAGTTGGCATGGGAGCTTCGGGAAGTGGTCCCTGGGCAAAAGCGGATGGGATCAAGGCAAATAGAAAAATCAGGAGTAGCAGAACGACTGTGGCCAGATTAGACAGCTTGCGAAAGGTCATAGAGACTCGCCCAGACGGCCGAGCAGTCTCAAAGTGGGCAATCGCCTGTCCACGAAGATCAAATTGGGAACGGCTGCAAGCTACTTAGATTGTGGTGATTAGGTTTCCTTTCTCATTAGAATTCGCATTGCCTGTGCATTATTTTGCAGGAATGTGGTGACGGTTTGCTTCCATTGGCACGCAAAATCATTTCCGGTAAATGACGCCGCCCCTCATTACAAAGGTAACCTTGTTGACGGCTGCGATGTCACGGAGAGGATCGCCTGTGATTGCGATCACGTCTGCCAGGAATCCGGGCTCAAGGGAACCGATCTGGCCTTCCCATCCCAACAGCTTCGCACCGTTGAGAAGATCTGCTTGGAGAACAGCCAAAGGAGACATTCCGTACTTCACCATTAGCACCAGTTCGCGCGCCTGCGTGCCGTGGGGAAACGGACCAACGTCAGAACCGACTGCCATCGGCACGCCAGCAGAAACCTGCTTCTTGAATTCCTGCGCTTTCAATTCGAGTGATTGATGTAAGTATGCACTCCGTTGCGGTGTGGCGGCGTGTTCCGCGAAATACTCAAAGATGGCGAAGGTCGGCACCGCGAAGATCTGTTTCTCTTTCATGATCCGCATCGTTTCTTCGCTCAATTGATCGGCATGGTCGATGGAGACGACACCGGCCTGAGCCGCGAAAAGTGTTCCAGGCTCGCCGGTAGCATGTACAGCAACATGCTTGTCGAGGCGAGCCGCTTCTTTGACGGCTGCCTGGAGTTGCGACTCCGTGTACTGGAAAGGAGTCTGCAGTTTTCCATCGCGGATGGAATCGGCTCCCGTTTCGTAGATCTTGATGAAATCGGCGCCTTCCTTGAATTGTTGGCGTATGACAGCGACTAGTTCGTCCGCATTGTTGGCGTAATTGGCGTTGGGAAGGACGTGCTGCTCCGGGTTGTATCCGATGGCATCCTCGTGTCCACCGAGGATGTTAATGGCATTGCCGCTTATGCGAAGGCGAGGGCCGGGAATCCGGCCATCGTTGATTGCATCGCGCACTGCGGTGTCGGCGGACCCAGCACCCTCGGTTCCCATGTCCCGCTCCGCCGTAAATCCAGCCATGAGATCATCGCGCGCGGCTAGTGTGGCCATGATCGTGCGCTCGGGAACCGACTCCTGCACGGTCTGCAGGTCTTCCGCGCCAGGATGCAGGAAGAGGTGAATGTGAGCGTCGATCAACCCGGGCATGAGTGTTCGATCACCAAGATCTAGGACTTCTGCGCCCTGGGGACGCTTGACCGAGGTGCCCACCTCAACGATGCGATCTCCTTGTATGACAATCTCGCCGGGCTGAATCAGCTTTCCCGCCTTGACATCGAGTAGCCGGGCAGCACGCAACACGATTGCGTTAGGCGGGGCAGGAACGGACTGGCTTAGTGCGATCGTGGGTCCAACCAGAGAGCAGGAGAGCGCAAAGACGATGGTTTGAGTCAGCATAACGCCCGCGATGGTATCACTCGCCGGGGAACCGATTCCAGATCGGGATCCGCCGTTCTGTGATTGGGATCACAGAAGTTTGTGTAATGTGTCACGCCAGATATGCGGCGAATCGGGGAGACTGAATTCGGGCGATGATGAACGAATTTGGGGTTCTTACGAGTCGAAAACGCGCGCTGATTGCTTTGGTCCATTCGATCGTGTTTCTGGGGATCGCGATCCATGGTTTCGTGGCACCGAAGCATGCAGTCCTGCAAGGATCCGGCAGCATGGCGGACTTTGTACTGATGGGGATCTACCTGATCGTGGCTAGCATCCTGATCTGGCTGGTGACTCTTTCGCGTGGACTGAGGGAGCGGGCGTATTTCTTGCTCTGTGCCGGCAGCGCCACTTCCGGCTTGATGAGGACGATCTTGGGTGATGTGGTGCTTCCTCCCGCGCAATATTTGCGTGTCATTTTCTTGAGTTCCGCAGTTGTCATCGGACTCCTGATGGTTCGGTCTTTCCCCCGGGTGAACATGCGCTCAGAACCGAATGCAATTCCGGGCGAAGCTTCGCCTGAATAAAACGCCGCCCGGGATCGATTCCGGGCGGCGATTCACAGGAGGTTGGGGCGAGGCCTTTCCTCGACCCTGGGGTCTACGAAAGGAAAAACTCCTTCGTCAGGGTGGCCCAATCTTCTTCAGGCAGATGCGATGTGATGTCGTCGACAGCTACGCCACCATCCTGAGCCAGTGCGGCGGCCATCCCGATCGGCATGTGCTTACGCAACCGCAGGACGGAATCTTCCGTCCACATGCGGGCCAGTGCTCCGCCGAACAAGTTACGGAAATTGAGTTTCGAATCCGGCGCCTGCACGGTAACCAGCCAACCTTCGCCGTAGGGGTCCTTCAACGCCAGGCTCGGATTCTTCGCGACCGCTTCGTTGACGTCGCTGATCGTACCTTCGATAGGCGAAACCATGTCGACGGACTTGCCGTCGCGGAAGATTGTCCAAATCTTCTGTCCTTGGCGGACCCAGCGTCCGCGCTGCGGCAATGCGATGCTCTCAATCTTTCCGATGAGCTTTGAGGCAAAATCGTCGAGGCCGACGCGAACCAACTCGCGGCTCTCGCTCAATGCCCACGTATGACCCGAGTGATAACGAACATTCTCGGGAACCTGGAATCCCGACACCATCGCCGGAACGACATGCGACGGAGTTTCACGCACAACTCTCTCGACGACCGGCTGCTTTGCTATTTGTTTGTGACTGCGGACGTAGTCAATAAGCAGGAAGATTGCGAACGTCATTAGAACCATTATGACTGTCATAAATCACCTCGCCCGAAGTGCCTGTGGTTGCTGGTCACTCACACTTGTCCTAAGGCAATTGAGACGCCACAGCACGGATCTTGATTGCCATCCGGGGCGCGAGTCGGTATCTATCGAGCAACGAATGAGATAGATGGCTCTGATCGACTCGGCCTCAGACTGCTGAGGAAAAATGCAGCAGCTGTTCGGGATGAGGTTCGCAACACTGAAGAAATGAACAAGGTGAGATTTTTCGCGAGGAGATAACCCCAAGAGCCAGCAATTCAATGCGATAGCGCGTTATTCGTGCATTGATGCAATTCGCATCGATCGTTTGACGCGGAACACAACGGTCCATAGAACGCTCAGCGGCACCCCTATTGACGGCCATCACGTGCGACGGTGACACGGGTCACGGCTAATAGATCCCTAATTGTTGAAACTCTAATCGTCGAAAGCTGCTGAATTTCGCGACAGCCTTTGTCTGTTGAGGGTAAGGCAGCTGGCAGCTCTGGTCGGAGATTACGCAGGTAATCACTCCAACTTTCCTCAACAGCTCAGGCCATTGGTCGAGAGGACTACGGACGGCTGTCTCTAACTTCATAAAACCGTCCGGAAGAGATCATTCATGAGCAAAGCGCTTTTATACGATTCGACCCTTTGTATCGGTTGCAAACAGTGCGAACAAGGCTGTGCCACTCAAAACAATCTCCCCTACAACGATTCGATCGCAGCAGAAGAGTATCAATCGGCGCACAAACTAACCGCTGTCCTGACCCGAAATGACAAATTCATGCGACGGCTCTGCATGCACTGCGAGAAACCTGCGTGCGCTTCCGTTTGCCCAGTTGGAGCATTCCACAAAACAAAAGAAGGCCCGGTTGTTTACGACGTGTGGAAGTGCATCGGCTGCCGCTACTGCATGGCGGCTTGCCCGTTTAGCCAGCCTAAGTATGAATGGGGATCACTGAATCCCCGCGTGCGGAAATGCATTATGTGCCCGGACCGGGTCAACGCGGGACAGCAAACCGCATGCGCGGAGGCCTGTCCCACCGGCGCCACCAAGTTCGGCGAGCGCGACGACCTGGTGCGAGAGGCGCAGGATCGGTTGAAACAGAATCCATCCAACTATTTACCGCGAATTTACGGCCTCCATGAGGTCGGCGGCACTAGCATTCTCATTCTGGCGGCCGTGAACGTGGAGGAGTTCGGATATCCGACTCCAGAAAAGATCGGCGACATTCCTTTGCCCGAGTACACGGGCAGAGTAATGGACCGAATCCCGGACTTCATTCCAGTGTGGTCGCTGGTACTGGGAGGCATTTACTGGATCTCGCACAGGCGCGCGGAAGTGGCGGCTGCGGAAGCAGAAGAAAAGAAGAACGGGAGCGCGCGATGAAGATCAAGCTTACGTTTTGGCGAATTGTGTTCCTGGTAATCATGGTCATGGGGCTGTATTCCACCTATGTTCGCTACCTGCGTGGATTGGGCGCGGTTTCGAACATGACGGATCAGTTTCCGTGGGGCTTCTGGATCGGGTTCGATTGCTTGTGTGGCGTGATGCTGGCGGCGGGCGGATTTTGCATGGTAGGAGCTGTTTACCTGTTCAATGTCGAGAGTTTGCATAGCGTCGTCCGGCCAGCGGTGCTGACAGCCTTTCTAGGCTACCTGCTCTTCATCGTGGGATTGCTGTTCGATCTCGGACGGCCGTGGTTTATCTGGCACCAGCTGATTTACATGAATCCGCACTCGGTCATGTTCGAGGTCGGATTCTGCGTCATGACGTACACGACCGTGCTTTTCTTTGAATTTCTTCCGAATGTGTTTGAGCGACTCAGCTGGAAGGCGCCGATCAAGTGGATTCACAAGATCTATCCGATATTGATCGTGCTTGGCATTTTGCTATCCACACTCCATCAGAGCTCTCTGGGATCGCTGTACCTGATCATGCCGAGCAAGTTGCACGCGTTCTGGTACACGCCCGCGTTGCCGTTCTTCTTCTTCGGGTCGGCAGTTGCGGTGGGACTGGCGATGACGATTTTCGAATCGACGCAGAGTGCCAAGGCATTGGGACGGCATCTCGAATTGTCGGTGCTGGTTCGATTGGGCGGCGCCTTGCTCGTTGCGCTGTGGGTAAACGCACTACTCCGGTTTGAAGACTTCTTTCACCGCGGATTGCTGAAACAGATTATCCGGCCCAGCTATGAGGCCTACTTCCTCTGGCTAGAACTGGCGCTCACTTTCTTGATTCCGATTGTTCTACTCAGTTTCAAGAAGGTTCGGCTTTCGCCCAATGGCTTGTATCTGGCATCGGTTATCAGCCTGTTCGGATTCATCACGAATCGCTTGAATGTCAGCCTGATCGGATTCGAGACCTACGTTGGACATCATTACGTCCCCAAATGGACCGAGTTCTCGGTCACGCTGATGATCATCGCGATGGGCTTCGCACTTTTCCGGGTAGCGGTGCAGTACTTGCCGATCTTCCCGAAGGATGACTTGCAGGTGCGCAGTGCTTCGAACGCGCGACCTGCTGTTTCGCTCGCATCCCCCGTAATGGAGCATGCCGGAGACTGAACCAACCCGGGCCCGATTGCTAAGGGCAACGCAGACTCTCAGCGCCAAGCTGAACATCCTTTTGCTCAGTGCGATGGTGCTGATTTTCGCCTTGCTCGGATATCTCACGGTGCGACTGCACCGCCAGCATCTGGAACAAAACACTTTGCTTGTCGCTGAACGGATCAGCGATGTGATCAAGCATGGAACCACGGAATACATGCTGCGGAATGATCGCGAGGGGCTTTATCAATCGATCCGTACGATGGCGGCGGAGCCGGGCATAGAGAAGATCCGAATCTTCGACCAGGACGGAAGGATTACTTACACCACCAACTCCGGCGAACAGAATCATGTCGTCGATAAAACCGGAGAAGCCTGCTACGCGTGTCACGCGCAATCTCAGCCGCTGACCCGTCTGAATCGACCCGACCGTTTTCGTATTTACCGCAATTCGGCTGGAACCCGCGTTCTGGGAATCATCACGCCGATCGAGAATCAGCCGTCTTGTTCGAACGCCAGTTGCCATGCGCATCCCGCGGAGCAGCAGATTTTAGGCGTGCTCGACACGAACATTTCTCTCGCTAAGGCTGATGTGCAGCTTGCCGAGAGCAGCCGCCGGATGATCGTCTACACCGGCTGCGCGCTTCTGTTGATCGCACTGCTGAGCTGGTTCTTTGTATGGGAGGTGGTTGGCCGACCTGTAAAGGCACTTGAACGCGGCACAGAACGGCTGGCTGCGGGCGATCTGGGATACCAGATCGACGTGCGGTCGAAGGACGAAATCGGGGAACTGGCGCATTCCTTCAACGCGATGAGCAACCAACTCAAAGCGGAGCACACGGAGAACGAAGCCTGGACGCGGACGCTGGAACAGCGAGTGGAACAGAAGACTCGTGAGCTAAAACGGGCTCACGAACATGCCCTGCACACCGAGAAGATGGCTTCCATCGGCAAGATGGCCGCAGTGTTGGCGCACGAGATCAACAATCCATTGTCGGGAATCCTCACCTACGCCAAGTTGCTCCGGAAGTGGGTTGACAGCGGGGATGGCGGAAAGAACCGCCTCAAGGACATTGACGATTCTCTCGACTTGATTGCCAGTGAAAGCCGTCGCTGCGGCGACCTTGTCAAGAATCTGCTGACATTCTCCCGCACAACGCCAATCAACCTGCAGTCTACCAACTTGAACCAAGTGATCGACCGATCATTGCGACTGGTCCAGCACCAGTTTGATCTCGCCGGTGTTCACGTAGAACTCGAACTGGATTCAGACCTGCCGCCGACGGTGTGCGATGGAGCACAGATCGAACAGGTACTGCTAGCACTGATGATGAACGCGCTCGACGCTATGCCGCAGGGAGGCAATCTCTGGGTCACAACAAAACTTGATCGGGAAGAAAGCGTCGTTCGAGTCATCGTTCGCGATGATGGCTGCGGAATACCAGCTGAAATCCTTCTGCACATGTTCGAGCCATTTCTCACAACCAAGGAGACCGGGCGCGGCGTTGGGCTCGGCCTCGCGATCAGTCGCAGCATTCTCGAGCGGCACAACGGAAACATAGAAGTGCAATCCGAAGTTGGACGGGGCACAACCTTCACCGTAACGCTGCCGTGGGACGAGAGCATTGAGAGTCCTTCGGCCAACGAGATTACCGCTACAGTCAGCGGAAGGGGATAAGCCGTGGAATCGCAAGGAAAGTTGTTGATCGTTGACGATGAACTGAGTGTTCGTGACTCACTGGGAAAATGGTTCCGGGAAGAAGGGTATGAGATCGGAACAGCAGAGAGCGCGAGCGATGCGCTCACGCGCATGGCGGAGAACAAGTGGGACCTGGCGTTACTCGATATCAAGATGCGAGGCACGGACGGGATCGAACTGCAACGGCGTCTACATGAAATGGATCCCGAGCTGATCGTAATCATGATGACGGGTTACGCTTCGGTCGAAACCGCTGTCACTGCGCTCAAGAACGGAGCGTACGACTATGTAAGCAAACCGCTTGATCCCGACGAAATTGCGCACCTTGTGAAGAAGGCGCTTGCGCACAAACGAGCCGAAAAAGAGAACGTCCGACTGCGTGAGACGGTAGCCGAGGCTACGCACCCAGGAGATCTTGTTGGTCAGAGCCCATCAATGCGCAAAGTGTTTGAAGCGATTGAGACAGTTGGTCCGACGGATGCCAACGTGCTGATCACCGGAGAAAGCGGGACGGGCAAGGAACTCGTCGTTCGGGCAATTCATGCCGCCAGCATGCGTCGGTTTCATCCCCTAGTGGCGATCCATTGTGGCGCGTTAACCGAGACGCTGCTGGAGAGCGAACTCTTCGGCCACGAAAAAGGAGCATTCACCGGTGCGCAATACCGCAAGAAGGGAAAATTCGAAATCGCCGAAGGCGGAACCGTATTTCTGGATGAAATCGGAGACATCAGCCTCAAAACACAGACCGATCTTCTGCGTGTTCTACAGGAACGCGAGATCACACGTGTTGGCGGCAACCAGGTTATCAAGGTCGATTTTCGCTGTGTCGCGGCTACTAACAAGAATCTCGAAGCCATGATCGAAGACGGGACCTTTCGGCCAGACCTGTTTTATCGGCTGAACGTATTCCACATTGAGCTGCCACCTTTACGCGAACGACGAGAGGATGTGCCGCCCCTGGTGGAGCATTTCGTGCACAAGTTCGCCTTGGCGATGAACAAACACGTTACGCGAATCGCGCCTGCGGCCATGAATCAACTGCAACAGCAACCGTGGATGGGAAACGTCCGTGAACTGGAGAATGCGGTTGAGCGCGCGATGGTAGTGGCGCAGGAACCGGAACTTAGGGAGCAAGACTTCATCTTCAAGCAGCCGAACGGGAATATGCCGGGAACGGGCGGTGGCAAGAGTCTGGACGAGATCGAACGCGTGCACATCCTTCGGGTGTTGGAAGAATGCGGTTTCAATCAAAGCCGTGCTGCCGAAGTGCTTGACATTGATCGCGTAACCCTGCATCACAAGTTGAAACGCTACGGCTGGACGCGGCCCACTGCGGAGAGCAGGAACTAGCAATCGTGGCAGGCGGCTTCAATGAATCTTGTTCATCTGCTTCCGGTAGGCACAATCGCCGCATCTCTGCTCGAAGATTTACGCGATGCGATTCCGAAAGGACTGCCCGTTCGATGCGAGATCCTACCGCTAAAGTTCGATCCTGCTCCCTCGTATCACGGTGAACGGCAGCAGTTTCACTCTTCTGAGATTCTTCAACGGATGCAGAGCCTGGTGCGCCCCAGTAACTGGCGTTTTCTGGCGGTGGCGGAAGTCGATCTATACATTCCCATCTTGAAGTACGTATTTGGCGAAGCTCAGATGGGCGGCCCGTGCGCTGTTGTATCGACGTTCCGTTTGCGACAGGAGTTTTATGGGCTGGATCGGGATGATTCCTTGCTACGGGAAAGATTGCTGAAAGAATCGATCCACGAACTAGGGCACACGCTCCATCTTCGACATTGCCAGGATTATCAGTGTGCGATGGCATCGTCGCATTCTGTTGAATGGATCGATCTGAGAGACAACCGGCTCTGCGATGCTTGCCGATACGATCTCGAATCCAGTGGTGCTTTGAGGTAGATGGGGCCCGGCGCACATCACAAATCGCGCCGGGCGTAGTACACTCTTCGCCATGATCCCGAGACGATTGCTGTACGCAGTTGTTTTCATCTCTGCCATCGGCTGTTTTGTTTTCGCACAAACTTCTTCCAAATCCGGAGTTCTTGAGAAAGACTTCGGCACCCGGGACGGGAGGTCCATCATCTTGTATACGCTGACCAATTCTCACGGTGTTGAAGTCCGCGCCATGAATTACGGCGGCATCATACTGTCGCTTCGCGTCCCTGACCGCAAAGGACAGCTTGCGGACATTGTTCTCGGCCACGAAAAGGCTGAAGGCTACATGCCGAATCCGCCATACCTGGGCGCAATTGTCGGACGTTACGCCAACCGTATTGCGAATGGCACGTTTACTCTCGACGGGAAGGCTTACACCTTACCCAAGAACGACGGGCCCAACACATTGCACGGGGGCCTGACCCGGACGTTCGATAAGGTCGTGTGGGATGGCGAAGCGCAGAAGGGAAAGAATGCAGTCGCCTTTTCGTATCTCAGCAAGGATGGCGAAGAAGGATTCCCGGGCAATCTTAGGGTCAAAGTTACTTACACTCTGACCGACTCGAACGAGTTGGTTATCGACTACGACGCCACGACCGACAAGGCAACAGCCATCAATGTCAGCCAGCACAGCTATTTCAATTTGAAGGGCGAGGGAAACGGCGACATTCTCGATCATGAAATCATGATTAACGCCGACAAGTTCACGCCCGTCGACAAGAACTTGATCCCAACTGGGGAGCTTCGGGCCGTCAAAGGAACCCCTTTCGATTTCACCACGTCAACTAAGATCGGAGCGCGGATCGAAGACCAGTACGAGCAGATGGTGCTTGGCCACGGCTACGATCATAACTTTGTGCTGAATCGAAAAGGGGCGGGTCTGAGCTTGGCTGCGCGCGTCTACGAACCTACCACCGGTCGTGTCCTGGAAGTTTCAACCACGCAGCCCGCCGTGCAGTTCTACACGGGCAATTTCCTCGATGGATCGGTTACAGGGAAAGAAGGACACGTTTATAAGCGGCGGTACGGATTCTGCCTGGAAACGCAGCACTATCCGGATTCGCCGAACCATCCTGATTTTCCGAGCGCGGTTCTGAAGCCGGGCGAGAAGTTTCATCAGACAACTGTGTTTAAGTTCTCGGCGAAGTAAGCAGTGGACATCTTGGGAAGAGGGGCATGGCTGATGACCATGCCTTTTTTCATTGCTGAAACCAGTTATTCCACTTTGAGTTCCCGCGTGAGCGCTTTCTCGACCTGGTTCTGATGTTCGGCTTCGAGTTTTCTTCCGGCCGATGTGAGATAAAACGTATCAATCGCCATCTGGCCTTCGGTGTCGATCAAAGCGATTTCAATGTTGCATTCCTCTTCGGCCAGACACGACGCAATCCGGTGCAGAAGCCGGGGGCGATCCTGTGCGATCACTTGAACGATGGTTGTCGTCTCCGAAGATGCGTCATCAAATTCGATCTTCGTTTCCACTTTTACTTTCGCGATCGCGCCCTTCTCGGATCTCTGCCGATCGCGGAGCATCTTTTCCAGATCGGCCTCCCCAAGCATCACGCTGACGACGCTGCTTTTGAAGCGCGCCCACTCGGAAAGATTCAGCTCCAAGGTGCGGAAACGATCGGTAAAGTGAAAGGTATCCACCACGACTCCGGCGGAATTTGAAAAGGCATTCGCTTTGACGATATTCATCCCCCAAGCTGCGAGAACACCGGACAGCGTTGCAAAGAGGAACGGACGGTCTTTCGTGACCAGTGTCAAGTCATACCAATGCCGGCCGCGCTTCAGATCAACCAGCACCGGATCATTGCCGAGTTCCTCCGCCATTTGCATATGCCGCATCACTTGTTCCGCGGTATGCACGAGCAAATATCGCTGCGGGAACCCCTCGAGGAATGCCTTGAACTTATTGCCTGTTACGGGCGTGAGCGAACGCAGGCGCGCCAGCTTTTCGTTGTTGGCCTCAGTATGGACACGCTGGTCAGCGCTGCGGTTCAGATAATTGTCAGCAGCCATGTAAAGCTGCCAAACGTTCTCCGCCTTCCACGGCGTCAGCGCCTCGGGGTTTACCGCCTTGATGTCGGCGTAAGTCAGAAGGCAGAGCATCTTGAGGCGCTCGGGTGTCCCCATTTTTTCGGCGAATGCGGCCACGGTCGCCGGATCGAAGATGTCGCGGCGCAGTGCTGCGGAAAGCTCGAGATGATTAGCAATCAAAAACAGCACCTCAGCTCGCTCCTTGGGATCGACATCGAGGCGGTCCATCGCCCGCTTGGCAATGTCTTGGCTGGCATCGACATGATTGCCGTTCGGGACACCCTTACCGGTGTCATGCAATAACAGAGTGAGATAGAGCAGTTCCGGGTCTTCCAACTCTCCAAGGAGTTCGGCGTAGCGCTTGTCCCATTCGGACTGCGATTGCTTCAGCCGATGCAGACTCTCGATGGCAAGGAAGGAATGCTCATCGACCGTGAAGCGGTGGTAGAAGTCGCGTATCACAAGCGAGTCGATTAGCTTCAATTCGGGTAGAAGTAGTGTCAACAATCGCAGCGAATGCATCGCGCGCAATGCATCAGCGGCGAAGGGCTGCAGAAGCGTCTCCTGCAAATACAACCAAAGTTCCGCTCCTCGAGGAGGCGTGGAGGCCAGAGCTGGAAGCGCCTGCTCGATGCGATACTCGGTCGTCGCGCTCAGCTTCAGGCCGTGCACCGCCATGAAGTGAAACAAGCGCAGCAAGACCTCGGGGTCCTGCAGCGCCGAGGGTTGTTGCAGGAATATAAGTCCGTCGACAACGGAGAAATCCGAAGTGGTAAGACGAGATCGCCAGCTTTGCACCTGGCGATATAGCGCCGACCAAGCTTCGGGTATCTCTTCCAGTAACTGCGTGACCGTGCGCTGCACGGAGCGGGCGTGTCCGAAATAAATCCGCATCCAATCCGCAGCCGAGAGTTCCTCGGCGTCGGAGGCGCCGATCTTGCGCGCGGCGGCTGCATCCTGGGCCTCCCAGCTCAGGGTGTTGTCGTCGCGCCCGTGGCGGAAGTGCAGGAAGCAGCGGGCGGACATCAGAAAATCAAGCGCCGAGTCGAGTTGCTTGCGCACAGGTGGCCGCAGCGAACTTGCCTCAGGCCAGTCGCGCAGTTTGTCCATGGCCGAGATCAAAGCCAGCCAGTTCGCGACGTTGCAGTCTCGAAGGCCGCCTGGCGCTTCCTTTAGGTTAGGCTCGAGGTGGTAGAGAGTCATACCGTACTTGCCGTGGCGTTCGCGAGTGACCTCAGCCAGTCCCTGCAGAAGAGTCTTCGACTCGCGGACTACAAGCTTCGGTATGACCTTGTCATGAAGTTTGCGGAAGAGGTCGCGATCGCCGGCCAGATAGCGGCAGTCGAGGAGTGAAATGGTGAATTCCGTATTGTTCGAGTCGTAGCGCTCACACTCGACGAGTGTGCGCGATGCGGGGCTTAGCTTCAATCGCAGATCCCATAGTTCCTGGGAAAAACGCCGAACAGGATCTTTGAAAGCCTGTTCTGCGTCACGATCGCCGAAGAGGAAGAGCAGGTCGATGTCTGAGAACGGAAACAGCCATCCGCGACCGAAACCGCCAGTTGCTACCAAAGAAAGGTTCGCGGGCTTGGATTCATCGGCGGAAACGATGTCGCGCCAAAGCTTGGCAAGGATGGTCTCGACCATGCGTGTGCGCTGAGCTACGCATGCCCGACCGTCGCCGGTGGCCTCAAATTCCCGCTGGATGCGGGCCGACTCGTCCTGAATGGAACCCCGAAGTTCGCCGATCAAGGAGGACGCTGCCATCATGAAGTGATTCCCCCGCAGCGTCTATCGCCGGGAAGACTCCTACCTATTGCCGCTCTGCACTGGCACCCCAGCGAAAGCCGATGCGGAGAGCATTTCGTTCAATTACAACGCTCCCTCTCCCCGCTCGTCATTCCGAATTCGTATCGCTTCGTCAACGCGCGAACGAAAAATCTTTCCGTCTCCGATTTTTCCAGTCCGGGCGGCACCCAAGATAGCTTGTTCCGCCTTTTCTACGAGGCCGTCCGGCAGCACCATCTCGATCTTTGTTTTGGGGATGAGGTCGACGCTATACTCGCGGCCGCGGTAGACCTCTGTGTGCCCCTTCTGGCGACCGTGGCCGCGCACCTCGAGCACGGTCATGCCTTCGACTCCGATTTCCTGCAATGCAGTCTTGACCGCTTCGAGCTTGGAGTTTTGAATGATCGCTTCAATCTTCGTCATGATGTTTCGCAAGTCCTGTTCTGCGTCACGCTGGCAGCTGTTCCGGATTCCGCTAACGGATCGAAACCTTAAGCAGGCGTCTCCCAATAGTACCCCTCTTCTCCATGCTGGGAGAGATCCAGGCCCTGCACTTCTTCCTCCTCCGAGACTCTCAGGCCGATAGTCATGTCAACCAATTTCAGTATCAGCAGCGTACCCACAATCGCGAGAACCCACGCAATGGCAACGCCGACCAATTGGTTGAGAAGCTGATGCGCATTGCCTTCCAGCAGGCCGGATGCGAGGGCATTCCCCTGGGAATCTTTGAAGATCGGGTTGACCGCACTCACGGCAAAGACTCCGGTCAGGATGGCTCCCAAGGTTCCGCCCGCGCCATGAACGCCAAATGCATCCAGAGAGTCGTCGTAACCGAACATCCCCTTGACCTTGGCGACCATCCAGTAGCAGAAGACTCCTGCGATCAAGCCGATGAGAATGGCGGGCATTGGTTTTACGAATCCCGCCGCAGGTGTGATCGCAACCAGGCCGGCCACGGCTCCCGAGATACCGCCAAGCACGCTCGGTTTGCCGTTGCGGAACCACTCGGCGGCAGCCCATCCTATTGCAGCTGCGGCGGCTGCGAAATGCGTGGCGACGAATGCGCTGGTTGCGAGGCTGCCGGCCGCAAGGGCGCTACCGGCATTAAATCCAAACCATCCCACCCACAGCAAACAGGCACCGATGAAACTCAGTACCACGCTGTGCGGAGGCATGGTGGCTTTCGGATAGCCGAGGCGCTTGCCAAGGTAGAGCGCGCAAACCAAGGCCGAAACTCCCGAGGTAACATGGACGACCGTGCCACCTGCGAAATCGAGCGTTGGGAAGCGGCCTCCGAGAGATGCATTCAACAAGCCGCCTTTGCCCCAGACCATGTGAGCCATCGGATCGTAAACAATGATCGACCACAGCACCATGAACACCAGCATGGCGCTGAACTTCATGCGCTCGGCAAATGCACCGGCGATCAGTGCTGGGGTAATGATCGCGAACATCAACTGATACACCATGAAGGTTTGCGCTGGAATAGTGGCGGCGTAGTCGGCATCGGGGGCGCCACCAACTCCATTGAGAAAGATGTTCTTGAAACTGCCGATGAAGCTGTTTCCTGGCCCGAATGAGAGGCTATAACTGAATAACCCCCACAGAACGGTAATGACAGCCATGAGAGTAAAACTCTGCATCATGGTGCCGAGCACGTTCTTCTTTCGGACGAGGCCGCTGTAGAACAGGGCTAAACCCGGTCCTGTCATCATCAGGACGAGGGCCGCGCTGGTCAGCATCCACGCGTTATCTGCCGAACTCTTCGCATCCGCGGCTTGCTGCTCGACTCTTGCCAGGCGCGCGTTGACGTCCGTCGAAGGGCTTGCCGTCACACTGCTGGTCTGGGCATACATAGCCTGGGCAAGGGTAAGCATCAAAAGAACCATCACCATCCAGGTGATCAGCCTTGGTCCGGTAGGCACTGAGGAATGTTCTCCTGAGCGACAGGATTCGGGTCCTGCCCACGATGAAACGACGCCTCAATGTACCGTCCGCGAAACTTCGGCGGAAATCGAAACTATTTATCGTTCCTATCAGGTTTTGTTATGAATTTGTGCTCAGGAAGGGCACTTGGGAATGGGCATCCCATGGCCTGCGATGTAGAGATTCAAAGCTCACGCACCGCTTGCGCGCGAGGACAAAGTGCGGGCGAGGAGCGGCCTCCTACCTACAGGGTTTCACGGATAGCGAATACAGGGGAACTAGGAGATAGTTGTAGTTCCCACTGAGTCGATTTAAAGCAAGTTCGATAGGAAAGAGCAAGCGTTCTGAATATCGGAGGGGCAGTTTACTGTGTCTACTAAGAAACCTAAGGCGGTTACCACACTTCCCGGGAAAGTCGAGAGGGTAATTCACCCTCATCCTCAGAGCGGCGAACCAGAGAAAGCACAAATTTCAGTCGAGGGTGCCGATCACCTCTACCGAGAGATTCGCGTTCCTAATCGACTCATCGACGACAATGGCCAGAACGTTAAGCTGAAACCCGGAGCCGAAGTCGACGTCAAGATTGAAGCCGAACCCGTCGCCACCAATGGCACTGACGACAACGTTTAACGGTCAGAACGCATTCATTTCGGCGCGGACTTGGACGAATCTGCATTCGCAGGAGGTTTCGCGAACTTCGCGTCGTCAACCGGAACGTTTTGCTTGGCTTCGTCGATTTGAATGGTGAACCTTCCGTTCGGACGAGCCAAAGTCCAGCGATATGGAAGCTTTACACCGCTCGATTCACGGTAGTCCGCGTAATCGATCTGAGTGGGCATCAGCCCCAAAGCCGTGTCGCCAAACCGCACGAGGCGAACAAGCAGTCCCGACTGCTCATCGAAATAAAGTCGGATCGGAGGGTTCTCCGCGCGGGTTCCCACTAGGACGAATGCGTTATGATCCCCAATCTTCTCGGTGCCATGGACTGTCATTCCGTTAAACATCTGCTTGAAGTGGGTCGCGAGATGGAGGTCGGCATCGATGGCTGCCGCGTCAAGATCGCTGCCGTGCATTTCACGCATCGGATGCCCCGTCATACCAAGCCATCCCTCGTGACCGTTGAAAGCTGTGACACTCTCGCCGCCTTGCATATGAGTAAGCGAGATGCGCTTCTCAGGATCTTTCGCGTAGATCTCGATAGGGAAAGACATGCCGCCGACGTCGATTGTGCCCGTCATGACGCGACTTGAAATCTTAGCTATCGCCGCAGCACCTCCAGCCGCCTGAACATATTTGTCGAGCAACTGATCAGCCGTCGGCCCTGCGCTTTCCTTTGCTTCTTCCGGCCTTTCATCGTCGTGATGGTGGGGAGTTCCCATAGCTGGCGCTGGTTCGTCGGAAGCGACCGTAGGAATCGCGACAGGGTGAGCACTGCCCCGGTGGCAGGAGTAGCACGTCACCTCACGATGTCCTTCGAAGTTGTCTTTGTTGATGGCAAACATCATTTCCATCATCTTGCGGGCAATCTGCTTCGGCTTCTTGTCGTCTTTTTCGAATGCATTCTGCACGTGACAGAAATCGCACTCGACTCCGAGGGAAGCCGCGATGAACTGCATGGTTGGGAAGATTTGATCGGCCGGAACTCCTTTCAATGTCTGAATATTCTTGAACTGCTCTTCGGCTTTCTTCGGCCCGGGCGACGCTGCTTGAGGCGCAGGTCGGGCAATTCCCGCACGTGTGAAGGATCGACCAAACACCGTGACGCAGGTTCCGACCAACAGGACACCAGCCAAGGTCAGATATCTTTTCCCATTCATCATCAATTCGCTTCTCCAGGAGGGATGCAAAGTTTAGCAGAATGACAACTACCGCTGGTTACTGTAGACGTACTTCCCTGAAGTCTCCGCAATCACAAAGCGGTCCGGCAGCAGTGAATCGACTTTCATCTTCAAGTGAGGAGGGACGAAAAGAAAGACGCGAGACGGTCCATGCCACGCCTGTTTCAAGTCGGCGTCAGTTAGGTAGATATTTGGTGCGTCTGGAAATGTCGAGCCGAACCACATAGAAGTCGTACGCCCCTGCACGAGCTCGATTGGACGCTGCAAATAGAACAGGAGGGACGATCCGAAAGCCTGGTCACCATAGATCATGACCCGGTCTCGAGGATGCGCTCGGACCGCAATCTGTTGTGCCAGGTCTCGGGAAGAAAGATACGGACCGAACCGACCCAGGGCAATGTGAGCCGCTACGAGAAAAGCGCTCATCCCCAAAGCCATGGTCCAGGTAGCAACGTAGTGGCGCTTGTGAAAGCGAAGCAGGAATGACAGAGGTGGAGCGATAAAAAGGGTGACGGCCGCAAGGATCGCAGGGAGTCGAAGCGCCGCAAAAGACTCGTAACTGAGGTCGAGCATGTGCGAAGTGGACAAAGTGTCGGTGTCCAAGTTGTGCTTCGCCAGCACGTTTCCAATATCTGGCTCGAACGGCAAATGGCGCGACTGCCATAGAAGCGTCACTAGAACGATTCCCGCTGTTACTCCAATGATCGCCAAGAGGCCGGCCGAAAATCTCAGCGCTCCTTTGCGAACTTCGAGACGGCAGTCCACGTCTTCGGATCGTGCCATGCCATCTGCCACGAGCAGCAGCAGCGGGAGATAGGCTGGGAGTGTGTAGTACTCCTGGTTCGTCGAGATGGCAAAGAATACGAGGACCAGCCCTGCCAGGATCCAGCAGAGCAGCCGAGTACGATCAGAAAAAGCCGCTTTGTGCTCTTTCTTACGCGCATCGAGAACCGCTCGGATCGCAGCCGGGAAGTATAGACTCCAAGGAAAAAGCCACACCAGATGCAGAGACCAATACAACGCCCATGGAAGTTTGTTGTAATCGCGCGGGTAACGCTTTCCCAGAAATCGAAGGAAGTGTTCGTTGACGAAGTAGAACCAGAAAAATCCGTGTCCTCCTTGCCCGCCGGTGTTCCGCAATCCGGCGAGGATGTGCCACGGAGCTGCAATCAAGACAAATAAAGTGAGTCCCGAGGGCAAGCGAAATTCGCGCCATCTCTTCCATTCTCCCGTTACGGCGAGATAGATAAACGCCGCGCCACCTGGGAAAGCCAGCGCAATCAAGCCTTTCGTCAGGACCCCTAAGGCCATGCAGGCATATCCGGCATACCATCGCCACGAATTTTTCGTCTCCAATCCCGTCAGGAAAAAGTACAACGCTGTGGCGATCAGAAAACTCAGCAGGACGTCGGGAATCAGAATACGAGTGAACAGAAACACTCCTGCCGTTGTGTAAACAAAGAGTGCCGCGTAAATCCCTGCGCGATCTCCGAAGGCGCGGCGTCCCCAAACAAGGGCAAGCACCCCCAGCAACAGGATCGACAAGGCCATTGGCAGGCGCGTCGAAAATTCGTTGATACCAAACAGCTGATAACTTCCCGCGACCAGCCAATATGGCAGTGGAGCTTTCTCCAGATACCGCACACCGTTGACATGAAGCGTGACGTAGTCGCCGGTTACAAGCATCTCCCGGGCAGCCTCGGCGTGAGTGCTATCGGCATCGTCGAGAAGAGGCGGGGAGAAAACCGAGCCGATGTAAACGGCCAGGAAAACGATAACGAGCAACCAGAACGACGCGGGCCGCAGGCCTTGAGGCACTGGGACTTTTTCTTCAGAAACTGGAAGTGTAGAGGCTACGCTCAACTGGGCTGGACCCATTCAAGGGTATCGAGGATAAGCGACTGCCGCAAGCGGTCAAGATAAAGAATCATTGAGTCGCCAAGGAAGTAATAACGGCTCCTATACCATCGACAACTCGCACCACTTTGCCGGAATCAATCTTTTCCAAGGTGTCTTCGGCGCGATGGTAGTTCGGATTTCGGAATGGAGCGGTGTCTGTGACCATGATTGCCGGATATCCGAGTTGCCAAAAGGACCAATGATCGGACCATCCAATTCCGGGCAGAGTGGACGGAGCGGCAATTCCTTCCGAGGGAAACTGAGCGGCTCCTCGGAAATCCCGCAAGACTTGACGAACAAGCGAACGCGATTCGCTATTAGCGACGAAGCCAATGAAATTTCCACGGGAAGGATAGAACAATCTTAGGATCGGGGGATAGTTCTGACTACCCGGAACGTCAGAGTAGAAGCCCAACGTCTCAAGGGAGATCATGGCCGCTATCGGAGTTCGCTCGTTATGCAAGGCCCTCACATAGACGAGACTACCCATCGCACTCGTTTGGAAATATGGCGGTTCTTCATTTACGAAAAATACGAATCGAACCGTGCGACGCAGCTTTGCTTCTCGCAAGATATGTCAGTTCCAGCAGAGCAGCTACTCCGGATGCATTGTCGTCAGCCCCGACCGTACCATCAGCGCTGTCGTAATGAGCGCCAAGAACAATGGCGCCATCTCCCGGGACAGCGCCAAGCAGCTGTACCTCGAGGTTGCTAACCTTGTGCCCATCGATACTGTAGCTCTGCTCCTTCACCGTATATCCTTGCGCCGCCAGTTGGGTGCGGACGTAATCAACCGTTTTTTCCAGCGATCCTGGATGAGGAATATTCCTCTCGCCGATGGTCTCGGAAAGATAGCGGATGTGGTTAGCAAGGCGTGCAGCAGACTCCGACTGCGAGGCGTTCAACGTGGGAAGTGGACCGCGGTACGAGCGCAGGGGCATCTCGATCATTCGCCACACGGAAACGACAACGCTTCCCACTGTCACAATGACGACAACTGCTACGAATCGCAACTTCCAGTTCGGCCGCTTGACCGCGGTCAGTGATTCGAACATGGGTTTTGCCACCTGATGAAATTGCGCTCCCATCCGGGTCTCGTTCTAATCATGATCTGAGGATCCACCCGGGCGCTCGAAGAATTTCCATTTATCCATTCCGGAGGGAATTGCGATATCGAAGAATCCAACCATCATTTCGTCAGAAGTCTGGTCTCCCCAGGTGACGGTTTTCGTCGGATCTGGATTGTGTGGATTGTTTTTCGAATTGTCATACCAAGCAATTGCACGAAGCTTGGTTCCCGCCTTCAGGAGTCGTGGCTCGGCCAGCTTGTAACTGAGCTGCCAATGGAAATGGTAGTTCACGCGGAGCAATACTTCTTTCGAGCCATCGATGTTCATAATGTCGTATTCGAAGCCCTTCCCACGTAGATGCATGTGGGGGAAGAGGCTTACCAAAGTCGCGTCGTGAGGAAGGCTGCCTTGCACCTCGACTCGGAAGTCGTCGGCACCAGGAGGAATTATGAGGGCGTGATTGTTTAGCTGAAGTGTCACCACGCGTTGGCCGGGAGTCGATTTGGAAAATACGATCCCGATTTCGGTCTGATCCTGATCGGCCGTTCCGTTCGTCGTGTAGTGCATCTGGAAAACCAGATCCGAGCCGGCAGGAACAAACTTGGCCATGCCATTGGGCCACTGGTCGGGAGAACTTCCCGGTGCATAAACTAAAAGCAAATCGCTGGTCGTTTCATGTGCCTGGCGTTGCTCCTCGGGGTCAGTCAACGAAGAAGCGGTGAACGGCTCTCCCACTGGTGCATGCCGTAACCAATGTGAACCTGGCGGGCGAATGTAGACGACAGCATGATGCACATGTGCCGGGCTGCCGGGCCGAAATTCTGACATCTGCACCCATCGATCCTGGGAGAAGTGCGTGGGAACAATCTCGTAGGTGTACTCGACTTCTCCACGCGCCGGAATCTTCACCGCGACGGGCATCTTCACTACCAGATCGGGCTGCGTGATATTCCATCCTTCAGTCCATTTTTTTGGCGGTGGGGCGTCAGAAGGACTTCCCGGAGGGGCGCCAGCCGCGGCCCACGCGGAAATCGTTTGGATCTGCTGTTCAGTCAGCGAAGGATTATTCGCGAAATGGCCGTGGCGCGGGTCTGCAAACCACGGAGGCATCATTTTCATTTCGACAACATGGGCCATTACGGCCGCCCTCGGACGTGTCTGCTCATAAGTTAATAGGGGAAAGGGCCCGATTTCCCCTGGCCGATGGCACGTTTGGCAGTGGTTTTGAAGTATTGGAAGCACATCTTTGTAGAAGGTCGGTGCAGGAGAGGGTGCGGTGCTTTGGTTAAGTCCTACACCAAAGATAGCAAAGAGTGCCGCAACACCCAGGGTGCCAACTGACTTGGCCATACTGCAATTCTAATGGGAACGTCATTGCGGAAAGCTGCTTACGTTTTTCTTTCTCTGCTCCAAAATGCTACATTCAGAGATTCATGTCAGCCCCAAATTCCAACTTCATTCACGCTTGCAAATCCCAGCCGACAGAACGGACGCCGGTATGGTTCATGCGCCAGGCAGGCCGTTACATGGCCGAGTATCGTGCTATCCGGAAGCAGCATTCGTTGCTGGAGATCTGCAAGAAGCCGGCGCTGGCTGCTCAGGTCACAATCGAGGCGGCGGAGATTCTTGCCGTGGATGCCGCGATCATCTTCGCAGACCTGCTTCTGCCACTGGATGTGATGGGACTTCCCTTTCATTTCTCTGCTGGAGAAGGTCCGGTCATCGAACGGCCGGTCAGGGCCAAGGAGGATATCGATGCGCTGCGCACCGACCGTGCGGCCGAACTTGGCTATGTCTCCGAAGCCGTGGCGTTGGTATCCGAACATTTTTCCGAGCGCGTTCCAGTCATCGGCTTTTGCGGTGCGCCATTTACTTTGGCCAGCTACATGATCGAGGGTGGCGGCTCTCGCAACTACGTCCACGCCAAAAAGATGATGTACAACCATCCGGACGACTGGGACGTGCTCATGAGCAAACTCGTCTCAGTTACAACAGAATATTCGGCGGAGCAGGTGCGCGCCGGCGCTGATGCGATTCAGATTTTTGACAGCTGGGTGGGTTGTTTGAGTGTCGAGGATTATCGACGCTACGTTCTGCCACATGTCACTGGAATGGTGAAGAAACTGCGGAAGACTGGCGTGCCTGTTATTTATTTCGGCACCGACAGCGCCACTCTGCTCCCAGCGATGAAGGAAACCGGAGCAGATGTGATCGGTTTGGATTGGCGCATTCCGCTCGACGAGGGTTGGGAACGTTTGGATTATCAAGCTGCCGTACAGGGAAATCTCGACCCAGTCCTGCTATTCGCAGATTGGAAAGAAGTGAAATCGAGGGCCCAAGAGATTCTGCGTAAGGCGGACGGGCGCCCGGGACATATTTTCAACCTCGGACATGGCATTCTTCCCGAAACGCCGGTAGAAAATGTTAAGAATCTGGCGCGATTCGTACAAGATTACTCACCCTCCGGGTCTAGCGCACCAACCGCAAAAAGCCGACGATGATGAATCGTATTGCCATTATCGGCGGCGGGATTTCCGGTCTGTCGGCAGCATTCGATCTCGAACAACGCCGCCGGAATGCAGGAGACATCGAGTACGTTCTTTTTGAAGCATCGCCCCGCCTGGGCGGAGTGCTTCGAACGGAGTACATCGATGGATGCATAGTGGAAGCAGGTCCAGACTCGTTCGTCAGCGAAAAACCATGGGCTGCTAACCTGAGCCGCGAGCTTGGCTTAGGTGAACAGCTCATCGGATCGAACGATGCGGATCGCAAGACTTACATCCTGACTCGCGGTCGCCTGGTCGCTATGCCGGATGGCCTGATGTTCCTGGTGCCAACGAAAATCCTGCCCACCGGCTTGTCTCCTCTTTTTTCGTGGAAGACCAAGTTCAGGATGACGCAGGAGTTGTTTCACCCGCCGAACGCGGTCAATCACGATGAATCAGTGGCGGATTTCGTTGAGCGGCACTATGGCCGGGAGATGGTAGACCGACTTGCGGATCCCCTGCTTTCGGGCGTCTATGGAGGGGAATCCGCCAGCCTGAGCGTGCGGGCCGTTCTGCCGAGGTTTGCTGAAATGGAGCAGACTCATGGGAGTCTGGGGCGGGCAATGCTCGCGGCGCGAAAGAAGATGGCGTCCAGCCCTCATAAGACTGCGCCGCCCCTTTTCACCTCGCTGATGAATGGCATGCAGCACTTGGCCGAGACACTGGTGTCACGACTCACTTCCACGTCCTTGGTTACAAACGCAACCGTGAAGACAGTCGTACCTGAATCCGGTCGGTGGCGGGTATTTGCTGATGAGCGATCGGAACTGTTCGACAAGCTGATTGTGGCTCTTCCAGGTCTTGCAGCTGCGCAAGTGCTTCGCGATACGAGTGCAGAATTGGCCTCGGAGCTTGCCGGCATCCAATACAGCTCTTCAATCACTGTCGGGATTGCGTATGGGAACGAAGTACGACGGGCTCTTCCGCCAGGATTCGGATTTCTGGTACCGCGAAGTGAGGGCAAGAAACTACTCGCGGCTACTTTTGTGCACAACAAGTTTCCTCATCGCGCCCCCGCAGATATAGCGTTACTCCGTTGCTTCTTTGCCGGAAATGTTGCCGAGGAAGTCTGGACGCTATCGGACGAGCAATTGATTGGGATTGTCCGGAACGAACTGCAGCAAATCGTCGGACTAAGGGCAGAGCCGCGCTTCGCACGTGTTTATCGATGGAAATCGGCCATGGCTCAATACGGCGTGGGCCATCTCGAGCGGCTTCAGAGAATCGATGTTTTGCGGCAGCAGATTCCCGGACTGGCCCTGGCAGGCAATGGATTTAGAGGAATTGGAGTTCCCGATTGCGTTCGTTCTGGACGCGATGCAGCAAAGCTGTTGCTTGCCTAAGCTGGAACCGACTTCTCCTTCGCCAGTTCTCGCCTCAAGCGCGCCAGGACTAGCCGAATTTCCTCGTATCCAATCTCGGGTGGCAGTACGTCTTTGATCGGCTTGAGCCGATCCACATTCGCAACCCCGGCACGTAGGCAGGCTGCCTCGATCACAGACTCTCGGTTGCGATCGATCCATTTCGACTGAAATTCGATATCTCCGCGTTCGACCAGCGCCGCTACGGAATTCACAACTGTACTCAACTGGCGTCCACGGATTTGTGCGATCTCTTCGAGTGTTTTGCCCTCACTAAGCAATTGAAGGGTTTCGATAGTTGGCGCAGTTTTCTTCTGCGGAAGAGCCGACGCCCGGGCACCCTCGGCGTACCTTCGAAGGGCAGCCAAGATCTCTTCTCCGTACGTGGCGGCCTTCCGTTCTCCGATACCAGTAACTGTTTTCAACTTGGCAATTGACGTCGGGCGAAGCCGGCAAATTTCCTCCAGAGTTGTGTCATGCAGCACAGCATAAGCGGGTAAGCCCTGTTCTTTGGCGATGCCACGGCGCCATTCCCGGAGATAATCCCGTAACTCCATGTCCAATTCGAGTTGTGCGGTTGACTCGTTTGCGGAAACTGCAAAAGCTCGCTTCACCGCAGTTCGACTCGCCGCGATCGTCAGCCAGTCGGGCGTCATTCCGCAAACGTCGCAGGCATCACAAGAATTCCACTTTGGGGTTTCGCCGAAGTGCGTGCAAATCAGCCGATGCCTGCATCGCCGGGATTCCGCAAACTCGCGGATGATGTGATATCTCTGCCAAGCTCGATCACGTTCGGCCGGATCAGAGATCTGATTGGCGAAGAAGCCAAGCAGGCCCGCATCCGCTTTTCGCCACAGCAGAACACAGTCGGCGGGATTCCCATCCCGCCCGGCGCGACCGGCTTCCTGGTAGAACTGCTCTACCGACTTGGGCAGCGCCAAGTGAATCACCGCTCGAACGGACGCCTTATTGATTCCGAGACCGAAAGCAATCGTCCCCACGAGCACTCGCACCTCATCAGACATCCAGCGCTCCTGATTCCTGCGCCGATCCTCCGCTTGCATCTTGGCATGGTATGGAACAGCCTCAATGCCTTCGCCCGCTAGGAAGTCAACCGTTTCCTCAACTCGGCTGATCGTCGGGGAGTAGACAATGACGTTTCCTTCCTGATAGTGGCTCAACGCCGTCGCGAGTAGTGAATTCTGTTCTGCACTCGAGCACTCCCGGACCAGATATCGCAGGTTCGGGCGATGAAAGCTGGCGATGTACTTGTCCGGGTTGCGTAACGCGAGTTGGGCAAGGATGTCATGGCGTACTTGCCGGGTAGCGCTCGCGGTAAATGCTGCGATCGGGCGTTCGGGAAAAGCCTGGCGCAAACGGCTTAACTGACGGTATTCGGGCCGGAATTCATGGCCCCACTCCGAGATGCAGTGTGCTTCATCAATCGCAAAGAATGCTACGGGGACGCTACGCAACCAAGTCTGCGTGTCACCCCTCTGCAGCCGCTCCGGCGAAAGGTAGAGTAGTCGGAAATCTCCTGAACGGGCCTGTCGCATCACGCGGCTCTGTTCCTCATTGCTGAGAGTGCTATTGAGGACAGCGGCCGGTATACCCATCTGCGCCAACTGGGCCGCCTGATCCTGCATGAGGGCGATCAATGGCGAGATGACCACCGCCGTTTTTTCGGAGATCACTGCCGGGAGTTGATAACAGAGAGACTTGCCTCCTCCCGTTGGCATGACAACGCAGGTATCGTGGCTAGCGATCAGGCTTCGGACGATCTTTTCCTGCAGAGGCCGGAACGTGCTGTAACCCCAGTAGCGACGTAGCGGAGTGAGCAGGTCTACTTCTGGAGTCATGAAATCAGTATAGGGTGTCTCGCGAGTCGGTAGCGCGGACTTCCATCATGTCTAGCTCTCCGGCTCCCAAAAAAGGAAACGGCGCCAGTACTTCCTGCGGCAGGACAAAATCACTTGTATTGAACTGCTGCCGGGGAAGTGGTTGCAGGATAAATCCGGTCGAAAACGAACCATGCCAACAGAATGACGGCAAAACAGAACACACTGCCTTCCGGTCCGACTGATCCTCCGGTAAGCCAGCGCGGGCCTTGCAGGCTCGAACTCAATAGATGTCCCGGTTCAACCATGCCACTATCAGGAACCGAATAGAAGAAAGTTTCACCCCAGTCCCACGCCGCATGGAATCCGACGGCGAACCACAGACTTCCAGTGCGTCGCAACGTGAAGCAGAAGAACAGTCCGATAAGGCCGGCAAGGACCATGCCAGTCCAGTTTTCTCCCGTATTGCCGCGATGGATGAGGCCGAAAGTACAAGCCAGCAATGCGGCGGCCGGCCAGAATCCGATGCCTCGCGCCAGCGTGAATTGCGAATAGCCGCGGAAGAGAAAATCTTCGAAGAGTCCTACAAACAAGAAATAGATTCCCCAGAATGCTGCGAAACGGACCAGGTGAACGCCGTGCAGAACGACGTGCCCGGGAGAGAACCCACGCCCTTCGTAGATCGCAAAAATTACCAGGCTGATCGACAGGAAACCCCACGCTATTCCGACCCAGAAGTGCCGGCCAAGCAACCGCCTCAACGACAAGCCGTAGTCGCTCCACCGACGACCTTCAATACGGGCGAGAATGGTCGCTGGGATTGCGGCAGCCAGAAAATTCAGCGCCTCCTCCAACATTCTCGACCACAGGCCGCCGCGCCCCAAGTCTCGGGCCCAGGCGAGCTTAACCGCGACGTTTTGTAGTAGTAGAAAAGCAATAACGTAAAAAGCAAAGCCCCATCCCGGCCGAAGTCCATCCGATCCGAAAAAAAGCGTGCGAGCATAAGAGGGCTCGCTCGCTGCCGCAAACTCCGGATGGGGCCGAGGCATCGAATTGGGCTCGCCGTCCTTCGCTTCCGTTTCCAGCTCGCTCATGGTCGAAAACTTTCCGTAGCTGCCTTCGACATGGTAAAACACTCGGCTTGGCCCTATGCGCCCATATTTCACGCGCGAACGCTTTGGACGTCCCCAGTTTCTCGCCGCTTCTCTGCTGCTTGTGTTTCTGGCGCAAGCCTTGTGGCTGGTCCGCGCCGAGTTCGATTCTTCGCAGAGCATGGACGGCGCGGAAGCAATTCTCATCGGCGAAGGATTAAAACAGTGGCGACACCAGGGAATCGCGGGCGCCCCGTTGACAGATCCGGCAGACAACCCTGTCGTCCAACTATTTCGAAGCGATGAAAGCGGCTTTGATACCGAGCACTCGCCGCTTCTACCGCTGGTTACTGCGGGTCCGTTGTTAGCCTGGCCGCATGATCTGAGTGTCGAGTCGGCACCCTATTGGCGCTGGCTCGCAAGATTGCCTTTTCTGGCGTGCGGCGTGTTTTTGGGAGCATCGTTATGGTACGTTGCACGGCGACTCTGCGGAAATACTGGCGGATTTATCGCCCTTACACTCTACTGTTTCTCCCCTTCGTTCATACAAGCAAGCGCCGCCTGGCATACTGAGCCCGAAATTCTTGCGGCGTGGGGAGCATTCGGCACAGTTTTCACTGCCATCGCGGTGGCGCACACACTTTACGCACCGCGGGAGGTCGTATTGTGGAACTGGCGACGAATTGTCCTGCTCGGTATCTCACTGGCGATCGCCGTTGGATCTCAATTCTCGCTCGTTATTGTCGTTCCGATGGCACTTTGCTTGTTGCTCTATGTTGCGCCGGTGCGTCGGCGAGCGGCGGTTGTAATCTGGCTCGCAGCATCCATGGTCGGACTTCTTTTGTTTGTTGGATTCTATTTCTTCCAGCTCCACACGTTCAGAGAAAGCATACGTCACGCGGTCTTTTGGGGATTTTCGCTGCGGGGATTCGCTGTACCCCGAGTCTATGTTGAAATTGCGCGACAAATCGTGCGCGGGTTCTCGGTATTCGCGCTGGTATTGCCAGTCGTACTCGTAACGTATTGTGTGTGGCCGCGAACACGCTACTTTGGGAATACCGCACCGCTTATCGTCGGCAGTCTCTTTATTGTCTTCACTTTCGGACATCCACACACAGCCGGAGCAGGGTTTCTACTGGCTGCCATTCCCTTTTTGTTTATCTTTGTGTCGGGAATACTTGCGGATCTGTTGGAAACTGAGTATCGCGCTGTAGTTTTGGCGTGCGTAGTAATGCTGCTGATCCTTTACGCTGGAGGCACTATCTTTGCGCTGGCCAAGGCATCTCAGGGCTGAGGGAGCCATCAGCTTCGGATTACGGCTCGATTCTCCAGCAAACGCTCGCCCAGAAAATCCAGATACTCCTGCATTCCTTCGCCGGTTTTTGCCGACAGCCGAAAAACTTGCATTCCCGGGCGCACGGATTCAACACTCTGACGCGCCGCCTGCCAGTCGAACTCCACAGCCGCAGCCAGTTCATTTTTGGTGATCACTGCCACGTCGGCACTGTTGAAGATCGTGGGGTATTTGAGCGGCTTGTCCTCGCCTTCGGTTACCGACATCAGCACGAGGCGGAGATTTTCTCCAAGATCGTAAGAAGAGGGGCAAACCAGATTCCCGACGTTTTCTATAAAGAGAAAATCTAAATTCTGAAGATCCCATCCCTGCAGGGCCGATTCAACCATTGCAGCTTCAAGATGGCAAAGCGTCCCCGTCGTAATTTGCTTGACCGGTGCATGGCTACGAGCCAACCGCTTGGCATCATTCTCGGTCGCCAGGTCTCCGACAAGCGCGGCAACTCGATAGCGCGGCTGCAACAGGGTCAGGGTCTTCTCCAGGAAAGTTGTCTTGCCCGAGCCCGGACTCGAGACGAGACTCACGACAAAGACCCCTGCGGCACGAAACTGCTCGCGAAGCCCGCGCGCGATGATGTCGTTTTGCTTTAAAACATTCCTGCGCACTTCGACCAGGCGTGGCTCGCTCATTCCTCCACCTCCAGCGCGAACACTTCCAATTCCTTGCCTTGAACGACTTCAGCGGTAGGTGTCCCGCAATCGGGACAGGTGAATGACTGCAACGATGCAAGCACCCGGTTCTGCTTGCAGTGTCGACAGAAAACGGTCACAGGCACGTCCTCAATGATCAGCCGCGATCCCGCAAGCGGGGTGTCCTGGCATGCGACCTCGTACGAAAATAGCAATGCATCTTTCACCACGCCTGACAGCGCTCCCAACCGAAGATGAACAGCATTCACGTTAACGCCGCGCTGTTTTGCTTCGTCAGCGGCGGCTTCAACAATGCTCATGGCTATCGAGAGTTCGTGCATCGGTTGTGATTCTTACCGACCAACGGAACCGGATTTCCGCCAGAGGGGACAACAATGCAGTGTAGCGCTTCTGCAGGCTGATTGCCGCTGTAGAAGGCTGGTCAATGTCCAAAGTGAATCACAAGCTTTTGTGAGGCATAGGATTCCGCATCGCCGTCCGGCATTCTTATTTCCAGTTTTCCGGACTTGTCGAGGTTTCCGCCTTCTATACTCGAGATTTGGCCAGGATTCCAGACCCCAAACTCATACCGGAAACCTGAGCGGCCCGATACATCGAGGGTCAACTGTGTCTTCGCGCTGTTCCAGGATTCCGACAGGACGCGCAATCCTCGGCTAGCACTACCGAGCGGCGGGAGGTCATTTGACACTACTAACCCAAAATCGTTTTTTATTCGGAGGACAAGATTGTTGGGTCCTCCGTTGACCGGAAACTTCACCGTTATGTGCTGATCATTGTGATTGGGTGCGGCCTTGAACGGCACCGGCCGGCCATTTAACTCGACACTTACCACCTCAGCGCGCAAGCTGACGGCAGGCGAGAACTCAACCCAACAGTCTCCAGTGCCGGTGCGCGAGGTTTCCAGCATGATGCTGTCCCCTGTTTTTCTGTAACGGAACCCAAGAGCGGTAGACCCAATGCGGACGTTGTGAATTGCGAAGGAAGTCCAGTCCGCGGGCACATGTGGAGCGACGGTGAGTTGCTTCTTTTCCGCATTGGCTTGGAGTCCGAACATTCCTCTCAGGACCGGGCTGATTACCATCGCGGAGGACCAGATTTGATGTGGAGAACTCGTCGCAAAAGATTGGTAATAATCGCCGGACAGCACCTCAGTGAAGTGCCCGAGTGCGCCGTCAACTCCAAGCAAGGCATTCGCCCGCAAATTGGCGTAGGCAGGAAACACTCGGTGATATCTGTATTCCGCAACAGATGCCCACCCCGTGAAGAGCGGCCAGACTGCGCCGAAGTGATATCCGGAGCCGTCGTAGACCCTCGACTGCTTTGAGATGATGCGCATACCCCAATCGGTCTGATGATCCTCTGAGCTTAATTTCGTAATCGTCGCGTCGGCATTGCTGTCATTCGCCAGACCGAACCACATCGGAACGGTCGTTAGTACGCTGACTTCATCATTGCGTTGATTGTTTGCATTTAGCGCAAACGCGTAGCTTTTGGCTTCAGGCGACCAGAATGCGTTGTCCAACGCCGCATTGCCCTTCTCAAATTCGCTTCCAAGCTGCTTGCTGATATCCTCTTTTCCTGCAAATCGGGCTAGGTTCGCCAGTGCAAGCAGTGCTTCCACGCCGAGCCCCGCCTGGTAGTACTCGCTCTTGACCGGTAGAAGCGGACCACCTTCCACCCAACCGTGTCCAATTCTGAAATTTTGCGCAAATCCATTCTCATCAAAGGTCGAGCGCAGAAATTGATAAGCGCGCCACAGGTTGTCCCATTTCTCACGGACAAACGCGACGTCTCCGCTCTGTACCGCGTAATCATTCATCGCAATGATGAACAGGGGGGTTGCATCAGCCGACGCCCAAGGATAAGGAAAATCCTTGAACCACGAGACCAGGCTGGCACTCTGCGATATTTCGTGAGGCACCTTGCCGTCTTCACGCTGGAACTTGCTGATGAAATCGAGCGCCTCTCGCGCAGTTGCATAGTCACCTTCGGCATTGAGAGCAAAAGAGGTCCATTCAGAGTCGCGGCCAAAGAACCAGGCGAACCCGGGACGCTGACCCACTCCTGAAGTCCGATAGCCAGCGACAAGCCCCGTGCCGAGATATGGATTCGTGACCACTCCCTGAACGGTGCTGATCCGTGCCCAGTCGTACGCTTGTTGAAGCGTTGCGTCCGGCAGCTCCAGGCTGACCGTTTTGTCGAGGTACGCGCTGTAGTACTCAGAAGACTTTCGCAGAGAATTGGAATAGTTCGCAAGGAGGTGTTCGTAAGTTTTGGCGGCGTCGGCAGGGCCAGCAATAGAAGCCGCTATGACCACAACCTTCGTGTCCTTGCCCCGGGGCGATACTCCCAGCTGCATCGAGTTTTCCTGCGAGGAAGAGTAATTGGTCTCGTAGGCGACGTGCCCACCCTCCGCACTCGGCGATCCTACGAACGCGCCGAACTTGCGTGATTCCTCACCGAGGAAAAAGGCACGTTCTTTCGCGTCCCATGTGGCGTATGTTCCTCCGAGACCCGCTGGCCATTCCAGTTGAAAATCCGGTGTGAATATAGCCTCAATCTCCAATGGCTGTTCAGTTTCGACATCCAGCGAAATGACGGCGCCGGGCTCGGTCACTGGCACACAAAGCGATTCTCGGACTCGAAACGAATCGCCCGCGTAGAGAACCGACGCCGATTCCGGCCGCACGGTGAGAGTTCGCGCTAGTGTCTCGGCCGGCAATGCCCGATCGCCGACATGAAAGACCAGATGAAATTCGCGGAAGATCTTGAGGGGATAAACCCATGCCTCAAATCGCCCGGTTTCGTTCCCGAACAGTCCAGCGCGAGTTCCTACTACGGGCAGGAATTCCCACGACCGAATCGTACGGGTCAACTCCAAACTCTGACCGGAAGACTGAACGGGAGCCTGCCCGAAGGAAGGGACGTACATCGCCACAAGGCAAACAACCGGCAGAACACGAAAATACAAACGGACGTGGGAAGCGAAACGGGATTTCATTGCCGCCTTCTATCGCACGGGAAATCTGATTCGGCCGAAGCTTGCAAGATCGCGGTTCCCTTGCATATAAGATGGAAGGGGCGAATTTTAGCACGAGCCGAACGACCCAGGTACCAACCTCTTGTCTTCCTCACGTCGCGACTTTCTTCATTCACTCAGCCGTTCGGCGCTTGTGCTATCTCTGCAGAATGTGCTTGCCATGGCTCTGCCAACGTGGTTGAGAGCAAGTCCTCATCCACAGCAACAACCTTCGGCACCGGCAGCAAGCAGCGACATCGGAGTGACTTTTCTCAATGTCGCTCGCGAATCCGGACTGAACGCAAAAACCATTTTTGGCGGTGAGCACAAGAACAAATACCTGCTTGAGACAACCGGGTGCGGAGTCGCGTTCTACGACTATGACAACGACGGCTGGCTCGATATTTTTCTGGTCAACGGAACTCGTCTCGAAGGATTTCCATCTGGCAGCGAACCCACATCGCATCTCTTCCGCAACAATCGGGACGGAACGTTCACTGACGTCACTCTGAAGGCTGGAGTCGCGCACACTGGCTGGGGGCAGGGCTGCTGTGTCGGCGACTATGATAATGACGGCTGGGACGACCTGTTCGTCACCTATTTCGGCAAGAACGTTCTTTACCACAATAACGGCGACGGCACTTTCACCGACGTCAGCCAGAAAGCGGGTGTAGCGGGCAATGGGAAGCGCTGGAATACGGGTTGCGCCTTCGTAGACTACGATCGCGATGGAAAGCTGGACCTGTTCGTGGCCAACTACATTGACATGGATCTGGCGACTGCTCCCGTGCCTGAGTCGGGTCCGTGCCTTTACAAGAGCGTGATGGTGGCCTGTGGTCCTCCGGGCCTGCAGGGCGGAAAAAACATCCTCTATCACAACAATGGCGACGGCACTTTTACAGATGTTTCAGACGCCTCCGGAATTCTCAACGCAAATGGGACATACGGACTTGGCGTCCTCACCGCCGATTTCGATAACGACGGCTGGCCCGACATCTATGTCGCAGATGATTCCACTGCCAGCGCGCTCTATCACAACAAGAGGAACGGGAAATTTGAGGACATCGCGATCGAAGCGGGATGCGCTCTGAGTCCCGATGGCAAGCCGCAAGCCGGCATGGGTGTTTCGGCCGCAGACTATGACATGGACGGAAATCTCGATATCGTCAAAACCAATTTCGCAGGCGATACTCCGTCGCTGTACCAAAATCAAGGCGGCGCGACTTTCGAGGATGCGACCTTCACTGCAGGACTCGGTGCGCACACTCAGTTCCTGGGATGGGGCTGCGGATTCTTTGATATGGACAATGACGGCTGGCCCGACATCCTGATTTGCAACGGTCACGTTTATCCGGAGGTCGAACAACTCAAAACCGAGGCGGGATACGCGCAACGAAAGCTGGTCTACCAGAACTTACGCAATGGGCACTTCGCCGATATTTCAATGCAGGTCGGTCCGGGAATCTCGGAGCCGAGCACGTCTCGCGGCGCCGCTTTCGGTGATTTCGACAATGATGGCGATGTCGATATCGTAGTCAACACCGTAAATGACTTTCCTCAACTGCTCCGGTGTGATTCGAAACTCGGCAACAACTGGATTAAGGTTCGCACGATCGGCACAAAATCCAATCGCAGCGGCATCGGCGCGCGCCTCACATGCGTGAGTAAGATTCCGGGTGAATCAAAACCGCATCAACAGATCGACGAGGTTCGCAGCGGGGGGGGATATTTCTCGCAGAACGATTTACGCGTTCACTTTGGACTCGGCAAAGCTGAGAAGGTCGATTCACTCGAAATTCGGTGGCCGAGTGGCCAAGTCGACACTCTGAAGGACATCAAAGCGAATCAAGTGATCTATGTGAAAGAAGGCGAAGGGATCTCCCGAACAATGACTTTTACGGCGAACTCAAAAAGCACCAAATAGGGTTTACTGCGGCTTCTTTGGTTCGATGGCTTCACCCGAACCCTCGGTATAGGTTCCAATTTTGTCCACAGGGACGTTTTTGAACCGCTCAATCAGTCCGCTCAGCCATCGAATCTCCACCCAATCAACTTTGTCCGCCTTGCCCAATCCAAAGTGCACTCTCATATCGTTATTGGAAATGTAACTGGAACCGCTGCGCACTTCGTCCACCAACAACCGTGCCGAGGTCTTTACGCGAATCCGCGCCCCAATGCCATCTCGATTTGATTTCGTTCCGACGAGATGGATTCCAATCCAGTGGTTACTATTCTTGACTTGATTTACCAGAAGGCCCGGTGCCGCATTCATGTTGCTAATCACGGCCGAAATTCTGCCGTCGTTCCACAGATCACCAACCGCCAGGCCGCGGGAAGACGCAACTGTCGCGACAGCGACCCCTGCCGTGGCGGAGATATCGCTGAAGGTCCCGTCGCCGTTATTGTGAAAAAGAATTCGTGGTTCTTTATAGCTGCTTCCCAGATGCTGGCTGTCCACTTCGGGGTAAACGTGCCCATTCACCAGCAGCAGATCCGGCCAGCCGTCGTTGTCAACGTCGAGAAACATTGTTCCCCAACCGAGATACTGTGTATAGAGCCCTAATCCTGCGGCTGACGTTGCATCAGTGAACGATGCATCTCCGTTGTTCCTGTACAGCGTGGAAGTATCGTCGGAGAAATTCGTCTTGAAAATGTCGAGATGACCGTCGCCGTTGTAGTCCCCGATCGTTGATCCCATGCCCGCCTGTTCACGGCCGTCTTCGTTGAAGGCGGCACCTGCAGTAACGGCCACGTCCGCAAACGTTCCGTCATGGTTGTTGCGATACAGAATCGCGGGAGTGCTGTCGCATGCGACAAAGATATCCGGCCATCCGTCTTCATCGAAGTCCAGTGTCGACACACTGAATGCGTAGTGTCCGTCCGTACGGTCGATATGCGCCTTCGAAGTCACGTTCTCAAATGTCCCGTCTCCGCGATTGTGATAAAGAATGTTTTTTGACCCGGCGAGTCCACGGGGACCGCACATGACCGGAACTCCCTTCCAGATGCAAGTCGGTCTTTCCCCCGGAGATGGCGCTGTCGCTAAATCGAAATCCACATAATTGGCGACCATCAGATCAAGCTTGCCGTCACGATCGTAGTCGACAAAGGCACACCCCGTACCCCAATACCTGCCGGACCCTGCGACCCCAGATTTCTCGCCGACTTCGGTAAATGCTCCGTGATCGTTGTGGTAGAGACGATTCTTGCCATAGTAGGTGATGTACACATCTTCCCATCCATCGTTGTCATAGTCCCCGACACAGACACCCTGTCCCCAACCGGTCGCCGTCAATCCCGATTTTGCGGTTACATCCGTAAATGTGCCATCGTGATCATTGTGATACAGGCGGCTTGTTGGTCCCTTGCCGGGCGGGAAGCCCTCCAGTTTCGTGCCGTTCACCAAAAGGATGTCAGGCCATCCATCATTGTCGTAATCGAAAATCGCAACGCCATTCCCGGTGGTTTCGATGATGTACTTCTTGGTATCGATGCCGCCGAAAACGTTCTGCGCGGTCAGTCCAGCCTTTTCAGAGACATCTAGGAAATTCGCGACTGGAGCAGGCGGGGGCGGCTTCGTCTGTTGCCCCGCGATGGAAACTGTCAAAAGGCAATAAGCGCACACCGGGATGAGTACAGGGATGAATCGAGGCGAAAATCGCATTTGCCAAACGATGTTAGGG
>Ga0207693_10000066_pt1 | contig 91088 bp, 69 predicted proteins | sample LARL81metaG_FD_184347 | JGI IMG/M metagenome (GOLD analysis project Ga0207693, IMG submission 184347) | Corn, switchgrass and miscanthus rhizosphere microbial communities from Kellogg Biological Station, Michigan, USA - LAR L8-1 metaG... | ecosystem: Host-associated > Plants > Roots >...
ACTAACTCCGCGATCGATGCCGGGCTCGACTTCTTCAATCCCTCGGCACAGAATTCTTCCACCGCCGTCGCCGACAAACCGCCCTTGAACATCGCCGCAACGCAACGCGTCGCTTCCCAATGCGTCGCAATTTCCCGCACCGCCGTGTTCAGCACCGCCGGGGCCGTGCCCTGGTGATATAACTTCCGCGAAATCTCCGCCACCCGCGTAAACGCCCGTACATCCGTCGCCGGATCCGGTACCGCTGCCGCCGCAGGCGCAGGCGCGGGAACTGCCGCAACCGGAGCCGCAGGCGCCACCGGAGCCGGCGCTGCCGCCGGAGGCAATGGTGCCGCCCCCGCATATCGCGGCGTCACCCCGGCCGACATATACAGCCGCTGCAAATCTTCATTTCGTTCTTCCGCGCGCGGAAACAGCTCCTGAATCCTCTGCAGCCGTTCTACCGCCTTGTTCCGCATCCCGTACTGCACCAGGATTTCCGCTTGCAACATCAGATCCTGCAGCGTCCCCGCTCCCAGCGTCGGCCCTTCCTCGTGCGCCGGTTCTTCTGGAGCCTTGCTCGCCGACGTGAACCGCGCCGCAATCGCCCGGTAGCGCGCGTCATCCACCTTGCCCTTCAACATCTCCAGCCGCTTCATGTGGCCCGATTCATACGGATCCACTTCCGCCGCCCGATCCAAACACTCGGCGGCCTTGGCATGCTCGCCCGTGCTGCAATAGAGATCAAATAGCTTCAGCAGCGTCTGGCAATAATCATTCTCGCGATTCGAAGCGTTATAAAGCTCGCTCAGGAACTCCAGCATCTGCGACGAAGACTTGCGCGTCGCCGTGATGTCTTCCATGATCGCGATGAACTGCCGCCGCTCTCCGCGCCGCCGCTGGAATTGCTCCAGCTTGCGCGCCAGCGCTACCGCAGGTTCTTCATATCCGCCGTCCAGCAGATTTCCGATCAGCGCGATCACCTGCTGCACGCGCGACGGATTCTGTTCAAACAGCTGCCAAACCAGCGGCTCTGCTTCCGCATGCCGGCCCGCAGCAACAAGGGCATCCGCATACGTCTCGCGCAATGCCACGGTCACTTCGCCAGAAGTCATTTGCGGCTCAAGAATAAAGATCGCCGCACCCACTTGCCCCTGCGCCAGCAGACTCTTGCCGTACGCCAGCGCGATACTTTGATCCGAAGCGTCTTCCTGGTACGCGCGCTCGTACCACTGCGCCGCGTCGCCACCCTCGCTCGCCACAAGCTGCGCGATCATTTGAAACGACGATGCCGCTACCTTCCGATTCCCCAGCTCCGACGCCACTTCCGCCACGCGCTGCCAATTCGCCTGCGTCGGCTCCAAGGTGACGATGCGATCCAATATCTCCGCTGCTTCTTTCTTCCGTCCCAGCTTTCCCAGATCCGTCAGTGCCGCTTCGTACGTTCCGACCGCAAGCTTCTTGTTGGACCCTTCAAGCAACTGCCCGAAGCGGAATTTCTGCTGCCAGGTCGGACTCCCATGCCGCGCCAGCTTCTTATACGTCAGGCTGGCTCGGGTCGCGTCTCCTGCTCCTACCTGCCGCTCAAACAAATCTCCCAGCAGCTTCACCGCGTCGGCATTTCGATTCAGTGAAAGGCACAAATCCGCCGACAGCTGCCGCACCACATCGTTCTCCGTATCGTCGCGCAGCACCAGCAGATACTCTTCCAGCGCGTCGGCGGTCTTGCCTTTTTGCAAAAGCTTCTCCGCACGCTCCACGCGCTTCCCTATTTCGGCTCGGTCCAGTCGTTTTGTGATCTCAGGCATGCGGAATTAAACGGAGTAAACCCTGCTCCGATTCTAGGAGCCGCACCCACCCCCAGCAATGCGGTAACGCCCCCGTTCGATTACGAAGGTCACGCCCGTCCCCGCCATTCCGCGCTAAAGAATTATCGTTCCCCAAGAAGGGTTTTCATTCCACGAAGAAGGGATTGTCGTTTGGAATAAGAACGCCAATTGCCGTTCATGGATTGTCATTTCGAACGAGTAAAGGAATCCGCTCTCTGCGAACGTATGACTTGGCTCACGCAGATAATGCCTCGCCGACGCGACGTCCCGAAACGGCACCGGCCCTACTCACTAGTTCCACCTATTCTCCACTTTCTTCTCCACTGTGCAACTTCTTCCAACCGCCCGTCCCTGGCTCGTTTTCGCGGATTTCCCGTGTCAATCACAGTAGGGCTTGGAACCTCTGATTCCAACCTCTGATATCTATTCGAATTCTGCTGAGCACGGCAGCATAGGGCATCATGAAATCTCGGCTATTCCTCCCCCTATTGGTTGCATTGAGTGTTCAATGCTTCGCGAACGTTAAGATCACCACGCCCACCGTCCCGAACGGCACTGTCAATACCGCTTACACCGCCGCCATCCAGGCCAGCGGTGGTTGCACTCCGTACAAGTGGGTCGTCGTCTCCGGCGTACTCCCCACCGGAATTACCGGCAAGGCCTCTGCGAACTCCACCGCTTTTAACCTCACCGGAACTCCGACCAAGGCGGTTACCGATTCTTTCTCCGTAAAAGCCACCGGCTGTCGCGGAGCCTATTCGCAGGTCTCCTACAAGATCGTCATCCAGTCATCGGCCAATCACATCGTGAACCTCAACTGGAATGCATCCACTACTGACGATGTCGTGGGCTACAACGTCTACCGCAGCCCCGACGCCGCTAACTGGACGAAGATTAACGTCAGCCTGATTGGGCCGACGCTTTATACCGACTCCACCGTATCGAATAGCTCCACCTATTACTATTCGGCGACCGCCGTCGATGTAAACGGCAAGGAAAGCGTCAAGACACCCCCCGTCAAGGCGGTGATCCCATAGCGTTTCCGGCCCCAAAAGGGGCGGTTCTGTCACCGCATAGGGTTTGACTCTTCTGGCGAACAGGCACATAATTGCACCCCTGCCGAGCCCGGCGTGGGCTCATCGATGCCAAGGAGTCAAACCCATGTGGAAAAAACAGGATGACGCTGCCTCCCCGTCCGATCTGGTCTCGTCCGACAATCCCGACTTGGCGTCGCTCGGCGACGCCTTGGTCCAATCTTTGGTGAACGACCAGTTCGATGCGCGACCCGTGCCGCCCGCTCCCCAAAGAATTGCGGCTGAGACTTCCTCTCCCGCCTCTCAACTGCCGGGCATGAAGGCCTATAGCGAAGCCGCCACCGAGTTCACCAGCCACGCCTCGTCCTTTCTCCAGCACCTTCCCCTTCTCGCCAAGGCTCGCGCCGCCTATGCCGAAGCCATTCGAGCCAGCGCCGAAATGCGTCAGGTCCTCGATGCGGGCGATGAAAGGCTTCGGACTCTGATGACCCAGCTGGAGCAGGCAATGAGCGCGCACGGCGTCAAGCCTCCTCTCGACAAGAAGGTTCCCGAACCGACGAAAATCGACAGAATCAAACCAGCCGCCGAAGCCGGAGGCCGCGCCATCCGTTGGCCGTGATTCAATGAAGATGGTCCAGCAGCAATAACTTGATCCTGATTTGAGGATCACGGTCTGACAAAGCCCCGCGATCCCATCTGGCGGTAATTCCCACCAAACAACCGCCCCTCGAATCTCCGAGCTCATCCTCCGAGCCGTATACGGGCGCAAGCTTCTTCGACCGCCCCCGCCACTGAACCTCCGTAACCTGCGCCCTCCGCATCGCTGAGCTACCTTGATCCTTTAACCCCCGAGCATGATTCTCAAACGCACCCTTAAGCCAGACCGGCGTCGCCGCCCGCGTCAGTTGCTGAACACATCCGTGGAGGTGTTCACCGGATCCGACCAGCTTGACGCCCTCGGCATCAATCTCAGCGATTTCGGAATGTGCCTGTTCACCATTGCCCATCTTCGTCTCGGCTCTCGGGTTGACATCGAATTTCTTCCTCACCGAGCCTCCGAACGGATCCGCGTCTCGGGCACGGTTCGCCACCGGGCTCTTTATCTTTATGGAATCGAATTTCTCCCGGACTCCGACTCCCGCGACGCTGCCGACTCATTCCTCGTCGAAACTTCCCTGTAACTCGCCACTCAACCGCCCACCCCTGTTGGTTGTTCCTCTGTCTTTTTGATATCGTGCTCCATTGTCCTCGGCGTCACCCATTCACGAAGAAGGACTCCGCCACCAGCTCTCCGCCGGACAAATGGCCATGGTCGCCGTCGGAGGCTCCATCGGCACCGGCCTCCTCCTCGGCTCCGGCGCCGCCATGGAAATCGCCGGACCCGCCGCCATTCTCAGCTTCATCGCCGCCGCCTTCATTACCTGGACCGTCGCCATGGCGCTCGGCGAACTCGCCTGCGCTCATCCCGCCGCCGGAAGCTTCGGCGTCTACGGCGACCTGTATCTCAACCAATTCGCGGGATTCGTCGCCCGCGCCGGATACTGGTTCGGCCTCGCCCTCGCCATCGGCGCCGAAATGGTCGCCGCCGCCACCTACATGTCCACGTGGTTTCCTGGCGTTCGCTCTTATCTCTGGATCATTATCTTCGGCGCTCTCCTGCTCATCATCAACCTGCGCAGCGTCGCCTCCTACGGACGCGTCGAGTTCTGGCTTTCCATGGTCAAGCTCGCCACCATTCTCGCCTTCATCGTGATCGGCGCAACCTTGCTCACCACCGGACGCGTCACCCCGCAATACAACGCGCAAGGTGGATTCTTTCCGCGAGGCGTCTGGTCCCCGCTCGTCGCCATGACCTATGCCGTCTACAGTTTCGGCGGAGTCGAAATGGTCGCCGTCACGTCCGGCGAATCCCGATCCTCCAAGGAAACTCCCCGCGCCGTCTGGCTCACCTTCCTGACGCTCACCTTCGTCTACGTTGGCGCCATCGTCATCCTGCTCGGCGTTATGCCTTGGAATCACGCCGGAGTCACCGAGAGCCCCTTCGTCACGACCTTCCGCACCGTGAAAATCCCCCACGCCTCTGGCGTGATGAACTTCGTCGTCCTCACTGCCGCCCTCTCCGGCGCCAACGCAACGCTCTACGTCGCCTCTCGTATGCTCTTCTCTCTCGCGCGCACCGGATGGGCCCCGCCCCGCCTCGGCCGCCTCAATCCCGAAGGCTCTCCCCAGTTCGCTGTCCTAATCTCATCCTTTGGAATCCTCTTCGCCCTTGCCCTTGTTCTCTGGTTTCCCCAAAACGCCTTCCGCTATTTGATCGGCGCTGCCTTCACTGGGATGATCCTCTCCTGGCTCGTCTCCCTCGCCGCCCATATCAACTTTCGCCGCCGCCACACGCCCGCTGAACTAGCCGCTCTCCCTCTCCGTTCTCCGTTGGGCCGATGCGGATCCATCGCCGGGCTAATCCTCGTAACAATCGCTCTCCTCCAAACCTGGCTCCATCCCTTCGTCAACCTCTGGAGCGGTCTCGCCTGCCTCGCAATCCTTGTCGCGGCCTATCTGGTAGCGAAGTCGAATCGCAATTCCACTTCCGAAAAATAATCGATGCACTCGAAGGTCATTGCTGCTCATGTGGGGACACCCGCCTTCGGCCGTCCGTATTTTGCGCACGGCCCATCGAAGAAAAAAGCTGTCGGCACGCCTCTGCGACAAAACCTTGGGTACTATGTTTTTGATGAAACTTCTAAAAATGCTCAGCAAGCCCGCCGCGTGGGGAAGTGGATGGACCAGCGCAATCCTCTGCTTTAGTGCCGCTACTGGATATTGGTTGGCCGGGGAACGTCGCAGAGCAATCTGCTGGATCGTGCTGGGTACCATCGAAGTGGGAGCGATTGTGTTGTAGCGGGCTCGAAAGGATTTCGGCGCTGACCCCCACACTCCCAACCTTGCGTTGGAAGAAGCAGCTTCGCGCCTTACCGCCTGCGGAAAATCTCGAAGACCAGATTGAACAATTGCACCAGCGTAATCCCGATCGTCACATACACCGCAATCTCGAGCCGCCGTCCCGCCTCTTGTGTCCCGCGCAGCAACTCGCCCACATCCTTCGTGCACTCGTGCAGCGTGTCGGCCAGTTGCTCAAAGTGCTCCAGTGAAGCCCGCATCTTGTCCGCCGTCCTCGACATCGCCAGCGATGCTTCCCCAAACTGCTGCCCATTCCGCAGGTCGAGTTCCGCCCTGCACGCCGCCCACCACGGGCTTCCCGGCGGACTGTCATACATCCGTTGCCGGATCTCCGCGTAAGAACGGTTGCGTAACAACTCTACGAGCGCCGCCACCTTGTCGGAAGTCTGCGCCTGCTCCTTGACGAGCATCTCCGAAGCTTTCTCCTCACTGACCATACTCGGCATGCAAGCAGCTTATCAGTCACCTGGTGCCAAACTGAAGTGCCCGAAGTGCATATCCGCCTCTCCCTTTCGCACATTCCGGGTACTGGTAACGAGCCTTACTCATGCCCTTTCAGCCATTCGAATCCTCGGCCTTCCGTGTGGAAAATGATGTTTGCTGCACCTTTGATTTAGCGGCCGGCTTGCATCTTGTGCCGCCTCACCCCCCTTGCAACATCTGGTATTTCTGCCAGTCGTAGCGAATCCGACTCGCTCCTAGACTGATTCGTGTTCTTTGAGTTGGAGGACGTTCACCACTCGGCGGAGCCGGCCGATATCGCCGAGCCGACATCGTATTCCAATATCGTTGAGAAACATTGGACAACTGCACAGGAGCGGTCCTGATCCCCAGAGAACGCCCTTCAAGCCGGGCCGAAAACGAGGAGAGAGCAATGAAATCATTCAATAAGTCGCCCATCATCCCTGCTGTAGCAGACCAGAATCGCAAAAATGCGAAGCTCCGAGACGCGATCACGATTTTCATATTGTGCTGCCTCGGCATCCTAGCGGCGAGCGTCTTCGCTCAGGAGCCAGCCCAACCCCCACAAGGGGACCAGGGCGTCCCCGCCTCCGCGATGGTTACCAAGTCTGTTCAGGCCGTTGGTTACGAGGTAGGGGGCGGCGGCACCAAGGTTGATCTCAATGGCACCGAGTTGATGCCCACGGCCAAAGGCGAAGTCAAAGTCGAGATCAAGTCGAAGGCCGGAGCAGCCGACATCGAACTCAGCGCGAAAGGTCTGAAACCGCCTTCATCGTTGGGAGCGGAGTTTCTCACCTATGTCGTCTGGGTCGTCACTCCTGAAGGCCGTACCGGGAATACCGGCGAACTTCTCATCAACAAGAATGGAGAGGGCAAGCTCGAAGCGACCACTCCCGCCCAAACCTTTTCGCTCATTGTTACCGCCGAACCGTATTCCCTGGTCCGCATTCCCAGTGAGATGGTCGCCATGCAAAGCCAGGCTCGCAAGGGCACCAAGGGAAAGATTTTCCCCGTGAACGAATACAGACTAATGCGCCGTGCGCAATACCAGAGATTGGGAAATCCTCTAGCTTTGACCCTTGACCCTAATATTCCCCTGGCAATGTACGAAGCCCGCAATGCCGTCGAGATCGCGAAGTCGCATGGCGCCGAAAAAGACGCGCCCGATATTTACTCCAAGGCTGTGGCCAGCCTGCAGATGGCCGAGAAAGCCCTGGCCAGCAAGGCCAACAAGAACACCGTGACCTCCGACGCCCGGCAGACCGTTCAATTCGCCGAGGATGCCCGCGCCCTTGCGGTGCGCCATCAGGAAGAGGAGCGGATTGCGCAAGAACGCGATGCAGCCGCCGCCAAAGCCACCGCCCAAGCTGAAGCGAAAGCCGCCGCCGAAGCCGCCGAAGCCAAGCGCGTCGCCGATGCTCAAGCCGCTGCGGCGAAAGAAAAATCGGATGCGGAAATCGCCGCCAAGGAAGAAAAGCTCAAAGCCGCCGAGCGCGAGAAGCAGCAACTCCGTGCCAAACTGCTCGCGCAGTTCAACCGTGTCCTTCCCACGACCGACACTAGCCGCGGTCTGGTCGTCAACATGGGCGATGTCCTGTTTGATACCGGAAAATCCGACCTGCGCACCGATGCACGCGAGGCTCTTTCCAAGCTCACCGGCATCGTCCTGAACTATCCCTCTCTTCACTTGACTATCGAGGGTTACACCGACAACACCGGTGGCGCCGAGTTCAATCAGGCTCTTTCCGAAAAACGCGCCGACTCGGTGCGCGACTACCTCGTCGGACAAGGTCTGGATTTAAGCTCCCTGTCGGCGAAAGGCTTGGGTATGAATGATCCGATCGCCGACAACGACACCGCCCAGGGCCGGCAGAAAAACCGCCGAGTTGAAATCATCGTGTCCGGTGAGGTCATTGGAAACCAGATCGGAGCCGGAAACTAGCCAACGATCGCGTGTTTCCGACACCCGTTGATCGATCGCGCCTCCTCACTCGATGAGGCGTGAAAGTCACCTCTTCCTGCCCTCAGTTCGTGAAAGCCAGCATCCCAGCACGTGTGTATACGACCCAAGAACTCACTAGGACATTCCTGCCGACCATAAGCTTGTGCACTCCCGTAATCTAGCTGCCCACCGGCCCGGGCGAAGATCATCAGAGAGCAAGAGCTATAGGAGTCCTGATGCAAATTCTGCGTGTCGTTCGTTGTCTGTTCTTTGCCCTTCTGATGATGGCCTTCGCGGCCCCATCATTCGCGGGAGTTTCTTTCTCGGTCACGATCGCCCCACCCGCACTGCCCGTTTACGAGCAGCCCCCTTGCCCCGGCGACGGTTATATCTGGACGCCGGGCTACTGGGCCTACGGCCCTGAGGGCTACTACTGGGTGCCGGGAACATGGTCGTCGCCCCCCACCGTCGGCCTGCTTTGGACGCCGGGCTATTGGGGATGGCATGAAGGCGCCTATCTCTGGCATGCCGGTTACTGGGGACCACACGTCGGTTTCTACGGCGGCGTGAATTACGGATTCGGCTACGTGGGCACGGGCTATGCGGGAGGGTACTGGAGAGGTCATAACTTCTACTACAACCGCACCGTCAACAACGTCCACGTCACCAATGTTCACATCTACAACCGCACTGTCATCAACAATGTGACGGTCAATCGCGTCAGCTATAACGGCGGCCATGGCGGAATCAACGCTCGTCCCACTCACGAGCAAGAGAGATGGAATCACGAACGTCACTTCGAGCCCACCGGCATGCAGAGGGAACACGAGCACGCTGCCAGCAGCAATCGGGCCTTCCTTGCTTCCGAAAATCATGGACGACCCTCCATCGCCGCCACCGCGCGCCCCGGAGAATTTCACGGACGCGAAGTCGTGGCCGCGCGCTCGCACGAGGAGCATAATGCGCACGATCGTCATGCCGAAAACCACCCGGTGTCGCACGAGCAGCGCTCTGTGCACGAAATGCGCCATGACGAAGCGCGTCCCGAAACTCACCAGGAATCTCATGGAAATCGCGCTCCGCAACCCCAACACGAAACTCACCAGCCCGAAAATCGGCCTGCCACGCATCCAAGTTCCTATCATCCCCAGAGCGAGAGGCCTCAGCCGCAGAGTGCACCGCACCAGCAGAACGCACCTCAGCACCAGAGCGCACCTCATCAGCAGAGTGCACCCCAGCACCAGAGCGCACCTCATCAGCACAGTGCACCCCAGCATGAGACTCACGCTGGCGAAGGTCACAACCAAAAACCTCGCTAGTCAACCTAGCGAATCTTCATTGCATAGTTGCGGCCCGGCTTTTCGCCGGGCCGTTTTTCACAGCACCCTCCTTTCTCTGTGTTTGAATCCAACATCGACCTACGTTTCCGAGGTCCAAATCCCCGACAACAGCGCGTTGTTGGTCACGATCCGCTCCCTCCCGGCCTTCTTCCTCACCTCAAGAGAGCGCAGAAGATCGAGATAATAAGCCGCGGTATGAAGTTCGTGTCGCTCCTTCGCGCTAACGCTCTGCCCACGCGTGGTCAAATGCCACAATTCCCGGACTCGCTTGTGAACGGCCTGACGCGCCCGTTCCAGCAGAAGCGGCACCTTGTTGCGATCCTCCTCAAACAACGCCGTTCGGTATAGTTCTGCCCAATCCTCTTTCTCATTCATTTCTGCCATAGCAAAATCCTCCATTGAAGAGGGCGTTTCCGCCTGGTTTGTTCGAAAGGCAATTCACCGCTCGCCCGAAAGGATCGGGCGTGCAGAAGAATTGTCCAAGCTCAGAGCAGTTGGATTAGAACGAGAGATCTAGCAACGACGAACGCAGACGAGATCGATCACTGAAGCGCCCGTGCGGGCGGTGACATCTGATTTTGTGCTCGATCGGCGCGGGGCCGATGTCGGTCGATCGGTTGTTGGTAGGGCTAGAGAGGTGCGGCCTCTCTCATCGGGGTGTACATGCAGAGGTTGCGCCTGGCACAGCAAGGCCACCGCATCGTCGTCCTCGCCAAAATTGAGGCCGACAATCAACGTCGCTCCCAACAGCACCACAACGATCGCCAGTAGGAGTCTTAGCTCAACCCCGCGCATAGATTCCTTGTAGCGTGGCCCGCTCACCTTGTCAACACCAACCCACGAACCGAAAGAAGAAAACAGGTAGCGCAGAATCACTCTGATGTTTACAGTTGTCTCGCAACTTAGCTACGGTGGCTGGTCACGGACAACAATTTCGACCTCTTGCATTTGTGCTCGGAAATCATGCTCAGGAAGTACTTCGCCTTCCCCTCACTTCGGCTCCATCGGCCCATATTTGCGGTCAAAGATGTCAGGGAAGTACTTCCGGAGGCAATCGGGACACACAGTATGGGAGAAGTCAGCCTCACTGTGCTCGTGGATGTACGTCTCCATTTGAGCCCATGTGTCGGCCTCAGTTCTGATCTGCTTGCAGTAAGAACAGATTGGCAAAATACCACGGAGGATTTTGATCTCATTCAAAGAGGTGCTCAACTTCCTGTTCGTGTCCTCTAAAGACCAAATTGCTTGACGCCGCTGTTTTTCGAGCGATGCAACCAGCAACGAAACAGAGCCGAAAACCACTGCCTGGACAAGCCCCGCGAACGTAAAGTCCAGAACATGGGGAGTGGGATCAAAGAACCAGTCAAAAACGAGAACCGAAAGTAGCGCAGCCGACAGTCCTGCCGTGGCTCCGGCATATCTGGATGCCACGATCACCGCAGCAATAAACAACACGTCACGACTGTGGATCTCGATCCGGGAGATAGGAAAAGTCAGAAGGGTGGCTACGACGACGCTTGCCAGCACAATCGAGGTCGCCCGCAACGCAGGATGCATAAAGCCCTCGGACCGCACCGAAGGAACCAAAACGACGAATACCCTTATAGATACTGCACTACTTCTGGCGCCGAAAGTCAATGCGTGAAATGAACTGGTTCGTAAATCATGCCGCCGTCGGGACGGTGACGAAACTTTGGCAACCCAGCCTAACCGATGGGCAACTAAATTTCCTTCCTAGAGGGAACAGCATTGTGCTAAAGCGTCGTCTTAAGGTTGTTCAGTGGCTGAGTGCTACTCCAAGCATCGGAACATGCGACTACTGCAATAAGATTTTCAAGGTGCCTTTGAGCGCGTTAACGAAGACCGTTGACGCTCAGGCCAATTTGCAGGAACAATTCGAAAGGCATGAGTGCAAGGGCAAAGGTCAGGCCGCGTGACCTCAAGCCATTGAAGGACGGTCCCCCGCCTCACGACCGGCTACCCGGATGGGCCATTTGAAGCCTGTTCCGCCCTCCCCTATCCTTGACCCACCTATGATGATGGAGCGTTGAGGGGGATTCACGTTCCGCTCCGGCCTCGTTGGTTTTTCTGGGGACCCAGAGAAGGCGCGTCGAGAGTTGGTCTGGCTTGAGACTAGCAGTTTCGCGGCTTGGGATGTGCAGCGTGCAATTGGAGAATACCCAATTCCGGCACACCATCCGGCAAGCCATCCGTTAACGTAAAAGAATGCTTCCACAATCAGGACAGCGACAAATTTCCCCGTCGCTATCACATACGACGAAAACGTCGTCCACGGAGGACCGGCCCTCTCCAGACGCAAAAGTGCCTAGAGTGCGCTGACGCTCTTAAACTGAGCTGCATTGCTCAGACGTCAAAGGCCAACAAGGCTAACGTTGGGATTGTCTCTCCCAGGAGGCATCAAGTGCCTGACGTTCAGCGGCCCGAACAGACGTCCGAAGGTCAGTGGCTCCCAGAGTGCGTCATCTGTAGAGAATCCGTGAAGCTTGAAGAGAGTAAGGTCGACGAGTATGGAAAGGCGATACACGAAGACTGCTATGTCTCGGAGCTGACCGGGAAGTCGAATGCGCTTGACGTTAAATAGCGTCAGTGCGCGAGAGCGTACCCACTTTTCTGACAAAACGGAGTGCCATGTCAAGGTCATGCACCCGCCGAAACATCATCCCAAACCACCACCCTACGGACCCTTTACTTCACCTGCAACGTCCTCAGCATCGCCTCAAATGCCGGACGCAACTCTCCAAACTCCTTATCCGGAGAAATAAACACCATGTATAGGACTGTCCCATCTTTCCGCAGCACGGTCACCACCCAATCCCGCTCCTGCAGTGCCGCTCCCTGCGCGTCCTTGATTGGCGACGCCCCAATCAAATCCACCGATCGCCCCGCCATCCCATTCACCCGGATCTTTTCATCGTGCCCGATCTGCTTCATCCCCGGATTCGATTGCCGCAGCGACGCCAGCAGTTCATGCGTCGCCGTATCCAACGACGCGTTCGCCTCCTCCGGCTGGTAGTTCGCAACGATCACTCCATACGCCACCGCGTTCTGCGACACTCCACTTTGCGGCGCAATCGTCACACTCGAACTCTGGTCGCCAAACACGTGCCAGTTTTCCGGATACGAAATCTGATATTCGTTGTGACTGAACACCTTCAAGTTCGCGCTCGGCGGCATATCCGTAGCCGCCGGAGCCCCCGTCGTGGGCGCTCCTCCCTGCTTCTGCATCGCCGCCACCTGCTCCGACGTCAGCGGCTTCATCCCAGCCACCCGCGTCTTGATCTCGCGAAACTCCCTGCTGTCCGCCAGATACGTTCGCGGCATCAGCGTCTTCACCTCCAGCGACACCGCTTCCGCTCGATTCCCCGGATTCGGATGGTCGCTCATGAACTGGTTGATCATCGAGTTCGCGCTCGCGCCCATCTCCTTCTCCAACTTCTCGAAGAACACCGCCATCTGCCGCGGCTCGAATCCCGAGTCGTACATGACATCGGTGCCCAGCAGGTCCGCCTCCGATTCCGCCTGTCGCGAATTCTTCAGAAAATACGAGCCCACGCCGAACGAGATTCCCATTTCCGCTGCCTTGGCCAGCGTGCTGTTCCCCATGAACCCGCCCAGAATTGCCAGCGGAAGTTGCGCCGCCATCTGCTTCGACGCCGCCCGTGTTCCATGCCTCTGCACGACGTGCGAGAGCTCATGCGACATCACACCCGCCAGTTGCGCCTCATTGTCCGCCGCCTGAATCGTCCCCAGATTCACGAAGATTGGCCCGCCCGGCAGCGCGAATGCATTGATCTCCTTCACATTCACCACATGAAAGCTGTACGGCCACTGGTATCCCGGCGCCCGCGCGGCCAGCTTCGCCCCCCGCTTCTGCACATATTGCGACACCGGATCCGAATCCGGCAGCACTGGCATCTGCTTCATCACCTCGGCCGCATTCTGCTTGCCGAGCTGAATCTCTTCTTCTTGGGAAAAAATGTCGAATCCGTGCGTAGGTTCAACCCGGGCTTCCAGCCAGGGAGATGCCATCAGCCACACCACCAGCATCCACACAAACAATTTTGAGTAGGGTAAGCAGGCTTTCATGCCCGCCATGATAAATCCACGACTCATCCCCCATGCAGCGTTACGGTTTGCACTGCACCGGATCGTCATTCAAATGCGCCAGCAGCTGCCTCGCCTTGCCATAATCCGGATTGAACTCCAGCACCCGCAGCACATATCGCCGCGCTTCCTGCTTGTGCCCCTCCGCGCAGAACGCCATCGCCAGGTCGATCCCGATCGCGCTGCGGTAAGGTGCCCTCTCGAACGCTCCTTCCCACAACTCCACCGCCCGCTGCACCTTCCCCGACTGAGCTTCCAATATCCCCAGGTCCGCCGCCGCCGTATTCGCCCGCGGTCTCACCTTCAGCGCGCGCTCAAAATATTCCTCCGCCTCCTTCTTATGTCCGCGCTGCTGCTCCACAAAGCCCAGCGCCGAGAGCAGGGTCGCATCATTCGACCAATCTTTCTCTGCCTTGCGAAGATATTCCTCCGCCTCGCGCGATGCCCCCTCCACCCCGCGCTGCGCCAGCGTATCCCACGCCAGGGCATAGTCTCTGACGTTCACCAGCGACGCTTCACTCCCCGGAAAGGCCTCCAGCCGCTCGTTCCCGGCAGTCTTCACCGCCTGCTCTCCAGCATGTTTCAGTATCCGATGATCCGTCGTCTGCGTATGCGCCACATCCTTGCTCGGCAACTCCGGCATATGACAGTGAACGCAATCCGGCTTGTCGGCATGATGCTTCGCCGCAAACGCCTCGCCATGGCAACTCAGGCACTTGCCTCGATAGTACGCAACCTTCTCCTCCTCGCTCGGCTCCTGGTGCGGATCATGGCAGCTCCCGCACCACATCTTGTCTCCCGACTTCCGCCGGCAAGCGCTCAGCGAAAGTGCTTCAAACTGGCTCAGTGCCTCCGCCTTCTGCGGCTCCTTTCCGCGCAGCACAAAATAATGAACGTAGTCCGCCAGCCGCTCCCCCGGCTGAAACTGAGAATGATGTTTGCCCGCCTGCGTCACCGATACCGTTCCCTCGAAGTGACACTCCATGCAAATCGAGTCTCTCCGCTCCGCCGTCAGCTTCGCGGGATTCACAATCGATCCCTTTCCCTCCAGATGCCCGTCTCCCACTCCATGGCAACGCTCGCACGTAATTCCCGCGTGCGCGAACGGCTCGCCCGCATACTCGTTCCTCGTGCCCGGCAGTCTCTTTTGCAATCCGCTGGTGTGGCAATTCAGGCAGCTTGAAAACGAAGGCAAGTTCATGGGAATCTCGCGGGCCTCCGCATATGCGGGAGTCATCTCCCACTTTCCCTCTTGCGCGTACCAGTTGATTGGAGTTTCGAACCAGAATCCTTGTTCTGAAAACAGGTAACTGCGCCCCTTCTTATTCGAGCCGATGAAATACAGAAGCTCGCGCTCTCCCCGTACTGCGCTCCCCTTCTCCCGCTCGTAACTCATCCGCGCGTGCCCATCCCGCTGGAACACGCGATACCGCACCCCAGATTCCTTATCCTCGAACTCGCCCGTCACTAACCCCTCAAGGGCCGGACCGCTCGCCCTCGCCATCACGGTCTTCGCATAAGACTTGTAGATCGCCGCGTGACACGAAGCACAAGCCTCGCTTCCCGGATCAATCTTCCGCACTTCGCTCGGCTTTGATTGCACATTTTGCGCCGAGAGGCTGACTCCCAACAGCGCCATAACCCCCGTCGCCGCCAATAACTTCCACTGCCGCATTCCCGGTGTGATTCAATCTGCGGCCCCAAGGTTGGATGACCGGGTGACCCACATCACAACCCCCTGTGACCCCAATCATCGTCCCTCCGGCGATTCGAATGTATCCAAGATCATTGCGCAAATTCCGCGCAGTGCGTCTCGGTCCGGCGCAGAAAGACCAAATTGTTCAAGGACATTGAACACCTCGTCCGGCTCGCCGGGGTCATGGCGGTCGCATTAGTCGCCTTCGTCCTTCTTCGTGCCGCCGTCGTCCCTCACAGCTTCGGCCAGTATGGACATTACCGCGGCGACGCCATCGCCGAGATCGCCGCTCGCCCCATCGCCCACGCCGGCCATCAAGTCTGCGAGGCCTGCCACACCGAGGTCGTTGACCAGAAAAAGCAGGGCCGCCACGTGGTCGTCCCTTGCGAAGCCTGCCACGGCCCGCAGGCCAAGCACGCCGACGATCCCGCAACCGTCAAGCCCCCGAAGCTCGACACCGCGGTCATCTGCGCCCGCTGTCATGAGGCCAACAGCGCCAAGCCCAAAACCTTCCCCCAGGTTGTCACCGCCGACCACGCCCAAGGCGTCGCCTGCGACACCTGTCACCAGCAGCCTCACCGTCCCAAAATCGACGACAAGGCTGACGCCAAGCCCGCGACGGAGGCTAAGAAGAAATAATGGACATCACCCGCCGTCGCCTCCTCATGCTCTTGCCCGCTGCCGCCGTCGCCTGGCAGTACGTCCAGGCTGGTACGCCCGAGGCTGCCCCCAACTACAAGACCACTGATCACTGGTGGGGCATGTTGATCGACATTACGGAGTGCATCGGCTGCGGCAGCTGTGTCCGTGCCTGCGCCGAAGAAAATGATGTCCCCGACGGCTACTACCGCACTTGGATCGAGCGCTACCATGTCGCCGACTGGAGGATCGAGCGCCCCGAAGTGCAATCCCCCGACGGCGGCAAGCAAGGCTTCCCTCCAAACCAAGACACCGGCGGCAAGAATTTCTTTGTCCCCAAGCTCTGCAACCACTGCGCCGATTCCCCTTGCACCCAGGTCTGCCCTGTTGGCGCAACCTTCGTCTCCCCCGATGGCGTCGTCCTCGTCGACAAGAGTTATTGCCTCGGCTGCCGCTACTGTGTGCAAGCGTGTCCCTACGGCTGCCGCTTCATCAACCCCAAAACCAACACAGCGGAGAAATGTTCTCTCTGCTACCACCGCATCACAAAAGGTTTAACCACCGCCTGTTGCGAGGTCTGCCCCACCGGCGCCCGCCAACTCGCCGATCTGAAGAATCCGAAAGACCCGATTCACGAATTCCTGAAGACGCATAACGTACAAGTCCTGAAGCCACACATGGCCACAGGTTCAAAAGTTTTCTATTACGGCATGGACGGCTCAGTGAGGTAAACACGTAGCCCCAGACGCATTCGTCCGGGGAAGGTTCGCAAGAAGAACGCAAGGAAAGGAGACCGCTTGCAAATCCCCGTCGAAGGCTTCATGTATCCGAACGAAGTCGAGCTCCAATGGAGCGTCCTCATCGTTCTCTATCCCTTCATCACGGGACTCGTCGCCGGCGCCTTCATTCTCGCCTCTCTCGAACGTGTCTTCCGCGTCGAAGCCGTCAAGCCCACTTACCGCCTCGCCCTGCTAACCGCGCTAGCATTCCTTCTCGTAGCCCCGCTACCCCTGCAATTGCACCTCGGACATCCCGAACGTTCCCTCGAGATGTACCTCACGCCCCACCGTTCCTCCGCCATGGCCATGTTCGGATTCGTCTACCTCTGGTACCTCATGGCCGTGCTGCTGTTGGAAATTTGGCTCGACTACCGCCGCGACATCGTCCTGAAATCCCAGACGACTACCGGCATCACGCGCCTCATCTACCGCGCGCTCACCCTCGGCTCCAGCAACCTCAGCCCGCGATCTCTGAGCATCGACGAGCGTCTCGGGTATTTCATTACGGTGATCGGAATCCCTTCCGCCTTCCTCCTCCACGGATACGTCGGCTTCATCTTCGGATCAATCAAGGCCAATCCCTGGTGGTCCTCTCCGCTGATGCCGATCGTCTTCATCTTCTCCGCTATGGTCTCCGGCATCGCCGCCGTCATGTTGCTCTACATGCTCTCCACTCGCCTGCGCGGCCGCAAGATCGACATCCGCTGCCTCGACACCATCGCGCAATATCTGTTCTACGTCTTCGTCATCGACTTCAGCCTCGAGATGCTTGACCTGCTGCAACGCATTTACGAGGCTGACGAGTCCTTCCGCAGCCTCGACTTCATGGTGCACACCCGCCTGTGGGTTTCCCAGGTCATCATCCAGATTCTCGTCGGCACGGTGACTCCCATTGCGCTGCTGGGCCTCACGCAAATTCTTAAGCTGTCAGATACCATCCGCAAACGTATCTACGCGCTCGCCGGATGCCTCACCGTCATCGGCATCTTCGCCATGCGCTGGAACGTCGTCATCGGCGGCCAGCTCTTTTCCAAAAGTTTTCTCGGATACACCACTTATAAAATGGCGTTTGCCACGCGCGAAGGACTTCTTACCGCAATCGCGCTTCTAATACTTCCTTTCATATTTCTCTCGATCCTGGTCAAACTCCTTCCGCCCTGGCCGGACGCGGGTCCTGTTCCCGCCTCCGGCGCAACTCCGGCGCACGGAACCAGCTAGCCCCATCGGGCAAATTCGGAGCACGCCATGGCGCACGTTATCGACGGCGTCGCATTGGATCTGGAACGGCTCAATCAGCGAGTCCGCGAGCTGGAAAGCCGCGTCTCCACCTTGGAGTCTCAGCAACAAACCCGACGGGAACAGTCGTCGAACGTGCTTCCCGAGTCGCCAGACCTCTCCCTGCAGCGCCCGCATCCTCCCGCGACCTGGCGAGGATTCCCGGCCGCAGAGTTCCCCGGCGGCGCCGTCCCCGTCCTAGGCAAAGCCGTCCTCGGAATCGCCGGAGCCTACCTCCTGCGCGCCATCGCCGAATCCAACTCTGTCCCAAAACTTCCCATCCTGCTCCTCGCCATCGTCTACGCCGCCCTGTGGATGGTCTGGGCCGTCCGCACTCACACTGCGAACCGCTTCGCGAGCGTCACCTACGCCGTCACCTCGGTGCTGATTCTCTCGCCTCTGTTGTGGGAATCCACCGTCCGCTTTCAGACTCTCGTGCCTTCCTCCACCGCGGTCGTGCTGGTAGCTTTCACGGTGCTCGCTCTCGCCCTGTCGCGGCGCCTCGATTTGCAACTAATCCCGTGGATTGCAACTCTGGCCACCGTGCTCACCGCGGTCGCTCTTATCGTTCAGACCCACGAACTCCTGCCGCTCACCGCCGCATTGCTGGCCGTAGCCTTGGCCGCAGAAGCTGCTGCTTGTCTCGAACACCGCCTCACCCTGCGCGCCGTGCCCGCTCTCGCCGCCGATTTCGCCGTATGGTTGCTGGTCTTCGTGATGACATCTCCCGATGGAGTGCCCGAGGGCTACCCTCCCGCTTCAACCGTCATCATCACGACTCTCTGCCTGTTTCTCTTCGCGATCTATGGAGCCAGCATCGCCATTCGCACCTTCGCGCGCCGCCACCCCATCACCCTCTTTGAAATCGGACAAGGTATCCTCGCCTTCGTGCTCGCCACCTTCGGTGTCATGCGCGCCACGCACTCCTCCGCGGCTCCTACGTTCGGTGTTTTCGCTCTACTGCTTGCCCTTGCCTGTTATTGGGGAGCTCTATCTCGTTTCACCGCCGAATCCCACGCCCGTAATCGACGCACCTCCGCCACCTACGCCGCCGTACTTCTTCTGATCGGAAGCTACCTGATTCTTTCGCCGACTCTTCTCGTACCTTTCTTATCCCTGGTTGCTGTAGCCTCGGCCTTCCTCTATGCCCGGACGGACAAACTCAGCCTCGGCATGCATGCATCGTTCTACCTCGCCGCCGCTACTGCCGCTTCCACGCTTCCGCATTGGATTGTCGCCGCCCTCGCCGGAACCCTCCCCGCCTACCCCGACTCGAGTGTCTGGACCGTCGCCGTCTCGTCCGCACTCTGCTACATCTTGGGATCCTGGGGAACGCAGGCCGATCAAAACCAGACCAAGCGCCGCATGCTGTGGGTCGTTCCCGCAGTCCTGGTGAGTTTCGCCTCTGCAGCAGTGGCCATAGCCGCCGTCAGCGGACTAGCCGCAACTCGCCTCGAGCTGACTCCGTCGCGCCTCTCCGTGGTACGCACCATCGTGAACTGCGCTCTCGCCGTCGTCCTCGCATTTCTGGGATCTCGGTGGAAGCACATCGAACTCAGTTGGGTCGCGTACGCCGCCGTCGCCTTCGGCACCCTCAAACTCATCTTCGAAGACCTGCGCTTCGGCAACGCTTCTTCCCTGGTTGTATCTCTTCTCTTCTACGGCCTCGTCCTCATTCTGCTCCCACGCATCACGCGCCATTCCGAATCTCCTGTTGGTTGACTTGTTATCAGCGCAAGGTTTTGACTTGTCATCCGGATAGCGCGCAGTGTGTGCGCGACTGAAGGCTTGCCCTGAGCGAAGTCGAAGAGACCTGCACACTTCTCGCCGTGGAGCGTTCCAAGTCAGCACTTCCGGCGATCAGGGGTAACTTGACTCACGGCCGTTCGTGAAGAAAGAAAGGACAAAAGGAAAGAAGAAAAAAAACTAGTCAGCCACACAGGACAGAAAACTCCCACATTTATCCGCCGCAAGAAATCATTGCCCTGCCCGGCCAGATAAATACAAACACCGTCTCATTCACAACCACCGAGAAGCGCATGGCCCCCTTGGGGTAGCAACCCTCCGCCGAACATAAAACCGAAGAGCCTCGCGGATCCTTGGTCACAAACGAAATGGTCACCACCTGGTTCGGTCTCACTGCAAACCCCTCCGCCGGACCATCCTTGGAAAAAAATCCTTCGTTCGGAAGAAAGCCGTTCGCAAAGCACTGCATGCTCACCAATTCCCACGCCTGCTTGCGCACCTTCTTGGCGGCATCCTTCTTCCTGAGCACCACGGAGAGCGGCTGTGCCACGTGGCCATCGACGCTCACGCCTCCCTGCCTCACGACGATCTCACCCTTGCTGGCGTTCACAACCGTCGTTGTAAAACTTAGCAATTCCTCGTTACCCACTCTCTCGAACCCCGCTCGTGAGCTGACTTCGATTTCCCCATGCTTCAGTTTGCGGATCGTATTTCCTGTAATCGGATCCTGCACGCTCAACGACACTGCGCCCGAGCGATTCTCCTCCCCCCACACGAATGCATTTGTGGCCTCTACCTTGAATGTCTGTATGTCTTCTTGCGCGAAGGCCGAGAACGTCAAGACAAGAACGGAAAACGAAATTAGGAATCGATGAGGCATCGCATCCCGAAGTGCTACAGCATCTGCAACCTTACTTTGTACGCCACCCGGAAGCGCCGCGCGACTGGCAGTTATGCCAGCTAGAACCGCAACTCAACCAGCTTTCGCCCACTTTCCGCCCACCTCGAGCACATGAGTCGCGGTCACACAAATTTGTGTATAGTGTCTTGTTCTCGCCGGCGGTGGTGTTCAGTTCATGTTCGCGAAAGGGTGATTGCGTGGGCCGACTCTTGGGTCGTTACTGGGTTCTTGTTTTCGTTTCCACATTCCTTTTTCTCTCCTCCTCCACGGCACAGGAAGCCTCCAACGAGAAAATTTTCTTCCATGCCAAGGTTTTCACCGCCGATCCGCAAAATCCCTACGCTGACGCCGTCGCCATTCGCGGAGACCAGATCATCGCCGTCGGCACCCTGCCCGAAGTCATGAAATCCGTTTCGGCCAACGCTCAGCGCATCGATCTCGAAGGCAAGACTCTCTTTCCCGGATTCATCGATTCCCACAGCCACTCCATCGATGGCGGGCTTGGCCTAATCGCCGCCGACGCCAGCGAGAAAGTCGAATCCCTGAGCCAACTGCCGCCCTTCGTCGCAGAAGCCAAAAAGTCTGGCCGAGGCATGCACGGCGACATTCTTGAGATCCTCGGTCTTCCTCTGGAATTCTGGTCACATCCCGACACTCTCAACTCCGAGTTCAGCACCGGCCCCTACGCCAACCAGAACCTTCTCCTCCGCGGCATGGACGGCCACACCGCCTGGGCCAATCGTGCCCTGCTCGACCGCGCCGGCATCACCTCCGAATATCTCAAGAAACTTACCCCTGACCAGCGCGCCTACTACGGCATTGATAAACAAGGCCAGCCTAATGGTTTTCTGGTTGACGCCGGCACTGAAAAAATCGAACCTCTCCTCCCTAAGCCCACGCCCGACAAACTGCTAGCCGGTGGACGGGCCGCCCTGCAATACAACTACAGCCTCGGAATCACCGCGTGGCTCGATCCCCTCGCTAGCGAGAATGTCCTGCAGGCCTACAAACTTCTCGCCGACCACGGAGAGCTGAACTCCGAAGTCGATGCCTTCCCGCAGGTCTTCGCCAAAGATCCCACCGCCGAACTTGCTGGCGTGCAAAAGACGCGTGAGCAATATGCCAACACGCGCCATCTGCACGTCTCGGGTATCAAGCTCTTCGCCGACGGCGTCGCCGAATTCCCCTCTCAAACCGCACACCTCACCAAGCCCTACAAGAACTCCGGACATAACGGCGATCTTCTCTTCGATCCCAGAAAGTTCGCCGAACTTTGTATCGCCGCCGACAAGCAGGGACTCATCATTCACGTGCACGCGATCGGCGACGGCGCGGTCAAAGAAGCTCTTGATGGAATCGAAGCGGCGCGCAAAGCCAACGGCGCTTCCCGCTTGCCCCACACGCTTACTCATGAACAATTCATCCAGCCTGAAGATTTTCCCCGCTTCCGTGAACTCGGTGTGATCAGCGCCCTGCAACTCTTCTGGGCCGATGCCGGCAACGACACCATTGAAATCCTGAAGCCCTATCTCGACCCCGGCATTTACCAGTGGCAATATCCTGCCCGCTCCATCCTCGACAACGGCGGCATCATCTCCGGAGCCAGCGATTGGCCCGTCTCCACCGCTAACGTCTTCCGCGCCATTTATCAGGCTGAAACGCGCAAGGGATCCGAAGGCATCCTCGATCCTTCGCAAGCCATGCCCCGCGAAGCCATGTTTTACGCCTACACGCGCAACTCGGCTCGCGCCATGAATCTCGATTCCATCGGATCCATCGCCCCCGGCAAGCGCGCCGATTTAATCCTGCTCGATCGTGATGTGCTGACCGTCTCGCCCGAGGAAATGCGCGACACGAAAGTCCTCTGGACCATGGTCGCCGGAGAAACGGTCTATCGCGCAAAGTGAGGGTGCCCGGTCGCTGCGCGCTCTTGCCACTCGACAAATCGGGTTCGCAGGGCGAGAGGGTGTGTCTGGTGACGTTCGTGACGGTGAGCATTTCGTCGCGGACCGAGGGAGCCAGCAGGAGATCGACTTGCGAGAAAAAGCGAGCCTCCTCTTCGGCTAGCTTCCGCCGCAGGCGATCCGCCTGCACGAAGCCGACAGCGGAGAGGCAGCACGCCTGGCGGAAAATGGTGACTCAGAATCCGAATGCCTGCTGGAACTTGCCTTGGTCCGAAGATGAAACACCTCAGTTTTGAACGGACTCTGCCAGCCTCTCCGCGTGGTCGATGACTAGAGCGGGCAGCGGTGCCTTTTGCGGTTCCAGTTTCAGGCCTAGCTGATCGTGGATTGCCGCAAATAGCGGGGACGAGGAATCCCCAGCTGCGTCTGCGCTCTCGGTTGAGTTTTCGGGCGTTGCGCTCGGCTCTGCCGTCCACTTCAGCGTGAAGTCATACTTGCCAGGGAGTGCGGTCTTGTCGACCACCACTTTGCCAAGCTGGCGCGAGAGCAGCGAAGCAAAGGCCGCCGTGGGTATGCCTCGAGCTTCCAAGGCTCTGGCCTGTCCGTCATCGACCTTCATGCGCATGGAAGACCCCATCAGCATTGATCTTGGCGCTTCTGCGTGGAAGGCGCCGTCGGTCGCTTGGGACGGCTGCAGCTTGCTGCCATCTTCGGCAACGACCAGAACATAGCTGGAAAGATTTTTCGTTTCGTTATGCACGGCGAGTTTGAAACGCTCTGCCAGGATTGAGCGCAGCACTTGCCGACTCTGCTTCGTCGACGGACCGAGTTCGGGGTTGTCTGTCTCGGCTTCGCTCACTTGCGAGTTGTTGATCTTCACTTCGACATCGTAAGCGGTGGATTTCAGCCAATCCGGCCCTCCAACGATCTGATTCGCTTGGACGCCGTAGGCTTCCTGAATGATTTTCTCCAGAGAAATGTTGGCGGCGAAGAAGCCATTTGGCGAAAACATTATCTGTTCCATATGCTTCACACTGCCGCCGTGCACCTCGGTCGGTAGCGAGGTCGGCTTAATCGATGCTGTGTATTTGGGGATGCTCGTACTCGCCTCTTCGTCGGCCTGAGCGCGAGTGGGCGTTGCGTTGACGAGCCCGAAGACGATCGGCAGAGCGATGGCCAGCATTGCCGCCGCACTCAGCAGAACCTTCTTGCCGAACTCCAGTTTTCGCACAATTTGCTCGGTCATGATGTGTACCATCCTCTTCTTAAGATCGGATCCCGTTACCCCAGAGACGCAAGCCAGCGGAGATCCCACGCAGAACTCGCATACTTTCAAAATGCTTTCGGCATAGACGTGGCGTTCGCCGCCCAACTCCACGACTTCTTCGTCGCAGGCGCGCTCTCGCTCCTCGACCAGGCGCGCGCCCAGCCACCACACCAGCGGGTGGAACCAGAACATGGCTTCCACGAACATATGGATCGCCGCGGCCAGATTGTCTCGACGCCGGACGTGCCAGAGCTCGTGCACGAGAATTGCTTCGAGATGCTCATCTTCGAGGTGCTTCGAGATTCCTTCCGGCCAGACCAGAACCGGGCGAGTAATGCCGAAGATTCCGGGTTCGAGAGAAGTCCGCGAGAGCACGAGGTCAATCGGCGTGCGAGTGCCGGCAATGCGCTGCAATTTGCGCAGGGCCTCGGCTTCGCGGCCCTCTTGCAACGGCTCGGCGTTTTTCAGGGCAAGGGAGATCTTTCGCCAGCGTACGCCCCATATAAGTAGTACAAGTGCGAATCCGCACAGCCATAGGGCAACCAGAAATGCAGGGAGCATATGGAACAGGTTCTGTTCGGTCAGCCCGGGTGTGCTTCGAGAAATTGCGGGCATCACGATTCCGGTCTGCGCAAAAGGCTGGCTGATCTGTTCGACAGCAACGTAGAGTCCGCCAGTTGCCGTCGGAGAGGGGTGCGACCATGCCATACGATTGCCGAGGCCGACCAGCAGTGAGAACGGAATGAGGAATTTAACGGAAGCCGCCAGCCAGAGCCCGTAACGCGCGCGGGCGCGATTCTTGCGCAGAAATAAGGTCAACAGTCCGGCGGCAGCGGCAAAGAGCGTTGACTGCCACAAATGATTGCCTAATGCGGGCGCAATGTCGTTCCATAATGCGGACAAATTCGTCGGGATCATTTCTCTTTGTCCTTTCTCTGGAGTTTGCGGAGTGTTCTCTCGGCTTCTCTTACGTCCTCAAGAGTGAGTTGCCCAGACTCGATAAGATGCGCCATTACGGGTTGGGTGCGGCCGCCGAACAGGGCCAGAAGATCGTCCACCAACTTTCGCTGGGCGCTGTCGCGCGAGACTGCCGCCGCGAAAATGTGGAAGTTCCCGACCTTCTTGACGCGACGCACGGCCTTCTTGGCCTCGAGCCGGTACACCGTGGTCTGGATGGTGGTGTACGCGGGCCTGCCGCTTTCAGGAAACGCCTCCTGAATCTCGCGGATAGAGGCCTCGCCCCGGCTCCACAGCGCCTCCATGATTTGCAGTTCGAGCTTGGCTAACCTAGGTCCGGGCATTTCATCTCCTACCGACGTATGCATTACTACTACATGTGTAGTTGTTTTGCAAGCGATTTTTTTAAGTGGGGAAAGGTCGACCTCCCGTCTCCCGTTAGACTGGCTCTGCGCAGAAACGATAGTTGTCGCTTACGCGCTCCAGGAAATACACTTCGAAGCGAATGCCGACTGTCCGTTGACCACAAATGCACAAGGCGGATCCTTCCCGGCTACGCGGCACTCGGTCATACTCGCGGCGCAGAGTCATGACCCTGCAGTGCGTGCCCGGGCCATGGAAGCTGTCACGACCGTTTACTGGAAGCCGGTATACAAGTATGCCCGGAGGAAGTGGAATCTCGCGGCCGACGACGCTGCTGACTTTACCCAGGAATTCTTCACGCGCCTTCTGGAGAAAGAGTTCCTCGATTCCTACGACTCGAGCAAAGGGCGGCTGCGCACCTTTCTGCGCACCTGTGTCGACCGTCTGTTTATGAAGCAGATGCGGGATGCGAAGCGGCTGAAGCGCGGAGCCGGGTCGGCAGATCTGGCGCTCGACTTCGACGAGGCTGAACGCGAACTGGCAAAGGTCGCGGGCTCTGAGTCTCCGGAAGACTCATTCGATAAGGAGTGGGTACGGAGCTTGTTTGCCCTCGGGCTGCAAAGGCTTCGGGAGAGTTGTGAGTCGGAAGGAAAGCTAATCCATTTCGCCCTGTTCGAGCGGTACGATCTGAACGATGAGGATTTGAAACCGTCGTACACACAACTCGGCTCTGAATTTGGGTTGGAGGCCACAGACGTAACCAACTACCTTGCGTTCGCTCGACGGGAGTTCCGGCGCTGCGTACTTGAGCAACTGCGCGATATGACTGCCAGCGACGACGAGTTTCGCCGCGAAGCGCAGTCTTTGCTGGGAGTTGATGCGGAATGATGCAGCTTTCTGATAGCACTGTGGCGCGTCTCCGCGAGAATATGCAGATGCCCGATCTCACAGGTACGGGCTATGCGATCGTGCGCTACCTGGCTCGCGGAGGCATGGGCAGCGTGTGGCTGGCTGAGGACAAGGTCCTTAAGCGCCGGGTTGCACTCAAAGTGCTGGACGCCGTCGCAGCGTCGGACGATCTTGCGGCGCGCCTTCTGCAGGAGGCGCGGGTGCTGGCAAATCTCGAACATCCCGGAATCGTTCCTGTGCATGACGCCGGCACGCTGGCCGACGGCCGCGCCTTTTATTGCATGAAGTACGTTGAGGGACATACTCTGGCGGAGCACATTGCCAACCTGGATCTGAGCGACAGGCTCCGTCTGGTGGAACGGATCGCCGAACCGTTGGATTTCGCACACACCCGTGGTTTTCTGCATCGCGATCTGAAGCCGGAAAATATCATGATCGGAGCCTTCGGCGAGGTGCTAATCATGGATTGGGGGCTGGCGCAGGTCGGGGCTGGTCCATCCCCACTGTCCGAAATCGCGTCACGGCCGACAAACGGTGTGCCTCGTGGCACCGGCCAAGGCAGTGTTCTCGGCACTCCGGGTTTCATGTCTCCCGAGCAGGCACGCGGCGAGCGTGTGGATCATCGCACGGATATTTATTCTCTGGGTACAATTTTGCGGTTCATGTTGAACACATCAGCGCGAAGAGATACATCGGCAGCAGGGGGCACGGTTCCCCGCGCCTTATTGGCAATCTGCGACAGGGGCATGGCCGCGGATCCGGCCGCCCGATATCAGTCTGCCGGAGAGTTGGCGGAGGACGTTAACTGTTATCTGAATGGTGCTCGAGTCAACGCCTACAAAGAGAATCTGCTGGAACGCACAACCAGGTTGCTTGCGCGCCATCAGACGGCGGTCGTCCTGGTGGGAGTGTATTTACTCATGCGCGTTCTGTTTATTTTGTTTGCCCGACGTTAAAGGATCCGGAAGAAACGGGTAATACCACAATAGAAGAGGAGGCTGTGCGATGAACAAGGTTCTGTTGGGGGTAGTACTTGGAGCCATTCTGGGCGCCGTTGATGGCATGACGGCGTGGTTCACACCCGAGGTGCGGGCACAACTTGCGGGCATTGTCGTGGGTTCGACCGTCAAGGGAATTATCGCCGGCGTACTCATCGGGGTATTCGCCCGTAAAGTGCATTCGCTGGCGTTGGGGATTGTCTTCGGGCTGGCAGTAGGGCTGCTGCTCGCTTTTATCATTGCCCGATTGCAGCACGGGTACTACTTCCAGATCATGCTGCCCGGAGGCATGGTGGGGCTCATTGTGGGGTACGCCACACAACGATACGGCCGGGGGGCGCAACTGCAACGGTCGTAGAATTTATCGATGGGCGGGGAAATGAATGGTAGCCCAGAAAATCACAGGCTGTTGTGACATCCGTCACAGATTTCATTGTTACTTGTGGACTAGGCTCACCTGTTTCCCCGGTATCCCTCCGAGCAGACGTCACATACTGAGGTCTCCCCATGTTTGGGAGAAGTTGCACGGGTCTGCTCGCGATTTCTGTTTTGCTTCTGGTGCCCATACTGCTGCGCGGGCAGTCGGGCCGCGTCCACCTTACACCGGACATTGAAATCCCCTTGCGTGGGGACATAGAGCAGTCCCCGGTGTCTGACCTCCGTCGCCGCTTGCCCATCACTCCACCTGGCACAGCAGGCTTGCCTGTAATCACTCGCGGTGCTGGAGCCATTTTCTCCGGGACGGTCACAGCCGTCGAGCGTCGTCCGGCGACAACCGCACAAGTTGTCGAAACGGTGGCCATAACCTTCCACATCGATAACGCGATTCGCGGAGTCACTCCGGGCGAAAACTTGACCATCTCCCAGTGGATTGGGCTCTGGTCGAGTGGCCAGCGCTACCGCATCGGCGAGCATGTGCTTCTGTTTCTTTATCCCCCAAGCAAGCTCGGACTTACCAGTTGCGTGGCCGGCGAGATGGGACGTTTCATCGTCGATTCTTGGGGCCGAGTCTTGCTTTCAGCACGCCATCTTTCAGCCTTTCGATCGGATTCCGTCCTGGGTGGGAAGTCGCGGGTACGGTTCAGCGACTTCGCCTTGGCGGTACGTCGGGCCAGTGGGGAGGAGTAAGTGCGATCAGAAGAGGTGACCATGAAAAACCACATGGCATTTACTCCGCACTCATTTCTCCTCAGGCTGGCCTTGTCTATGGCGATGATCCTCGTCGTCGCACTGGCCTCGCGGGCGGGAGGACCCAAGTGCGTCGCGGGCAGCAGTTACTTCGACCCAACCAGTGCGGGGCAGCCGCTGGTTTGGCCGCAAGGAGTCATTACCTATTACACCGATCAAGGTGATCTCAGCCCTCTGATGCCGAACGCCTCGGCAAATAGCCTTGTTGCCGATGCATTCGCGCAATGGACCTCTGTGCCCGCTGCGGCTCTCGCAGCCACCAAGGGAGGGTCGCTCGCCGAGGATGTGAACGGCTCGAATGTTCTGCTGAATTCAGACGGCACCATCACAATGCCTGCAGACATTCAGCCGACCGCTACCAGCACGCCTATCGGCGTCGTGTATGACGATGATGGCTCGGTCACCGACGCTCTCATGGGAATGGGCGCAGGCGACTCAAGCCAATGTTTCTCCAACGCAGTCTTTGGAGGCAACGACAGCTACGGCACGCTCGCGAACTACCAGCATGCGCTCATTGTGATGAACGGCCAGTGCGCGCAGCAGGCATTGCAACTTGTCGACGTGGAATACCGACTGGTCCGGGTGATCGGTGGCGTGTTGGGGCTCGGGTGGTCGCAAGTGAATCTCAACGTTCTCACCCACGTTCCGTATCCGACGTCCGACGATTTCGCGGGATTCCCTGTGATGCACTCCACCGATCCATTGAATTGCATTCCAATCACGATCTGCTATGCGAATCCTTATCAGCTTGCCATGGACGACATGGCGGCGATTTCGCGGCTCTACCCCGTCACCGCACAGAATCTGTCGAGTTTCCCCGGTAAGCAAACATTTTCCAGCACGACGGCGCGTGTTCATGGCTCGGTATGGTTCACCGACACTCGCGGAAACCGCACACAGGCCATGCAGGGCGTGAACGTGGTGGCGCGCTGGATCGATACGACGACCGGGCAACCATCGCGCAGATATGCAGCCTCCTCCGTGTCAGGATTTCTGTTCGCGGGCAACCAAGGCAATCCGATCACTGGGTATAACGACCCGCTAGGCAATTCATTTTCCGAATGGGGATCTGCCAACCAGGCGCTCGAGGGCTTCTTCGATATCGCCGGACTGCAACTGCCGAACGGCAACACCGCGCAATATCAGCTAACGGTTGAGGCCGTCGATGCGAAATGGTCTGGCGGAGTCGGGCCGTACTCGCCGGGGCCGGTGGTGCCTTCGGGAGTCTTTCAACCCGTCATCATTACGGTCACAACCGGCGGCGACGTGCTGCAAGACATCCCGATGAGCGCTGCGGCGCAGCCTCTGCCACAAACCGCGTCGACCTGGAGTTCGCCGATCCCTCTGCCCCCGGCGGGAGATTGGGTCAGCACGTTGAGCGGATACGGAAATGTTGCGTACTATCTTCTTCCGGCGCAATCCAATCGCACATTGTCGGTGGCAGTGACGGCACTGAATGAAGGCAGCCAGGCGACGGTCGGCAAAATCCAGCCTGTGATCGGCATGTGGGCTGCTTCCGATCCGCCGGGTACGCAATCTCCCGCGTTCACGCCTTCTCCGTTCAATCAAACTGTCTTCGGGATGACGCGGTTAGATGCACAGGTCGCCTCTTCCACGAACTTTCTGATCGGGATTTCCGATGTGCGAGGCGATGGCCGCCCCGACTATCGCTATCACGCGTACGTGCTATACGCAGACTCTGTTTTTCCTGCGCGCATTGGAGTAAATGGCGGCGCGGTCGCCATACGCGGTACGGGTTTCTATACAGGGCTGAGTTCGACCATCGCAGGAACAGTGGCGAGTCCGTTCGCCATCAGCGCCGGACAAATCATGCTGGCCGCACCGCCGCACCGAGACGGAGTACAGGATGTGGTCATCACCGATCCTGCCACAGGCGCATCCTCTCATATGACCGGCGTGCTGACCTACGGCGCGGCAGAGAGCGACAACATTATTCTGCTGCATGGGTTGAATCCGTCGACTCCGGTCGGTACGCAGGCGGCGAAGCCGGTGAGTGTGCGTGTTCTGGCAGCCGACGGCGTTACACCCGTCAGTGGCGCCACCATCGGATGGAACGCCAATAACGGGCTGCAGCTTTCGGCGTGCAGCGGAGCCTCCTCATGCTCGATCACCAGTGATATGAATGGAAACGCAGCAACCTGGCTCACCCCGGCAACTGCCGGAGTTGCAACCATTACCGCGACTCTAGCCCCGGGAGCCTACAGTTCCTCGAAGTCGGTGATCACCAACCTCAATGCCACACAGTCGGCATCTGACATTGGCGTGCTCACACCGTATCTCTGGATTGCGCAGGGTGCGACTGTCGGCATCCCACTGACTGCGCGTGTACTAAGCAACGGAATTCCGCAGAACAACGCCAGAGTGAACTTCACGATCGTGAGCGGATCTGGAAAGCTCAGCGCTGCCAGCGCGCAAACCAACTCCATCGGATACGCCACCGTTACGTTGACCGTCACCCAGATTGCTGGCTTGGTACAGGTCAGCGCCTGCGTAGCTCCGGCCAATGCTCCCTGTCAGCCCTTTTATGCAAACCCGGTTCCGCTCGCTCAACAGAATCTGCAACCGGTGTCGGGAAGTGGGCAGATCTCTACGGGTCAGGCATTTCAGCCAGTCGTCGTGCGGGTCACCGATTCTTCCGCCTCCCCGAACCCGGTGATCGGTGCGGGCGTGACATTCCTGAATACCGTCCTGCGGCCGGGTGGGACGGCGACGGTCGGCGACGATGGCGAACTGGAGCCCAACGATTCCGCCATGCCGGTGATCTTGAAAGCGACACAAAGCAGCGCAACAACCGACATCAACGGATTAGCTACCATTGTGCCTGCGAGCAGCGGCTTCAGCCCGCCGCTGGAAGTCGACGTCACAGTGACGGCGGGCATCGGTGGATGGCTCGACTTTCCGCTCCAACTGTTCGCCCCGCTTATTCTCCGGAATGAGGCGGATGGAATTAGTCCTCCTCCGGTACGCAACAGATGTCGATTTATCCTTGCCGTACGTACATTTATGTACGCAATATTGTGAGAAATTTTCCTGAGCCGGAAACGACCCTAATAACGCCGATCGTGATCCCAAACAGGGAAAGCATCGTCACGGAAATAATTGTTCGCCTTAGAGTGCTGTAGGCCCTTTAACGAATTTTCAAGCACTTGCACGTAGGCTCAACGACTTACACGCAGACTTAACAACTTAGCGGTCGATTCGCGCCGCTCACTACGACCACGACTGGCCGAGCTTTGCTCGGCGGACAGCCGATGGCGGCTGTCTCCGCAGGTACGGTGGCGACGGCTTGATACGACGTTTTGGCCCGACGTTCCCAGGTCGTCCCTTTTCTTTATTTCGTCCACTTGTCAACCCAGTCGTTGACCGTCTGGTACCACAGGCGCGAATTTTGCGGCTTCAGGACCCAGTGGCCTTCGTCGGGGAAGTAGAGCATCTTCGACGGCACGCCTTCCATCTGCAGCGTGGTGAAAAGCTGGAACCCTTCGCTCACGTCGAGGCGGTAATCGCGCTGGCCGTGGACGACCAGCGTCGGCGTCTTGAAATTCTTGGCGTATTGGTGGGGCGACCACTTCTGGTAGCCGGCACGATTGTCGTAGGGCGTGCCTTTGAATTCCCAGTTGTTGAACCAGAGTTCTTCGGTTGTTCCCCAGGCCGACTCGGCATTGAACATGCCGTCGTGCGACACCAGGCACTTGAAGCGGTCGGTGTGGCCGAGGATCCAGTTGATGGCGTATCCGCCGTAGCTGGCGCCGAGCGCGCACTCCCGGTTTTTGTCGATGAACGGGTAGGTTTGCTCGGCGTAGTCGAGGCCCTTCATCAAATCTTCATACGGAGCCCCGCCCCAGTCGCCGTTGATGGCGTCAATGAACCTTTGCCCGTATCCGGTTGAGCCATGGAAGTTGATCATGACGACGACGTACCCGCTGGCCGCGAACAGTTGGGGATTCCAGCGATAGCTCCAGTCGTCTCCCCAGGCCCCCTGCGGCCCGCCGTGGATGAGGAACTTCACGGGATATTTCTTCGAGGCGTCGAAGTTCGGCGGTTTGACCAAGAAGCCTTCGACCTTGTCGCCGTGAGCGCCAGTGAACCAGAAGGATTCAATTGGCGACATGAGGACACTCGACAGAAGCACATCATTGACGTGAGTGAGCTGATTAGGAGGATGAGCAAGTTGCTCGCTTATGCTTCTCTCGGAACCCGCATTGTAGATCGCGGATGGAAACGAAATCGACATCCGTGTGAAGACGATAGTTTTTCCGTCAGGCGTCATAGCAACATCATCGTTAAATCCATCACGGACCACTACGACGGCGTTACTTTTGGCGGTTTCCTTTGGGTCTCCGTCCACGGTGATTGTTGCATCGAAGGCGCGGTTAACCTCGAACGAATACACTGGCGACGCACCCGATGATTCGTGGACGAAGTAGATTCGTTTCGAGTCTGGCGACCACGTATACGTTCCCACCCATGCGTCGAATCTCTCCGTCAAGTTCTTTTTCTCCCCCGTCTTGCGGTCGTAGAGCATGAGGCGGAAGCGGTCGCTTTCGTATCCCGGACGCCGCTGGGCGCGGTAGGCGATGTAGCGGCCATCGGGTGAATAAAGCGGCGTGGAGTCGCTGGCGGGATTGTCGGCGGTGATGTTCTTGGTTTGGGTAGTGATCTGCGCGGGATCTGTGCTCGCGCCGCCTCTCCAACCACTCGCGGGGACGATCCATAGATCGTTGTTGGTCGAGGCCGCCGGATTCTTGTCGTGGTTCGAGGCGAAGCAAATCTCCTGCCCGTCAGGCGAGAAGGCATAGTCATCTTGCCCGCCAAGCGAGAACACGGGAGCGTCGTAATCGCCGGGGGTAAGGTCGTGCGGAATCCGAAGATCTGCGACATCACGGCTGACTGGGTTCTGGTCACCCGTACTCGGGACGGGCACCGGCCTAGGCTCAGGGGCAGAAACTACGAAGATGTGACTACGTTTCCCTTCCTTGTACGCATTCCAGTGGCGATATAACAGGTGCTCGAATACCAGCGCCTTCACTTTCGACAGCTCATGATCCTTCACCCTCTTGGCATTGCAGTCATTCTCCTCCAGAGGCGTACTGTCGCACTCGGGATAGACATCCGATGTAAACAGAATGGTCTTGCCGTCGGGTGACCAGAGTTCGCCATTGGCCTCTGTTGGTATCAAGGACCATTGATACACTCGGTCAACTGTCCCTGCCGCGCCGTCGAAATCCGCAACCCAAACCTGCGAGCCACCTTCCTTCGTCGAAAGAAACGCGAACCTTTTCCCATCCGGAGCCCAGCGCGGACGGTCAGCGTCCTGATCGGCGATGATCTCGCGTTCCTGACCACCGGTCGTGGGAACGATCCAGATGTGCGGCGTCTTGGTATTGGCTTCGAGGTTGACGTCGACCACGCTGAAGAGGACCCACTTGCCATCGGGCGAAGGCACGGGCTCGCCGACGCGCTTCAGCTTCATCATGTCTTCGAAGGTGAACGGATGCTTGGTTTGGGCGAGGGCAGGGAGAGTGAATGTGAGAACGAGGAGAGAGAGAAGAAGACGGCGCATGAAGAACCTCCTGCGGCAAACGGATGAGTTTAGCAGGGGGGAGCGGGTGTGTTCTAGCTGCTGGCTTCTAGCTACACCTTATGCCTTGTCATCCTGAGGCCTGCGGTTTTTGCAGGCTGAAGGACCTATGCACTCCCGTCCAGTTGCACAGGTCCTTCGTCGGGCAAAAACCGCCCTCCTCAGGATGACAAGGGGCTGGGGTTTTGCACAGTGACTCTGTTCATGCGTCACTGACCCGGTCATCACGATTCCGCCATGCTTTTTCGAGAGGAGACCGTGAATGCGCGAGCCGAAGACTTGCTTCGTCTACATCATGAGCAATCGTTCCAAAACTCTCTACACAGTTGTGACGAACAATCTCGCACGTCGGGTACGCGAACACAAGATGGGGACTGGATCGCACTTTGCTGCGAAGTACAGGGTCGACCGGCTCGTTTATTTTGAACGGTTCGAGGATATCCATAATGCGATTGAGCGTGAAAAGCGAATCAAGGGATGGCTGCGCGTTAAGAAGATTGCATTGATCGTGTCCGTCAATCCGGCGTGGCGAGATTTGAGTTTGGAGTGGTTCCAACGGAACCCGTTTCAGCCGGATCCATCTGAGCCGTCTCACGGGAAGAAGGCCTTGTCATCCTGAGCGCGTCCTTTGCGCGAAGAGCCTGCCCTGAGCTTGTCGAAAGGACCTGTGCAACCGGCCGGCGGAGTGCACAGGTCCTTCGCTTCGCTCTGGATGACAAACTGGTTACGGCTTGCTGCGCTCGCCGAAGATCGCCGTGCCTACGCGGATGCAGGTTGAGCCCTCTTCGATGGCGACTTCGAAGTCGTGGGACATGCCCATCGATAGCGCATCCATCGAGACCGAGGGAAGTTCGCGCTTGGAGATCTTGTCGCGCAGATCGCGCAACTTGCGGAAGTACGGGCGCGCTTCATCGGGGTCGTCGGTGAATGGAGGCACTGTCATCAGGCCGCGGAATTCCAGGGCCTCGAAGCGCGGTGCGGCCAGTAGCAAGTCTTCCAGTTCGCGCGAATCCGGAGCGACTCCGCTTTTCGCCGACTCGCCACCAACGTTGATTTCGATCAGCACTGCGAGTTTACGGCTGAGGCTGCGTGCTGCTCCATCCAGCTTCTCAGCTAGCTTTACCGAATCGACCGAGTCCACCGCGTTAAACAATTCTGTGGCTTTACTGGCCTTGTTCGTCTGCAGGTGGCCGATCATGTGCCACTCTGCTCCCTGCAGATCGGCTAACGCGGAAGCTTTCCCGGCAAATTCCTGCACACGGTTTTCGCCGAAGAGGCGCAGGCCCGCGGCGTGGGCCTCGCGAATGCGCTCTGGCGGATGCGTCTTGCTCACCGCCATCAGTGCGATCTCTTCGGGACGCCTGCCTGCGCGACGCGCGGCCGATGCGATCCGATCGCGTACCTCCGAAATGTTTTGAGAAATCGACATAACAACCTTAAACCACCAAGGACACGAAGTATCACGAAGGAATGTCGCGCGGACTTCCTTCCTGTGACGGAGCTTGCCCTGAGCGAAGCCGAAGGGTGTCCTTCGTGGTCTAGATACCTACATAATCGCTGTCGGGGGAGCCGGATCTTCAGGGCGTCCGCAGCTGGCGATTGGCAAGCGGACCATGACAATCGCCAGAATGGCTAGCGCGCCGAGCGCAAGCAGAAATGGCGGCGTCCACTTGAAGAGCGTTACATCATGACCCGACCCCACCAATCCCGCGATCACCAGGCCACACAGCGCTTCACCGGCGATCATGCCGGAGGCGGTCAGCACACCGGCATTGTCCACGCGCGCCTTTTGCGCATCGTTGAAGCCGCGACGGTCGCGCAACGTGTCGGTGATCCAGCGAATGACGCCGCCCACGAAGATGGCAAAGGTTGTGCCGAGCGGCAAGTACATGCCGACGGCGAAGAGCATCACACTCTTCACTTCGATCATGATCATGGCCAGACCGAGTAGGATGCCGACGATCACCAGCGGCCACGCCATATCTCCGCCAACGATTCCTTTCGAGAGCATCGCCATCAGTCCAGCTTGCGGAGCCGGGAGCGCCGAGCTTCCGAAGTGATACGCCTTGGCCAGAATCGCGATGGGGAAGAAGAGGACCAGCGAGGCAACCACGATCCCGAAAAGATCTCCGATCTGCATCTTGGCAGGTGTGCCGCCGAGGATGTGTCCTACCTTTAAATCCTGCAACATTTCGCCCGCCACCGCCGACGAAACGCAAACTACCGCAGCGACTCCGAGGACTGCAGCCACGCCGCCTGTTCCCTTTACGCCCATGGCAACCATAAGCAGCGCGGCGATCACCAGTGTGCACAGCGTAAGGCCCGAGACAGGATTGTTGGATGATCCAATCAGGCCGACCAGATTGCCGGAAACTGCGGCAAAGAAAAATCCGACGATAATCATGACGCCTGCCGCCACGAGTGCACCCGACAGCACTTGCGAACCGGTGAGCCCACCAGCGCCTGCGATGAAATAGCGATACAGAAGAATCATGGCGACGAAGACGACGCCAATACCAGCAAAGATCGCTTTGGCGGGTAAATCCCGTTCGGTGCGATTGGTCGCCGCTTGTGCGGCAGCCGACTTCTTTAGATCGGAAACAGCGCGGCCCATACCCAGGGCCAACTGCTTGCGCATCTTGAATAATGTGTAAGAAGCGCCGACCAGCATGCCGCCGACAGCGATGGGGCGAACGATCGAGAAGTAGATGGCGCCCGCAAGCAAGGTCCACGAGAGCTGCTGATCCGCCGGCTGAGTTGCCTGGATGTAGGGGCCGATCGTAAAGGTTAGGAGTGGGACCAACAGTCCCCAGGCGAGCACGCCTCCGGCAAAGTTCAGAGCAGCCAGTCGAGGTCCAATGATGTAGCCCACGCCGAGATATGCCGGGCTGACGTCGGGGGCAGTGAATAACGTTGTACCGCCGGTGATGGTCGTAGCGACGTTCGGATTCAAACTCGTGCGCAACAGCAACTTCTTGCCCACATTGCCAATCGTCACAGGGAATGCGTTGTTGGGGTTGAATACGTTGATCGCGCCCAGAAGATACATGAGGCCGCCGAATCCCATGTTCGCGAACAGAATTTTTGCCGCGGTTGATCCTTGCTGGCCGGCTTTGTGAATCTCGGATGCAGCCACCGATTCGGGATACGGCAGGTCCGGATCCTCGACCATCACCCGGCGCAGGAGCGTTACAAACAGGATGCCGAGCGTGCCGCCGATCATCATCAGCGCAACCGACTTCCAATATTCGGGACTGGTGAAGCTGGGTGTGAGCGCGGGCCAGAGATCGGCCATCACAAACGCCGGGATAGTAAAGATGGCGCCCGCGGCCACCGACTCACCGATGGATCCTACGGTTCGAGCGATGTTCTCTTCGAGCAGCGAGCCCTTCATCAGGCGCAGCAGTGCCATGCCAATCACGGCCGCAGGATAGGTCGCGGCGATCGTCATTCCAGCCTTCAATCCGAGGTAGGCGTTGGCGGATCCGAGAATCGCGGTCATCACCAGCCCGATGAGCAGGGCGCGGAAGGTGAACTCCTTCATCTCCATGGTTTCGGGCACATAGGGAGCGTGCTTTTTCTTGGCGGGGAGATCGGTGACTGTACTACTCATAGGTGGAATCCTTTTAGGCCGTAGGATGGAAACAAGTTCGCCGGCGTTGCCTTTGCAAACTCATACAAATCACTGGAACCGCGCACGTTAGCACGCGGCGAGGCCGCCTGACAAGTGTACTCGTCGCAGGCCGTTTTCACATTCGTCCGCCGCGTTCCGCAATCAGTTGCATTGCGGGCTGGCTCACCCAGGTGTGTCCAGGATAGCCGGGACCGTGGAAGCGCTCGCCCCAAGCCAGGGGCGTGACGTCGCGGTACTCGTGCATCGTTTCGTCGGGGACAAAGCGCAACTGCTTGCGGATGGACGCGCGGGCATTGGGATCGGCGCCATGATCCAACAGGAGGCGGGCAAAAGCAGCATCTTGCTGCAAACCGCATAGGTAGGCTTGCGAGACCACGCAAGCGAACAGAGGCGTGTGCCCACCGAAACCGTCGGCGTCGATCTGGGCCTTGGCGTTTACATCCGCGCCGTGCTCGATCAGCCAGCGCGCGATTTCGATCTCGTCGAAATCGACACAGATATGCAACAGGGTTGTCCCTGCCAAGGGTGTGCCGTGGAGGGCGAGGCTGTGATCCGCGTGGCATCCAAGCTGCGGAGGATAGATTCCTTCGTGCGAGAAGGTGCGCGTCACCAGTTGTGGATCGCGGAGTAAATGCGCTTCGAGAAAGTCAATGCGGCCGCAATGCAGCGCCATCACTGGCGTGTCGGGAAGTTCGATACCGCGCTCCGCCACGAGTTCGAGGCAACGATGTTTCCCTGCCGGTCCGCGACAATAAGTCTGTAAGAGTAGCGCGATGGGCGCGAGACGATCGCCGTGTTCGTCGGCAAGTTCGGCACCAAGTTCGAACAGAAACGCGAGACCCTCGGCGTTCAGCGTTTCGCATGGACCCATCACGCAGCCGGGAGCGGGAAGAGCGCCCATCGCATGCAGGCGCCGGGCAGTTTCGATCCTGCCTTGCAGGCAGGCGCGATCGAACGCATGCTGCAGGTCGTCCGCGCCCAGCTCGCGCAGCATGGCGATGATGCCGTCCTGGCCGACGTTTGCGGCGTACGACATTGGAGGGCCCCAGTTGCTGTCGGCTACACCGCGCGCACTTTCGTGCAGCAGTCGCGGATCTCTCAGCACCAACTCGCGGACTGTGTCAGCATCGCCGCGCCAAATCGCCTCGGTCATGCGACAAGCCTTGACGAGACGCGGCCAGTTTGCAAGACCATAGCTTCTCGCCAAAGCGGCCTGCGCATCGGCTAGCTTAGCATCCGCGGGCTCGATGCCTGGCTTGGGATGATGCTTGCGCAATTCGGCAATCGCCACAGGATCTCCCTCATGAATGGCGCGCAGCAAGTCCTTGGCTTGATGTTTGAGTTGGTCGAGGTTGGGACGAACCGGAAAGTGACGATCGTGCGATATGCGAGACATGACGGACCTCCTTCGTGCTTATGCCCGGGGTCCGCTGCGGCGGGCGAAAAGGAGGTTCGTGAGAACCTTAGTTTGTATTTCGCTCAGGTGGACTCAGTCCTGTCCGCGGACGGGCGGCGCCCTGTACGCCGGGAGTCAGTATAACGCACGGGAAAGCGCTTGAGTTATCCACAATACTTCTTGGCGACCTGTGAAGATGCGAGACAAATCTGCCAGGGAAAATTCGGGCAGAGTTGCGGCACGGGACTACACTGACATCGGAGCTGCCGTTCGAGCTGCTATATGGACATTGTCGCTCATGCGCTCTGGAGCACGGTCGCGGCAAGAGGTGCGCGGAAAAAATGGAATACGCACATTCACTTGGGTTGGGCGGCATTTTGGGGAATCTTTCCTGATGTTTTCAGCTTTGCAATTCCGGCTGTGGTACGAATCTGGTGGTACGCGACTGGGGTCACTTCTTCCTTAAAGCCGGACGCACACAGTGCACCACGCTTTCAGTTTGTCTGGCAGCTCTATCACTGCAGTCACAGCCTGCTGGTGTTTGCCGTGGTCTTTGGAGTTGCGTGGGGCATCGTCGGGCGACCGGTGCTGGAACTACTCGGGTGGGGCCTGCACATCTTGATCGATATCGCCACGCATCGGGGAATTTTCGCCATTCATTTCTTATGGCCGCTCTCCGCCTACGGATTCAATGGCATTCGCTGGGAAAACCCTTGGTTTCTTGCTGCGAACTATGGTGCGCTTCTGGCGCTATTTGGATGGATTTGGATGAGAAGTAAAAAGAAACAAAGCCCACCTGTGCATCGCGGCGCCAAACGAGAAGAGTCGATCGTCTCGGCGGAAAACCGCTGAGGTTCATTGACCGTACGCCAGTGCTAATTTCAAATCCGGCAGGCGATCGCTCAACCGGATATCGGCGCAATTGTTCAAGATCCAATCGGCTCCTGCCTCGCGCAGCGCAGATTCCTGCACCGTCGTTTTGAACGCGATGACTTTCGCACCAGCATCCTTGCCAGAGCAGACTCCGGCGGGGACATCCTCGACCACCACACATTCGGTTGGTGGAAATCCGAGGGCAGCCGCGCCTTTCAGATAGGGCTCCGGGTGAGGCTTACCGTGAGAAATATCGTTGGAGGTAATCATTTTTGCCGGCAGCGGCAGTCCCGCGGCCCGGACCCGGACCTCAGCGAGTGCACGAGTGCAAGAGGTCACGATGGTCCAGCGGTCTGGCGGAAGGCTGGCGAGCAAGTCCAGAGAGCCAGGCAGCGGCGTCACACCTTCCAGGTCCGCGATCTCTCGACGTTCCACCTCGCGGTTTTCAGCTTCATGATCGGCATTCGGCAGGAATTCGCGCACCGTTGTAAGACTCGGGCGGCCATGGGCGCGGGTGACCACGTCGATGGGATTGAACCCATGCTCGATCGCCCAGAGACGCCATACTCGTTCAACCGCCGGAGTTGAGTTAATAAGGACTCCGTCCAGATCAAAAAGGAGAGCGGCACACTCAATTTGAATCATAGGGTCAGAATAAGTCTTCGTCGTTAATACGTCCTGCGGAAAGGGAAACGCCGACAGCAAGATTCGTACTTCGTGAGGACATCATTTTCGTCGAGACGTGGAAATGATTGTAAATCAGCGCGGAGTAAGTCTCTCTGACAACATAACCGCGGGCGCTTCTAGCCTTTCGCGCGTGGGACCCCTAAAGGATGTAGAGGTCTGTCGGTGACGCCGCGCCGGTCAGAATCGCAGGGATTCTGCGCTATCAAGTTCTGAATTCAGCGGACAGAAACCACCTGCCTTGAGCATGATCGCCACGCTGCGATCTTCCAACCGGATGACGTCTCCCATTCCCCAATACGGTAGAGGCGAGCCGGGTTCGTGGAAGACCCTGAATTCACAGTCCACCGGATCTCCGACGGCCAGGGAAACAGGTTCCTCGAAATGGAGCAACACACCACCTCCACTCATATTCACCGTCTTGCCATGAAGAATTTGACCGCTCTTCAAAACTTTGACCGTTGCTCCCGCTTCGATGACAAAACGCACCTCTCTTCTGGAGTTCGGATACTCAGGCTGCATGGACGTGCTCCTCCCTGGTTCTCAGGCGTGCCCATTTCTGGGCAGGCGCGTTCACTACTCTTACTTTTGGTCTTATCGGCAGCTACGCGAAGAGTCTTGACACCGGTCCATTCCCATTACAGATAGCTGAGCCAAGTCCAATCCCGATGCCGACTGCGGAATTCCATAAACCACCGGGAAGGCAAGTAGAGGAGGGCCACAGCTAGAATCCACACGGCGTAAATGAAAGGCAGACCGTGACCGTACCCAGCGGGTTTCGTCGCAAAGTCGGCAATTACCGAACCGTGCAAGACAGGCTGCTGAAATACGAACGAGACCGCGATCGCCAGGATGTGAATGAGATAAAGATGCAAGACGTAGTAGAGCAGAGGCACTCTGCCGTAAACCACGAGGATGCGACTCAGACCGCGTTCTGCTTTGGATCGATCCAGCAGCCCCAAAACAATGAGAGAGGGCCCCAGCGTCATCAGAAGATAGTCAAGAGAAGGCGGATACTTCAGCGTGTTAAAGAAGGAGATTACGGTCAACGAGACTGTCGGCTGGATGCTCCATGGACCAGCGGAACGCGGATATCCGAAGGGCAGCCCGGCGATTCCATTCCCGTAAGCATTCAATCCGCGAAGAACAAAGAACAACATCGTCGCGGAGATCCCGATTGTCAGAATCACTTTACGGCGGTCAGGCCGTAGCAGCAGGCTTCCAAAAGCGAAGCCGGCAGCCATGACTCCAACCCACGGAATCAGAACGTACCGCACAGAAAAATGAAAACCAGCAGCGACTGGAATGCCGCCGGGTGTGTGAAGAAGCGTCCACAGCCAAGACAACTTTCCGAACGAGGCCGGATTCACACGATCGAGCAGATTGTGAGTGGCGATCATGCCCACACCCAGTGCGCCGATCCAGCGAACCGGAAGATAAACAATTAGCGCCATGACAACCATGCTCCAGCCTAGTCCCCAGATCACTCCCGCGTGCACCCACGGGACAAAGCCCCACGCAAAGTCGACGACTGTCAACTCGAGGAATACGAGCCACAAACCGCGAGTCAGAAAGAAGTACGAGACCTGCCGTACCGATTTCCCGCGACTGGTGGCGAGGAATGCGCCAGTGCCCGCCAGAAAAGCGAAGACGGGCGCGCAGAAGTGAGTGATGACGCGCGTAAAGAAAAGCGGCCCGTTCGTGTGTGCCATGTCTTCCGGAGGAAATCCCCGATACGACAGGAAGTCCCGGACGTGATCCAACGCCATGAGGACCATGACCAGTCCGCGCAAGACGTCCACCGAAACCAGCCGCGGAGTTTGAGTGCGGAGAAGAGGAAGTTTTGCGATGGAGTTGGCGACTGAGGGAGAACTGATCGCGGTTACCATGCCTTGGAACTCAAAGCAAGTATCAAAGTGCTATTCATCGTCTTAAGTTAACGACGACCGTGAATTTTATTGTTTGAGCGATGTCAAAAGTTTGCAAATAAAAGCTACGGGTTTTGTTACAACAGCGGATTGTTCTGAGGGTGAGTGCTCACACCACGTTGAAACGCAAGTAGCGATTGAAATTACGTCCGCAAGGTGGTGACGAACGTCACCCAATTTGGTATCTGCGGCACCTCGTTTCTTGTCTTGTTGGAATAGCATTTCAGCGTACGGCTGGCAGGAGTGCGCCATGCTGTCCAAGTGCGCCAATCCCGACTGCTCCGAAATCTTCCGCTATTTGCACCAGGGGAAAATCTTCTGCCTGGCTCCCACCCCGGAAATAGAAGCCGTCACCGGAGAATTCTTGCCGCAATTTCAGGAGCGCTTCTGGCTCTGCGACGAATGTTCGAAAGAGATGACTGTGGTTTGGGGCGGGACGCAGGTGAAACTAGAACCTCTTCCTGCACCAGAGGCGGTTTCACCTGCAGCGAGCGCAGAAAAATATGTTTGGACAAGAGGGCGGGCGCGAGGCAGACCCACGTACGCGAATCGCGAGGATCGATGAAGTCTGCGAGCCAAGGGAGGAATCTATGCCAATTGCAGAATTGAATATCCCATTGAAAACATCGGTTGCGAATTCAGTCTTCCGCCACATTCTGGTTGCTACAGACTTCTCCGCTCCCTCCCACCGAGCACTGTGCAATGCGCTGGTGCTGGCATCGGAGTATGACGCAGAAGTATCGGTTGTGCACGTTCTGCATCCTGACTTCAAATACGCGGCATTGGAAAATCATCCTGAAATCGATTTGGAGCGGATTGCTGCCGAAAGGGAAATCAACGCGCTCGTAGAGGAATTCGGGCCGGAGAAGAAGATTGATGCGACACTGGTGAGGCATGGGCCGATTGCGGAGCAGGTTGTCGCGCTGATCGAAGAAAAGTCCATTGACCTTATAGTGATCGGGACGCGGGGGCGCGGGGGACTGCAAAAGCTAGCGCTGGGCTCCGTCGCAGAGGAGCTACTACGGGCCGCGCCTTGTCCGGTCATGACGATCGGTCCGAAGGCTGATATTGCATTGGTTTCACAGGGGCCGGGATTTCATCGAATCCTTTTCGCCACCGATTTTGGCAAGGGATCGGTCCGAGCATTGCCGCTAGCATTGGCCTTGGCTCGAGCGCAGCAAGCAAAACTGATTCTATTGCACATGATCTCGCCGATGCCCGCGACTTCAGCGAGCCTGTCAGCCTATGCACCCGCCGGAGCGGCTGACGAGTTACAAGAATGGGCGGACTCGTCACGCAAACGATGCCTCAAGCAATTGCGGGATTGTCTGCCACAAGCGACGGGGCTGGAACAAGAAGTGGAATTTGTGGTGGGAACAGATTTCATGCCCGAGGGTGTGCTCACGGCCAGCGCGAAGTTCAAAGTCGATTTAATCGTGATGGGAGCAAACCGGACACCTTCCGCCAAGACGGCGGCGCATATTCCCTGGTCTGCAGTGCATGAAGTAGTGCGATACGCGCCCTGCCCGGTGCTCACGGTTGCAGGATAAAAAAGGCGCGACCGCGGCCGCTGAGGAAGAGCTCTCGACGGCATCGATGAGCGCCTCACTGCGTTCGGCGGGACAGGCGGAGAGCCTGCCCTCGGAGCGACGTCGTAGGGCAGCCGTCCCACCTGTTCGTTGTCCAGTCAGGACTGGACGATTTTTTCCAGCGCCACCCGGTTACGGATGAGCAGGGTTGAACCTTTGAGTTGCAGCAGCTGTTTCTTCTTAAAGTCAGAAAACAAGCGGCTCACTGTCTCGCGGGTGGTACCAATGATCTCCGCAATTTCCTCGTGGGTGAGAGTAAGCTTCACCTGCGAAGAACCGTCGGTCTGTTGCGTCTTGGTCGTCCAAGACAACAAGAGCTTGGCAAATTTTTCCGAAGGCGAGGAACTAAGACCCAAAGTGCGGATCTCCTCGTAGGCGGTGTAGTAGTTGCGACTCAGTTGTTCGGCAACGCGCAACGCGACTTCCCCATTCTCTTTCAAGAATTGCAGCAAAGAATCGCGGGGAATGAAATTGGCCTGACCCGGCTCCATCATCTCGGCACTGACTTCGTAGGGACGGTTGGACACTACCGAATTGAGACCAAGAACATCCCCTGACTCGGAAAGTTTTGTGATGATGGTTTTGCCTTCGCGGGACGATGTGGAGAGTTTTGCCTTCCCGGCGCACAACACAAAGACGCCACGCGGTTGCTGCCCTTCAATGAAGAGCATCGCTCCCTTGGGATAGACGGCGGTGGATTTGATTTCGTTGAGACGTTGTCCGGCGTGAACGGAAAGGTTACAGAATAGATGTTCTTCTCTCACCGGACAGGTAAGGCAGTTATCAAGAATATTTAGACCATAAGGGGCGCGCACTGGGCACCTCCTTCTTGTAAGAATTGTAGCACCGCAATTCTGCTTGTGATCACCATCACGAGGGCACGTGATCGGGTGTACAGTGCGATCACAGACGCGCATGGAAAACTGTGACATCATGGGTGAAGTGTGGGCGGTTACGTTGCTCCTGAGCACGCACGAATTATGAAAAAATGTGTTCATTCGCGCAACGGGAGATTTTCGTGAGCTACACGTCGATTCCCTCCGGACCCTCGCACGTCGATAAGCTTTACACTTCAGCCACTCCGGCACGCCCTGGCCTGGAGTCGCTGTTTCGCCCTCGTTCGGTGGCCGTGATCGGAGCCACCGATCGCGCTGGAACCGTTGGCCGCAGCGTGGTTTCGAATCTTCTGGAGAGCAAGTTTCCCATCACTGTTCACGCCGTTAATCCCAGCCACGTTGAAATCCTCGGCATCAAAGCGCAGCCGCACATCGGAGACATTGCCGGAAGCGTTGACCTTGCGCTCGTGGTAACGCCGGCGCAGACGGTGCCACAGATTATTGGAGAGTGTGTCGATGCGGGTGTGAAATCTGCGGTCGTACTTTCTGCAGGATTTCGCGAACAAGGACACGCCGGTACTCTGCTGGAAGAAGAAATTCAGAAACATCTGCGGCGCGGATCGTTGCGACTGGTTGGACCCAACTGCATGGGCTTCATGAATCCGACGATCGGGTTGAACGCAACTTTCGCAAAGACCATGCCGCAAAAAGGCAGCGTCGCTTTCCTGAGCCAGAGCGGAGCGCTGCTGACTTCGATTCTTGATTGGAGCGAACGCGAGCAAGTGGGATTCAGCGCAATTGTGTCAACCGGCTCCATGCTCGACGTAGGTTGGGGAGACTTGATCTATCACTTCGGCGACGATCCTCACACGAAAAGTATTCTCCTCTATATGGAATCGGTGGGGGACGCGCGCTCATTTCTTTCCGCAGCGCGCGAAATTGGATTGAGTAAGCCCATCATTGTTATCAAGGCGGGGCGGTCGGAGGCGGCGTCGCGTGCCGCGGCGTCGCACACCGGGGCCTTGACTGGAAGTGACGACGTGCTGCAAGCAGCCTTCCGCCGATGCGGCGTGCTGCGAGTGCAGAATCTTGCGGACCTCTTCTATATGGCGGAAGTGCTGAGCAAGCAGCCGAGACCGCGCGGGCCAAAACTCACCATCGTCACCAACGCCGGAGGTCCGGGAGTACTCGCGACCGACTCCCTGATCGCAACTGGAGGAGAGCTGACCGTTCTCTCTTCCGAATCTGTGCGGGAGCTGAGCACATTCCTTTCGCCCCATTGGAGCCACAGCAATCCGGTAGACGTGCTGGCCGACGCTGATGCCGAGCGCTTCGTGAAGGCGGTCAACATTGTGGCAAAAGATACAGGCAGTGATGGACTGCTGGCTATCATCGCGCCGCAGGGACTCGCCAATCCCACGCAAGTGGCAGAGCGCCTGCAACCCCTCGCGCACTCTACGGGCAAGCCTGTGCTGGCCAGCTTTATGGGTGGCGACGGCGTGGCCGAGGGAACTGCCATTCTGAATGGCGCGGGCATTCCAACCTTCTCTTATCCGGACACCGCCGCGCGTGCCTTCACTTACATGTGGCGGTACACCTACAACCTGCGTGGACTGTATGAAACACCCGCGCTGGTGGAAGCATCGGAGGCCTCTGCGGGTGCGCGCAACCAGGTGAACGATTTCGTGCAGCAAGTGCGCATCAGTGGACGTACTCTGCTGAATGAATTCGAAGCGAAGAAACTTCTCGCGCACTACGGGATCCCCGTGGTCGATACGCGCGTGGCCGAGAACGAAGAACAGGCGGTCGCCTGCGCGTCCGCGATCGGGTATCCCGTAGTACTCAAGCTGCTGTCCAACACGATCGCGCACAAGACGGATGTTGACGGAGTTCACCTGAGACTGCAGACCGAAGAGAGCGTGCGCAATGCCTTTCACGCAATCCAAGCTTCAGTCACAGAGAAGGCAGGAGCGGAACATTTCGCTGGGGTCACTGTCCAGCCCATGGTGAGGCGCGACGGCTACGAATTGATCCTGGGCAGCACCATCGACGCGCAGTTTGGCCCGGTCATCCTCTTCGGTTCCGGCGGAGTGTTGGTCGAGGTTTATCGCGACCGTGCTCTGGCTCTGCCACCCCTGAACACGACGCTGGCCCAGCGCCTGATGGAGCAGACAAGGATTTATTCCGCCCTGCTCGGCGTGCGGGGCCGCAAGCCGGTCGATCTGACTGCCCTCGAGAGCTTGCTGGTGCGCTTCAGCCAACTGGTCATGGAGCAGCCATGGATCAAGGAGATTGATATCAATCCGCTGTTGGCGACGCCGGAGCAATTGCTTGCTCTCGATGCGCGAGTGGTAGTGCACGATTCCACCGTGCAGCCTGCGCAATTGCCGCGTCCCACCATCCGCCCGTATCCCGCGCAATATGTGTGGGATTGGAAATTGAAGGACGGCACCGAGGTCACCATCCGTCCGATCCGTCCGGAAGATGAGCCACTGATGGTGCAGTTTCATGCCACGCTTTCCGAACGCAGCGTGTATCTGCGGTATTTTTGCTCGCTGAGTTTAAGCACACGCGTGGAGCATGAGCGACTGGTGCGCATCTGCTTTGGCAGCTACGATCGTGGATTCGCGCTGGTGGCGGATCGCAAGAATCCTGAGACTGGGCAACACGAAGTTTTGGGAGTGGGCCGGTTCAGCGCCATCAATCGCACGGAAGCCGAAGCGGCAGTGCTGGTCTCCGATCGCTGGCAAGGACGCGGACTAGGAACCGAATTGCTCGCCGGAGTGACGCGCGCCGCCCGCGAAGAGAAGTTTAAGAAACTTTGTGGGGAAATCCTGCGCGACAACCTGGCCACGCAAGCCATCTTCAAGAAAGTAGGCTTCCGCCTGACCGGGACGGACGATCCATCGTCTGTTTCCGCTTCGTTGCAGATTTAGATCTTTTCCGCAGAAGCGAAACGCTTCTGTCGCTCACAAGGCCTGCGGCTCAACCTACCGGCGTCAGGTCTTATTCAGGCAATCGACGCGGGTTTGACGATTTCCAGCTGCGGCTCGAACTTCAAGTTCGTGCCCAGTGCCCGCGATACCAGGCAGAGTCTCTCGGCACGCTTCAGCAGATCCAGCGCACGATCGCGTTCGTCGGCGGAATTGATCTTAAGGTTGGGACGCACCACGATTTGCGTAAAACTGTAGCCCGAATCAATCTTGCGCACGGTCCCGCTGGCTTCCACTTGCAGGTCGGTAAAATCGAACTGGGCGGTACCCGCAATGGCCCGCAAGGTTGTCGTGTAGCAGCCGGCAACCGCAGCGAGCAGAAGCTCTTCCGGGGTCCAGCGGCCTTCGAGTCCGCCGAATTCGGTGGGAGCTGTAAAGTGAATGGCGTTGGGAGCGGAATCCGATTTCGCCAGACCAGTTCGCCCCGACGTCCACCATGCTGCAACTCGATATGCGTGCTCTTCACTCATGATTTCACCACTCCTTGGGATGGGTTCAGCCCTTCGTTGTGCGAGGGGACGGTCTTACTCTCGTACTTGGTTGCGGAAGCGCGGTAACCTACGCCACTCCCCGCTGCCCCGAGATCCCTCGTTCTTCCTCGATCCTTTTGATCTGTGCCCGCAGCCAGTCGGCCAGAGCCTCTTCCATATCAGCCTGAGTGCCGGTCCGGTAGAAATCCTCGACCGATTGCCCTTGCGGCGTGAGTTGAATGAAGCGACAGGGCACGGCTTCGGTGCGGCGGCCTTCCGGGACAAACTGTTCCAACCGACAACTCTCGCAGGGTACCGGCCGCGAAGGATCACAGAAGTTCGGACAGATAGGGGAATCTTCAAAGACCGCCGGCGCCCGCCAGGACGCGTGCGGAGAACGACCGTAGCCACCGTCGAGCAGGAAGCTGAGTTCGAATCGAAGAATGTCCAGGATATCGCGACCGTCTTGAGCCATAAGGCACCTCGATTGCACGCTAGATTGCCAGAGTCGGCTGGGAAACACCGTGCACTCGGTCACGGGAACTCGTGACCGCCGTCACAATCACAGTGAACAACTTCCCCAACGGTGCAATGAATTGCCTCAATATTGGAAGATTCCCAGAATCGATCGTGTGACCACAATCACACTTAAACGTGATCGAAGTTACGAGTACCTGCGAAATCAGGGTTCTTTCAGGGCAATCCTGGGAGTCACCGTCCTGCCGTCAACGAGACCTGGACTCAGGTGCGAGATTGCGGAAGGCCCTGAATCGCACCGGTGTGAGATTCAACGTACGATTTAACCACCGACGGGTTCTCGACACCGCAACTTATCTACGGCTCATAGGCACAGCATGGGTCGGAGGCAAACAAATCGGCGGTCAGGGCGTACGCACGGGCGCGCGATCCTCCACAAACGTTGCGAACAGAACACCGTCCACACTTCCCTTTCAGTCGGGAGCTGTCGCGCAGGGAGATGAACAGCTGCGACTCGCAATAGACCTCATCCAGCGACTGGGTGGTCACGTTGCCGGCGGCGAGCGGCAGAAATCGACTGGGAAACACTTCGCCGGTGGGATCGATGAAGACGAATCCCTTTCCGTCGTTTACTCCCTGGGGCGCGCAGGTGATCACATCTGCTTCAGTCATGCGTCCGCGCGATTCCCGGGCGCGCTGCTGCAGAAGGTAGCGCTGGTAGTGTTGCCCCTCGGTGGTCTTGATCTGAAAATGAACCACCTTCGACGCGGCATAAAGTTTGGCGAAAATTTTTTCATGCTCATCCGCTGTGAGCATTTCGCCCGCTTGTTCAGGATTCGACGGCACCAGAAAAAACACATTCCACAATCCCACGTCCAGGCGCGTCAAGAGCTGAATCATGGGATCCACATCGTTAAAGTTGCGCCGCGACAGCATGGTGTTGATTTGCACCGGAAGCTGCACCTCATGACAAGCGCCGATGATGGCAAGGGTGCGGCGATGGGAACCGCTGGCCTGCCAGTGCGCATCATCAAGCGACGCGGACGATCCATGCAACCAAAAAGCAACCCGCATCAATCCGGCCGCCTTCAACGCGGCGATGATTTCGCTCTCAAGCGCCGGCGTGGGCAGCAAGGTAAGAGAAGTTCGCACCGAATGGCTCGAGGCAAACTCAACCACCGGAAACAAATCAGGCCGGAGCAGCGGATCGCCTCCCGTAAGCGCCAACAGCGGCACGTGCATAGCAGCGACTTCCTCCACCAAGTGAAACGCTTCCGCCGTCGAGCACTGACCCCGGGACGTTCGCGCTGGACCACGAGATAAGTGTTTCCAGTCGCATGCTTGCGTCATTTCCCAAGTCACTTGCAAAGGACGGGGCTGGAAGCCTGGCGTTTTGGAGGAGAGGCCGGATTTCGTTCCGGACAAAGAAGAAGAGGTCCATCCCGCACCCGAGCCGTTGCTTCCGTTCGAATGAGCCGGCGGGCTTGGCAGATTCGGCATCTGGGGATTCTAGGATGAACCTACTCTTCAGAGCAGTGCCGCGCATTACGGGAGTTCGTGATAACCATCACAATTCAAAGCGAAAACTCCTGTGATTGTTGTCACAGGGCCAAGTGACTTCTGGCATAGGTTCATTTTGGCCTGCATGTGATCCTACGGCTGCGAGCGAGTTCTCAGGAAAGAACGGCGGTACGGTCCAGAGTGAATCGTGCCTTCGGATGTGGCAAGTCAGACAACGGCCATCCTTGCTCCGTGATATACCTTGGCGAACACATCTTCCTAAGGAGGAAGCAACGTGAAACTTATCTCGTTTCGAATGGGCCTGGTAACTCTGCTGGCCTGTGGGGTCATCGCGATCTTCTCTTCACCGGCGGTGGCACAAGATGCGGCCGGAACATACAAAGCAAAGTGCGCCATGTGCCATGGCGCCGACGGCAAGGGCGGCAAAATGGGTACCCGTGATTTCGCATCGCCAGAAGTGAAGGCGGAAAGTGATGCGCAGTTGACTGACATCGTCACCAAGGGCAAGGCGCCCAAGATGCCAGCCTATGGCGAAAAACTGAAGCCCGAAGAAATTAAGGACTTGGTCGCCTACATTCGCACGTTGGGCAAGTAAAACCAGCCCCTAGCAATGGCGGCCCCAACGGGCCTCCTGGAGAGCATTCAATTCTGAAAGATTGGCGGGTGAGAGCATGTCCACGCGAACCATACGGAGTCTTTTTGCGTCTGGAGTTGCCCTCACCCTACTTTTAACGGCCGGCAGCGTCCTCGCCGCTGGCAAACCACCCGCCAGCAAGCAGCCTGCAAAGCCGGCTGCTGAAGAGTGCCTGGCCTGCCACAGTGACGCCACGCTGACTCGCGAAGTGAACGGCAAGTCAGTCAGCCTGCATGTCGACCTCCAGGGCTTCAAAGATTCCATCCATGGCAGCATGTTCACGTGCGTGGATTGCCACACCGATGTAAAGAGCTCGGCGCACGAAACTCCTCCACAAAAAATCACTTGCGCCACCTGCCACGCCGACGAGCAGGCTGCATACGACAGAAGCTTTCACGGCAAGGCTGTACAGGCGGGCAATGCCAAGGCAGCTACCTGCGTCGATTGCCACGGAAGCCCGCACGAGTTGCTGCCCGCCAGCGACCCAAAGTCGCGCGTGCATCACACCAACATTCCCGCCACCTGCGGTGCCTGTCATAGCCAGAAATTTGTAATGCAAGACGGCGGACAGAGCGCCCACTTGGTAGCGTCCTATCAACAAAGCGTTCACGGACACGCGGTCGCTGCCGGATCAGAAAAGGCTGCCGTCTGCACCGATTGCCATGGCACCCACGAGATTCTCGACGCGAAAGATGCCAAGTCTCCCATCTTCAAGTTCAACGTGCCGACGACTTGCGGCCAGTGCCACGACACGATTTCCAAGGAATTCAAGCAGAGCATCCACGGGCAGGCAGTCGCCAAGGGAAACTGGCAGGCGCCGGTGTGCACCGATTGCCACGGCATTCATTCCATCAAGGCGCACACCGATCCCAACTCGCCCGTCTCGGCGCAAAACGTCGGTCAGGCTACGTGCGCGCGCTGCCACGAAGGCATGCGGTTATCGCAAGAGTTTGGTATCGAAGGCCGGCGCGAAACCACCTATCTGGCGAGCTATCATGGGCTGGCGTCGCGCGGAGGTTCACAGATAGTCGCCAATTGCGCCAGTTGTCACGGCACTCACAGCATTTTCCCTTCGAGCGATCCGCGCTCAACCATCAATCAAGCCAATCTCGCTCGCACCTGCGGGCAATGCCATCCTGGAGTTACGGAAAAATTTGCCGCTTCGAAAGTGCACGTGGATGCGCCGCTCTCGGCCGACATGGGCAGCAAAGCAGTCCGCTGGATTCGCCGTTTTTATCTGAGCATGATCTTCGCCGTCATCGGCGGCATGTTGCTGCACAACTTCATTATCTGGCGAGCTAAGGTAGTTGCCCGGCGCAAAGTGCAGCACGACTTCGTGATGCGCATGCCCATCCGCTTCCGAGTGCAGCACGCCACTCTGCTCACCAGTTTCATTCTGTTGGTGCTAACCGGGTTTGCGTTAAAGTTTCCGGATTCCTGGTTCGCCTCGATGCTTTCCCTCGGCGAGCACAAGCGCCATTTGCTGCATCGCATTGCCGCCGTCGTGCTGATGGGCGTGAGTGTCTATCACATCTTCGACGTCGTTTTCACTCGGCAAGGACGCAAATTGGTCCTCGATTTATTCCCCACGCTGGACGACGCGAGAGGCGCATGGCAGAATGTCTGCTACTATCTCGGTTTCACTTCTCGCAAGCCTGAGTTCGCCCGCTTCAACTACGCGGAGAAAGCTGAGTACTGGGCTCTGGTGTGGGGCATGATCGTCATGGCCGTCACCGGAGTCATGCTGTGGGCTAAGGTTTTGGTCGGCAATCACATGCCGCGCTGGTGGCTCGATGTCGCTACCGCCGTTCATTTCTACGAGGCGGTGCTCGCAACCCTGGCGATTATCGTCTGGCACTTTTACCAGGTGTTCTTCGATCCTGACGTGTATCCGATGAACTGGGCGTGGTGGGATGGCAAGATGACGCGGCACCACTATCAAGACGAGCATGGACTCGACACGAGCGCAATCGTGGGGTCAGCTGACGAGGCCATCCAAGCCGAAAGCGCCGTTGAAGAAGAATCTGAAGTGACTGGGGTCAAACATGGACACTGAGAACACTCCGCCGCCTCCGGTGGAGCCTTGGCATCGCTCGCGCATGCTGCTGCGCAACCCGATCAGCCTTGCAGGCATGGCTCTGGCCATCGTCAGCCTCGCCAACATTCTCCTTTTCGTCATCATTGATGCCATTGCCACCAAGCCCAGCCCATATATAGGAATTCTGGCTTATATGGTGTCGCCGGCGTTCCTGATTCTCGGCTTACTGCTGATGTTGGCTGGCGTGCTCGTCGAACGAAGAAAGAAGGTTGCCCCAACTGCCTTCTATCCTCGTATCGATCTGAACGATCGCGCCCAGCGCAGCGCCGTGATCTCGTTTGGAACATTCCTCGTGGTCTTCGTCTTAGTGAGTACGGCGGGTAGCTACAAAGCTTACGAGTTCACCGAGTCAGTCGCATTTTGCGGCCAGCTGTGCCACACGGTGATGAGCCCCGAGTACACTGCCTACCAACTCTCTCCGCATGCCCGGGTAGCATGCGCGGAGTGCCACGTAGGAGCGGGTGCGACGTGGTTCGTCAAGTCGAAGCTCTCGGGGAGCCGGCAGGTGTTTGCAGCCATCTTTAATACTTTTCCGAGGCCGATTCCGACTCCGGTACACAACTTGCGACCGGCGCAAGAGACCTGTGAGCAATGTCACTGGCCGAAGAAATTCTACGGCGGCCAGTTGAAAGTCTTCACACATTACGCCAACGACGAAAAGAACACCATGCGCCAGATCCGCATGATCATCAAGACTGGGGGTGGAGATCCTGCCACAGGAGCACCCGAAGGCATTCACTGGCACATGAACATCGGCAACAAGATCGACTACGTCGCGGCCGACGATAAGCGACAAATCGTCCCCTATATTCACGTCGAAGATCTGCAAGGGCGGGTGACGGAGTATTACGCCAAGGATTCGAAGCTTACCAAGGATCAACTTGCGAAGGCTCCACGCCATCACATGGATTGCGTGGACTGCCACAATCGTCCCACTCACATTTATGTCCCACCCGATCAGGCAGTCGATCAGTCGTTGCTCGCGCGCCGCATCGATGTTGCCCTGCCTGCCATCAAGCAGCAAGCGGTCACCGTGCTAACCGCGACCTACGCAACCACCGATGCCGCATTGCAGGGCATTGCCAGCGGAGTGGAGGATTTCTACGAGAAGAAATATCCCGAGGTCGCCAAGTCCAAGCAGCTCGAGATTCGCAATTCGGTCGCCGAGATCCAGCAAATATTCAAACACACCACGTTCCCCGAGATGAAACTGAACTGGCAGACCCATTCCAATAATCTCGGACACTACTACTACAACGGATGTTTCCGTTGCCACGATGGACAACACGTGAGTGCCGACGGAAAGGTCATCAGCAGAGACTGCAACCAATGCCATACGCTTCTGTCTGAGAGCGAAGGCACGAACAGTCTGGCGGCGACCGCTCTGCCGTCCTTCAAACATCCGGTCGATCTTGGAGACCTGACCCAGGTAAGCTGCGCTGACTGCCATACCGGAGGCGTCGGACCGTAGGCTCGATTCAGGTGCGCGACCAGCATTCCACGGTACAATGCTTCACGCGCTCGGGATCAGCCCTGTGGATCAGTCTTCGCAATCCAAGCCGCGCGTGACGCGCGGCCACTACGACGCCAACTACAACAACTTCCAAACGAAGCTGTATGAGCAGCTTCGCCGCGATGCTTTCGGCGAAGATATCGGCCAGAATAGCTGGCTCACCGCGAGCGAGCAGGACCAGTTTAAAAACTGGCTTCGCCTCGCATCTGGCAAGCGATTGCTGGATGTGGCCTGCGGCGCCGGTGGCCCCGCATTGCGTCTGGCCGCGCTGACGGGGACATCCGTCCTGGGGATCGACGTCCATGAGCAAGCCGTGGCAACCGCAAATGCGCTCGCGGCTGAACGCGGTCTAACCCAAACATGCGAGTTTCGCGTCGTAGACGCGACGCAGCCGCTTCCATTGCCTGACGCCAGTTTTGACGCCATTACCTGCATCGATGCGATTAATCACCTCCCCGACAGAAGGCTTGTGATTTCCGAGTGGATGCGACTGCTCACGCCGGAGGGGCGTCTCCTGTTCACCGATCCCATCGTGGTTACCGGTCCCCTCACGAATTCGGAGATTGCGATCCGCAGTTCGGCAGGTTTCTATCTGCTTGTGCCCAAAGGTTATGACGAAGAGGTTCTCGCGCGTTGCGGCCTGCGTCTGATCACTGCGGAGAACCGAACTCAAAACATGGCCGACATTGCTCATCGACGAATGCAAGCCCGTGAATCGCACGCAGAAGCTCTGCGCGAAATCGAGGGCGCTGAGGTGTATGAAGCGCAGCAGCAGTTCCTCACGGTCGCGTCTCGCGTCGCCCAGGAAGGTCGCCTCTCGCGGTTCCTGTTCGTAGCTGAAAGGTAAGTTGAGCCACACCTCCAATCGCGGGGTGATTCTTCATGCAGTCGAAGTCGAACGAACTTTCCCGCAGAACCACTCAACGAATCGCATGGCGCACCCTGCCATTCGCATTCGCTATGTACGTTGCGGCCTACGTTGACCGCGCAAACCTTTCGTTCGCGAACCTGCGGATGAGCGCCGACCTGCGGTTCAGTGATAGCGTGTACGGCCTCGGCGCCGGAATCTTCTTCATCGGCTACGTGCTGTTCGAAATTCCCGGCGCTATCATCGTCGAGCGCTGGAGCGCCCGTAAATGGATCGCTCGCATCATGATCAGTTGGGGCATCGTCACGATCCTCACAGGCTTCATACATACATCGCAGCAGTTCTACATCGCGCGCTTCCTGCTTGGTCTGACCGAGGCGAGCTTCTTCCCCGGAATTATCGTCCACCTCACGCACTGGTTCCGCGCCTCGGATCGCGCCAAGGCGATCGCCTCGTTCTATGCCGCGGTCCCCGCAGCCTCGGTGGTTGGCTCACTCATCGCCACCTGGCTGCTAGAGGTTCATTGGAGTGGAGTTGCCGGATGGCGCTGGATCTTCATCGTCGAAGGCATTCCCGCGATTGTCCTCGGAATTGCCGCCATCTTTTATCTCACCGATTGGCCGCACCAGGCCCACTGGCTCTCTCAGGAAGAACGCGATTGGATTGCGAGCGAACTTGAGGCCGAACTCCAGGCCAAAAAGAAAATCCGCACCTACACCATCTGGCAAGCCTTTACCGATCGCCAGATTCTTCTGCTCATGGTGCCGTATTTCCTGGCGCTCACCGGCGCCCAGGCCAGCCTCTTCTGGGTGCCCACGTTCCTCAAGCGCATGTCTGGACTTCCCGCTCCCAAAGTGGCATTGTTGGTCGCGATTCCCGGTCTCGTTGGAATCGCGGGCATGCTCGTGAACGGATGGCACTGCGACAAGACCGGGGAGCGGCGGTGGCATGCGGCGATTCCCCTGATTACCGCGGGAGTCGCCTACCTGCTGGTCGCCGGCACGACTCGCAGCGTGCCGCTGTCCATTACGCTCCTCATTGTCGGTGGAGGATGTATGTTCGCCTACCTCCCGGTGTTCTGGTCGATGCCGACTCTGCTGCTCAGCGAATCCGCCGCCGCGGCTTGTTTTGGCTTGATTAATTCCGTCGGCCAAACCGGGGGCTTCATCGGCCCTACCGTAGTTGGCTATCTCAACACCTGGAGCGGAAGTCTGACCGCGGCCTTCGTATTCATCGGGGGATGCTATCTGGTGGCGGGAAGTATTTTTCCGGCCGTCAAGGTGCATGCTATCCAAGCAGAGACGAGGTTCCAATCCAGCGGGAACCGCCGCGGTTCCTCCCAGGCGAGCCGTTAGCCCGCAACAACCAGCACTCCGCGACCTTGTCCCCGCACTCCGCCTGCTAGTCCCCGGTCGTCGTGTCTATGATCTTCCCCACTTCCGTAATCTTGCTGGCCGGAAAGCCACTGAGTTCCGCATGCCGCCGAATGATCGCTTCGTCCCTGCCCAGGTACATGCAATACATCTTATTGTCGGCGATGAACGATTGTATCCACTGAATGCCCGGCCCCAGTTGGCGCAGGACCGCATTCGACTTAGTTGCCGCCTGCCGCAATTCTTCCTGATTCAGGCTCCCCACATTCGGAATTTCCCGCTCGATCACATATCTCTTCATGACGCCCTCCTTGATTTTCCGCAACAGGGTGCGCGAATGAATTCAAATTAAATGCACGCGGGGCTTGTCACAAGATGGCAGATTTGCCATTATATATGGGTTATTACGCCATCTTTGGATTAGAGACGTCGAAAGGAGCTTGCTATGCTCGACGTGACCATCCTGCTCCTTGAAGACACCTTCGCCTCCACCGCGATCGGTCCCATGGAGGTCTTCCGTCACGCCGGTACACTGTGGAACTACCTCACTGGAACAGCGCCCCGGCCACGCTTCCGCGTAACCACCGCCTCACTCGACGGACGCCCCGTCACCTGCGATGGATCCATCTCGATCACTCCTCAGTCCTCAATCTCAGCCATCCGAAAGACTGACCTAATCTTCGTTCCAACCACCGGGTTGAATCTCGACAACGTCGGCGAATTGTATGGGCCAATTCTGCCGTGGCTGCGTCGCTGGCACGCTCGTGGAGCCGCCATTGCCGGCGTTTGCACAGGAGTGGGGCTGGTCGCGGCTACCGGACTGCTCGATGGCCGACGCGCCACCACACATTGGGCGCTCGCTGAGCGCTTCGGCGAGAAATATCCCAAGGTGCGGTGGATGTCTGAGTTAATGGTCACCGAAGACGACGGCGTCTATTGCGGCGGAGGCGTCCATGCCGCGCTCGATCTCAGCCTGTACCTGGTGGAAAAATTCTGCGGCCACGACGTTGCCATGCAAAGCGCCAAGGCCATGCTCATCGACACTCCGCGCGCTTGGCAGGCCGGGTTCGCGATTGTCCCCTTAAAGACCGATCACTCTGACGACGCCATTTCCAAAGCGCAGGAATGGCTGCATGAGAATTTTCACCGGACCTTCCCGCTCGATGCCCTGGCTCGCCGCTGTGGCATGAGCCTTCGGAACTTCGTCCGGCGCTTCAAGCAAGCCACCGGAGACAGCCCGCTCATCTACCTGCAGAAACTCCGTGTCGCCGCCGCCAAGCGTTTGCTAGAGAGCGACCATCGCACCATGCAGGAGATCAGCGACGCTGTCGGCTATCAGGACGTGGCATTCTTCCGGGAAATCTTCCAACGCCATACCGGAGACTCATTTCGAGCCTATCGCGAGCGATTTGGAGTCTAGCTCTACAAGTCAAAGAATAGAAGCCACTTAAAGGATATTTAAGCGCAAGCCGAATTCCCTTCTTTGCAGAATTGTGATTCCAATCACACCCCTCTGTGAACCTACGTCCCGACATCGACAGCCTCATTGCCTCATCCTTAAAACGTGGTTCCGGTCACGCCCGTGGCCGCTATCTTTACGATCGGATTGGGGGATGTCAATGAAGCGCAAATTCAAGACCATGGACGCCAACGAGGCCGTCGCCAATGTCGCTTACCGCGCCAGCGAAGTGATTGCCATCTACCCGATCACGCCTTCGTCGCCCATGGGCGAGTGGTCGGATCAGTGGGCGTCGGAAAACATTCCCAATGCCTGGGGCAGCGTGCCCCACGTCGTCGAAATGCAAAGCGAAGGCGGTGCCGCCGGAGCCGTCCACGGCGCCTTGCAGACCGGATCGCTCTCCACCACCTTCACCGCGTCCCAGGGATTGCTCCTGATGATCCCCAACATGAACAAGATTGCCGGAGAGTTAACGCCCTGCACTTTTCACGTGACGGCCCGTACCTTGGCCACGCATGCGCTTTCGATTTTTGGCGACCATTCCGATGTGATGTTCTGCCGCGCTACGGGATGGGCCATGCTCTGCTCGAACTCAGTACAAGAAGCCATGGACCTGGCGCTGATCGCCCACGCCGCGTCGCTTGAGACGCGCATTCCCTTCTTGCATTTTTTCGACGGCTTCCGTACTTCGCATGAAGTCAACAAGATTGAAATGCTGAACGAAGACGACATGCGCTCCATGCTGAACATGGATCGCATCATCGAGCATCGCCAGCGCGCGCTCTCCCCCGACCATCCGGTGCTGCGCGGCACGGCGCAGAATCCCGACGTCTTCTTCCAGATTCGCGAGTCTGCCAACGCTTATTACGACGCAGCGCCGACCAAGGTTCAGGCCACGATGAACAAGTTTGCCGAAATCGTCGGCCGCTCCTATCACCTATTCGATTACGTCGGCGCTCCCGATGCCGAACGCGTGATCGTCATGATGGGCTCGGGCGCGGAGGCCGCGCACGAGACGGTCGAATATCTGACCGCGCGCGGTGAGAAAGTCGGGCTGCTGAAAGTTCGCCTGTATCGCCCGTTCTGCGTGAAGTCGTTCATGGAGGCCCTCCCCGCCAGTGTTCGCCAGATTTCCGTTCTCGATCGCACCAAAGAGTCGGGCGCGATCGGCGAGCCTCTATACCTTGACGTCGTCAATGCCCTGCACGAAGGACTGAAACTTGGTTATGGCCGTGTGAAGACGGCTCCCGGCGTGGTCGGTGGACGCTACGGCTTGTCCTCCAAAGAATTCACTCCGGCAATGGTCAAGGCCGTCTTCGATAATTTGAAGCAGGACAATCTGAAGCAGAGCACGCCCAAGGATCACTTCACCATCGGCATTCAGGACGACGTCAACCACACCAGCCTCGACTACGATGCCGCATTCTCCACCGAACCCGACAGCGTAGTTCGCGCCTTATTCTACGGGCTGGGCGCCGATGGCACCGTGGGCGCCAACAAGAATTCCATCAAGATCATCGGCGAGAACACCGAGAACTACGGGCAAGGCTACTTTGTTTACGACTCGAAGAAGTCGGGCGCGATGACCGTTTCGCACTTGCGCTTCGGACCGCAGCCAATTCACTCCAGCTATCTGGTTTCCAAAGCGAACTTCATCGCCTGCCATCAATGGATCTTCCTCGAGCGCTACGACATGCTCAGTTCCTTGGTGGAGGGTGGCGTGTTCCTGGTCAACAGCCCGTTTAGCAAGGATGAAGTCTGGGATCACCTGCCGCGCGAAGTTCAATCTCAGCTGATGGCCAAGAAAGCGAAGCTGTACGCAATCGACGCTTATCAGGTCGCGCAGGACGCGGGCATGGGTTCGCGCACCAACACCATCATGCAGGTCTGCTTCTTCGCGATCTCGAAGGTTCTGCCGCGCGACGAAGCGATCGAAGCCATCCGCGAATCGATTCGCCACACCTACGGCCGCAAGGGCGAGGACGTCGTGCAGAAAAACATGCAGGCCGTCGATGCGACGCTGGCGCACCTGTTCGAAGTCAAGATTCCCGACGCGGTCACCAGCAAGACGGAAATACCAGCCGCCTTTCCGGGAGCTCCGAAGTTCGAGCACGACGTGCTGGGCACAATCTACGCCGGTCGCGGCGATGAACTTCCCGTCAGCGCCTTCTCCTGCGACGGAACCTTCCCTACTGGCACAGCGAAATGGGAGAAACGCAATCTGGCTCTGGAAATTCCTGCGTGGGATTCGAAGATCTGCATCCAGTGCGGCAAGTGCGCCATGGTTTGCCCGCACGCCGTCATCCGCATCAAGGTCTACGATAGTCAGGAACTAAAAAGCGCGCCCGCAACCTTCAAGTCCTGTGAGGCGCGCGACAAAGAGTGGGCTGGGATGAAGTACACGATCCAGGTCGCTCCCGAAGATTGCACCGGATGCGGCGTCTGCGTCGATGTCTGTCCCGTCAAGAACAAGAGCGAAGTCCGTCTGAAAGCCATCAACATGGTGCCGCAACCTCCGCTGCGCACTCCCGAGAGCGAGAACTGGGATTTCTTCCTGAAGCTTCCGGAACTCGATCGCCGAAAGATCAAGCCCGGAACAATCCGCCAGCAGCAGGTACAGGAGCCATTGTTCGAATTCTCTGGAGCCTGCTCAGGATGCGGCGAGACTCCTTATCTGAAGCTGGTCTCGCAGCTGTTTGGCGACCGCGCCATTGTCGCCAATGCGACCGGCTGCTCCTCGATCTACGGTGGCAATCTTCCGACCACGCCGTGGGCCAAGAACGCCGACGGCCGCGGTCCGGCCTGGTCCAACTCCCTGTTCGAAGACAATGCTGAATTCGGGCTCGGATTCCGCGTCTCCATCGACAAGCAGACGGAATTTGCCCACGAGTTGCTACGCCGGATAGCGGGAAGCGTGGGCGAAGAACTCGTCACCGCCATCCTAACCGCGAAGCAGAAAGACGAGTCTGACATCTACGAGCAGCGTCAGCGCGTTGACCTTCTGAAAGAAAAGCTGGCAACGCTGAATTCAGCCGAAGCCCGGCAACTGATCTCCGTGGTCGACATGCTGGTCAAAAAGAGTGTGTGGATCGTGGGCGGCGACGGCTGGGCTTATGACATCGGGTACGGCGGCCTTGACCACGTCCTGGCCAGCGGGCGCAACGTGAACGTTCTCGTCCTCGATACCGAGGTCTATTCGAATACCGGCGGACAGGCTTCGAAGTCCACGCCACGCGGAGCGGTTGCAAAGTTTGCCGCGGGTGGCAAGCCCGGTCCGAAGAAGGATCTCGGACTCATGGCCATGACCTACGGCAATGTCTATGTCGCCAGTGTCGCGATGGGCGCGAAAGATGAGCACACCCTCAAAGCCTTCCTGGAAGCGGAAGCCTACGAAGGGCCGAGCATCATCATTGCCTACTCGCATTGCATCGCTCACGGCATAGACATGACCACGGCCATGACCGATCAAAAAGTTGCAGTCGAATCGGGTCAGTGGCTGCTGTATCGCTACAGCCCCGAGCGTGGTGCAGCTGGCGAAAATCCTCTGGCGCTCGATTCGCGCGCTCCTACTCGCAAAGTGCAGGACTACTTGTTGCAACAAACGCGCTTCAAGATGCTCACCAAGAGCAAGCCCGAAGATGCCAAGCGGTTGTGGGCAATGGCGCAACACGACGTGGAAACTCGTTATCGCATGTACGAGTACATGGCCAGCCGCAAGACCGAAGCTCCGGCCCCGGCTGCCAAGGATGCCCCCGAAACACCAGCGACGGCTGCAGACAAACCGGTCCCGACAGGAGCGACGCGCTAGGCGCGAGGAGGAAGTCATGGTTGATCTGAAAACGAATTATCTGGGCCTGAAGCTGCACTCGCCGCTCGTGGTCTCTGCCTCGCCGCTCTCGCGCGATATCGACGGCATCTGCCGCCTCGAAGACGCTGGCGCTTCCGCCGTGGTCCTTTACTCTTTATTTGAAGAGCAGTTGCGCCAGGAAGAAGCAGACCTGAACTATCACCTTGCCGCAGGCACCGAAAGCTTTGCCGAGTCGCTTACCTACTTCCCCCAGGCCAGCGAGTTCCATACCGGCCCTGAGGGATACCTTGATCACATTCGCAAGGCTAAGGCCTCGGTGAAGATCCCCATCATCGCTAGCCTCAATAGCTCGACTCTGGGTGGATGGACCAAGTTTGCCGGCCAGATTGAACGCGCCGGCGCTGACGCCATCGAGTGCAACGTTTATTACATTCCCACTGATCCGAAGCTGAGCGCCGCAGACATTGAAAAGACCTATTTCGATATTCTGAGCGCGGTGAAGTCCACGGTCACGATTCCAGTCGCGATCAAGCTGAGTCCGTTCTTCAGCAACCTCTCGAATATGGCCCATCGCCTGGACGAGGCGGGAGCAGACGCGCTGGTTCTCTTCAACCGCTTCTATCAGCCGGATATCGACTTGGAAGAATTGGTAATCCGTCCCAATGTTTTGCTAAGCACGCCGCAAGCGCTTCGCCTGCCGCTGACCTGGATCGGTATTCTTTTCGGCCGAGTGAAAGCCGGATTGGCCGCCACTGGCGGCGTCCACAATGCGGAAGACGTCGTGAAACTGCTCATGGTCGGTGCCAATGTCACTATGATGTGCTCGTCTTTAATGCGACACGGCGTCAATCACCTGCGTCACGTCGAGCGCGAACTGCGCGAGTGGATGGAAGAGCACGAATACGAATCCGTGGCTCAAATGCAAGGCAGCATGAGCCAGATCCGTTGCCCCGATCCCGGAGCCTTCGAGCGCGCCCAATACATGCGGGCCGTAAAAGGCATGCAACATATCCACATGGCCGGCTGGCGTTAAGGAAACGCGGTTTAGGAAAAGAGAAGTCTTACTGAAAGGTTTTTGGGAGTCGTTTCGGGAAGGGCACGGCTTCAGCCGTGCCGCTGAAAGTCAGATCGAAAAGCGGGCTTTAGCCCCTGAGGTACAGTCACTTGCTCCACACCAGCACTCTTGATATCGGCTTAAATGAATCCAAAGAACACACTGTCACTTCGCGCCAAGAACTCGCCACCGCGAAATCCCGCCGCGAACGTCGCCACGCCCTGATCCTGCCGCGTGAACACGGCGCATGGGGACTGCTCCTCGTCCCCTTGGTCACCGGCGCAGGCGTCGCCTTTCGTGAGAGCAGTCACGTCCTCCCCCTTATTCTCGTGCTCGCGGCCACGCTCGCCCTGTTCTGGCTGAGAACTCCCGTCGAAAGCCTCCTGGGCACCGCCGCGATGCGCGCCCAGACCAAAGACGAACGCCGCACCGTTGCCATGGCCATCGCAGGCCTCGTCACTATCGCTGCACTGGCTCTCGGCACGCTGCTGTGGGCGGGGCGCAATCCTTATTTGTGGTTCCTCGGCGCCGCTGCAGGTGCTGCCTTCGTCGCACAGGCCCTGCTCAAGAGACTCGGACAACGCACCCGCATGCTCTCCGAGATTGTTGGCACCATCGGACTGACCGCATCAGGCCCGGCCGCCTACTACGTAATCACAGGAAAGTTCGGTGCCACAGCGTTGATTATCTGGATGGCGAATCTAATCTTTGCCGGCGACCAGATTCACTACGTTCAACTCAGAATTCATTCCGCCCGGATCGAAGGCTTTGGTCAGAAGCTCAGGCGCGGCTGGGCCTTCGCCGCCGGACAGCTGGCCATGACAGTGCTGCTTACGCTTGCTTGCCTGACTGGCATCATCCCTGCCATTGCCTCCATCGCTTTCTCTCCGCTCTTGTTCCGCGGATGGTATTACTTCATCCAGGGCCCGACTCCGCTTGTCGTTCGCAAGCTTGGCTGGAATGAGCTAACCCATGCGATAGCGTTCTGCGTCCTCTTCATCACCGCATTCGCCTTGGCAAGGTAACGCCCAAAAAAAAGTAGCGCCGGCGTCCCGCCCGAAGTTGTGGATAGCTTCCGGTTCTCCGAGAAACCATCCGGAACGCCCCATGCCCTACTTTGGCTTAAGGAGCGCGTTTGCCCTGATATTGCCAACCAAGAATGGAAAGCTAGTCTCCGAAGGCCGACGACACGGCAAACTCATTTACGATCTCTGAACAGCCTTTGCCATCCGCATATATTCCAGGACCAAACCGGAGACATGGATACGCGCGGGACTGATTTCAATGGTGTGTGGATCCGAAGGCTCCGGACAGCCAATACCTGCAGGAACTCCCTCGAGGGGTTATTGCGCATGAACTCCACTTGACAAGCAAGTGAAAGATAGTAGTCTCTCTTTAGCGAGACCACTTGGATGTCTAATAAAGAAAAAGAATCAATCCAGCTGCTGCAGGGGACACTTGATCTCATCGTTTTGCGCACACTCGCAACGATGGGCCCACAACACGCTTATCAAATTGCCACGCGTCTCCAGCAGATCTCCAATCGGCTGCTCAACCTCAACCAGGGCACTCTCTATCCAGCATTAATGCGGCTGGAGCAGTACGGGTGGATTAGGGGAAGCTGGCGAAGGACCGAGACCAACCGGGAAGCCAAATACTACGAAATCACCAAGGCGGGAGAGAAAGCCTTAGGGGAGGAGACGCAGTCATGGAGAAGAATGTCGGCTCTGGTGGAACGGCTCTTGCTTGAGGAGTCTTAGCGATGAAGCACCTGAGACGCATCTTTCTTAAGTTTTATCTGCTATTTACCAACTCCAAAGTGGAAGCGGAACTGGCACGAGAAATTAACGCGCATCTAGCGTTCCTGGAAGATGAATATCTGCGCCAGGGCATGACCCCTGAAGATGCACGACGAGCGGCCAGACTCGCCTACGGTGGTGTGGAGCAGGCGAAGCAACTGCATCGCGACGAGCGAGCATTCCAAGGGCTGGACCAGATTCTGCAAGATACTCGATATACCTTCCGCCAACTGCGCAGGTCTCCCGGATTTACAGTGACCGCCATCCTGATGCTGGCGCTGGGCATCGGGGCGACAACGGCGATTTTTTCCATCGTCGAGGGAGTACTGCTGCGTCCGCTGCCGTTCCCCGACCCGGATCGTCTAGTCATCCTGGGAGATGAGCTTGAAGGCTCGCACTGCGCATCTTGCGCGCCCTCTAGCGTAACCGCTCCCGATATCCGCAATTACATGCGCGACACGCAGAGCTTTAGCCACCTGGGTGCCTATCGGGGAAGATTGTTTGAACTATCCGGCACGGGCGAGCCGGCGGCGGTGAATGCGACGCGGATGAGCGGCGAGGTCTTCGCCGCGTTGGGAGTGCCGCCGCTGCTGGGGCGCACGTTCACGCAACACGAAGATGAAGAACAGCAGCAAGTGGCGGTCCTCAGCTATCGCATGTGGTGGAGCCGCTTTCACGGCGACGCGAACGTACTGGGGAGCAAGATCCTTCTCTACCGCAAGCCTTATACGGTGATCGGCGTGATGCCACGCGATTTCGAGTTTCCACTCAATCCTGGGCATGTCAACCAGAGTGAGCTTTGGCTTCCGCTCAGCCTGCAGCCAGAGGAATTTACCGCGGGCAGCGCGGCGTCGTGGAACTCTCGCATGGTGGGGCGTTTAAAGTCAGGCATCACTGTCGAGCAGGCGCAGAGCGATGCGGAGCGAGTGGCCCGGGACACCATGCGCGATTATCCGGCCTACATGCGCAGTCTTCGTATTCACGCGGCGGTGACGCCGCTGCAGGAAGATACAGTGGCGCAGGCGCGGCCCCTGGTGCGCACCCTGTTCTTCGCAGTGATCGTTGTTCTACTCATCGCCTGCGCAAACCTGGCGGGGCTTCTGCTGGTGCGTGCTATACGGAGACGAAGAGAGATCGCGGTGCGGCTCGCCCTGGGTGCTCGCGCGGCCACCTTGCTCCGACAGGCCATCGTGGAAAGCATGGTCTTGAGTATCGCCGGTGGCGCGATAGGGCTGGCACTGGCGGCTGTCGCACTACGGGTCGGCGTGAGCCTGCTACCGCAGACGCTACCTCGCATCCATGAGATCGGCTTGGACTGGCCGGTCATGCTGTTCGCGCTGGGACTGGCGCTGCTAACCGGCTTCCTCTGTGGATTGGCTCCAGCATTTGCCGCAATGAGGACGAGCGTAAATGAGGCGCTCAAGGAAGGCGGACGCGCCGGTACCTCGGGCGGCGGCCATGCCAGGCTACGCTCGGCCCTGGTGGTGGCGGAGATTGCCGTCGCGCTGACCCTGCTTGCCGCCTCCGGCCTATTGCTGCGCAGCTTCGAAAAAATGCGCAACGTGGAATTGGGCTTCCGCCCCGATAATACGCTGGCGGCGACGTACGTTCTTCCCCACCAGCGGTATCGAACGCAATCCGCGATCGACGACTTCACAAAAACTCTGCGGAACGATCTAGGGGAATTGCCTGGTGTGGACGCTGTTGGCATCACTTCGTTCTTGCCTGCGGCCGGCGATGCCTGGGGCATCGCTTTCACAATCGACGGCTATGTTCCTACCAAGGGCGTCGGGCTGAATATGGCCGCGATATCGCTGGTCGAGGGCGATCCGTTCGGAGCGCTCGGCATTCGTGTGCTTCGTGGCCGCGTCTTTAGCGAGTCCGATAACGCTGGCTCACAGTTAGTGGCGATCGTGAATCGCAAGATGGCCGAGCGATACTGGCCAGGCCAAGACCCGATCGGCAAACAGCTGCGCCGGGGATTGCCGGAGACCTCCACGCCGTGGATGACGGTGGTGGGCGAGGTCGATGACGTCAAGCTGGGGTCGCGCGATGCGGAGACAATGCCACAGGTCTACCAGCCGGTAGCACAGACGGTCGCGAGCGAAGGCGTCTTGGCCGCTGTGGGAGAATTGAGCGCCGCCGACGGCTGGATTGTTCTGCGCAGCCGCATGGCTCCTGAGCAGATGGAAGGTACGCTGCGCGCAACGGTGCGGAAGATTGACCCGCAGCTGCCGCTCTACCAGCTGCAGACGATGGAGCACGCCATCTCGAAGAGCGAGGCGCCTCGGCGCTTCAATACCGTGCTGATTTCCTCGTTTGCCATCGCTGCAGTGCTGCTCAGTGTTCTCGGAATCTATGGCGTGATTGCCTTCTCGGTGGCATTGCGCCAACAGGAAATGGCGGTGCGGATGGCGCTGGGCTGCCAACGCTCCGGAGTCGTCTTGGTCATCCTGCGTTCCGGCGCTAGGCTTGCTGCAATTGGCTGTGGATTGGGCTCGCTTGGTGCCGTGGCCGCATCCCGCTTGCTGCGTTCCTTTCTGTTTGAAGTAAGCCCGTTCGATCCGGCTGTGCTTGCACTGTCTGCCATCGCAATGCTTCTTCTGGCGCTGGCAGCTTCTGCGCTACCGGCCCGACGCGCATCGAGTACGGATCCCATGCTGGCTTTGCGAGGCGAATAGAGGCGCCCTCGCGTGCTGACATTGGAGATCTGCCACAATCGCTACCTTTAAATCTAAGCCGGCGTAACTTATTGCTAGTACACCACTTCATATATTTATGTACGTACACATTTGTCATCAAAGTGTTCCTATAGGAACACTTTGGCACTCCAATATCACCCTTGAGCCATAGTGCCTCACGCCCAAATTCGACCTTATGGAATGATCACGGCGGCTCCATCCACCGCATCGTTCTTAACCGCCATCAGCGCCTCGTTAGCCTGGTCCAACGGAAACACAGTCACTTTAGGCTTCATGCCGATTTGCGCGGCCAGCGCGAGGAAGTCGCGCGCGTCCGCACGAGTCATGTTCGCCACGCTGCGTAGCTGACGCTCGCCCCACAGCAGCGTGTCGTAATCAAACTGAGGAATTCTATCGAGGTGAATCGCGTTGATTGCCACCACGCCACCCTTGCGCAGGCTGCCCAACGCAGCGATCACTACGTCCCCACTGGGAGCGAACGTGATCGCGCGATCCAGTTCCACGGGCGGCTTCTCGGTTTCACTTCCCACCCAGGTCGCGCCCAGCGATGCTGCCAGTGCGCGGTGCGACTTTCCTCGCGTGGAAACGTAGACTTCACACTTCCACGCGCGCAACACATCGATCGCAAGGTGAGCGGACGCACCGAATCCAAACAATCCCACGCGCTCACCCGGTTCCACACCCGCCACACGCAGACTGCGAAAGCCAATGATGCCAGCGCATAGAAGTGGCGCCGCATGCAGGTCGTCGAGCGCAGCAGGCAAGGGAAAAACAAAATCAGTGCGCGCAAAGGCATATTGAGCGTATCCACCCGCGACCGTGTAGCCGGTGAAGGTTGGAGAGTCGCATAGGTTCTCCATGCCCTTTTTGCAGTAGGGGCAGGTGCCATCCGTACCGCCAAGCCATGAAACGCCAACTCGCGCGCCGACAGGAAGCTCTGCCGTCGCTCCATCTACGACCTCGCCCACGATCTGATGCCCCGGGATCATTCTCAACTGTTTTGGCGGCAACTCTCCTTCGACGATGTGAAGGTCGGTGCGGCATACACCGCATGCGCGAACGCGCAGCAGAACATGACCGGACCTGACTCGCGGATCGGCAACGTCAGTGATTTGCAGTGGGCGTTGTGAAACAGGTTGCGGCGAGACTAAGAGAGCAGCTTTCATACTGACCCACACTCATTCATCATTCGGACAGGTCGCCAGCTGACGCCCGGCGGACAACCGATAGCCTGGCCTCACTTGTCGAAGGGGCGCGACTGCCCCCACACAAACTTCCCTACTCAATCATTCTCTCTCACATGAGGCAGTCGTCGCACGCTGCTAGGGCAACGGCGTCAGTTCCAGTGTCAGCACTTGGAAGGGCTGCATATGAAACGTGTGTGCCTCTTGTGCGTGAATGGTAGCGACCGGCTTAGCACTGTCAGCTGTCCATGGCTCGCGGGCGGCATAGTTGCGCGCGGATCCGGCGGGCAGTTCCAGCAGAGTCGCTGGGGGCGCGGTGAAATCCTGTGGCTTGTCGCTGGGATTGCGCAGGGTTACGATCGCCTTCTCTTTCGACCATGACGCCCAGCCGTAGACCTCCATGCGCGCGGGATCGCCGCCAATCCAGTGGGAATCTTTGAGCGTCTCCGCGTTTTCACGCGACCACTTCGCGGTCTCCGCCAGCACGTTCCAGTCCTCACCGGAGAGCAACGTGGGCGTGATGTACATCTCCTGCAGCTGCGTTCCTGTGCCGAAGTACGAGTGCACCTCGTCAGCAAAATCATGATTGGGATCAGTCCCTAGGCGCTGGGCGTAACGCGCGTAGATCATCCCATGGAGCATGAGCGAGTTCATGGGGAACAGTGGGCCCTCTTCGACGACCCAACGATAGATCTGCGAGTCGCGATAGGTAATCCAGCGCTGGCGGTTCGATCCCACGCCCGCGAAACTGTGGTCTTCTCCGCCTCGCCAGATGGAATCCGCATAGAAGAGCCAGTAGGGTGACGGATACGTGCCCGTGGTCAGGTTGACGTAGAGGTCTGGTTTCCTGGCACGCAGCTCGCCGATCAAGTGGATAGCAGCGTCAAAGTCACTGTCGAACTCGCTGCCCTTGATGACCTGATTCGCATTGCCGGTGCCATCGAACTTGAATTGGTTCACGCCATATTTTGCGATCAGGTCGAGAGTCGCGTCGCGGAAGTAGCGATAGTACTTCGGACCTGACAGGGCAAATCCGCCTTCATTGATTTCGAATCCTTGCGCGCGGGCGGAAGCGAGGCGCTGCTCTTTCGGCCCGTCATAGCCTCCCCATGGCGAGAGCCAGATGCCGGGCGCGGCACCGTAAGAGGCAGCGGTTTGCGAAACCTTGGTCAGGCCGTCAGGAAAACCGGGATTGAATTTCCAGAGAGTTTTGGGATCGTCCCAGCCATCGTCGTAGAGAAAGCTGTCGAGTTTGACGCCGCGCTTCTTGGTGAGTTCCTCGCCGAAACGCTGAACCACATCGACCGCGCTCTGCTCGTTGTAGCGGTCGAAAAATCCCAAGTCGTACCAGGAGTTGTAATGCAGGAACGTGCGGTAAGGATGAGCACGCTCCAGTTCCACATATTGCAGGAAGTCGCGGCGCAATTGCGTAGGATGTGCCACCCCAGCGACCGATGAATAGGTCACACTTTGTCCGGCCTGCAAGGGAAGCTCGCGCGAGAGCCAGCAGGTAGCACGATCGGCGCGAACGCGACAGTCAGACAAGGGGTGCTCGAAGCCGAAGAACCACGTACCCGCGGTGACGGGCGATCCCTTCACGCTGCCAGAGACGGCAGCGCCGGGCACAACCGCGTCAATCAGTGCGATCTCGGCGAGGGGCAGCGGTTGGTTCAGGGCGCCAATCGTGATCTCCTGACGGATGTAGTTGGCGTTCTCACGGAGGATTGCTTTCCAGAGGACTCGAATCTGCGCCGAAGGATCTTCGAGTTCGATACGCACTTCCCGTCCGGGCAGTCGATCGGCCGCTTTAGCTGACGTAGGTGCCGCCGGAATATCCTGTTGCAGAGGCGGCTCCACAATTTTGAAGTCCGCCGAATGTAGGGCGGGCCCCTCCTTAGGTAACAACACAAACACACTTTCATCTAGAGACAACTGTGCGCCCGTGTAATGATTCGTCAGGCTCTGCCAACGCAACGAACCACCACGGAGAGACCATGTCGCGGAGATCGCGTGGTTCGAAAGAGTGAAACTGTCTTGGTTTGATGCGGCTGGCTTGGCCGTCGCAGGATAAAGAGCTGCAAAGAGGATGAAAGAACCGCCGAGAAGAGAACGTGACATTGATAGTTTCCTTGGAACGCCGATTGAAGCCAAAGAGGTGCTAAGGCTGGGCGGCGAGCCGTCCATGTGTACGTTTAACTTTGCTGCGATTTGACTTGACTTTCATCATAAACGAAAGTAATAGTCTTAACTCGTAATAATATGAAACCTGTTCGCGGGGAGGCTACCATGCGTGTCGACCGTCGCAGTTTGCGTTCCTTTGCCGGTGCCGTGACCTTATTACTAGTGTCCGCGGCCCTGGTTCTAGGGCAAGCAAGTTACACGGCGCAGGTTCGAGGTGTGGTCAAGGACCAATCGGGCGCGATGATCCCCGGGGCGACGGTCACGATCACGAATGACGCGACTGGGATCGCGGGAACAGCGAAGAGCGACGACCACGGGTTCTACATTCTCACGGGACTTCGGCCCGCGGTGTATACGATCAAAACCGAGGCTGCCGGCTTCCGGGTGGCCGAACAAAAGAACGTCGTGCTGCAGGTCGACCAGCAAACCACGATTGATTTCGAACTGCACCCCCTGGGTGTCATTACGACCGTCGAAGTGACGCAGGCGGCGCCCTTGCTGGACACGGAGAGCGCGGCTTTGGGCACTGACGTCAGCAACGAGTACGTGCGGGACATTCCGCTGTACGGCCGCAACCCGTTTGGGCTGGTCTTTCTCGCGGGCGGAGTGACGGAGACCACGGGTTCCGATCTCGGCTATCCCGCCGGCACCAACTTCGTCTCCAACGGCCAGCGTAACGCGACCGCCCAGATTACCCTCGATGGCAGTCCTCTCAGTGCGCCGGAGCAGGGCGAAGGCGGCAACTCGAACGTGTACTACCAGCCTTCGGTCGAGATCGTGCAGGAGTTCAAAGTTCAGAACAACAGTTTCTCCGCCGAGTTTGGCAACAATGGCGGCACCATTGTCAATATGGTCCTGAAGCAAGGCTCGAACGCGTTTCATGGCAGTGGGTGGTGGTACGGGCAGAGATCGGCATTTGATGCACGAGACTTCTTCAACAACGGGCCCAAGCCGGATCATCTTCGCGATCAATACGGGTTTTCGCTGGGCGGGCCAATCCGCAAGAACAAGACCTTTTTCTTTGTAGATTTTGAAAAGATACGCCAGCAGGACCCGATCAATCTTGAGGGGGTCGTTCCCACTGACTTGGAACGCACCGGCGACTTCTCGCAAAGTCCCGCGAACCTAGCGGACCCTTCCAATCCCGATAGTGCGCAAGCCGGCATCTACGATCCGTGCGCTGGGAACCAGGATTCTTCCACGCCGTGCGCGCACAGTCAATTCGTTGATGGCGGGGTGTTCAACAAGATCCCTGCGAACAAAATCGATCCGATCGGGCAGGCGATTCTGAATCTGTATCCGCATGCCAACATAGAGGGCGCGGTTTATCCGAATCCCAACTGGCGCAAAGTCATTATCGGTACCGACCCCGGTTGGCAGTTCGACGTCAAGGTGGATCACCAGTTCAATACCAAGAACAGAATCGCCGGGCGTTACAGCCGTCACCACGACCAATCTACTGCGCCGACGATCATCGGCAGTGATCAGGGTGACGGCACGATTTACCTCACGAACGTCCAAAATGGCGGCGCGGAGTACAACTGGTCCGTTACTCCGACTGCGCTTTTCACGGGCCGCTTCAGCGTGGACCGCGTGTATGCGCCCGGCGAAAGTAACAATTACCCAACGCTCAGCGATGTGGGCTTGTCGTCGGACCTGGCCGCCAACGGTCTCACCCGCATGCCCACGATCGGGGTCGATGATCCATTCCTCTCCATCTTTACGCAATGCTGCGTGGATACCCATTTCGCTCACACGTTATTCAGTTACTCTGCTGGTTTGCAATGGGTAAAAGGAAGACATTCGATCAAATTCGGCGGTGAACAGCGCATTTTCGAGAACAATTTCTGGCAACCGGATAATCCCACCGGTATCTTCAACTTCTCGCGCGATGTAACCACTTTGCAACCTAATAACAGCCTGGGGGACGACGATCATCGACAGGGCAACCCGTTCGCCACGATCCTGACCGGATATGCCCATGACGCCTCGCTGCATTTAGTCCCGGCGGTAGCAGATAAGTCGATGGAATCTGCGTTCTATGTACAGGATGATTGGAAGGTCACGCCCAAGTTGACGGTGAATATTGGCCTGCGGTACGAGTGGAGCACCCCTTACACCGAGCGTTACAACCGACTGCAGTTCAACGATTTCACAGCGGATACAGGATTTAGCATTCCCGTGGATCGCGATGGCACCGGACAGTTCCCCCAATTCGGACAGATTGGGACAATCAAAGGCATCTCGAAATTTCCAACTTCCAGCGACCGCCACTCGCCGGTGGATCGAAACAATTTTGCGCCGCGTCTCGGATTCGCCTATCAGCTCGCGACCAACACGGTGCTGCGTGGCGGCGCAGGAATCTTCTACGGGATGAACGTCGCCACCAACTTCCAATATGCTGGGCCTGCATTTGCGAAGACAGCATCTATGTTCTTCACCAAAGACAATTACGACCACCAGTACGCGTGTCTTGGACCTTCCCCCATCCAGCCCAACTGCACCAGCCCCTTTCCGGCCGGCCTCGCGCCTCCGCAGGGAACCACCTACGGCAATTTGGCGCAATGGGGTTTCGGGAATTCCAGCGATCTGGACACCGGAACGGTTCTTAATGCAGAGATCTACCAATGGAATCTTGGAATTCAGCACTTGCTTCCAGGGCAGATCGTGATCGGTGTGGATTACTCCGCCAACCGCAGCACTCATCTGCCGTGGGCTGGAGCCGGTGGCATTTCCACTCGCAATCGCAACTTCCTGCCCTCGTCAACACGAAACGCGTTGGTAGCGTCTCTCAACCCGAGTCACGATCCCAACAGCACCGCTGTATCGGATTATCTCAACACAGAAGTAGCGAATCCCTTCCAGTGCTTCTTTACCACGGCTGCGGCGCTGACGGGCTCATGGTGCCCGGCGAGTCCAATTTTTTCCGCGGCTGATGTGGCCGACTCCCGTTATATCGATGCAACAATCCCGCAACAATTGCTGCTGGAACCTTACCCACAGTTCGATGGAGGGTTCGAGGGGTTGCCGACGCTGAATGCCAACTCTTGGTACAACTCACTGCAGGTCCGCTTTCAGAAGCGCGCCAGCCACTACATCAGCTTCGAAGGCAACTACACTTTCTCCAAGGCTACGGATGACTCCTCTGCTGGGCGGAACGCCTGGCTGGGTAACCTCCAATACGACAACCCACAGGTCCTGGACAATCTCCGCGTGGAACACGGGATCGGTTCGAACGATACCCCTCAGCGCTTGACTGCAGCGATTATTGTGGATCTTCCCTTCGGGAAAGACCGCTGGATCGGAGGCGACATGAACCGTGTGCTGGACGCCATCGTTGGTGGCTGGTCCTTGAACTCGGTAGTTACGCTGCAAACCGGGCAGCCAATAGCGCTTTACAACAGCGCCGGATTGCTGGTTGACGGGAACCAACGGCCGAACGTGATCTGCTCTAAAACCGCGAGCGGCCTGAGTTACCGTGATGCGGCCATTACGGGAGGGAGCGTCTTGAATCAGGATTGTTTTGGCGATCCTGGCGACAATATTCCCGGCAATGCGCCCCGGCACTTCTCCAATCTACGAGGGGACGGTATCCATAATCTGGATACGTCGCTCACCAAGGAATTCAAGATCCACGAGACGCAAGTTCTGCAGGTGCGCGCCGAAATGTTCAATGCCTTCAATCATCAACGTTTTGCCTTCCCTGATTTGGGATCGGGAGACGGGGCTTTGGGCACTGTCACCTCGACGACCAACAACTTCCGCAGAATGCAGTTTGGAGCACGCTACCAGTTCTGATGCAATTCTGTTCTGGGCCTGATCCTGGTCGAAACGGGATCAGGCCTTTCCTTCCTTTCTGAATGCCCGATTCGAGGGGCTGAAAATGCAACGAAGATCTTTCCTGAAAGCGGGCGGGGCTCTCACGCTGGCCGCCGGCTTTAGCAGCGATTCCCTGCTTGCACATGTTCCCACTCACAATTTTGATAAGTACGACTTCGGCGGGGGACCGCCCGTATCCGACCGACTTTACCAGGGACCGTTCTCAGCCGATGAGTATCCCAGTTGGAACGTAGTCATGGCGCTAACGCCCTCCCGCGAAGTTGTGCCGAACTATGGGATGGGCCTGATCACCTACGTTTGTGACGAGGTTGGACCGGGACGCAAGGATGGCGAGAGCCAGGCGCAGTCCATCGAGAACCTTGTGAAGCTGCCGATGGGGACCAAGTTGTATCTGCGCGTGAACTGGAAAGATGTGCAGCAGCAACCGGGAAAGCTCGATCTCTGCGAGCACTGGAAGCTGACGTTTGACCTCGCGCGGAGGTATGGGAAGCGGATCGGGTTTCGCGTGATGATGAGCAATCCGGATATTCCGGACTCTCCGCTGCCTGAGTTTTTGCGCGACAAGATCCCGATGGTCAAGCTGGGCGATTGGCAGAAACGCACGCGCTACGAGCCACGTTACGATTCGCCGGCGTTTCAGGCTGCGTTTCGGGAACTGGTGGACTTGCTGGCGGATGCCTACGATGGCCATCCGGATGTGGAGTATGTCGATACGTTTATGTATGGCTTCTGGGGCGAGGGTCATACTTGGCCGTTCGAAACCAATCCGTTCCCCGATGGGGTAACTGCGGAGAACACATTTGTAAGTATGTTCCAGCACCAGGTGGAGCAGTGGAAGAAGACTCCGATGCTCACGAACACGCAGCCGGACTTCAGTAAGGTAGGAAACTCCGAGCTGCTGGAGCGCACCGTGCGGACTTGCAACTGGCTCCGGACGGACACGATCTTTATCGAGAACGAGCAGATTGAAGAGTTAAGCAACCGCCCACCGTGGACTGGCGTATCGATAGAAGTTGGGATGTCGGATGGCTCGCCAAAGAGTTTGAAGCTGGACGAGGGCGTTCCCTATACCGACAACGTTGTTCATCATGCGGAAGACGCCGGGGCGTGTTACTTCTCGCTGTGGAACTGGCACCGCATTCAGGCCGACCGCATTTTGAACTACTACCATCAATATCCCGGCGCGATTGACGGACTGGCGCGTCGAATCGGATACCGTGGGCGCCCCTCGTGGGTATGGACCTATGAAGAGGGGGGATATCCAGGACTGATTATCGGTTTTGTAAACGATGGGATCGCGGGGGTGCCGGGCGTGCTGCGTGTGACGGTGGTAAGCGCCGACGGGAAAATAAACGTTGGAGGGAGCCTCGACGCAGGATATCCGCTGCCGGGAAAAGTCCGGCAGGCAAAGTTCGCGCTACCCAAAGGCACGAGTTGGAAGGGACTGCGACTCAAAGCGGAAATTGAAGTCAAGGGACAACGATATCCAGTGCGCTGGGCGTGCGCGCAAAAGCTGAATGAGGATCGAAGTTTGACGCTTCGCGCGACCGTCGGACTCGGACAGGAAGATGTGACCGGCGGGATGCCGGTAGGCGAGTGACGGTGCTTCATTCGTCGAAACGAAATCGTTTAAGGATGGGCATGAAACATACAAAGTGGTTTGCAATTTTCGTTGTGCTGTTCGCATTGGGACTTCAGGCTGCGCCCGATTCCGAAAAACAGGATTGGACAAACTACGTTCGGATTGGAGCGTACGGGCTCAAAGGCGGGGACGCGTTGCAGATCGCCCGAAAAGCACAGGCCAGTGGCGTGTTCGGAATTGAAGTGGACAACGATATTCCCGGACGGTACGAGAGTTTTCTCCATCCAGAGGAGAAGCTGAAAGCGATCCGCGAGGTGGCCGAAGCGGCGCACCAAGTGGACAACTACGCGTTCGTTTACATCGCCGGCACGGAATGCATCACCGCGCATGGAGATCAGGTGCCGCACACGCTTGCGAAAGACCATCCGGACTGGTTGCAGCGCAAGGTGACGGGAGAGCCGGCGATCTTTGGAGGCGGCACCGCGTTCTGGATTGCGAAGGGCGATGAAGACGTCTGGGTGAGCCCGTATGCGACGGAATGGCGCAAGATTTATATGGAGCGCGTGCGGCAGATTGCGGCGACCGGAATCGATGGCATCTATATTGATATTCCCTACTGGATGACGCATTTCGATGGATGGGAAAATACCTGGGCTAGCTTCGATGACTACACGGTAGCGGCATTCAAGCAACAGACTGGGCTCGATGCGAAGCACGATGTGAAGATCGGGGACTTTTCGGATCCAGGGTTTCGCAAGTGGGTGGAGTTTCGGATTCAGACATTTACCGACTTCCTGAGTGAGATTGACCGGACGGCGAAGGCGGTCAATCCGAAGATCAAGACGATTCCGGAGATCTATCCTGGCATTGAAGAAGAAGCGGTGCGCGTGGGGGCTGATGTTTACAGCCTGTATCCGGTGGTGGATGCAATTGCGCACGAATACGAGTTTGGCAGTGGCGATCACATGGCATCGGGGCGCAAGCCGCTGGACTGGTTTCGGTATCAGGTGGGAATGCATTCCTTTCGCGCGTTCGCGCAGGGGAAGGCCACCTGGATTCTGAATTACTCGTGGGATGGCGACAAGAAAGTCGCTGCGCCTGAACCGATGATGAACCTGGCGATGTCACAAGTCATGGTAGGCGCGAATTTCTGGGATGCGCCGGGGCATTCGATGGCGGGGTCGAACGATTTGCCGACGCGGACGAAGATCTTTTCGTGGATCAAAGCGCACGAGAAGACGTTTTATCTGCCGCGGGCACCGATCGATCCGATTGGCGTGTACTTTTCGCCGGACACGCGGAATTTCTATGCCGAGGATTTCATTGCGTCGTACCGGGGCATATTGATTCTGCTGATGCAGAAGCATCTTGAGTTTCAGATCGTGACCCCGCGGACTTTGGCAGACTTTCAAGGGAAGACCCTGGTCTTGCCGGACGTACGTGTACTGGGAGACGGTGAAAAGAATTCCCTGCAGGCCTTAGCGGGCAAGGGGAACCGACTGGTGATTACTGGTACAGACGCGACAGGGATCGGCAGTTCACAGAATGTGGTGCGGTTCCCGACATGTCCCGGGCGGGCCTATAACGCCGCGTCGGAGAAAGACTTTGAACATGCGTCTCCGGACTCGCAGCACGAATTTCTGGAGAGTCTGCTAGGAGCAAATGCGGTGCGGATTACAGCTGGAACGCAGGTCGCGACTTCGATCGCCCGCACGACGGATGGTCACGTGAATGTTTTCTTCGCGAACTTTGCTGGACTACGCGGTGGATCGAATCCTGTTCAGACTCCGCAGACCGGGGTCGAAGTGAGCGTTCCGTCGCAGGGCGAGGGCGATGGATTCTTTCTGCCGTTTCTTGGCGAGCAGCAGGCGATTCGGGGAGTGCGCCGGGGAGACAGGATCACTTACACGCTACCGGCAATTACAAAGGGGGGCGTGTTCTGGTACGAGCCGGCTGAGAAAGCTCTGAACCACTGAGGACACGGAGGGTCCCAGGGTTTTCAGAGATCATTAGCTTTCGGTGGAACCGGATTCCCAGTTCTTAGAACGAGAGACCGCTTCGTTCCAACGGTTGCGCAATTGGCGCGCTTGTGACGCGGGCAGCCGCGGCTCGAAGCGCCGATCCTTCGAAGCAACGGATGCATCCAGATCGGTTTTCCAGAAATTGACGGCCAAGCCTGCGAGGTAGGCGGCTCCGAGCGCGGTCGTTTCGGTCACGGCCGGGCGGACGACCGGCACGCCGAGAATATCGGATTGAAATTGCATGAGGCTGTCGTTGGCCGCGGCGCCGCCATCCACGCGCAGTTCCTGCACGGGATCGCCGGAATCGAGGCGCATGGCATCCAACAGGTCGGCAACCTGATACGCGATGCTTTCTACTGCGGCACGGGCCAGATGGCCGGCCGTGGTTCCGCGAGTGAGCCCGAAGACTGATCCGCGCGCGAAAGAATCCCAATGCGGGGCGCCCAAGCCGACGAAGGCGGGAACGAAATAGACGCCGCCATTGTCAGGCACGGAATTGGCAAGGGCTTCGACCTCTTCGGAGCGTTTAATGAGGCGGAGACCGTCGCGCAGCCACTGCACTACCGCGCCGCCAACAAACACACTGCCTTCCAGGGCGTACTCGGTTGCATTGTTGAGTCTCCAGGCAACGGTCGTAACCAGGCGATTCGACGAGGGCACGGCGCGGTGACCTGTGTTTTGTAACATGAAGCAGCCGGTGCCGTAGGTATTCTTCGTCAGGCCGGGACGAATGCAACGCTGACCAAATAGGGCTGCCTGTTGATCGCCCGCGATGCCGGCAAGAGGAATGCTCTCCAGACCTTTTACCGTAGTCTCGGTGCTGTAGATTTCGCTGGAAGAACGAACCTCGGGCATCATCGAGATTGGGACCTGAAATAGATCGAGGAGTTCGCGATCCCAACCGCCGGTGTGGATATTGAAGAGCATGGTGCGCGAGGCATTGCTGGCATCGGTGGCGTGAATCTTGCCGCCGGTGAGGGTCCAGAGCAGCCATGTATCGACGGTCCCGAAGGCAAGCTTGCCGGCCTCAGCTTGAGCGCGCGCGCCTGAGACGTTTTCCAGTATCCAGGAAATCTTGGTGGCGGAAAAATAAGAGTCAATCAAGAGACCTGTTCTCTGCTGAATCAGGGGACCGTGACCTTCACTTCTGAGCCGCTCGCAGAAATCAGCGGTCCGGCGGTCTTGCCAAACGATCGCGTTGTATACAGGAGCACCGGTCTCGCGATTCCAGACGATTGCGGTCTCACGCTGGTTCGCGATGCCAATGGCCGCCACATCGCGCGTACTAGCACCAGCCTTAGCCAAAGCTTCGATTGCCACTGCAATTTGACTCGATGCGATCTGCTGCGGCTTGTGTTCCACCCATCCGGGCTGCGGAAAGACTTGATCGAATTCGCGTTGGGCGACCGAGCGAACTGCGCCGAACTCGTCAAACAAAAGAGCCCGAGAGCTGGTTGTGCCCTGATCCAGGGCTAGAACGTATTGCACGGTACCTCCTCGAACATCCTTTCCGTGGAAAGACTGACTACGAAGGGTGCAGGAACCGACGGACGCCAAAGTCGTAGAGGGCCGCTCCCGCTAGACCGCCTAAGAGCGGCGCAACGATAGGGACCCACCAGATGCGAAGTCCATCCGACAAGCCATTGTTATGGAACCCTGCAACCAAGGTAAAGAGCCGCGGGCCGAAGTCGCGCGCGGGATTAATGGCGTAACCGTGCATGCCGCCGAAGCTCATGCCGATCGCAACGACAACCAAACCAATCATCGCGGGCGCAAGATTCGCACCTGGCGGCATGTTGAACTCGTCGGTGATTGCGAAGATCAAAAGAAGCAACAAGCCGGTGCCGATAAATTGATCCAGGAAGCCCGCCTGAAGAATTGCTGGAAAGGCCGGAAATGTCGTGAAGACCCCGGCGGTATGTGTGAGTTGTGGATCTGTTTGGCGAAAGGCAGGCAGGTAATTCCAATAAACGAGGGCAGCAGCCGCAAACGCTCCGGCGGTCTGGGCGAGGGAGAAGGGGAGCACCTTCCGCCACGAGAAGCCGCGGAAGACGGCGAGCGCCAAGGTCACCGCCGGATTCAGGTGAGCTCCTGACACTTTTCCAGCGATGTAAATTCCCATCGTCACTGCGAGTCCCCAGCCCAGCGTGATGTTTGTGAAGCCTCCGTGAACGGTCTCACCAGGGTTGCTGGTGGGAAACAGGACGACCATGGCGACGACTCCCGTGCCAAAGAGAATCAGCACAAAAGTGCCCAGGAATTCCGCGATCAACTCCGCCATCAGTGTGGGCTTCTCGTTCATCGGCTCTCCGGTACTCGCATGCGATGCGCTTCCTAACCGCGAAGTAGTCTACCAAGCCATAGCCCTCACCGCGCGTTTTTCGAGGAACGATCCCAAATTTCATGGCCCTGCCGTCAAGCGCAGAAAAGCAACCGCGACCGGCCTTTTTGCTTGACATCTGAGCTGAGGTCCGTAAGATATAAAAATATTTATTCATCTTTGTGAATATTTATGCATTATGAATAAAACACTGCGGCAACGAGCTGTTCTCGATGTACTGAAACACGGATCCATCGCCAGCCAGGAGGACCTTCAGCGCCTCCTGCGCAAGCGCGGGTTCAAAGTCGGGCAAGCGACTCTTTCGCGAGACATCCGCGATTTGAATCTGAGCAAGACTTCGCACGGATATTCCCTGCCCCAGGGAGACACCGGGTCGGGCGTGGCGCTGCCTCCAGTATCACGACTGGTGCGCGAGTTTGTGCTGGATATTCGATCGGCTCAGAACCAGTTGGTGATCAAGACCATTGTAGGTAGCGCGCAACCAGTGGCGGCCGCGCTGGACGAGGCCGATTGGTCCGAGGTGGTCGGCACCATTGCTGGGGATGACACGATCTTGATTGTCTGTCCCGACAGAGACGATGCCAGGAAACTGGCGAGCCGGATCGAGGAGATGCTGGGCTAGATATTAAGAGCATGACTGGAAAGCTCAAAACCGCTGTCTTGGGAGCGACTGGATACTCCGGCTTGGAGTTGACGCGGATCCTTTTGCGCCATCCCCGGCTGGAGAAACCGTTCCTGCTTCGGCGCTCTGCCGACCAGGGTACCGCGCTTGACCTGGCGGAAGTGTTTCCAGTGCTTTCCGGCAACGGAGGTTATCCGCTGCACTCGTTCTCGTGGCCGACGATCAAGCAACACGGAGTGGAGTTGCTATTCCTTGCGACGCCGCATGAGGCCTCGCGCTCGCTGGTTCCGGAAGCTCTGTCTCACGGCCTGCGCGTGATTGATCTGAGTGGCGCATGGCGGTTGAAGCAGGAGCAACACCGTGCGATTTACAACTTTCAGGATTCGGACGCAGTCACCGCGGCCGACCTGACGGAGAAGGCTGTTTACGGATTGCCGGAATTGAATGGCGATCGGGTGGCAAATGCCGCGCTAGTGGCCAATCCTGGCTGCTATGCGACTTCTGTGATCCTTGCCTTGGCGCCCCTGCTCAAGGCTGGGGTGGTCGATCGCACTCGCGGGATCGTCTCAGACTCGAAGTCCGGAGTATCTGGAGCGGGCAAGGAACCGACGTCGAAGACGCATTTCGTATCGGTCGCTGACAACCTGTCCGCATACTCAGTTTTCAGTCACCGGCACGTGGGCGAAATCGTCGAACAGCTTGGGCTCAGCGTCGATGAGCTGATTTTTACGCCGCATCTGCTTCCGATTCCCCGCGGCATCTTGTCGACCATCTATTTACACCTCAACCGGCGCATGACGCCACTGGAAGTCGAGTCGTGTTTTCGGAATTTCTACTCCGGCAAACACTGGGTGCGTGTGTTTCAAACGCCAAAGCTGCCGCAGGTGCAATTTTCGTTGCAGACGAACTATTGCGATCTGGGGTTTTGCCTGGCCGAGGACGGGCGGCGATTGGTTTTGATTTCGTGCATCGACAATTTGCTGAAGGGTGCCGCTGGACAGGCCGTGCAGAACATGAACTTGATGTATGGCTGGGCGGAGGACGAGGGACTGCAGTGACGATCGTAGTCAAAATCGGAGGAGCTGCCTTAGAAGACGCTGCCACGCTGCGAAAGTGCGCGCGTGCCATCGCAGAACTGGCGCAGGATGGGCATCGCGTGGCGGTCGTTCATGGCGGCGGCAGCGCGTTAACCCGCGTTCTGAAGCAACTGGGCAAACAGAGTGAGTTCATCGGAGGGTTGCGCGTGACTGATGCGGAAACCCGCGATGTCGCGCTGATGGTGCTGGGTGGGATGGTCAATAAGAAACTCGTCGCAGCCATTCAGGCGGCAGGGATGCCCGCAGTCGGATTCTGCGGCGGCGATGGCATGACCTTCCGGGCCCGGCGCAAGCTTGTTCGCGGCAACGATGTGGGCTTCGTCGGCGAGATTTGCTTTGCGGAACCCTGTTGGATCGAAGCGCTGTGGCAGCAGGGAGGAATTCCAGTGCTTGCTTCCCTTGCCCTGGGAGCGGACGGCGAGTATTACAACGTCAATGCCGACGAGATGGCGGCAGCGTGCGCCGGAGCGTGCCATGCCAACGCTCTCATTTTCCTCACGGACGTGGCCGGGGTGAAGGACGCGGAGGGCACAGTGATTCCGTGGCTTAGCACCAAGCAGGCGCAGGACATGGTGGCGGGGTCGGTGGTCAGTGGGGGCATGCTGCCCAAGCTGGAAGCCTGTAAGCAGGCATTGAAGCAGGGCGTGGGTAGGGTGCGGATATTACCGGCTGCGGAGGCTGATGCGCTTCCACAGTTCTATCTCACCAAGCTGAACTGTGGGACGGAAGTCACCTGCGCGTGAGCTCAGGAATTTATTTCTTGGATGGGGGTCAGAGTTGAATAGTCCATTGCAAAGCAAAATGCCGGTAGTGCCGAATACGTTTCCCGGCATGTTCTGGTGCCCCGACCTGGTTTCTACTCGCGATCTAGGGCCTCAAGGGGTCCAGGCCGTGCTGCATCTTGCGGAACTCATGAAGTCACGTCCGTCTGTATTTCAGAGGTCGCTGGCGGGAAAACAGATGGTGATGTTTTTCGAGAAGCCCTCGCTGCGAACCCGGATCACCTTTGAGGCCGGCATGACCAGCCTCGGTGGAACCGCGATGTTCGTGGACCAGTCGCAGAGCCGACTGGATGCACGCGAGACCTTGAGCGACATTGCGCATAACCTTGAGTGCTGGGTCGATGTGATCGTGTTGCGGACATTCGCACAGGAAACCATCACGGGGATGGCTCAATATGCGTCGGTGCCGGTGGTCAACGCCCTGAGCGACTTGGAGCACCCGTGCCAGGCGTTGGCGGATTACTTCACGCTGCAGGAGCGGTTTGGCGATCTCAGGAATATCACGCTCGCATACGTAGGGGATGGCAATAACGTAGCCCATTCGCTGCTCCTGACGTGCGCATGCCTGGGGTCATCGATCCGGATCGCTACGCCGAAGGGGTATCTGCCAAATGCGCAAATCGTTGCCGATGCGCGAAAGATCGCCGCACAGACGGGAGCGCGCATCGAACTGTTCACCGAGTCGCGGGTTGCGGCCAAGGGAGCGGACGCTGTTTACACGGACGCGTGGGCGAGCATGGGTCAGGAACACGAAGCCAAGGAGCGCGCCGGAATCTTCCGGCCGTACCAGGTTAACCGTGAGCTAATGGCGGGCGCCGCGCCCCATGCGGCGTTCATGCACTGCCTTCCGGCGCATCGGGGCGAGGAAGTCACCGATGAGGTGATGGACTCTGACAACTCGATCATCTTCGAGCAGGCGGAAAACCGGCTGCATGTTCAAAAATCAATTCTTTACTTATTGCTGGGCGGCGCGGTTCGTCTGCCCGTAAGGAGCGCTCATGCCTGAGAAAGTAGTTCTCGCCTATTCCGGTGGATTAGACACGTCAATCATCATTCCATGGTTGAAAGAAAATTATTCCTATGACGTCATCGCCATGGTGGGCGATGTCGGCCAAGGGGACGACATCGAGGCCGTGGTTGAAAAGGCCTACGCCACCGGAGCGAGCAAGGTGATTGTCGAAGACCTGCGTGAGGAATTTCTCACTGGGTACGTGTTCCCTGCCTTGAAGGCTGGAGCGGTGTACGAACACAAGTATCTGCTCGGCACCTCGTTGGCACGTCCGGTAATCGCGAAGCATCAGGTTGAGGTTGCGCTGCGCGAAGGCGCAACGGCCGTCGCTCACGGATGCACGGGCAAGGGAAACGACCAGGTGCGTTTTGAGCTGACATACCAGGCGCTCGCGCCCGAACTGAAGATCATTGCGCCGTGGCGGGAGTGGTCCTTGAAATCGCGGGAGGATTGTTTGGATTACGCCGAGCAGCACGGAATCGCGGTCTCCGCAAGCCGTGAGAAGATTCACAGCCGCGATCGTAACCTGTGGCACATCAGCCACGAAGGCGGCGAATTGGAAGATGCGGGCAATGCGCCCTTGCCGACGACATGGCAGATCACGCGCTCGCCTCAGGAAGCACCCGACAAGGAAGAGCTAGTGAGCATCGAATTCGCCCAGGGCATCCCGGTCTCAGTGAATGGAATGAAGATGGATCCTGTTTCGCTGGTGGAATTGCTCAACGAGATTGGGGCGCGGAATGCGATCGGCAGGATCGACCTGGTCGAAAACCGTTTTGTGGGAATCAAGTCGCGAGGATGCTACGAGACTCCGGGCGGCACTCTCCTGATTGCGGCTCACCGGGAACTGGAGGCGCTGTGCCTGGAGCGCGAGGTTGCGCACTACAAGCAGCACGTTGGACTGAAGTATGCGGAACTTGTTTACTTCGGCTTGTGGTTTACACCGCTGCGCGAAGCTCTCGATGCCTTCGTGGATAGCACGCAGAGGGAGATGACCGGAATGGTCACGCTCTCGTTGTACAAAGGAAATGTTTCCGTGGTCAGCCGCGAGTCGGAGCACTCGCTGTACCGCACCGATCTCTCGTCGTTCACGATGGACGACAGTTATGATCAGAAAGATGCGGCGGGATTCATTCGCATTCTTGGGCTGCCTTCGCGGTCGCGGGCGCGCGCGCGCGTAGAGGTCGCGCGATGAAGATGTGGTCCGGCAGATTCCGGCAACCGCTGGATCCTGATTTCGAGCGCTGGCAGCGGTCGTTCGGTTTCGACCGGCGACTGCTGAAGTGCGAACTCATGGCCAGTAATGCGCACGCGCGGGCGCTGAAAGATGCCGGCATTCTTTCATCGGACGAACTCATCAGCATCCTGCAGGGGCTGAGACAAATCGGCGAGAAGGCTGCTTCGTCGCCGGCGTTCCTTGAAGATGATGAGGCGGAGGATGTTCATCACTTTGTGGAGAAGCAGCTCGTCGCGCTGGTTGGCGAGACTGGATACAAGCTGCACAGCGGGCGCAGCCGCAATGAGCAGATCGCGACCGACCTGCGCCTCTACGTGCGAGCGTCGATCGATCAATTGCGGCACGATCTCGCCGAATTGTGCAGCGTGCTGGCGGACCGGGCGGAGCAGGCCTCGGATGCTGCCATGCCGGCGTATACGCACCTGCAACGAGCAGAACCGGTACTGCTCGGACACTGGCTGCTGGCCTATGTCGAGATGTTTTTGCGAGATGCAGGCCGACTGGCTGACTGTCGGAAGCGGCTGAACCTCTGCCCCTTGGGGTCAGGTGCGGTTGCGGGCGCAACCTTGCCCCTTGATCGCGCCATGATGGCAGAGAGTCTTGGCTTCGATGGTGCGACTGGGAATAGTATCGACGCTACCAGCGATCGGGATTTCGTGATCGAGTTTGTCGGCGCACTATCATTGCTGGCTACGCATCTGAGCCGCTGGGCAGAAGAGATGATCCTGTTTTCGTCCCAGGAATACAGCTTTCTGAGTTTGCCGGAGGCTTATTCAACCGGCAGTAGCGCGATGCCGCAGAAGAAAAATCCGGATCTACTCGAACTGGTGCGGGGAAAAAGCGGGCGCATTCTGGGGAATGCAACCGCCTTGATGGTTACAGTGAAGGGCCTGCCTCTCGCCTACAACAAAGACCTGCAGGAGACCCAGGAACCGCTCTTTGACTCGTCCGACGCGCTGCTGCAAATGTTGCCACTGGTGACGGGATGGATGAAGGCAGTGGAATTTGTGGTCGAGCGTATGCATGATGCGGCGCAGTCGGGTTTCATGAATGCCTGGGCTGCGGCCACCTACCTGGTCGCGCGGGGCGTCCCTTCCAGACTCGCCCACGAACGGATCGGCAAGGCGGTGCAGATGTGCATTGAGCGGGGATGCGAGCTACAGGATTTGTCGCTGCAGGAACTGCAATCGCTGAGTCCATCCTTCGACAAGGATTTCTATGAATCACTGAAGCTCACGTCTGTACTTGCGGTCCACGATGTTCCCGGTGGCACCGCGCCAAGTCGGGTTCGGCAGGCAATCAGCATTACCAGGAAGAGGATTTCGTCTCTTCGAGAGGAGGTCCATGCGCACGCGTAAAGCGATCTTGCCGGATGCACAGCAGATTCATGAGTTGATCGCGGGATACTCGGGCGATGGCACACTCTTGCCCCGCACGCTGCCGGAAATTTGCGAGAACGTCAGAGATTTCGTGGTCCTCGAGGATGAGGGTCGAATCATCGGGTGCGGGGCGCTGCACCTGTATGGCACTCACTTGGCCGAAATTCGCTCGATTACCGTTGCTCCGTGGGCACAAGGAAAAGGGGGTGGCGGACGCTTGGTGAAAGCCCTGCTGGCCGAGGCAAGGCGGCATCGAGTGGACTGCATTTGCCTATTCACCCGCAAACCGGATTTCTTTGGGGGCCAGGGATTCTCGGTCGCGCAGCGCGAAGACCTTCCCGACAAGATCTATAAAGACTGCCATGCTTGTCCGAGATTTCATTGCTGCGACGAGGTGGCAATGGTGCGCGGCGATCTGCCAAAATTTGCGATTCTCCCCGAACCGGCGAACTGGTTGGTGAAGTTGCAGGGATGGTCGCCGAATGTCGACAGCTCTAGCTGAGTTCGGCGGCTCCGTCTTCCGCGGTACACAGGTAGACTTGCGGGGTGATGCCGGTTGAGTTTCGATAGCGTTCCGCAATCTGCTTCGCGAACTCCTGCGCATTGTCGTCGTGCACAAGATTGACAGTGCACCCGCCGAAGCCGCCTCCGGTCATTCGTCCGCCGACGAAGCCTGGCAGCCCTTCGGCGGACTCGACCATAACATCGAGTTCCCTGCAACTGACTTCATAAAGATCGCGAAGGCTGTTGTGGGACTCGCGCATCAATTTCCCTACCGTCGATAGGTCACCTTCCCTTAGAGCTCGAGCCGCATCCACGGTGCGGCGATTCTCGCGGATCACGTGGGCGCATCGTTTGCCGATCGTTGGGGGAAGATCGGGAAGGCGCTGATCGAGTATCTCCACCGTGACGTCGCGCAATGCATGAATACTCGAATCCCAACGGGCGAAATAGCGCACCCCTTCTTCACATTCTTCCCGGCGGGTGTTATAGGCCCCGGTAGCCAAGTCGTGCTTGACCATCGTGTTGCATACCACGAGATCGATACCTGCGGGAATCGGGACGAGCTCAAAATCCAGCGAGCGGCAATCGAGAAGAAGAGCGTGTCCAGCTTTTCCCATCGAAGACACGAACTGATCCATGATTCCAACTCTGGCGCCGACGAACGTGTTCTCGGCTTGTCGGCAGAGCTTGGCAACATCGGGTAGTGGGAGTTGGGTGTCGTCAATACCCATCAGGGCCAGGGCAGATGCCACTTCAATGGCTGCCGAAGAGCTGAGACCTGCGCCGATAGGGACCTCGCCGTGCACCAGCAGGTTGGCGCCATGAAGTTTGTGTCCCTTTTGCTGAAGCACGCTGGCAACACCGAGCACATAGTCGCACCATGACCCGGTGCGTTGCCGGGGCAGGTCCTCGAGGTCAAAGTCAAAATCCCCCGGGAATTCCTCCGAGCGAATCACAAGTCTTCGGTCTGAGCGCGGTGCAACCGCCACATAGGTGGAGAAGGCTACAGCCGCGGGCATGACGAAGCCGTCGTTGTAGTCGGTATGTTCGCCTATCAGGTTGACGCGTCCGGGCGCACGGAAGATTCTCGGGCGATTGCCGAATCGCCTTTCGAAGTGCTGCGCGAGTTCGCTTAGTAAGATCGGCATCATCAAGCTCGAATGCCCATGCAGAACGGATCCTGCGCATCCAGCACCAGTTCGGCCTCGGCGTTCACAAAGGCAGAACCTTTAATGCTGGGATAGACTTTTCCCTCTCGGACCGTGACCCAACCTTCGAAGACGCTGCCGACGATGCTTTCCTGCTTCCATACCTGACCCTCACGCAGTCGTCCGTCGGCATAAAGACAGGCCAGCTTGGCACTCGTTCCGGTGCCGCATGGCGAACGATCGTAGGCCTTGCCGGGACAAAGAACAAAATTCTTGCTGTCGACTAAAGATAAATCAGACGGAGCGAATAACTCTATGTGGTCAATTTCCTGATTCTCTGCACCGGTTATTCCCTGCTCGCGCAGCGCTTTCCGAATCGACCAAGTGAACTCTGTGAGGTTTTCGATGTTGTCGAGTGAGAGTTTCACGCTGTGGCCGCGCACCAGGAAGAACCAGTTGCCGCCCCATGCGATATCGCCATAGACCTTCCCGTGACGGGGAACATCGACTTCTACATTCGTGGCATGGCGATAGCTCGCGACGTTGTTTACGGTGACTTCACCGTTGGGGTGCAGCACGGCACTCACGGTGCCCACCGGAGTCTCAATACGATGCTCGCCGGGTTCGATCCGTTTCATGAAGGAGAGGGTCGCCATCAGACCGATTGTCCCATGTCCGCACATCCCGAGATAACCGACATTATTAAAGAAGATGACACCTGCGGCGCAGGAGGGGTCCTCGGGCTCGCATAACAACGCTCCCACCATGACATCGGAGCCGCGGGGCTCGTTGACCACTGCGGACCGAAAATTGTCGTGCTCGCCACGAAAGTGTTGCAATCGCTGCGATAACGGGCCGAGTCCCAGATCGGGGGCCCCGTCGACCACCACACGCGTTGGCTCTCCTCCTGTGTGGGAGTCGATCACTCGGACTCTATGAGGATGGCTGGCGCTCACTTATATGGCATCTCCTGACAGTATGGAAGGACGATCTGGCTAGTGCAGATTCAAGTCGAGATAGTGATTGAAATTCGCCAGCGAAATTTGATCTCCCCCCGGCAGGTAGAACCCGAACCTGCCTGAGGAGAGATTGGTTCCCGGCAGTGTCCACCGGTCGAGAACGAACCATGCGTTCCCTTGCTTGATTTGATGGACGATTTCGGTTGGAGACACATGAATTTGCAGCGTACGGAAGCTTTTCTTTTCTCCCTTGTGCGAAATCTTTGCGTCGCTCATCTTCTGGCCGTTGCGGATGTCGCTGCGATAGAAATTATTGTCGTCGATCTGGAACAAATCGTAATTGTTCGGGTCAGTATAGTTGACCACCCATTGCAAGCGGTGCCCTTTCGTCAGCATGGCAGAAAATATGAAGGTACCCGACATCGGCGTGACACCATAAAGAATGTAGTCGCCACCTTTACGAACGAATACACCATTTTCCTGTTTCCAACCAGAAGGGTCTTCCCACTTCGACATTCCGCTAGGGGCCAGTGGCAGGTCGAAACTCCGCGACTGTCCGGCAGTGAGTTCCAACGGAGCCGTGCGCACAAAATTGTCAGCAGTGTGAGCGGCTAGAGTATACGTACCGGCTGACAAACTGAAAGTAGTACCGTTGCTTACCTTGACGGGCGGATCGCCCGGTTTCGTCAACGTTACCTGGGCGTCGGCTGGGGTGAAAGTGATCTTCAGTTCGCCAGGCGCTGTCTCCAGAGTGGTGTCGGCCGCAGCGAGCGTCACTGGAGTTCCGACAACGAAATGTTTCTTGAATTGCTTCGGCTTAAACCGATCTTTGCGGAGTTCAACTACGTGATCGCCGGGAGCGACGGCCGATAGGGTGAGCATCCCGTCGGGCTGCACGGTTCCAGCATTCGTTTGGTCAACGAAAACGGTCGCCCCCGGCGGTCCGCCTTGAATGATCAGTGTAGCCATGTGCGGGACGGGAAGGAGTCCGAACACCAGCCGGCCCTGTTCGCCTTTGCGAATCCGGATCTTCTGTTCCGGGGCATCCTGATAGCCGGACTTCGAGACCTTTACGACATACTCCTTCGGCTCAAGATTGGCGACGCGCAGCTGCCCGCCTCGGGTCTCCTGTGGAAGCGCCTTTCCGTTAAGGAACACGCGCGACTTGTCCTGCCCCGTGACCACTACGAGCGTTCCGACATTCTGTCCGGATTCAACGAACGCGCTCAACGCCGGCGCGGCAGCAACTTCGATCGCAATCTTGTATTGCTCTCCGCCACGGCTAAGCGTCAGCTCGTGCGGGCCTGGGGCGACAGAAGACAGGTCAGCACCCTCGGCAGGAATGTCGATGGTCGGTTGCCCATCCAGGCTTAACTTTACCCCTGTATCGCTGGAATAGACGTGGACGTGATCGCCCATGCTGCTGACAACCGCGGCCAGAACTCCCTTCGCGGCGATTGGGGTCTTGACGACGGGTAAAGATCCTGCCGCAGACGTGAGGAGAAAGGACAGGCTGCCCGCCGCACTATCAAACTTCAAGGTGTGATTGCCGGAAGGAATCTTCTCGAGCACCCACTGTGCATCTTGAAGGTCGACCGGA
>Ga0207693_10000067_pt1 | contig 91025 bp, 68 predicted proteins | sample LARL81metaG_FD_184347 | JGI IMG/M metagenome (GOLD analysis project Ga0207693, IMG submission 184347) | Corn, switchgrass and miscanthus rhizosphere microbial communities from Kellogg Biological Station, Michigan, USA - LAR L8-1 metaG... | ecosystem: Host-associated > Plants > Roots >...
TCACTGGCATGGTCTTGAGGAAGGCTTCGCCGGACGCAAGCCCATCGATGAGCGGATCGCAAAGGCCAAGCGAGTAAACTAGCTTAACTGTTTGTACCTGGCTTGCAGTGGTGAGTTTTTGTCTCTGCTCCCCACTTCTCGACTCTCCGTAAGCTGCTCATTTCAGGATGGTTTCAGGGCGAAACATCCGGACCCAAATCGTGTTTATACGAAAGGAACGCCAGCTGGCTGAAAACCGGCTGTTGTGCTTCACAATGGCACTAGCGCTCGGCATTCTTTGACAGGCAAATTTAAGAAGGCATTCATCATGAATCGGTCGATCATTCGTTGGGTGATGTTGGGGGCGGTACTGCTTACATTTTCCGTCGCATCCTTTGGGCAAATTGCGGTGGGAATCTCGGTCCGCATTGGACCACCGCCGCTGCCCGTATACGCCCAGCCTATTTGCCCCGGTCCCGGCTTCATCTGGACGCCTGGTTATTGGGCCTGGAACGATGACGACGGATATTACTGGGTTCCAGGAACGTGGGTTGTGGCGCCGGTCGGCATGCTGTGGACGCCCGGCTATTGGGGATGGTCCAGCGGATTTTACGTCTGGCACGCCGGATACTGGGGACCGCATGTCGGCTTCTACGGAGGCATTAACTACGGATTCGGCTACACCGGGGTCGGCTTCATGGGTGGCGAATGGCGGGGACGCTCCTTTTACTACAACCGCTCAGTCACCAACGTCAGCGTCACCAATGTGACTAATGTCTATAACCGCACCGTGATCGTCAATAACCGGACGACCACAAGCTTCAATGGTGGGAGGGGCGGAGTGCAGGTCCGTCCGACCCACCAGGAAGAGGCTTACGGACGCGAACATCACACAGCGGCTCTCTCCTCGCAGTTTGATCATGAACGCGCAGCAGGCCGCAATCGAGAGAATTTTGCTTCCCAAAATCATGGACGTCCGGCGGTGGCTGCCACGTCTCGGCCCGGCGACTTCGGCCGTCATTCCGCAGTTGCGGCCCGGTCCGCCGGTGGAGAATACCGCGCCCCGACGATGTCTCCCAAGGAGGCACGGGTGAACCCGCCGTCCGCTGGCAACCGCGGGAATGCGGGCTCGGGCAGCAACCGTTCCGAGGGCGGATTCCGCCCATTCACGCCTCCGGCGAAGAACAACAGCGGATCGGCGAACGGATGGAACAATAAAAGCAATAATAACAACCGTCCGCAGGAAGGACCCTACAATCATCCCAATCAGAACCGGATGAACGAGAATCATCCGCAAAACCAAAATCGGCCGGAAATGCAGAATCATCCACAAACGCAGAATCGGCCGCAGATGCAGAATCGGCCGACGCCTCACCCTCAGCCGGCGCCTCATCCTCAGCCAGTGCCTCACCCTCAGCCAGTGCCTCAATCCAGGCCCGTTCCCAGGCCGGCGCCGCCGCACCCGAATTCAGCTCCGCACCAGGCTGGTCCACCTCATCACGGAAAGGGGTTTTAGGGCCCGAGGCGCATTACATTGGACAGGCATGGCCGGAATTCGCCCGTCCTCTTTGCTTTTCAACAACCTCCGCGTTCGAATTTGTGCGCAAGATAGAGTCAGGGCACCGTTCTCAGGACGAGGGAGATCCTTGAGTTGTGGCACTGAAGTGTAGTTCGGCCCGGTTAACCGGTCTGCTACAATTTTGGGATCGAAGGGAAGCACCCCCCAGCCCCAGAACCAGCGGCCGAAGGAGTCCCAGAACCATGTTTGCAAAGAAATCCAGACTAATCGGCGCCTGCGCCGTGCTTGCCACCTTGGCCTTGGCCGCCAGCTGCCGGGGATTTTTCGTGAACCCGACGATAACTTCAATTTCTGTCGGACCGGTCAATCCAACAATTGAGATAGGCACCGCGAATAACACCGTGCAGATGCATGCAAGTGGCACTAATAGTGACAACCAACCAGTCAGCAACCCGTCCGTTACCTGGTCCATTAGCCCTTCGTCAGGAGTCGCTACCATCTCCAGTACAGGACTCGTAACGTCAGCCGGCATAGGCACTGCCACGGTGACGGCCACTTCCAACCAAATCACGACAGTCAGCGGGTCACAAACTGTGACCGTTACAGTTGGATGTATTCAGTCAATCTCGCTGGACAATACGAGCGGAACAATCACGACTAACAGTCCCACGTTTGCAATTCACGCGGAAGCAGCGACTTGCAATGGTTCGAACGACGTGACCGACGTGGCCACATGGCAGTCCAGCAATACCAGCCTCGCAACTGTATCCGCCGGCGTGGTCACGATGGTGGCTGGCAATACAACGCCCGGAACAGTCACGATAACCGCCTCTGTGGGCAACGTGGTCAGCAACCAGGCAACGATTACCGTCTCGCCTTAGTGTGAGACCCACGGGTTTGCTGCCTGTTCTGAATGCTGGTTTACCCATATTTGCAACGGCCTTTCTTTCCGCACGGGCCCTCCTCTTGAAACTCGCTCGCCGCCGATAGCGATCGCGACCAGCACGCTGCTACTTCCCGATAGAGCGTCCCCTCTCACCCTGAACTGGTAGACTGTCGAGGGTCTGGAGACATCCTGCTATGAACTGGACGGGACGCATCGTCCTGCTGCTTGGCATCCTCACTTCTGTTTACTTTTTCTGGAGCAAGTTTGGCCGCGCACTGCGCATCATTCGTCAGTCGAAGCCCGACGCCGATTTCCAATTGCGTCCGATCGGCCCACGCATCCGCAAGGTTCTTTGGGAAGTAGCCGCGCAAGGATTGGTCATTGAGCAACGGCCTCTACCCGGCCTGGCTCACGCCTTCGTTTTCTGGGGATTCTGCGTATTCGCCCTGATCTCGATCAATCACTTCGCCGCCGCCTTTGGCCTGGAATTCCTTTCGCGCGAAGGATTCGGACGCTTTTACTACTGGTTCGTGGCCGTCTTCGCGGTCGCAGTTGCGGTCTCGATTGCGGGATTGGCCTTCCGACGATTTGTGCTCCGCCCGAAATGGCTGGAACCACTCTCGCCCGAGTCGGGATTCATCGCATTCCTGATTTTCGCGCTGATGATCACCTACCTGGCCCAGTTCCTCGCCCCCGAGGGAACTCCCACCGCCTGGGTGATCTGGTGGTCCCACACGATTGTGCTGTTGGTTTTTCTTCCCCTCATTCCGAAGACCAAGCACATGCATCTCGTATTGAGCCCGTTCACGATTTTTCTGGAGCGGGATGGATTCAGCAAGATTCCACCCCTGGTGGGCGACGAAGACTTTGGCCTCGACACGGGAAAGGACCTCACCCGCATTGCCAGCCTGCAGGCCTACAGTTGCGTGGAATGCGGACGTTGCACCGAACATTGCCCCGCGAACAGCACCGGCAAGGTTCTCAATCCGAAAGAAATCATCCTTGGTACGCGGCACTACCTGAATGAATTTGGCCCCAAGGGCGAAGAGGCGCTTCTCGGCAAACACATTTCGATGGAAGCCACGTTTCAGTGCACCACCTGCGGGGCGTGCGAGTTCCAGTGCCCAGTCGGAATTCAGCATCTGCCGATCATCATCGGATTGCGTCGTGGTGCGGTGAATACCGGCAAATGGGATAACCCTCACGGCGGTGAATTCTTCGTCACGCTCGAGCGCCACGGCAACGCTTTAGGTTTCGCCGCCTCCGAGCGCCAGAAATTTATCGAGAAAAATAACATCCCCTATTTCGACGGTACCCAGGAATACTGCCTGTGGATGGGATGCCTCGGTTCCTACGATCCCAACGGGCGTAAGATCGTTCTCTCCCTGGTCGAGGTATTGCGCTATCTGGGGATCAGTTTCGGCGTACTGCAACAGGAGAAGTGTTCGGGTGATCCCGTGCGTCGGCTGGGCAATGACTATTTGTTCGGCGAGCTAGCGCAGCAGAATCTCGAGCAGATTAACCAGAGCAAGGCCAAGAAAATGGTCTCGATCTGCCCTCACTGCGTGCGGACCATCGGCACCGATTGGCAGGAGCATGGTGCGAACATCGCGATCGAACATCACACGGAGCTGTTGGCTCGCTATCGCGACAGACTGCCCTCCACAAGCAATGGACAAGACATTGTTTTCCATGACGCCTGCTACCTCGGGCGTTATCGTGGAGTTTATGACGAGCCACGCGATGTGATCTCGAATTTTGGGAATGTGGTCGATCCTCCACGCGCACGCGAGCGCGGCTTCTGCTGCGGCGGAGGCGGAGGGTTGATGTTCCTCGGCGAGGAGACAGGAAAGCGCGTTAACGTGGAGCGGGCACAAGAATTAGCAGCGACAGGAGCAAAGGTCGTAGCGGCGGCATGCCCATTCTGTAACTCGATGTTGCGCGATGGATTGTCGGCGAACTCGGCGACGCCGCCAGAGTTGCTGGATGTAGTCCAGATCGCAGCGGCGGCCATCGGCAAGGTGGAGAAGCCAGCTTGAACTTGTTTTACCGTCGATGCACGCAGAAAACGCGGATTACGGTCTGGAATCCGCGTTCATCGGCGTAAGTCCGGAATAGAAGTTGCTATGATCCCGCTTTTGCCTTCTTCACTTCCTCAATGAGCGGCGGCACGATGTCAAACAGATTCCCGACAACCGCGTAATCAGCAATCTCGAAGATCGGCGCTTCCGAATCCTTGTTGACCGCGATGATCGACTTTGCGCCCTTCATCCCCACGATGTGCTGAATCGCACCGGAGATGCCGATTGCCAGATACAGTTTGGGAGCGACCGTCTGTCCCGAAGATCCCACCTGCCGGTCCATCGGTAGCCAACCCGAGTCGCAGATCGGACGCGACGCCGCCAATTCCGCCCCGAGTGCATCGGCGAGTTGCTTTACCAGTTCAATGTTTTTCTGCTCTTTGATGCCTCGTCCCACCGAGACAATTACCTCCGCCTGGGTGAGATCAACGGCCTGTTTCGCCTCTTTGAACACTTCCTGGGGCTTGTTGCGGATGACTCCGTCTGCGATGTCGGCGCTAACCGTCTCGACCGTAGCGGCGCTGGCCCCCGCCTCGGCCTGGTCCCCACGAAACGCTCCGTTCTGGAAGGTGGCGAACCATGGAGCATCGCTGGTGAAGCTGACGTCGGCGGCAAGTTTGCCCTGGAACATCTGCCGCGTGAACATGAGCAATCCTCCCTCGAACTTGAACCCGATGCAGTCGCTGATCACAGTGCGTTCCATTGCAGTCGCAAGCTTAGGGATGAAATCCCGCACCTGGTAGGTGTGCGGCATCAACACAAGCTTCGCCTGCTTCGACTCGATGAACTGCTTCAGACCGGCGGCAAATGCGTCCGGAGTGTACGGCTCAAGCTTAGGCGATTCGACGGAATACACCTTCGCGAGCTTCTTCGCAGCCACTTCACTAGCGACGGATGGAGCTCCGACAACCGCGGCTTCCAAAGCCCACCCTGTCGCCGCAGCAATGGCCTGGCCGGCGGTAATGGTTTCCCACGAAACGCGATTCAGCTTGCCTTCGCGCTGTTCCACGACCACAAGAATCGTATCGGACATAAAATCAGCTGCTAGCTCCTAGCCTCTAGCTAAAACAAATGGGTGCCCCATGTCTCGCCGCCTTTGCGAGACGTGGGAATCTCCACCCTGTCAGTCTTCGCCTGCGGACGAATGCGTCCGCGCCTACACTACAAAACTCTCAACTCATTCCTCAGCTTGTCGACTAACTTCTTCGCAATCTCGGCTGGCGCACCGTCAATTTGCTCGGTCTTCTTCGTCTTCTGCGGAACATACAGCTTGTCAATCTTCTGAAGATTCTCGCCAACGGCCGACTGCACATCGGCAAGCGTCACCTTGCGCATTGGCTTGTTCTTCGCCTGCTTGATTCCGATCAGCGTCGCGTAACGCAGTTTGTTAATGCCCGACTGAATCGTCAGCACCGCGGGCGTCGGCATATCGACGAACTGAAAGAATCCGGCTTCCAGTTCGCGCTTCACGCGAATCCCCGATTCGGTCTTCTCGATCTGCATGATGATGGTTGCGTGCGGCCATCCGAGAAGTTCCGCGAGAATCACTCCCGTCTGTGCGTATCCGTAGTCGTCAGACTGCAGTCCGGTGAAGATGAGATCGAACTGTTCATCCTTGATTGCCGCTGCGATCGCCTTGGCGGTGTTAAATGCATCCAATCCAACGAACTTGTCATCTTCCAGATGAATCGCCCGATCCGCACCCTTTGCCAGCGCCTCGCGTAACACCTGCTGCGCGCGCGCCGGACCACTGGTGATCACGACGACCTCGCCTTTATGCTTCTCACGCTGCCGCAGTGCCTCTTCCAACGCGTAGGCGTCCGGCTCGTTGACCTCGTAGGAAATGTCCTCGCGGATCCACGTGCCGGCATCGTTGAGTTTCAGAGGCGCATCCTTCTGCGGCACCTGCTTCATGCAAACCAGGATTTTCAAGAGATTTCTCCCCAGACCATGTCTTTCCCAAAGCCACGGCAAAACTTGTCAGTATAAATGAGACTTAAGGATGTCAGGAAATACCCAACCCACTGTAGGCCTGTAGAGACGTAGCTTGCTACGTCTCTGCCTGCAGAATCGATGAATTCGATCGGCGCGACGCCGCCAGCCGAGACGTTGTAAGCCACGTTTCTGCAACCGTCATGTTGTGATCCTAATCACAGACTGCGCCCACTCACACAAGTCAGCATGGCCAAGGTGCTCATATGCCCAACGACACTCTCTCGGCCATGCGGCAGAGCATTATTGACGGCGCGCCCGACACCGCATCAAGCCTCGCGCAACAGGCCCTTGCCAACGGCGTGGCGCCGATCGACGCCATCAACAACGGATACGTTCCCGGCATGCACGACGTCGGCGAGCAGTTCGCCCGCGGACAGATGTTCCTCCCCGACATGATGGCCTCAGCCGAAGCCATGCGCGCAGCCATGTCGGTGCTCGACCCCGAACTTCGGAAACTCGGCACAGAACGCCCCATGTCCGGAGTTGTCGTGCTAGGTACGACCAAGGGCGACATCCACGAGATCGGCAAGATCCTGGTCGGAACCATGCTGACAGCACACGGATTCCAAGTGCACGACCTGGGCGTCGATGTGGCAGGAGAGAAATTCGCCGCAAAGGCTCGCGAACTCAAGGCGGATATCGTCGGCGTATCCGCGCTTCTGACCACAACCATGCGCAATCAAAAAAGCGTGGTGGAGGCACTTGAGAAAGAAGGTCTGCGCTCGACGGTCAAAGTGATAGTCGGAGGCGCCCCCGTCACACGCCGCTGGGCAGATGAAATCGGTGCCGACGGCTACGCCAAAGATGCCATGAGTGCCGTAGCTCTGGCACAAGAGCTAATGCATCAGAAAAAGATGCAAACCGTATCGTAGGACCGTTGCTTGCAACGTCTCTGCGGGCAGCACCTCGGAAATCGGGTTCTAAGGTGGTGTCAACAAAGACGTAGCAAGCTACGTCTCTACGAAAAACTGATCCATGAGACCAAAACTCGAACTTCTCGACAAACCGCTGATGGAACGGATCCTCGACGAAGCATTCCAGCTCATCGAAGATCCCGGCGTACGCGTGGCTCCGTATGTCGAAGACTTGCTGCGTGCCGCAGGTATCACCGTAAGAGATGGGGTCGCGCACATTCCAGAGGTGCTAGCGCGGCGTCTTCTCGACCTTGTGCCGCGCGGATTTTGGCTCTACGACCGCCTCGGAAAGCCTGCCGTCCACTACGGAGGAGATACAGTCCATTTCGATCCCGGCTCCTCCTGCCTCAACATCCTCGATGCAGACACACAGCAAGCACGCCCGGCGATTTCTGCGGACCTGATCCGCCTGGTGCAGGTCACTGAGATGCTTCCCCAATTCGCGGCTCAATCGACGGCGATGGTTTGCAACGACGTGCCTGCCGAGATCGGCGACTGGTACCGCCTGCTGTTGGTTCTTTGGTATTCGGAAAAGCCGGTTGTTACCGGAGCTTTCTCAGCGGCGAGCCTCCATACACTGATTGAGCTATTGGCCGTCGAAAGCGGAGGCCGCGAAAGTCTTCCCAGAAATCCCCGCGCCGTCTTCGACGTCTGCCCTTCCCCACCTCTTAACTGGTCGGAGTTCGCGTCGCAGAATCTCGTCGATTTGGCCCGTGCCGGAGTCCCTGCCGAAATCGTGAGCATGCCGCTGGCGGGAGCAACAGCTCCGGTGACTCTCATCGGTTCAATCGTGCAACACGCGGCCGAGTGCATTAGCGGCATCACCATTCACCAACTCGCTCAGCCCGGCGGTCCCATAGTCTGGGGAGGCGCCCCCGCCATCTTCGACATGCGCACTGGAAAGACACCCATGGGAGCCATCGAAACAGCCATGCTCGATCTCGGCTGTTCCCAGGTTGGAAAATTTCTCGGCTTGCCGACTCACGCGTATCTGGTGGCCGGCGATGGCCGCGTCATCGACGCCCAAGTTGAAATGGAAAGCGGAATGTCCGCGGTCTTGGGCGCCCTGGCTGGCATCAACATGATTTCCGGCGCGGGTATGCTCGATTTCCTGGCGTGCCACAGCATCGAAAAACTTGTCATCGATGCGGAGGCCATCGCTTCGGCGCAGCGCCTTCTCGAAGGCATTCAGCCGCGCGGCGTATCCCTCGCGATTGATATGTTCGCGCAGACGGGATTGCAGGGAGACTTCCTCAAGCTGAAGGAAACCCGCTCGCTTTTCCGCCAGGAGCAGCATTTCCCTTCCTCTGTCATCGACCGCGGACTGCCGGCTGCCGATGGCTCGAGCCCCGACATACTGCAACGTGCCAGGGATCGAGTCGAGGAATTGATCTCCGCCTACGAACGCCATGCCCTGCCATCTGAAGTAGAGAAAGAGCTGATCGACTTCGCCCGCCACGAAGCAAACTCGGTAGGTCTAGCCGAGCTTCCCGGAATCTCAAGTCCAGAATTCGCGACCTAGAGGTAGCGCCGGCGACTCGCCCTCGCACTCGACCCGCAACAGTGCCGGTGAATCGCCAGATATTCGCGCTCGTCAGGCACTAATGGAAGACTGTTGCGGGAAAATGCGCGACGAGCGAACAGCGAGCGGCTATTCCATGATGACAGTCGACTGCCCAGTAAGCTCAAAGCGCTTCCGACAGCGCATATTCTTGCAGGCCATCATGTCGTCCTTGCGAACCATGTAGGACCGGAATTTGGCAAAGCGCGCGCGATCGCGTTCGTCCGCCCGTCCTGAAAGCTGGCGCTTCTTGGTGCGGACGACCCACGTGACCTCATAATCGGCAGATTGGTGGCAATGTGGACAGTTCAACGACGCAGGCTTCTTTTCCTGTCTCTCATCAAAAAAATCGCGCTCTTCCATAGTGTGGACGCGCCCAATCGTGGCGCTCGACCGTTGGGATGAATTATTGCACATTTGTCACGGCGATTCCCCTGTGCTCCTCCGTGTCCTCTGTGGTGAGTGCTGTTATTCCGCTAGAATCGAACTGCAATCGAGCAGCGCATGCCTAGAAAGAAAAAAACGAAGAAGTTTAGGGCGGTGACGGCCGTCAAAGAACTAGCCCGCGAGCGTGTGGGTACACCACCGCCCGAAAAGATTGTCGTTGAGAAAAAGAAGAAGCCGGAGAAGCACAAGCCCACGCTCTCCACGTTGCTTGGAGATCAAGAGTAGCGTTACTGGAAGGCTGCAGTAATCGCGACGTTAGTGTCGAGGGCGACCGTGCACGTGGTGGTAGTCTGCGAGAGACATCCCGGCGTACCCGGCGCCCAGCTCCACCCGACCATTGTGGCTGGAGCAACAGGCGCTCCAGTAAGCACAACGGTCGCATCAAGAGGAAACGCCGCTGTACATGTGCCTGGGCACGAGATCTCCCCTCCCGGGCTGGTGACAGTGCCGTTCCCTGTGACGTCAACGCTCAACGTTGCCTGCGTGCACGTCGGGGTTCCTACTCCGGCGGCGGAAACGAAACCCGAGCCTGAAACGAAGTTATCTCCGTCGTTCATGCTGGCGGTGACATTCCCTGTACCGCAATCGTTGATTGCCGTCACATTTCCGGGCCCATTGAACGTCACCAGGTTCTGCGAATCAATCGACCACTGCACCTGCTGCGTGATGTCCTTGCTCACGGGTGGATGTATGTAGGCTCCAATAGCCCTGAATTGAATCTGGGCTCCGACTCCGCCAAACGTGGCGCTAGCGGGCTCCACAGTAATTGCGACCAGATGCTGGTTGTGCGCGCAACTCGACAAACTCAATAACGTGCACCCAATCACCGAGAGAACCACGACACCGAACCACTTCCGAATCATGCTAACTCCTGGGACCGAGCGCCGGAACGCGCACTACGGCTGGATTGGGGCCAATGTAGTTCAAACCCGCCGCCCAACGCAATAGCCCAAAGGGTGCCCAAAGTTCGTTTTTCCAACCCGGACCGAATTCCTTCGATGCCTTGGTGTTCTTGACGGTTAATGCTTCTTGCCATGCCGCCTTATCGCACCGCCTCGGCCACGACTTTCACGAAGGCCCTGATGTCGTCCTCGGTTGTATCGAACGAACACATCCATCGCACAATTCCTTCATCCTCGATCCATGGATAGAAGAAATACTTCTTCATGATCTTCTCGATCGCCGGGTGCGGAATTTGTGCGAACACCCCGTTTGCCTCAACCTTCCACACAATGCGCACCTGCGGAACTTTGCGTATCTCCGCTTCCAGCACTTTCGCCATGCGGTTGGCATGTTCTGCACTGCGTTTCCACAAGTCGTTTGTCAGCAGCGCCTCGAATTGCGCCGCGATGAACCGCATCTTCGATGCAAGCTGCATGCCCTGTTTCCGCAAAAACAGGAAATCAGAACTCGGCTCGCGATGGAAGAACACGACCGCTTCGCCCCCCAAGATCCCGTTCTTCGTTCCACCGAAGGAAAGAACATCGACGCCCAGATCTCGCGTAGCCTGCCGCAGCGATTGGCCAAGGCTTACAGCGGCATTGGCGATCCGAGCTCCGTCCATGTGCAAGAACATTTCGCGTTCATGCGCAAAATCTGCGAGTGCCCGAATCTCCTCGGGTGTGTAAACCGTCCCCATCTCTGTCGACTGCGTAATCGATACGACTCGTGCCTGCACGTGATGCTGGTCGCCGATTCCGTGATACGCGTGCCGAACCTGGTCGACCGTGATTTTCCCATTCTGGTGGGACAAAGGAATCAGCTTGCAGCCAGTGTGTTTCTCTGGAGCTCCGCACTCATCGGTATAGATATGCGCGTAGTCGCTGCATAGAACCGCGTGATAGGGCCGATTTAGCGACTGCAATCCGAGCACATTCGCGCCCGTCCCATTAAACGTGAAGAAGACGGCGATTCCCTCGCCGAAATGCTCCTCGAATTTCCGAATCGCCGACCGCGTGTAAGGATCGTATCCGTAGGCCACGACGTGCCCCTGATTCGCCCGCGAGATCGCCTCCAGCACTTCCGGATGGACTCCCGCGTTGTTATCGCTAGCAAAGCTGCGGCCGATCTTGTCGGATCCCAGAGCCATAGGCAATCAATGTAGCAGAGAGAAGATTGAACCACAGAGGACACAGAGTTTCACAGAAACTTCCCCTGTGTTCCTCTGTGTTCCCTGTGGTGAACGCATTCGCCTGGAAGCCAATCAAGGCTTTACAATTCATTTCCCTTCCGGAGGCCGTCGTCGATGCGCTATTTCGTGGCTTTGCTCATAATCTTCTCGTTTTCCCCTGTTTTAATCCGCGCTCAGACGCCCGAACAAAAGACCGCCCGCTACTTCGACTCCATCCGAAAGCAACCGTCTCTCCTGCTCGCCTTTCTGCATGACATGCCAAAGGGTGGAGATCTCCACAATCACCTCGACGGCGCTCTCTACGCCGAAGACATCATTGACTGGGCCGCCGCCGACAATTTGTGCGTGGATCGCACGACATCCCGCGCGCTCGCGCCGCCCTGCGATTCGTGCGAGCACTACACACCCAAGCCCGCCGTCCGCTGCGCCTACGACGATCACATCCTTTACAACCAGATCATCGATGCCTGGTCGATGAGGAACTGGCGCGCCGGAGAAGAGTCGGGCCACGACCACTTCTTCGCAACCTTCGACAAGTTTGGCCTGGTCACTCACAACCACGTCTCGGATGCAATCGCCAGTGTCGTTAACCGCGCTGCCAAGGAGCATGTGCAATACATCGAGTTCATGCACACCGCCGATGGCCGTGCCGCCGCGCAACTCGGAATAAAACTCGGCTCTAGCACCGACTACGCCAAAATGCGCGAGCAACTACTCTCCGGAGGTTTGAAAGAAATTGTCGATGCCACCAGCAAGACTCTAACCGAGGAAGAATCCCGCATACGCAGTGAATTGAAATGCGGCACACCAGCAGCCGAACCCGGATGCAATCTCACCATTCGCTATCTCTACCAGGTACTCCGCGGTCTTCCGCCTGAGGCCGTGTTCGCACAGATTCTCCTGGGATTCGAGTTAGCTTCCTCGGATCCGCGGTTTGTCGGCCTCAATCTGGTGATGCCCGAAGACTGGTACGTCCCTATCCACGACTTCAATCAGCACATGGCAATGCTCGACTACCTTCATGGCGTCTATCCCAAGGTCCACATTACGCTGCATGCCGGTGAAATCGCCGAAGGGTTGGTGAGGCCTGAGGATCTCTCCTTCCACATCCGCGCCTCGGTTGAACGCGGCCATGCTGAACGTATTGGTCATGGCGTCGATATCATGCTCGAAAAAGACCCGATCGGCTTGATGAAAGCGATGGCGGCCCGCAACGTGATGGTCGAAATCAACCTGACTTCGAACGATCAGATTCTCGGCATCAGCGGTGACGAACACCCCCTGCCCATTTACATGAAATATGGAGTGCCGGTCGCGCTGTCGAGCGACGACGAGGGTGTCGCCCGGTCCAACATGACGCACGAATATCTGCGCGCAGTCGAGTCCTACCATTTGCCCTATAACGAACTCAAACGCATGACTCGCCAGAGTGTCGAACACAGCTTCCTGCCGGGACGCAGCCTCTGGGCCGAAACAAAGGGATCTTTCCGTCCGGTTGCCGACTGCGCAAGTGATGAACTGGGCAAGGAAAAACCCTCCGCTGGATGCGAAAAGTTCCTTGCGGCCAATGAGCACGCCCGCGAACAATGGCGTCTCGAAGCCGCATTCGCGGCGTTTGAGAAGACGTTCTAGACATCCTGGTAAGGTCCGCTGTATCTAAAACCGAACGCTCTTCAGCATTTTGTCAAAGGTCGGAGTCAGCTTCTGAAAGTCCGCTTCCGGACCAATGAATACGAAGTAGATCACCGAGCCGTCTGTTCTGGGGATCGTCACCAACCGATCTCGTTCCTTTTGCGGTTGTCCCTTCGCATCCGGGAATGGCGAGGTCGATTGCATGTTTACGGCTCGCCCGCGGACGCCCGCGACCCTGAGGACGGTCGCTTTGCCCATAGGTTGCAAGTCTCCTCCACCGCTTTGCAGGCCTCGGATAATGTCCGTCGTTGCCTGATCGATATTCAGCGTCTTCCCCTGGGATGCGACACCGTTCATCACAACGCCATAACCGATCCCAGTGCTGACTACCCCCGCACGGGGAGCGATCACGACAGATTGACCTTGCTGCTGTGGCGAAGTTACGTCCCAATTCTCGGGACGCGCTACCTTCACCTTGCCGAGATCCGCAGTCACCAAGCTCGAACTCGGCATGACGTCGTTCCACGCAACAGGTCCTATGCTGGGAGGGCTGGGTTTGCCTGTTGACCTATCTGGAGAAGGAGTCATCCCGGGCGGCACGTTGAGAACAGCGCCAGCTTGCTTGTTCAGACTGTCCCACTGACCGGTCTTCGCACCTTGGGAAATCTCTTCCGCCGTGTAAGCCTTAACTCCTGCGGCGTGCTGACGCACCTGCGCGAACGCCGGGCTGTCGCTCTCATACTTCTCTGCCGGCCATCCCTGAATCTCCTTCTGAATCGCCAACTCCCGGTTCCCCGGATTGGGGTGATCGCTCAGGAACTGCGGGCCTGAACCCCCTTGCGCCTCCAGCGTCTTGAAAAAATCGGCCATGGCCTGCGGGTTATACCGGGCCCGATGAAGGATCATCGCTCCGACTTCGTCGGCCTGGGATTCATCCCCTCGCGAGTACTTGAGCATTACCATTCCCGCGCCGACTTGAACTCCAGCCTGTCCGAGCGCACCCAGAGTGCCGCCTTTCTTGCCGAGCAGAACCCCGGCGATTCCAGCCAAGCCTTGAGCCAGCTGCGCTTTCTCCATCTGCTTCGCCGAATGCTGCATATAAACGTGTGACATCTCATGCGCCATCACGCCCGCCAGCTGCGCTTCATTCGCCGAGGCTGTGATCGTTCCTACGTTCACGAACATTTGTCCGCCGGGCAACGCAAAGGCGTTAATCTCTTTCTGCGCTACAACGTGGAATTCAAAGGGCCAGGAATTCTCGGCGGGAATCGTGGCCGCCAATCGCTTTCCGACCTGGCGGATATATTGCGTTTCCGGGCTGCTGTCGGGCAGTACCGGCATCTGCTTGTAAACCTCAGAAGCCGCCTGGAATCCAAGTTGCTGTTGTTGCTCGCGGCTGACGAAGGTGCTTCCTGGGTCTGGCAACCTGGGAACATCGCTTTGCGCCCAACACGGAAGGCCCCAATTCAGCCACAGTACGGCCGTGCAGAATGCAAACTTTATTGGAACCGGATTTTTCGAAAATGACATGTCGACCCTTCCCCGGCGACGTAGCGACCTTTACGCGGTTTTACCGTCTGGACGCACTCAGCGCGTTCTACCATCGCCGGTAGCACAATTGCCCCAATTCCAGACATCATAAATGTGCTCTTTGTCAGACTCCGATAAACTTGTGCGAGAACCTCTGGGCAATTCCGAGTCCCCATGCCGCGTAAACGTACCCTGATTCCGTCTCCACTCGCCTGGACCACGATGAATCTGCCGGTTTCGCATCCACCGCTCCCGGTGGTTGCTGAGCGAGGAGGCACTCAATTGCGCACGCCCCTTCCGGTCGCGATCGTCGACACCCGCGAGCAGAACCCGCTATCTTTTCGCCGCTTCCGGGGATGGTTCTCAAAGATCGAGCATCGTGCCCTGCCTCTGGGCGATTACTCCGTGAAGGGAATGGAAGATGTCTGCGTCGTGGAGCGCAAGGATCTGGCTGACCTGATCTGCTCCTTCACCACCAACCGTGCTGTTTTCGTAAACCGCCTGCGCCGTATGGCCGAGCGACCGCATGGTCTCTTGGTGGTCACGTCTTCTCTGACGGAAATCAAATCGGAATATCCCTACCGTGCCGCAAGTCCCAACCGCATCACACAGTCACTGCTCGCCGTGGTCGCTGGCTTACGCTTGCCTTTCATCTGCACCGACACGCATGAACTCGGCGAAGAAATCGTCGCGTCGTACCTCTACCAGACATTTTTGTATGATTGGCTGGACCAAAACGGCTACGGCCGCCAGTTGTCCGATAACGACTTATAAACACATTGTCATCCTGAGCGGAGCAAGAGTTCGCGAAGCGAGCTCTTGCGCAGTCGAAGGATCCCTATCTTTGAAACCGTTGCCATGAAGTAGGTATCCTTCGACTCGGTGGATGCATAAAACGCATCCACTCCGCTCAGGATGACAGAACAAAGACTGATGCCAGACCAATTCACACACGCTGACTCCGCCGCGCAATTGATTCTGCAACGCACTGCGCTTAAGCCCAAGATCGGATTGGTCCTCGGTTCCGGCCTTGGCGCCTTTGCCGACTCACTTACCGATGCGAAAGCCGTTCCCTATTCCGAAATCCCATCCTTCCCGCAATCCACCGCAATCGGTCACGCCGGACGCATGGTCATCGGCAAGGCCGACGATGTCGTGGTAGCCGCGATGCAGGGCCGCGTTCATCAGTACGAGGGATACTCCGCGCAGCAGGTCGCATTTCCCATCCGCGTTTTTGCGCGCATGGGGATCAAAGCCGTGATCCTCACCAACGCAGCCGGAGGAATAAACCTCGGCTACTCGCAAGGAGCGCTGGTGTTGATCCGCGATCACATCAATCTGCAAGGCGCGAACCCGCTAGTCGGTCCGAATGATGACCGCTTCGGCGTCCGCTTCCCTGACATGACTCACGCATACTGCAAGCAGTATCGGAAAGTTGCCCTCGAAGAAGCAGCCAGGCTGAAGGTCCAGTTGCACGAAGGCGTCTATGCCGCGCTTCTCGGTCCAAGCTACGAAACTCCTGCCGAGATCGAATATCTACGCCGCATCGGCGCGGATTTAGTAGGAATGTCGACAGTGGCTGAAGTGATCGCCGCCCGCCACATGGGCCTGGATGTTCTGGCGATCTCCTGCGTAACAAACATGGCGGCCGGAATCCTTGATCAACCTCTGTCTCACGCTGAAGTAATGGAAACCGGCGAGCGTGTAAGGTCTACGTTCGAGAGACTGCTGAAAGCAATCCTCCCAAGAGTAGCTCAACTCATGTAGGGACAGCCGCCTTCGGCTGTCCCGCGAAGCGGAAGGTTTCCAAATGCCGACAGCGGCCGAGAAAGGCCTATTTCCTCGCCCGAGGAATAAACAGCGCCACCGGCGGCCTAATCCCGTAGACCTCCGCAAAGCTCTTCTGATTCACAGCTACTCCGAGATGTCCTCGGGAATCGATGTACAGCAAAGGATCCCCGACAGGCACATCGCTGAAGGTCTTCACAAATTTCATCTTCAAATCTTTGTCACCCGCTTTGAGCGTAACCTCCTGCCCATGGTGATATCCGAGTTTCAAGAAATCATCTGCATCCACGTTCGTCACCAGATTCCCAAACGGTCCGTCCGTGGCAATGACGGTTGCACTCAGTCCGCGATCATCCATTCTCGCCACTTTTAGATCGAGCCGCACCAGATCTTTCACCGACATCTCGGGACCGACCATCGCCCAGTCATCCCCGCGCGCCAGATGCGCACCCACCGGAGAAAAAATATCTCTCCCGTGGAATGTGGATGACAACTTGCTCCCGATCATCCAATCCGCATTGGTAATTTCCCGGACCCCGTCAATCCCGTCGCGCTGCTCCACCAGGGAGATCACGCCATTGTCAGGCAGCACGAAATACTGGCCCTTCTTCGAATGCGCCACGATTGCCTTCCGTGTGCTCCCCACTCCCGGATCGACCACCACGACGAATACCGTGCCGGCGGGATAATACGGCGTCGCGCCAAAGAGATAACGAGCCCCATCGAAGATCGAAAACGGCGTCACCTGGTGAGTCAGATCGACAATGCGGACGCTGGGCATGATCCCGTACATAACGCCACGGCAAATCGCGACCGAATCGTCCAGCACTCCAAAATCGGTCATGAACACAATCGTCGCCGGATACTTCGCCGCATCCGCCGCCCGTGATCTTATGGGCCCAACAATAAACACCTGAAGAACAAGAATCAGCACAGTTGCCTTGTGCAAGCTGCGTTCGAAGGCACGGCGTGAAGACAAGATCATTCAATCCCCCTTCGGATCATTGGAAGAAAATATCGGGCGCCTGCTGCAAAACTCCCTCGAAGTGCGGAGTACTCCACATTCTTTGTGATCAGGGCCAAGTTTTCTGATTTTAAACAAAGTGCAAGCAACGCGGAACGACTTCAAGCGGAACAAGCCTGCTGCGTTTTATAATTTCTTTGAGCTACTCGGCTCTATCCCCCTCCGGAGGCTCTCATGCCGCAAGCGATTCCTGAGAAGTACAAAGACCTTTTTCAGAAACGGGCCTTTGCCAGCCTTAGCACACTTATGCCTGATGGACGCCCTCAAGTCACTCCCGTCTGGATCGACTTCGACGGCGATCACGTCATTTTCAACTCCGCGCGGGGGCGTCAGAAGGACAAAAATGTGCGTCGCGATCCACGCGTTTCTCTAGCCGTCATCGATCCCGAAAATCCTTACCGCTATCTCGAAATCCGCGGCCGTGTCGTCGAGATCACCGAAGAAGGCGCGGGCGAGCAGATCCACAAAATGGCCAAGAAATATCTGGGCGTCGACAAATATCCGTATGCCCAGCCCGGCGAAGTCCGTGTCCTGTATAAAATCAAGCCCGAGCACACCACAGTGATGGGGTGACGAAGAAGAGCGGCACTTCAGCGCCGCGTTCAAGAAAAATAAAAAAGGGCTCTAGCCCCGGCGAGGCTTTATTCGCACCTACAATCTTTGCTTCCTGGGCTTCGGCAACGTCAACCGCACTCTGGCGGAATTACTCGAATACCGCGCGAACGAACTGCGCGACCGCTATGGCGTCGAGTACCGCATCACAGGCGTCGCCTCGCGCCGCTTAGGCTGGATCGCCGATCCAAACGGCCTAGACTGGAAAACAAATGATTTGAAAGCCCGCGGTTCAACCCACTCCCCCGACGTCCACTCCTGGCTCGCTGCCGCCCAGGCCGACATCCTCTTCGAAGCCACATCTCTCACTGTCGAAAACGGCCAACCCGCCGTCGACTACATCCGCACCGGCCTCAATCGCGGAGCCCACGTCATCACGGCAAACAAAGGTCCGATTGTCCATGCGTATCGCGAACTCCGCGATCTCGCAGCGAACAAGGGCAAACGATTCCTGTTCGAATCCACAGTGATGGACGGCGTTCCCATCTTTTCCCTCTTCGACCAACTGCCCGCCATCCATCTGCAAGGATTCCACGGAATCCTGAACTCCACCACGAACGTGATCCTCAGCCAGATGGAGCAGGGCCTCGACTTCGACGAGGCTCTGAAGAAAGCGCAGGAAATAGGAGTAGCTGAAACCGACGCGACACACGACATCGATGGTTGGGACGCAGCGGTAAAAACCGCCGCACTGATCAATGTCCTGATGGACTACCCCATCAAGCTGAATCAGATCCATCGGGATGGCATACGCGACCTCACGCCGCAAGCCGTCCGCACGGCCCGACGGGACGGATGGGCCTTCAAACTAGTCTGCCGCGCCACGCGCGTAGGCAACGACGTGCAAGCCAGCGTGCAACCAGAGAAAGTTCAGAGCACTCAGCCGATGGCAAGAATCAATGGCACAAGTTCCTACGTCTACTTCGAAACAGATATTTTCCCCGGCCTCGCGATTACCGAAGAGAACCCCGGCCTCTATGCGACAGCGTACGGTCTGTTAGCAGATTTCGTAAGAGCAGTCGGGAAGTAGCACCGGCTCCAAGCCGGCTGTTGCAAGCGAATCTTGCGCATGCTCCCGCCCAAGCGGTAGGGCCGCACAACCACTGAAGGGCAGTGCAATCGCGGAAGAGCGGCGCTTCAGCGCCGCGTGGAACGTACCTCTGAAAGAGGCTTTAGCCTCTCGGCTCTGCGTCCCCTAGCGCCCAGACACTGTGATCGTCGATCCCTCCGCCTTGTAGACTACTTCCCCCTCGATCAGAGTCATCAAACACTTCATATCCTTGATCTGCTCTGTCGGCACCGCATACAAATCGCGATCCCATACCGCGATATCCGCTCTCTTCCCGAGTTCCAACGTCCCGATCTTAGTCTCCAAAAACATCTGCCGCGCACTCCATGCGGTGTAACTGCGCAAAGCCGTGTGAATGTCGACCGCTTCTTTCGTCCCAAACGGCTTCGCCCCGTACGTACCCTTGGCAGTCTGACGCGCCATAGATGCCCAGATGCCATAACGCGCCGGAATCGGCGTTACCGCGAAGTCCGACCCACCGGACCACACAATCCCCCGCGACTCCATTGTCTTCAGCGGCTCCAGGTTCTCATTCCGCTTCGAGCCGTAGTTCCCCGCATAGACATCGCCAATCCACCACAGAAACTCCGCCTGCATCTCCGGATAACCGGCATCGTATTTCTTCTGCAAATCCGAGACCACATCGAGCGCATGCGCCGTTGGAAGGTTCGCGTGAATAATGCTGTGCCGGACACCCGGCTTCGGATTCTCTTTCTCGACCAGCGCGTACGTGTCCACGACCCAGTCCATGGCGCGATCGCCAACCGCATGCGTGCCAACCGGCACTCCATTCTGGTGAAACAGTCGCACCATGTCCTGATACACCGAAGGATCAATCTGCGGATAGCCTCGATTGCCTCCACCCGCACTCGTCAAATCCGAAGTCGTTCCGTTCCTGAGCCAGTCGTCATATACCCAGCCAGTTCGCGCGCCTCCGGATCCGTCCATGTACATCTTGACCCCGCAAGAAAGAAGCCGATCTCCCAACGTCGCGGGCAATCGCGGAACTGAATTGACCTCCGCCAACGCTTTCCGCGCCGACTCCATCGACGAACCGGCATGCCACAGCACGCACACCCGCTCCTTCAATTTCCCTTCCTCGAACAGAGCTTTGTATGCGTCCCAGTCGATCTGAGAGATGTCCGGATCCTTCACCGCAGTCATGCCCTCTCTGTGAAGCACTTCCTGCATATGGAGAATTCCTTGACGTACCTGTGCCAGCGTGACCGGGGGAACAAGATTCCTCACCGGATCCATCGCGGAACTTTCTTTCAGAACGCCGGTGGGATTTCTGTGCGCGTCACGGTCAATGGTACCGGCCGGTGGATCAGCGGTTGCCGCGCTGATGTTTGCCATCTTGAGCGCCAGCGAATTCGCCACGCCGTAATGACCGGTTGTATGCGACAACCAGACCGGGTTCTTCGGAGACACCGCGTCCAGGTCAGCCGCCATTACGTAGCGGCGTTCGGCGAGTTTTCCCTCGTCCCATCCCGATCCGGTCACCCACTCGCCTGGCTTCAGCGTCGCAACTCTGGACTGCACTCGCGAGACAATCTCTGCGACTGACGCCGCGTCCGCGAGTGGAACGTCATACAAATCTCTCACGCCATCTGGCGCGATGTGTGCGTGCGTATCAATCAGCCCCGGAGTCGCCGTGTGTCCCTGCAAATCAATCACGCGGAGACCGGGAGCGTTGCCGGCAAACTGAAGCACTTCAGCATCGGTCCCAACTCTAACAATCACGCCTTTTCGGATCGCCAGTGCCTGAACGGCCGAGTCTTTCGCATCAACCGTGAGAATGTGACCGTGAATCAAAACGAGATCCGCAGGCGGTTCTTGCGCGATTAGAAATGGGGCGAACAACAGACTCAACAGCACGAGACTGGTGGATTTTGACCTGGTGCCAAGGTGCATGTCGCGGTTCTCCGTTGGAGTGACACTATATCTGCACCGCTCTAAGTTCGCACCTCGAACTGCATACACAAACTAAAGACAAGGCCTGGGTTCCACCGTCATGAGAAAATAGCGTCTCACCATGCCGATCACAGAGACCTCAGCTCCCGCACTTGATCTGACCTACATCCGCTCTCAATTTCCCTCACTTGCCCAAACCGTGAACGGTCATCCCGCTGCCTTCCTCGACGGTCCCGGAGGAACCCAGGTGCCGCAGCGCGTGATCGATGCCATCTCCGCATATCTGAGTCATGACAACGCCAACACCGGCGGCGCATACTCCACCAGCCGCCATACCGATGCGTTGCTCGCGCGCGCTCGCGGCGCGATGGCTGACTTCCTTCATTGTGGCGCGGATGAAGTCGTCTTCGGTCCCAACATGACCAGCCTGACCTTCGCCATTTCGCGCGCGATCGGCCGTGAACTGGGCCCAGGCGACGAAATCCTGGTCACCCGTCTCGACCACGATGCGAACGTCTCCCCATGGATTGCGATGGCCGAAGACCGCGGCCTCACTGTGCGATGGGCTGAGATTCACGACGAAGACTGCACCCTCGACATCGCCAACCTGTCATCGAAAATCAATGAACGCACGAAATTGGTCGCGGTTGGCTACGCCTCAAATGCCGTTGGAACGATCAATCCTGTAAAGGAAATCACCAGGCTTGCTCATGCCGCCGGAGCTCTGTCCTACATCGACGCGGTCCACTACGGGCCGCATGGACTCATCGATGTCGCCGCGATTGATTGCGACTTTCTGGCATGCTCCACCTACAAGTTCTTCGGCCCTCACATGGGGGTGCTATTTGGGAAGCGCGAACACTTGCAGCGTTTTCGCCCATACAAAGTTCGGCCGAATACCAACGCAATCCCCAATTGCTGGGAGTGGGGCACGTTGAATCACGAATGCATTGCGGGAATTGAAGCCTGTGTGGAATACATCGCCGACATCGGCCGCCACGCCAACGGAACATGTGAGGACGGAACATGTGGGGATGGCCGCCTCGGCCGTCCGTCGAGCGAAGCTAGACCAACTCTATCGAGTCGCCGCGCGGCTATCGAAGCCGCTTACGGCGCCATCCACGAGCATGAACGCGCTCTGCTCGAACAAATGATGAGCGGCCTTAAAGCCATCCCCAAACTAAGGATCTATGGGATCACCGATCCGGTGCGCTATAACGAGCGTTGCGGAACGTTCGCGGTTCGCGTGGAGGGACACAACCCGCTCGAACTCGCCACTAGACTGGGTGAACGCGGATTGTTCACCTGGGACGGCAACTACTATGCCCTGAACCTCACCGAGCACCTCGACATAGAAAAATCCGGCGGCTTTCTGCGCATCGGCCTCGTGCACTACAACACCATCGAAGAAGTGGATCGCTTGCTGGTCACCCTGCGCGAAATCGTCGGAGCGTAGTATCTGCGGGTTCCCCTGTGAACCTCTGTGTCCTCTGTGGTGAAAGGTTTCGATTCCACAAAACGACACGTATCCGAATCGTACGTCCTCTACAATCTCCCGATAATCTTCTTCCCAATCTCCGCGCCTCGCACCCTCGCATTGGGCACCAGCATCATCGACATCGTGATAATCGCGTCCCCCTTCTGCACGTAAAACGCGTGTCCAAATGCGCCGATCATCGCGTGATCCCCGACCCCCGCCACTTCCTCGAACCCCGGCACCGCTGCCTCGGTCACCCGCATGCCGGACCACGCATCCGCATCAACGCCGTGTTGCAAGGTGAACGAGAACACTTGTCCGTTCTTTTCCGGCTGAGTCATTCCCAACGTTTTCACGATGCCTTCCAGTTGGTTCGCATCTTTTAGCAGCGCGAGCGGATTGTCCCCCTTCGGGCCCGGTTTCTTGCTTGCTTCCTCGGACTGTCTCCGCGCCTGTTCCATCGCCATCTTTTGCAGTTGCGCTACCGCGGTCGGATTGGTGTAGTACGCGCAGCCTGCTTGCCCGCTATCCTCGATCTCAGCGTTCCTCTCGATCGTCACTCCCAGGATCTTCTCCAGTTCCGACGATGAGAGCAGATTGCAGTTGTTTCCGCTTGCGACTACATGCACCGAGTCCCCGGATCCCTTGGTGACCTCCGATGCAAAATTGGAAACTTTGTGTTTGACCCAGTAAAAGCCGTAAATAGCAGCGCCGGCTCCCGCCATGAAAAGGACCAGCAGGACCGCGCCAATCCACAGCAGGATCTTCCCCGCCCCAGAACTCTTCGACGCTGAAACAACAGGAGCGTTCACAGGCTGATATCCCGCTTGAACCGGGGACGGTGCCGGTAAATTAACTGGCTGAAATCCAGCTTGCGCGGGGGGCACGGTCTGCGAAACCGGAGGTGTCGCCGCGGGCACCTGAGAACCAGGAGGCACAGCTCGCGCTCCGCACTTGTTACAGAAAGGTCCAGTTAACGGTGCACCGCAACTGACGCAGAAACCAGCCATAGTTCCTCCTCGCGCTTTCAAATTTGATGGTGATCCAGCGACCGGAAACGTTTCTCCGGGGTGGGGGGGTCCCGGAAACAGGCGGGCACAATTGTACGCCGGTTCTTGGGAAATCGAACCGCAATACTTCCAGAGACACGTCAGCCCGGGATGCATCCCGGGCTGGAGGGAACGAAGTGAAAAGAAGGAATCAGCAATACTGGCTTACGGCCAGCGCTTCGCAGTGTCTTCCCATCCCGCAGCGCGTACCGGCTGGGGAGCCGGCATTGGCGGCGCCGCCGGTACTGGGATCCGCGCCGTTGGCTGAGGTCCGTTTACTGCTGTCGGCATCGCCGACTTCGACACTTCCGACAAGCTTTCCTTCTCTTCTGAAAGGAGCGGAGCCACAAGCCGTAGCGCCTCCACTTCTTTCTCCAGCCGCGTCAGTTCCATCTCTTTCTGCCTTAAAACTTCATAGACGTTTTTCATAGTCAGGGCACCCGCACTTTGGTAGGTGGATCGGAGATCCTACCTCCGCACTCTAGCAGAGTTGCCTGTATTGTCAAGGGTTTCCGAGGATTGCAAGGTCCACGGAGTTGCACAAGAATGGTAGAAAACTACCCTTCGATGCAGGGGTAAAACCCCGTGTACAGGCCCAGCTCACGGGCAATGCCAACAAAATCGTCAATACAGAAATGAAATTGCGCTATCGCAACGACAGGAATGCCGTCGCTCCGCTCCCGATCAACAGCAAGGCCAACAGAATCCATTTGTAGGTCGCAAACCAGGACCGCGAAGGCTCCATTCCCGCACTCAACACGAAGTCAGGAACAGCTGGCGCGGTCTCCTGTGCAGCGCTACCCAGAGAAGGACCCGTCACTCCTACGGCTTCCGCGACTTTCACCGGCGCAGGATTCTCCGGAGCAACCACCGACTTCGCTGATTCGGCAGCACTCGTATCAGCAGGAGTAGCCGCTGTCTTTGCGAGGGCAGGGGCCGCGGCAGCAGCTACACTCGCCGATACTCCATTCCCCGGCTTGGCTTCAGGCTTTCGCCCGGCCGTGGGCCTGAGTTGCCCACGCCACTTTTTCTCTTCGCACTCTACACACAGAACCCGCCCAGCTGAAACCGGAAACCCACACGCGTCGCATTTTCGGAGGCCACGTAAGATGGGCGGAACATTGCTGTCATCCGCAAGCTCCGACCTCGCACCCGAGTCCCCATCCGCTCCCGCCGCCGCAGACCAGAATAACGGCTTCTTCGCCGGAGCTGGAACAGGGGTGTCAGGTGCCAAAGCAGCAGCATAAGGCGCGGGTGAACTCTTCGATCTCGTGTCTGCTGGAGGAACAACGGTCTCGGTGATCGGCGATTCCAACGCCGCAGCTGCCACCGCGTCTGCACTCTGAACTTGAGACGCTTGAGGCTCCCGTTGATGCTTGTCCTCTTCGACCACCAGATCACTGAGGAACTGTCCTTCAAAAACCTCCGGATGCATGGCTTCGGCAACGGAGGTTTCACGCGAGCTCAATTGCTCCGACAGGGAGTCGGCAGCGTGGGCCATCCGGACCGCCGTCTCGACCATTTCACTCAGCCGCTGGACCGCCGAGAGATCGCGCTCGCCGAAGGCATTAGCCTTCCCTGAAAAGATCTCGAATACTCCCAAGACCTGATCGTCATTGACGACGGGCATCACCAATACAGACGCGATACCCATCTCGCGACAGACTTCGCGATTCACGCGCGCGTCCCGCTCTGCATCATCACACCGGAGAAGCTGCCGGGTACGCACGCTCTCTCCCGAGAGCCCAAACTCCGTCGAAAGCAACGCACCCAGTTCCGGCGCATTTGTGCCGGTGCTTGCCCGGCAAAGCATGTCATTCCGCCCGTCACGCCGCAAAGCGATCGCTGCCCCGCTCGCTCCTGTGATGTATTGCGCCCGGTCGGCCAGCAACTGCAGGGCTGCATCCAGATCGCGTTGCGCCATGTGAGCGAGGGAGTGCCCTCCGTCGTCACCAGGAAAGCGCACCGGCGCCGCCATGGCACTCTGCGCCTGCGCGGCCGCCAAGGCAGCCGAAACAGTCTGCCGTCGATTTGTGAGGTCCTGTTCCAAAAGCTGCACGGGAACGGTTTCCCGCCCGCTCCTCAATAATATTGTCGGATGCTTATTCTGAAGTCTCCCGCGCCCGTAGTAATGGTGTCAAGATTCCCTTCACGCGGAAGTGCATGCCCACAAGTGCGGAATCCGGCAAACGAATAATGTGGGTGCCCCACTTCTGGCCGGTTTTGCCAGAGGTGGGGATTTTCGTCAGCCCAGAAATGAATCAATGAGTTGAAATCAAATCAGAGCGGCAAAATGTCAAGTGCCAATTTCTAGGTGCTGATTCGCTGAGACTGCTGAATCTGCGATCCTACTTTCGGCGCAGCGCCGCCTGCGCCAACCTGTTCGCCTCCGCATTCTCCGACCGCCGAACATGCGAGATGGAGAACGCAAGCGACCGCGCCAGTTTCCGGCAGGTCCAGTGCAGGGAGTAGAGGCGTGGGCTGCGGCAGATATATTCGCCCGTCATTTGCCGCACCACAACTTCAGAATCAGAATAAACGTGGAGTTTTCGTGCCTTGAGCGAGACCGCGTATTGCAGCGCTTCCATCAGGGCGGCATATTCCGCGACGTTGTTGTCCTGGTGGCCGATCCATTTCGCGATCCGTACCGGACCTTCCGCACACCCGCAGATCACGACTCCAATGCCCGACGGCCCGGGATTCCCCAGGCAACCGCCGTCTATATACGCCACCAGTTCGGGCATCACTTCTTTATGCTGCTGTGTTCGAACCGCGTCACGCTTCAGGAAGCTCCATTTCGTGGCCATCCGCCTCCGCGGAGCATTCCCTTTCTTCGAAGATTGCGCCCATCTCAAGTCTCAGTCAAGACGATTATTTGATTCCCTTTCACCACTTTGCAGTTTCCTGGTCCGCTGTGCAAGTCATTGTGCAAAACACAGACGAATTACATTACGCTGTTCATAACTTTTTTTATTCCAGTCATTTGCATTTTCGATTATGCACAGCTTAAAGCACCCGCACTGCACCAATAGTTTGCGTTGACTTTTCTAGTTACTCTGGTAACTTTGCTTGCGTCGACGGTCGAAAGGGTTGGCACAATAAAACGAGCCAACGCGAAGTAGACTGAGTGATCAGCCGGGCGGGGCGACCCGCAAGGTGACCGGACCTGAAAAAACCGACGGATCTGCGAGGGTCAGTTGGGGTTCGGAACTGCGAAAGCAGTGATCGCATCAAGGGGCTGCGACGGTACATGCTTCCACGCTGTGGGCTCCCTCGCAGGAGCTAGCAGCTAGGGCATAACCAATGTCGCGGCCCTTTCAATTTTTTCCCGCCAGATTTTCCCTTCGTCTTCCTCGTGTTAAACTCCGATCTATTTTCTGCCCACGTAGATTTGTCATGCTGAGCGGAGAACGAGATCGCGCATGCGATCTCGTTCGGAGTCGATGCATCCCTACCGTTAAAAGCAACGCTCGAGTTAGAAATTATCGCCCCGCGGCATACACCGTCCGTCCGCCGACCACAGTCTCCATCACCTTCACATTCGCAATGTCCTCCGCCGCAACTTTCAGCGGATTACGATCGAGCACAATCAAGTCAGCAAACTTCCCCACTTCCACAGAACCAGTCACGTCATCTTCGTGCAATTCGTATGCAGCATTGATAGTCGCCGCACGCAGAACAGCCTCTCGCGAGAGACCGGGATCCTCTGCCAGCCTCCCCTGATACTCCGGCGGAGCGTTCGGCGCATTCGTTCGCGTCACGCCAACTTTTAGCGCGAACCATTCGTCCAACTCGTCCACCGGCCAATCGCTGCCAAACGCGATCCGCGCCCCCGCCGTCGCGAGCAGCCCACCGGGCTCCAATATCTTCATCCGCTCCGGACCAAAATAATCCGTCAGACCAACCGTATCGCCACCACGTTTTTGCCACTGCATCGAGAGTACTGGCATTGCATTGAGCGCTTTGAATCGCGGAAAATCCGCCGGGAAAACAATCTCGCAATGCGCCAGCGCCGGTCGGATATCAGCTCCGCGGACTTCTTTTCGCATCGCCTCGACTGCGTCCAGCCCCGCGCGCACTGCACCATCGCCATCGGCATGCATATGCGGATCAATCCCCGCCCGCGCCAGTCCCACCAGAATTTCCGCCAACGCCTTCGCTGGAAAATAGACATCCGGACCGCGGCTCTTACCGTCCGTCCATCGCGGACTCTCCGCCGATCCCGCATTCACGCGATATGGTTCGAGCATCGCCCCAGTCATTGCCGGAGCTGCGATCACGCCGTCAAGAAAGAGCTTCGCGTTCCGCACCGTTATGCCCGGCTTCGCCTGGAGAGTCCCCTGGTCATATTTCTTCCGGTATTCCACCACCTTGGCCACAGCCTTCGCCGGATCGTCACGTTCCTCTACTGCAATGAGCGGCGCGAAGTGCGCCCGCACGGTGAGTTCTCCAACTGACTGCACTGCCGTGAACGCAGCCATGTCGGCCGACGCCCCAACTGCATCCAGGAACGACGTAACCCCCTGACGAGCGACCGCCTTCTGCGCCGCCTTAGCAGCCGCCAGATTTTGTTCAGCAGTCGGCTTCGGAACCAGCGCGGAAAATACCGCGAATGCCTCGTCCTCGAGCAAGCCGGAAGGATTGCCCTCCGCGTCATGCCAGATCTTGCCGCCCGCCGGGTCCACGGTGGCTTTCGTAATCTTCGCCAGCGTCAGCGCCCGCGAGTTCGCCAGCACCGTGTGTCCGAACGACGACCGCACAATAATCGGCCGCGAAGTCTTCAACGAATCCAGCGTCGCCCGGTTCGTCTTCACGCCCGCCGGACGCATGCTCTCCTGAAACCAGTTCACCACTTCCAGCCAGCCGTCAGGCTCCTGGTTCTTCGTCTTGTCGAGGCAAGCCTGTACCCGCTCCTGGAACTCCGCGATCGTCAGTGACTCGTAATGCAGGCTGCATCCTTCTAAAGTCAAACCGCCCTCGAGCGGATGCATGTGGCCATCAATCAGTCCGGGCATCAGGAATCCGCCCTTAAGGTCCGTAACTTTTGTCGACGAGCCGATGAATGGCCCAACCCCGTCGTTACTTCCGACGTAAACAATCCGTCCCTCTCGAATGGCCACAGCCTCAGCCATTGAGCCACGGGCGTCGGCAGTAAACACCACCCCGTTGCGGTACACGCGGTCGGCCGCAACTTCCGCGGCGAAACAAGAACTGACAAACGAAGATAGGGCGAGCAGGGAAACCGCGATGGTCCGGATCATGATGGGTGATTGTGGACGGCGCAAGACTAAATCATCGGGAAGACACTGGCAATGCGCACAAACCGGAAGAAAGAAAACCCCTGCCACCATCTGGCAGCAGGGGTGATGTTGTTTCTATTTCCACTTGTTCTTATTGCTGGAACGCATCCGCGAAGGCTTTCCCATTCGGCACGCCTACGCCCGTCACGTTGTCCCAACCGACCTTCGTCTTGAGCACTACCGGATCCGTGCATAGCGTTCCGAAGAAATCCGCAGGACCTTGGGCAGAGCAGTCCATCCCAAACGAAATCACCAATGCGGTGTCTTGGAACGGTGCATAGTCCCAGATTGCGCTGACGTACTTGCCGGGAACTGAGCCCGTATCTCCCAGCATGTGCGCCGCGTTATAGGGGACTTTCACCGTCGCCGACTCCTGAATTGAGCCGGTAACGTTGTGCGCCGATCCGACTGGAACGATGTCGGTCAACGCGCCCGCAGGCAGCGAGTACAAGTACGGAGCTGCCAGTCCGAGAGGCGCGCCCGCTTCCTGGTTCGCGATCGCCCAGAGCGCCGAGAACATCGGGCACGCCAGGCTCGTTCCACCCCACACCTGCCACGTCAACGACGGAATCTGGAACGGAACTGAGATCGCGATGACCCCACCGGTGAACGGATCTGCCAGCCACCCGACATCAGGAACCTGCCGCCACTTTCCTGGCAGCTTCTTCTGGTACGACGGTTTGGCGAAGCCGCCGGTGCAGTTGCCATTTGCGTCGGCATAGACGCAGTCGCTCGGACCTCCGCCAGCCCCACCGATAAAGCCGAAGGTCAGCGGCGGATCGAATACGAGGCCCTCTTCAGCCAAGAGCGTCTCATTGTTCCCCCATCCGCTTTGCCAGGCGATCGAGTTGTCGGCATTGAGCGCCAACGACACTCCACCCACAGCCGTCGCGTACGGAGAGTCTGCCGGCGCCGACACGGTCGGCGGGATCCCGAAGAATGTGAAATCTCCCTGGTCGCCCGAGGAGAAGTTCGCCGAAATCCCGGCTATCGCTGCAATCTGATTGATCAGATTTTCGGTGTCCAGAATGTTCGTCGGAGTGAAAGCTTCGATGGAGCCATAGCTGCCGGAAAGCACGTTCGCCAGACCATAGGCCACCGCGGTGAATTCTGCTTCATCCACATCCGAGAAACTCGCCGACGGCGGAACGATCAGATTGATGTTCGCCCCCGGCGCAATGGCGTGCGCCCATTCAACATCAATGTTGATCTCGACGGTATCCATCTCTTGGCAAGTGCTCACCGTCGGAACATAAGTGATGGCAAAGTTCGACGACTTCAACGGCGGCAACCCGAATTTCGCAGAAAACGCATTCGCATCACTTTGGATGGTCAGCGAACCGCACCAGTCAATGATGCCGATCGTCTGCCCCGATCCGTCGAATCCTTCGGCATACAAGCTGTTCAGGTTGTACGCCGCTTGAATCATCGGCGGAGTGTATCCGCACCCCGCGCTGGTCAGGCTCTGCAGGTTGAGGTGGTTGCCCTTAAACGTCCCGATGGGATATTCGCCGTCGTTGTTCGTCGAGAACACATCGGTCTCGGTCCCGTCGAAGCAGTTATTGGAGAAGAAGCTGCTGGCCGCTGCAGCCGTGGCCGCTGGTGCCGTCATCGCCGCGCCCGATGTCGCGCTCGGCGGAGCGGCTCGGTTCATTTTCGGATGCGAATATGCCCCGCTGTCCAGACCTGAAATCGCCCTCACCAAAGGCGCCGCCGCTCCATCGATATAAGGATCGCGGTCGTTCGCGCGCATCACACTCTTACCGACTTGGTATTGGTTCATCTGTAGATGCAGCGCGTTTTCGAAGTCCCCAACCGTCCCCCGCACATGCAGGAAGAAATTCATGGGACCCACGTGCGTGATTTTCAGGTTGTTCGATTCCAGGAACTGCCGCACCGTTTTCAAATCTGCCCAGGTCGGGGCAAACTGGTTCGCGAGCTGCGTGCGGGTCAGAAAATGGCGGAATTTCGGAGACGTCGGATCATACAGCTGGCTGGCAAGAGCATCCATTCCTGCCCGGTTTCGCGGTTGTAACCAGAAACTCACCTCGATTATTTTCGCGGGGTCTTCGGCACCGAGGTTCTTCGACGTCTTCACGTAGGGCGGTGTGTTGTGCGCAATAAATTGTCCCGTAGCCGCAGCGCCCTGAATGGTTAAGCATCCGATCAACACCACCACAGATAGCCCCAGGCACGTGCAACGTCTTACTTTTCGCGTGACCTGAAGCGAGACTGCATCGTCTGAATACATTTACTCCTCCTGTCAACAGAATCAAATTTTCGGACGAACCTGCTATCGGGCGCAGGATTTCGCCCGCGGTTCAGCACGGAAAATCGACAAACGTTCAGACTAATTTCGCTTGACGGTTATGATTTGGGTTGTGAGTTGAGAAACGGTAGCCAAATTGAGGCGCACATAGTACCTTCACGGGGCGCCAATGGTCAATCATTTAAACGTAGCACTCGGCCCAACTGGCGGGCACTTCGCCGCTTTCGCGTCCTTGACTATATTCGGCGCACATGTTGCCGCTCTCTCCCGTTCACAATTGGGAACACGCGTTCCAGCCGCAAGAAAATCGTTTTACTAAATCAGCCCCGGCTGTGGGATAATTCCTCCCCGGAAACATTCCGCGTCGGCGCGCTTACGTCTGCGTGGATGAAAATAAAAAACAGCATTTGTGAGGCGAAAACTCATGCCCAAGAATCCCCTGTCTCGCCGTCAGTTCATGCAAATCGGCTCCGGAGCTCTGGTCGCCACTACCGTCGCCAAAAACGTCCTGCAGCCCCACATCCTGTCCGCTTCTCCACGTCCGGTCCCTCCAAGCGACAGGGTGCACTTTGCCTCGATCGGCACCGGCATCCGCGGATGCGAGCACCTCGAAGCCTCTCTCAAGGTGCCCGGAGTTCAGTGCGTGGGTGTTTGCGATCTCTATGACAGCCGCCACACCGCAGCCCGCGAGGCTGTCAACAACCCCAGCGTCGATGCCACCCGCGACTACCGCCGCATTCTTGACCGGAAAGATGTGGACGCCGTCATCATCGCCACCATGGACCACAACCACCGCCGCATCTTCGAAGATGCCGTCGCCGCCGGCAAAGACGTTTACTGCGAAAAGCCCATGTCGCACACGCCTGAAGACGGCTTCGCCATGGTCGAGGCCGCGCAGAAAAACAAGCGCATGGTCGCGGTAGGCAGCCAGCGCGTCAGCTCCGTTCTCTACGCCAAGGCTAAGGAGATCTACGATTCCGGAAAACTCGGCGAAGTGTTCTGCATCAACGCTTACTGGGATCGCAACACTCCATCCGGCGCCTGGGTCTATCCCATCCCGCCCGATGCGAGCGAGAAGACGATCGACTGGAATTCATTCCTCGGCGAGGCACCCAAAGTCCCGTTCGATCCGATCCGTTTTTTCCGCTGGCGCTGCTACCGCGACTATGGCGAGGGACTAGGCGGCGATCTCTTCGTCCACCTGCTTTCCGGGATTCACTTCATCACCAGTACGAATGTTCCCGCGTCGCGCGCCGTTTCCAGCGGCGGTCTCTTCCACTTCAAGGAAAATGGCCGCGAATTTCCGGACTTGATCGAAACGATGTACGACTATCCCAACTTCCGTGTAACCCTCCGCTGCAACCTGAATAATGCAGGCGGAGAGTTCATCGGCTTCTACGGCACCAAGGGCACGATGATCATCAAGGACGCAACCCTTTCCTATAAACCGGAAGACACGCGTCCCGAGCCCGAGGGCTACTCAGTCTTCGGATGGCCGAAATCGCTGCGTGACCAGTACTACGCAAAGTGGCACGAAGAAAATCCGGAACCCAAGGCCTTGGGCTGGAAGGTTGACGGAGAAGGCGAGTCCTACGCCAATCCTCCGGGATACAGCGATACTGTCGATCACCAGACCAACTTCTTCAACGCCGTCCGCACCCGCAAGCCGGTAGTTGAGAACGAAGTCTTCGGCAACAACACCAGCATCGGCTGCCACCTGGCCAACTTCGCCTATTTCAACAAGTCAGTAGCAGTCTGGGATGCAAACGCCAAGAAGATCGTGAAAGGCTAAATAGAAACGAGAGGGTGCCCCACCCTTGTCGCGTTCCGTGCGACAGGGTGGGGTTTTTGACTTTGTACGCAATCTTTGACGCCATCAATTGACTTGCCCCCAACTCCCGCCTACGATAACCCGACTCCATGATCGGTACGACGATCTCGCATTACCGCATTCTCGAAAAAATCGGTGGCGGCGGGATGGGTGTCGTCTACAAAGCCGAAGACACTCGCCTGCATCGCTTCGTCGCCCTCAAGTTCCTTCCTGACGCCGTTGCCGCTGATCCTCAAGCTCTTAGCCGCTTTCAACGCGAAGCCCAAGCGGCTTCCGCGCTCAACCATCCCAACATCTGCACGATCTACGACATCGGCGAGCAGCAGGGCTTGGCGTTCATCGCCATGGAATTTCTCGAGGGTGAGACGCTGCGTCATCGGATCGAGTCGACGCCGATCGAGATCGATGAACTCTTCGACCTCGCTATCCAATTAGCCGACGCCCTCGATTCCGCCCACGCCCGCGGCATTGTCCATCGCGATATCAAGCCCGCCAACTTATTCATCACCGCGCGCGGCATCAAGATTCTCGATTTCGGCCTGGCCAAGATCGCAGCTCACGTCGATGAAGCTACGCGGAGTTTCGACGCTGAGCACCTCACCAGCCCCGGCATCGCCATCGGAACCGTCGCCTACATGTCCCCCGAGCAGGCCCGCGGCTACAACCTCGACGCCCGCAGCGATCTCTTCAGCCTCGGCGCCGTTCTCTACGAAATGGCCACGCAGCAACTGGCGTTCGGCGGCGATACGAGCGCCGTGATCTTCGACGCGATTCTCAATCGTCCACCTGGCCCGTCCAAGCGCAAACTCCAGCCCAAGCTGAACGAAATCATTGCCAAGCTTCTCGAAAAGGATCGCGACCTCCGCTACCAGAGCGCTGCCGAACTCCGCGCCGATCTCAAGCGTCTGAAACGAGACACCAGCGCGGGACGCACACCGTCAGCCGCTCCGGCTGCTGCCGACCCCGGCAAAACTCGCAAGGTCAAGGTTGGGAAAACGATCGATTCTCTCGCCGTCCTGCCCTTCGAGAACGCCAGCGGCGATCCCGCGAACGACTATCTCAGCGACGGTATCACCGAAACTGTCATCAACAATCTCTCTCGCCTGCCCAAAGTTCGAGTCGTGCCCCGCGGTGTCGTCTTCCGTTACAAGGGAAAAGGCGTGGACCCATTTACCGCCGCTAGCGAACTCGGAGTCCGCGCAATCGTCAGCGGCCGCGTCCTTCAACACAAAGACACGCTCATCGTCAAAGCCGAACTCGTCGACGTCGCCCGTCAGGACCAGCTCTGGGGCGACTCCTACAACCGCAAAATGACTGACCTGTTCGAAGTGCAGGAAGAAATCGCGCGCGAGATCGCTGCTCGCCTGCTCGAGCGATTGGGGAGTCCTACAGCCGACCGCCAATCCTCCGGCTCCACTCGCGCCGCCACCGAGCGGCTCACGGCCGATCCTGAAGCGTATCGCCTTTATCTCAAAGGTGCGCATCAGGCCAGAACCTGGTCGAGTCCCGGCTTTCGCAGCGCTCTTGAACTCTTCCAGCAATCGATCGCCATCGATCCCGGTTATGCGCCAAGCCACGCCGGCCTCGCCTACGCTCTCGTGATGATGGGTTTTTACGGCCTGATTACCGGCTCCGACGCTTTCGCGAAGGCCAAAGCAGCAGCAAAGAAAGCGGTTGAACTCGATCCTTCGAATGCCGAGGCCTACGCAGCTCTTTCTCTCATCACAATGCAGGCTGACCATGATTTTGCGCAGGGCATACGGTTCGCTCAGGAGGCCGTCCGCCTTGATCCAAACCTTGCCATTGCCCACCATACTCTAGCCATTGCTCACACCTGTGTTCGTGAGTTCGAACAAGCCATTGCGTCTATTCGCGAAGCGGCTGAGGTCGATCCCCTCACCCCGTTGTTTCAGGCGCATGTCGCATGGATTCTCAACAATGCTGGGAGAAACGAAGAAGCCTGGCGACAGTTGCAGTCGACTCTCGAGCTTCATCCCAATGACTACTATGTGCAGCGCATCGTCATGTACGTCGCCAGAACTCCCGAGCGCGCGCGCGGAGCCATCGATGAAGCCCAGCGAATGGCAGCTCTCACCAAGGGTGGAGTAGTTCCCAGCTGCGGAACGTTGGGAGTGCTCTATGCACGTGCGGGAGAGCGGGAAAAAGCCATGGAAATCAGTGCGAAGTTGCAGAAAGCATTAGACACTGAGCCAGCTGCAGCTTATTTCCTGGGCCTGATCGACTGCCTGCTCGGGAATCTGGAAGCCGCCGTCGATTGGATCGAGCATCTCGAGCGAGCCCGCGTCGGTACGTACATCGTGCTGGGCAGCGAAGTCTCCTTCGCCCCACTTCGCTCACTGCCGCGTTTCCTCGCGCTGCTAAACCGCCTGGGCCTCTCATAAATTAGAAGTGTCACCTTCCGTAGAAAAGACCTGTAGGGACAGACGCCTCGGCCGCCACGAGGCATGAACCTATCCCGCACGCCTTTATGTAGGGACGGACGCCTCGGCCGTCCCGCGGGCAAAGCCCGCGTAATACCGATTCGAGCACCACGACCCCGAACCTCAGTGTAGCGACCGGTGGAAGAGCCGGTGGAAGAGCGGCCCTTCAGGGCCGCGTCAGCGAACAGATTAAGAACTGGGCTTTAGCCCCTGCTCCGTGCTTGACGCACTCCGTACTACGTGTAATAGTACAGTTGAAATGATCCCCTTCCGCGTCGACTTCCGGCCCGGCATATCGATCTACGAGCAGATCGTCTATGCCGCCAAGAAGGCGATCATCTCCGGCCAGATCCGCCCCGGCGACCCTTTCCCCTCCGTTCGCGCTCTCAGCAAGGAACTCAAGATCAATCCCAACACGGCCCACAAAGTCGTGACCGCACTCTCCGCATCGGGACTGCTTGAAACTCAACCTGGCGTTGGCACGGTCGTCGCTTCCCTTCCTGAAGCACGCAAGTCGGAGCGCACCCAGTTGCTGGGCCCCGAGATCGAACAACTTGTGGTTGAGGCCAAGAAGTTAGGAATCGAAGTCGACGAAGTGCTCGCCTCCGTTACGGCTCATTGGAAGCGGCTCAGCACCAACTCCGAATCCGACCGAGGAGGTCGCGGGAAAAAATGACCAGCACCATCCAGACCGACACTCTCGTCAAGCGCTTCCGCAAGGTCGATGCTCTTCAAGGACTCACGCTGAACGTCCCGGAAGGCGCCGTCTACGCCTTGGTCGGCCCCAATGGCGCGGGCAAGACCACGGCCATCAAAATTCTGATGAACATCATCCGCGCGACCAGTGGCCGCGCCGAAGTGCTGGGCATCGATTCCTCCCGCCTGCGCGGCCATCTGCTCGCCCCAATCGGCTACGTCTCAGAAAACCAGGAGATGCCTGAGTGGATGACCGTCTCCGCTCTTTTGAACTATCTTCGTCCCTTCTATTCAACATGGGACACAAATCTGGAAGCCGAACTGGTCAAACAATTCGACCTGCCGCCAAAGCGCAAACTTCGCCACCTTTCCCGCGGTATGAAGATGAAAGCAGCCCTCGCCAGTTCGCTTGCATACCATCCCAAACTAATCGTGCTCGACGAGCCCTTCACCGGACTCGATCCCCTCGTCCGCGACGAATTAATTCAAGGTCTCCTCGACCGCGCCGAAGAATCCACGATCTTTGTCTCCTCGCACGACCTCGCGGAAATCGAAACCTTCGCCAGCCACGTCGCTTATCTCGAAGAAGGCAAGCTCCGCTTCGCCGAAGAACTCACCACACTGGCGAACCGCTTCCGTGAAGTTGAACTGACATTTGACACTCCGCCCACATTGCCCCAACAGCCTCCAAAGAACTGGCTGCAACTGAACGCGGCTGCAGCGGTCGTCCGCTTCACCGAATCGCTTTTCGATCCCGAACGCACCGCCGCTGAGATACGGACCGCGTTCGGAGAACCGCGAAACATTACGTTTTCTCCCATGTCGTTGCGTTCGATTTTTCTGGCAATGGCAAAGTCCGGCCGAGACTCTGCCTGAAGAAAGGCCACGATGAATCAAGTCTGGAACATCTTCCGCAAAGACGCCCGCCACCACTGGCCAGAAATCCTCGTGTCTCTGGCTATACTCGTCGCGTTTGCCTGGGTTGAGATCCGCAGCTGGGGCCATTTCGACCCCACACTCGACCTAACCTTTGTATTCGCGCGTTTTCTACCGGGACTGGTGAACGTGCTCGTTCCGCTCTCCTGGATATTTCTGATCGTGCGTGTCGTGCAAGGAGAAACCCTTGTCGGAGACCGGCAGTTCTGGGTCACACGTCCTTATGACTGGAAGGTGCTGCTCGCCGCGAAAGCGCTCTTCGTTCTGGCGTTTATCCATCTACCACTGTTCTTGATGGACGCATTCCTTCTCTCGCGCGCCGGGTTTCACCCCGAGAACTATGTCGTTGGACTTCTGTGGATGCAGTTAATGTGGATTCCGACGCTGTTCCTCTTCGCCTTCGCTCTTGCCGCCATCGCAAAGAACCTTCCCCAAATGTTAGTAGTCGTGTTGTTTGTGGTCCTGTACATCATTGGATTGGTGGCTATCTCGCAGGTCGTGCCCGATTCGGACTACTCACCTGGCAGCGATTGGTGGATGCCTGTTCTGTTGGATGGGACGGCTATCGTGGTCCTCTTCCTACAGTATTCGCGTCGAAGAACCGGGATCTCACGCTGGCTGGTCGCAGCAGCACTGCTTACTTTTGGTTTGATCGTCACCTTTCTTCCATACCGTTCTCTCATTCTTCGTGCGTATCCAGTTTTGCCGAGCGCTTTGCCCGGAGAATTTACTCTGTTGCCGCCGAACAACAACGAAGGCACCTACCTCGACGAGGGTGAGGACGTCTCCATCCGCCTTCCTTTAAGTCTCTCTCAATTGCCCAAAGACGCATTCGTCGAGCTCAATGGCATGATTGCGACCCTGACCAATGCCTCCGGATTTCGTTGGGACTCGGGGTGGAAGGGACAATACCTGAGTTTCTACCCCGATCAAAAGTCGGCAGAGCTCAGCTTCGAGGTCAAACACCCGTTGTTCGACAAATTGAAATCATTTCCCGTAAGCCTCCGTCTTCTTCTCGCTCTCACCACCTACCATGACAAGAACCAGAGAGAGTTCGTTGTTCCGAAGGGAAAGTTTTCGTTGCCGGATGTCGGGATTTGTTCAGCGGACCAGCGAGGTTATTGGTATAGCATCCGTTGCCAGGCTCCACTACGGACACCGAAGTTTCTCCTGATTACCTCCGAAATGGCCGCAAGCACGTGTCTGAGCAAGAAAGAAATCGCTCCGATTCCTGGTCTTCTGTCTCACGGATCCGTTCGAGGTGGAGACTCCGATCCCGCCGAAATGGGCATCAGTCCAATTCACCAAGTTGATATTTATCTTTCGGGATGGGACGTACCAGGCACGCACATCCAGAATCCTGGCATTTGCCCAGGCACTCCGCTAACACTTAGCAACCCTCAAGCCATCGGACACAGCCGAGTCGAATTGCAATTCGACAATCTCTCCCTAACCGACTATCAAAAGGGAGGCGGCCGAATCGTGATTCGCTGATCAAAACCAGAAGAAGGGTGCCCCACTTCTGGCCGAAGTTGCCAGAAGTGGGGATTTCGCTTGCAGCAGCAAGAACCAGCGTAGGGACAGCCGCCCTCGGCTGTCCAGCGAAGGCGAAGCCGAGCCATCTGACCACGAACACGTATCTCACTTCGGCAGCACGATCAAGTTCTGCAAGTTCGCAATCGCGTGCGGCGAACCCGGAGCAGCCTTCGCTCCCGCAGTCGTCACCGTATACACAAAGAGCCTCCCCGCGCTCGAACTGATCGCAAACAGGTGGTTCGAATTGTCCCAATACACCTGATTGATCGGACTGCTGGTCAGGCGCCCCGTGAACTTCGTGATCGGATTCGCCCCGTTGAAATGGAATATCTGCAATCCCGTGGATCCGCCCACCGCGAGATATTTTCCCGAAGGAGACATTCGATAGTCCGTTACTCCACCTACCGCGACAGTCGGCATATTTGAGTACGTGCTATGAGTCGTGAGATTTCCCGTGCTGCCCACCGTGTAAGTCGCGAGTTGCCACGCACCATCTTGATCCCAGTTAGGGTTGAGCGGCTCCATCGCAACCGCCACATGATTTGTCGGATCGGCCGCTGCTCTCCACGGACAATAAAATCCACCAGACCTCTCCGCCGGAAGCGAATAATTCAAGTTGTTGATATAGGACAGCGTGCCGTTGCCAGCGCGCTCGACTCCAATGATCTCCGGGCCAAAGTGATAGCAACTCGAAGTGTAGGCATAAACATTGTTGCCCACAAAGTTCACCGGACTGTTATCTGGCGGACCTCCCGGCAAATCACCAACCTCCGTCAATTGTCCCGTCGACTTGTTAATACTGAACGAAAGGAAGTCATTGTTCGTGGTGTAGAAATCTGCATACAAGGTCGATCCGGTGTGATCCAGATAGATGCTGATGACACCCGGCCCCGGCGGCGTGACATTGTACGTTGCCTTCCACTTCAGAGCTCCATTAGCAGCGATGGAGTACGACTCGATATCCGTATCCTGATTCGCCACTCCGAAGAGCCACGATCCAGTCAGTGCCAAATAGTTCACGCCGTTGGTCTGATACGGTGATCCCGAAATCGCAGTCAGCGCTCCGGCCGAAGAAACGGAGTATGCGCGAAGCTGGCCGCTGGTAAGGCTGCTGGCGCTGGAAACGTAAATGTACGCCACGGGTGATGTTGTAGCTGGAGTTGCATTGCTTTCAGTTTGTGAAGACGAGACCTGGGCGGATGCCAGAACTGTGCTGGCGCAGATCAGCGCGAACGCAAGCGAACACACCGGGATGCTGCGAGACATACAACTTTGAGTACTCCACGAGAGAATTGGAAATCAGACGAGCGCCGATTCAGATGTCCGGAAAACTCCCAGCGGTTGTTGCGGAGAGCTCTGTAGGCGCATAAGGATTTCCCCGATTTTCAGTCTAGACACCAAACAATCGTGGAGTGCGCCTGTTTCTCCGCCGCCTTTGCGAGAAGTGGGAACTACTACTTCTTCTTAGGCAGATACTTCTTCTCAATCGATGCCACCACCACGTAATTCGGATCCACCATCTCGTTGAAGTGAATCTTCCCCACCTTCGACAGCAATTCGTACGCGTCCATTTCCGACAATCCATAGTCGCGGTGGATCCAGTAGACCAACTCTGTCATCGCGATCCGCACCGCATCGTCCGCCGGACGGTATGCTCCTACCGTCATGATTGTGTCGTCATTCTCAAATTGCGGCCAGGAAATCGTGCGTCCCTTGAGGACACTCACCTGCACGCGCGCCTTCAGCGGCACTTCGATCGCTGATCCTGCCGCTTCCCCATCGCCCATCGCGGCATGCCCGTCGCCCAGATAGAGCAATCCACCCTTCACGTTCACCGGAAAATAAACGGTGTTTCCCACGGAAGCCTCGGGCGAATCCATGTTCCCGCCAAACTCCGCCGGCACTATCGAACTCCGCGCCTCGCCATTCGCCGGTGCGACTCCAATACACCCGAAGAATGGATGCATCGGAATCTTCACCGAGAAATCGGAATCGTTCGCCTTGAATGTGGCCGTGTTGTCGTCGTGATTAATCCGGTAAAACCAAACCTGCTCCTTCCACGGCGACTTCTCCAGCACAGGCGTATATTTCGAAGAATTGATCGACCCGAACCCCGGCGAAAACGCGCCTACGCCGTACTCTCCATCCACTTTCAAATCTAAAATCTTGACCGCCAGCGTATCTCCCGGTTCCGCTCCCTCGACATAAAACGGCCCGGCCAGTGGATTGTCTCCCTTCGCCAATTCGAGCGTGTCGCCCGGCTTCTTCAACCCGTTGCCAAAGCAATCGAGCGTGTTGGTATCAAGGATGTCCCCAGCCTTCAAATGCAAAACCGGCTCTGCCGTGGCAAACAGATACTTCACGTTGGCATTCGTGGTTGTGTAATGCACCACGTTCTGTGCGCTGGTGAAGCCGAACAGCCACAGCACCATGAAGAAGCATTGGACAATTCGCATTGAGCCCCCTAACGCCGAAGTTCGACGATTTTCGCACAACTACACCCTTTCTTTGGGTTGAACAGTGTGACGCTTCTTTACCGAATCTCTACCCGCATTTACACGCGCCAGCGATACACTAACTCGTTGTAGGGCGCAGGTGCCTCATGAAAGTATGCCGGGTGCTACGGCCTGCAGTACCGTTTCTCTTATTGATATCCTCCCTGGACGGACGGTCTCCAGCCGCCTCCAAACTTCCCGAGAAACCGAATCAAGTAATCGTCGACGTTGTCGTGACCGACCAATCTGGCCAGCCGGTCAAGGGATTACGCGAGCAGGATTTCCGCTTGTTCGAAAACGACAAGCGACAAAAACTTGATGCTTTTGAAGAATATGCGGCTTCGGCTGAGCCTTCAGCCCCACCGGTCCCCGCGAAGCTGCCGCCTAACACTTTTACCAATGCAGCTTCCTCCGCCCCGGACTCTATTAATGTCATCCTGCTCGACCAACTGAATACATCCGAAGAGCATCAGGCAGTCGGTCTGCGCGAAGTTACCGATTTCATCGCGAGGAAACCAGCAGGCGCGGCGTTTGCGATATTCACGCTGCGCAACGATGATCCTTCCTGCACGAATTACAGCTACGATCCTTGGTCGATGCAACTGACCCCTTATGCTAGCGATTGGAGATGTACGTCGCTGGGCCGGCTCACCCTAGTGCAAGGCATTACGCACGACAAGAATCGCCTACTTTCAGCCCTAGGTAGCAGTCTGGCGAGACCGCAATCTACCTCTCTTCGTGAACAACTGTCACGCTCCTGGTCGGCGCCTCTCTATTCTGGCTTTGATGGGCGCTTCCTCGACTCAGGCAATTACTACGGCCCGCTCTATTATGGCCGCCAGTTGTACGGCACCGACTCCTACCCCAGTACCCTGTCCGAGGTCTACGACAGCAGCATGGCCTGGCTGGCGGAAATCGGTCATTTTCTACAGAATCTCCCCGGACGAAAAAGTCTGATTTGGATGTCGGACAATTTTGACGCCGCTCCCATCGCCCAGTACGTCGAATATTGGTTTCCTCCAAAATTCAAAGGCTGGGACAAGGTCGATCCCTACTCGCCCACGATGATGACTCATCTCGCGGCCGACCGGCTTGAACTGGCTCGCGTAGCTCTTTATCCCGTCGATTTGACCGGCAAAACGGAAAAGATCGAAGTCAAACGCCTCTGCACGTTCCTTTGGTCGCAGATTCGAGGAACCGTCTTTCGCAGGCCCTTGAACGTCCCGGTCGAATCTGGGGCCGGTTCCTGCACCGCCCACTATCTGGATCTCAATTATGTCGCGTCACAGCTCGGAGGGGTTACTTTCCACAGTGGAGAAAAGATTCAGAAGGCAATCACACAGGTATTGAACGATGAATCAAACTATTACACCCTGACCTATTCACCGAACAATAAGCAGTTCGACGGAAGGGTCCGAGACATCAAGGTCAGCGTTGGAGAAAACGGGTACCATCTTGCTTATCGTCGACGTTATTGGGCCGACGATCCGTCCACCGTCAATCGTCCGGACACCGCCGCCTCTCAAGACATTTACCTGAAGAACCGCACCTCACCGATGCCGTGGACGGTCGTACACATCAATTCCGACAGGATCGAATCTCAGGATCCATTGTCCTCCGCGACCCGCTGGGGTGCGCCAGAATCGAACGCCATCATCTTCACCGCCGTCGTCGGACCTACTGACAAATCCATAAGAGCCACAGCCGCCCAAATGGAACAATTGCAGAACTATGAATCCTTTCGCAGCGAACGCATCCAGTACGCACTTGAACACATGAGTGCCGCCGAACTGAGAGGCCAGCACAAAGGCAAAGGCACTATTGATACTCTTCCACCGGCGGACCTGACCTTCGTCCAACCATATTCGATTGACTACTACCTCGACGGAAAGCAACTAACCCTCTTCCAGGCGGCCGATGGCAGTCGCCTGATAAACCTCGAGGTTGCCATTCTCGCTTATGACGAATCCGGCAAGAAGGTCACAGGAATGGAACAATCCGTTGCCGCAACATTCAACATCTCTCAACTGGCTAAATTCCAAGCTTCGGACTACCACCTCCACCAGCTGATCCAGATTCCGGAGAGGACAAGGCTGCTCCGCCTGGCTCTGCGCGATATCCGCAGCAATCGCTTCGGATCGCTCGAAATACCCGTGCGTGCGATTTCCTCCCCGTACGAACGCCAGAAACTGGAACTCTCGTCACAACCCGCTCTCACGCGCCATGACTAGGCGCGGCTAACTGCTAAACCGAAGTACGCCTTACTGCGCCGTCGCCTTCACCACTCCCGAAGGCTGCTCCTGCACCGCGTTCAGATCCAGCACATACGCGGTCTGATCCCGCGTCAGCACAAACAACTTCTTTCCGTCCGCAGAAAACTTCTTATAAGCAATCGATGCCGGAAACTTATACGTCCTCCGCAGTTCCGAATCCGCCAGCCCGTACACATTGACTTCTCCCTCGCCACGCGACACCGCATAAGCCCCTGCGCTGCTCGACAAGGCGGGCGCAACCCCAAACACATGCCCTATTTCTTTCCCCAACGAGAGGGAGTAGGTCAGCACCCGATCCCCGCTCACCTGTACCGTCATCCAGTCGCCATCCACGCGCACAGTGCGGACCTGGAATGAAAGCTTGTTGGTCTTCACCAGCAATTTCCCCATCACCGAACTGTTCTTTAGGTCCATCACCTCAAAGAACATGTCTTCCTTCTCTGCAGCGTTCTTTAGATCGGGAAATTGTTTCAGTTCCTCCTTGGCCGACTCGGTCCACGCCGGCCATCCCATCACCACCGAGTGGTAGTCCGGAGTCAGCGCGATGGCAGGCGGCTCTTGCGGGAAATGGCGCGTCCACATCGTCTTGTTGGTTCGGAAATCACGCAGCGAATAAGTCCAGTTCTTGCGCTGATTCCCGCTTTCTTTCGCCGGTGCGCGGACCACCAAATAAGGCCCAAACTGGATTGCCGACATCTCTCCAATCGAAAGGACCACCGCCTGATCGCCGGCCGGACGCAACTCCACCACCCCGCGATCCTGATTCTCATGTTTGGGAAAGTCTGCGTAAAACGTATCGTCGTCCGCGAACCATCCATCATTGAAGGGCCGTATCAACGGCCTGCGCGCGTTGTGCTGAATGTCCCACACCGCGCCGCGGCTCCCCGTTGACGCGGCGAGCCAATGGAAGTCCGGCGACACAGTAATCGCGCCGCTGTCTCCCAGATGCGATTGCGTCAGCTGCAATTGCGCCACAACTTTGGCGGAGGGTACCTCGATGAGCAGAATCCTTCCGTCGATTTCTTCGTACGCCACTGTGTTAGCGTAGATATCGCCCGCGTCCTCCTTGACGATTCCGTTCAGCTTGCCAGTCGCGAGATCCATGAATCCCCGTTTGCCGGTCTTAAGCGGCCCCACTGCGATGTATTTTCCCTGCGGGGTACGCTCAATATTGAGCCCATAGGCAAGCGTCAATTCCTGCAACTTTTCGCCGCTCGGAAAGCGGACCAGCGACGACCTCGCCGGATTGAAAGCGTTCACTCCCAGAATCCGTTCGCTGTCCACGAACTTGAATTGTCCATGCATCAGATTCTTGATTGTCGACGGCAGGCTTGCCTCATGCCTCGCCGTCAGATCGTAGGCAAAGATCTTGGTGTGGGTCCCCGCCAGAAAATAACGCCCATCGGGCGAAAATTCCAGTTGCACCAGACCCAGATCCAAATTCATCCTGAATTCGAGCAGGAACAGAAACGAGTTGAGAGGCGACTGGAAGAAGTCCTTCCGCGAGTCCAACTCGGTTCCACTCTCGACCTCCACCAACTGCAGCGCGAAGTCCTCATTCAGGCAAGCCAGATACTTCCCGTCCGGAGACAATGCGCTTTCCAGACACCCCAGCCGCAGCAAAATCTCGTGTACCGACGTCCGTTTCCGGCTGGCAACGTCCCATATCTCAACTCTGAAGGCAGGCGTGTTGAAGATGATGGATTTCGAGTCCGGACTGAAGAATGCTTTGTCTGCATCCGGAGCATCGATAAAAAACAAGAACTCGAACGGATCACGCGTCAGCACGTGGATCCCACCCTCATCCTGAGCCAGCACATACTGCCCGTCCGGGCTGAAGCGCAGATTGTTGACGTCGGGCCGCAGGGGAGACGTCAATTTCTGCCGCACCAGCAACCCGGGCAACGATTCCAAATGTGTACTTGCACTCGCAGCGATCACCCTGGACTGCCACGCCGCAAACTCCGAGCTTGACGAGGGGGCGATCTGCACGCACTCAGCCGGCATCGCTGAAATGGATCTCAGCAACTCTCGCAACCGCTTTTGCTCCGGCTTCGTCTGGCCAAACAGATCAGAAAACCAGCTACCCGTCTTGCCATGAATCTCGCTGAACCGGTCCCACCAGTCAATAAACGCTTGCGGCGCAAATCCCGCGCGGGCCATCGCAAACAGAGCGACCTTATCGGCGACGAACTGGTCTGCTTCCTCCTCGTCCCTGATGTGAATTGGCTTCCGCCGCTCATTTTCCAACAATCGCTGAAACTTGTCGTAGATGTCGGCCCGGCCCCCTAGCTCTGTCACTCCCAGCACCAGCCTCAGCAGCCGCGTTGTTTGGATCGCTTGCTGATGAGTCACGATGTGCCCCATCTCGTGCGCGAGCACTCCGGCCAATTCGTCATCGCTGCGGGTAAGTGCGACCAATTTCCGCGCAACGTAAATCCTCCCCCCGGGCAGGCTGAACGCGTTCACCTCGGAAAGATCAATAAGGAAGAAGCGGAATCGCAGGTTGTTCGGCGGGAGAAATCGCGCGATCCGCGCGCCCAGCTCATCCAGGTGAGTACCCAGGGACGAATCATCGATCACCGTGATGTCACTCGCCATGCTGTCTGCGATCGCATCGCCCAGATCGACTTCCTGCTGATCCGTGAAAATGTTCTTGGCGCCGTTCCGCTCCAGCGCCAGAGGCTGCGGACAAACCTGCGCCATCCCAGCCGAGGTCGCGATCAAACAGAACGCGAAGCAAACGAGACGCAGGGGCGACTTCATAAACAGATAAGCTTACCCGTGTCATCAACCTCCGTCACGAAAAACCGCACCGAAACTGGGCGCCCCACTTCTGGCCGATGTCGCCAGAAGTGGGGATTTCGTCCACGGTGGTATCCCCTCTTTCTCCTAACCGAGCGTGACCCCCATCACAGACATACACTTTCGTCGCGAGTAGAGTTCTGCCCGTCTACGCGCGGCTGTCTTCCCTTCCCCTTGGGCGACTTACGACCATTGCCGATTCAGTACGTGTGCCCACCCGAGCCCCGAAAGGAGGACTCATGCGACGAAGTTATTTCTTGATCCTGACATGTTTTTCGCTCTTTGTATTACTAGCCTTCCCGACGAATGCCAATGCCTGTCCTGCCGATCGCACCGTAACCGTGATGACCCGCAATCTTGATGCGGGTTCCGATTTCCTTTATGTAATTCGAGCCGCCTCCGATCCCAACACGACCCAGCTGCAGCTTCTCCTCGCCATCACCAACACTTTCCAGGAAATGATCGCGAGTGACATTCCTGGCCGAGCCAAGCGTATCTCCATGGAGATCGCCGCGAACCGTCCTTATCTCATCGGCCTGCAGGAAATCACGACCCTGCGCACCGGACCCGTCGGAGCCCCCGCCAACACTGTCGTTGTCGATGGACTCCAATCCTTGCTCAACGCCCTGGCCGCTAAGGGACTTCACTACAAAGTCATAGCCGTCCAGACCAACGCAGTAGTCGACCTCCCGGCTCTGGACGCAACTGGAAATCTGATCACCGCAGGATTCACCGACTACGATGCCGTCCTGGCTCGTACCGACCTTCCCATGTCTGAGATGAAAATCTCGAACGTCGAAATGCAGCACTTCAACCTGAACCTGCCTTTCACCTTGGCAGACACAACCATTCCCTTCTTCCGCGGATGGATTTCTCTGCAAGCCAAGATCCGAGGCAAACAGTACAAGTTCGTCACCACGCATCTCGAAACCTTCAGCCCCGATATTCAGGCAGAACAGACGAATGAACTTCTTCTCGGCCCGCTGAACACCGAGCTTCCAGTAATTCTTGCCGGTGACCTTAACTCCGACGCGTTCCAACCCTCCTGGTCGAACGGCCCCGCCATTCAAATTCTCGAGGCCGCCGGATTCCAGGATGCCTGGCTCAAACTGCGTCCACATACTCCAGGCCTCACCTGGCCTCTATTCGCTGAAGATCCTCCGGGACCCGCAACGCCGTTCCAGAGAATCGACCTGATCCTCACGCGTGGCAACGGTATCAAAGCCAAAGCCATCGTGCGGACGGGACTCTCCCCCTCGACGAAAGGAGTATGGGGGTCAGACCACGCCGGAGTTTTTGGAACGTTCGTCCTCCAGCCGTAAAGTTTTTGTCACGATTTTGTGAAATCGCGGGCCGCTCCATGCGGCCCGTTGTTTTGTCTGTTATATTCCGCGCAGTGTGTCGCGTCTCATCAGTCCAGCCTTGGAGTTTTTATGGGAAATCCCTTCCGAATTGTGAAATTGATAGCCGAAACTGTGCCTTTGCTCAGCGTCCCTGCGCGCACTCTAAGCGACCAGGACGCGTTCGACCTCATGATGGATCTCGTGGAGTTAGGCGAAATTAAGCTCTTCGATAAGGTCGTCACTGACACATCGGGCACGATCACATCCCATCGTCCGGGACAGCAAACCAAAATCATCCCCGTGATATCCGGTCTCCCTTTCTTGAAAGCCCGCGGTGACAATCGGGGGCCGAACGGGTCAGTAGGCGCCGTGCAGCAAACTTTTTTCTCCCCAACACCAAATTTCGCCATCGTGCTCTACAAACTTGCAAAGATGCTGATCGACGACTGGAGCGCAACGCAGGTTGTTTATGGAGGCATTGGCGCGGGCGGCAACGCAGCCGTCACCGATTGCCATTCCACAGGTCATTGCGTTGACTTCTATGGAGCCAATACCAAACGCGGCAATTTCGACGTTCGGCACGACTGGTGGATGCGTCCGGTCTATGACAGCGCTGGGAATATTCACGCCAGTGAGGGCAATGGATGGGCGCTAGATCGCTGGAAGAATGAAACCAACACTTACTTTCGCCTGGCGATGTCCCCTGAGCCACAAGACGCCGCTCCCGCGGAGTTCTTCGCCGCGGTCTATGAATTCGCCTACAACGAGACGCGTGCGGAAGCCTTCGATATCAATCCGATGGACTTCAGTTCCGGCATAAGGCTGCGCATGGGTTTCATCATGCACCCGGACTATCCCAAGAAGATAACTCCGGGCCGCCAGAGCCACAACGACCACATCCACTTTCAACTCGGAAACACGCGATAGGACTCTGTAGGCGCTACTTCTCGGGCTCGAATCCCCGGCTGACCCGGAACACATGCCCGTCAGGATGGCGCAGGTGCATCTCGCGGACGTTCCACGGCATATCGGTCGGAGGAAATGTGATCTCCAGTCCGGCAGCAACGCAGTGCTTATGCATCGCGTCCACGTCGTCCACCCAGACCGACATCCAGACTCCCTTGTCGCCTTCTTCGTCTCCGTCTTTCTGAAACGTTGTGGTGTTCGTTCCGCGGCCGCGGCCCCCTTGCGCCCCCTGGCACAGAAAGATGCAAGTCTCCTTACCCGATCCGACGGCGCCAAACGTGGGAGGAGTTCCCCAGTCCCACAATTTCTTCCATCCCCACTTTTCAAACCACGCAAAAGTGCTGGCGAGGTCAGACACGTTCAAGATCGGAGTCAAACCTTTGGCTTCCATAGCGGAAGCAGGATAACACCGGCAGATTGAGAAACTTCTCTCGTCGGACAGCAACAATTCGTAACTCGATGTTACCCGAACGCCCAACCCGCGCGATGTTCGCATCGGAGCCTCGTGGGCCGGTCTCTAAGCTGAGTAATGAGACTGCGCATTGACCATCATTGACGGCCCGAATGCACCAATGAGCGGAACTGGTCTGCTCGCTTCGTGCTACTGTCGGGCTAGAAAGGTCAACGGTAGTCATGGCGGGCAATTTCCTCAAGCGACTTCTCGAAATATTTTGTCGTCATGAATTCTCGTGGCCGCATAGCGGCGCGGGTGGACAGGATTATCAAGTGTGCATGCGCTGCGGAGCGGTCTACGAGTATGACTTAGGTGCAATGAGGCGTACTCGCCGGCTGGCGTCTGCGCCACCGAACCAGGCAGGATTCAAAAACTGAAACCAGCACTAACTTGCAAGGCCCGAGGCAATAGCCTAATCAGCTGCCTATCGTCGTCGGTTTTCGTGCAAGCCAAACGTGTGGGCTTTAGAATATCTTTCTACTTTCGGCCTTCGCCAGCCGCGTTCTCCACTTGGAATTGCTCATTCAGCGACTTCGTCATCGCAGTCAAGCCGCCTTCCAGCTTAAGCCGCCAGCGTTCGACGGAAAGTCTTGCCAACTGTTCCATGGAGTGCTCGAAAGCCTGCAAGGCATGGGCTGCCTGGGTCCTCAACGCCTCGGAAGTGGAGCTAGAGATCGATTCCTGCACAGCCTTCATCTTGCCGCTGGTCTCTTCCAGTTGATCGCTGAGCACCTGGACGCTCCGTGCCGTCAGTTCCTCCAGGATCTCACTCGCGGCGCTCTCGAACTGGCTGCGCGTGTCCTTGATCGTGTCACTCGAAAGGCGGCTCAGGCGCTGGTCGAGGCCTGACTCCAGGCAACCCGCAGCATCGTCCAGTTTCGCAATGCGCGTGTCCAGATACTCAACCTCCTGCTGCAAGCGGACTGATTCTGTGGAAACCGCTGCCCGAAGCTGTTCCAGGTCTCCACGGCGCGCATTGTGCTCGGCATTCAATTCGTGTTGCAGGAATTCCAGAAGCTCTCCACTCAAGCGTTTGAGCGAGTTGCCTCCCTCGACCAATTTCTGGCGGAAGTCCTCCAGGCCACGACGCAAATGATCCTGTGTGTTCTCCGAGATCTTCGAGGAGATGTCCTGCGCGCGCTTTTCTACAACTTTCAGTTCTTGCGCAACCCCGCGCAGGAAGTTTTCGTGCGCTTCGCTGGTTCGCTGGTCGATCGTCGCCTTGGCAGATACGAGCACCTGCGCAGACTGTTGCCTCGCTTCATCGAGCACCCTCGGCCCGAGATCTTTTCGCAGACGGTCCTCGATCTGTTGTTCAAGCTCAGGGGGAATGCTGCCGAGCGATACTTCAAAACGGCCGGGATTCGCGTCGCGCCGCGACATCTTTTCCCGGAGCGCCACGATCTCTGCCTGCAGAGGACGGACCGATTCTAGGATCATCCGCTTCACTTGTGCTTCCAGTTGGAGTGCCACGCGGTCGGCGAGAGCATCCGCAGCTTGAGCAGACAACTGGGACGATGCCGCCATAGTCGTGGGAGTAACAGACTTCGAAGGCCTCGGCGCCACTGGAAGCGCCCAATCTTTCGGGCAGTCCTTCAGCCCCCAGAAATTTTCTGGTTGGTCGAGCTTGGCTCCCATCCTCCAACTCCGCTGATCGGGGCCGAGCGGTTGGCAATCGACCACGCGAGCGGTGGTCTCGCGGCCATCGGTACTGTGCAAATGCAAAGGAACGCCGGCGTCAAGCTTGACCCGGGTCAGAATTGCGCAACCGTGTGCGTTGACCACCATGGTTTCGCATACATCAGAAAAATGCTTGCCGTCTAGGCTGGTGACCAGGATTTGAACGGCGGTCGGCACGCGTGAGCTGCGCCGGAGGGATGTGGGGACGGTTCCGCTTTGCATGGCACTGTTCCTCGTGTCGCGAAGGATTCGGTGCGAGTCGGCCAGTGCAAGCACCCGTGTAAGTCTCACCATAACTCCATATTGGGATGGAACCAAAAAGTCGAAAGGGATAGATGCGATGTTTTGTAGTACAGGCCTGTAGCGGACTTTGGTAATTAAGCGGAAGGAGAGAAACCGGAGCCGGGTAGGGTTTTGAGTGCGAAGGCCAGTTCTCGACAGTTCAGTAATGTCATCCCGAGCGAAGTCGAGGGATCCCTACACCCACCCAATCTTCGAGTACATTCAGGCGGCCCCACCCTCTCACGACCTCGCTGCGGCTTTCTGATTCCTCGTATAAAAGCGCCTCACCTTGGCACGGTTGCCGCATTTCGTCATGTCACACCAGCGTCGACGATGGTTTTTGCTCTCGTCCAGAAAGAGCCACTCGCAGGTTTTCGATGCACACGCGCGCACCAGTTCCAGGCGCTCTGACGCGAGCAGATCCGCTGCATCCCGTGCAACGCCCCACAGCGGCGCGAAGAAATCGTCCACTTGTGTTTCGAATTTCCATTCAAAGTGACCCTTGGCTGGCACCAGCGCAACATGCTGCAACGCGTCTTGCACATTCGAATTCAACACGACCAGCGCGGCAGCCGGCACAGGTTTTTTTCTTACCACGGCATAAAAGATGTCGCTGACGGCTTCGCGCAATCGGATTGCTGATTTGAGCGCTCGCTTCGCTTCGTCCCGGCGCTGCATGCTCAGAGTCATCAATCGATCAACCTGCTGATCGCTAAGCGTGCCCGTGTCCTCAGCAAAGCGAGCCAGATCCACATAATCGTTCAGCAGTTCTTTCGGTTCCCTACTGAAGCGATCGTCGAGCGTGTTCACGAAGTCCAGGCAGACGGTGCCACCTGTCAGATCGAATCGCGGCGGTCTTCTTCGTTTGGCCTTCCCGGTGTAAATGTTCGAATCCTCCAAGTTCTTCCATTATCTAACCATTAAAACGCACTTGACAAGTTAGGCTGACTGCTCTATCTTGAAACTAACCTGTGAAAGTGATTTTAATGGTTAGATTATGTTTCGCGATCGACCTTCTCAAGTCCTCGGCCTGATTCGAGACCGTGCCTTCCCGAAGAGAAACTGCGTAACATAGGAGGCAGGCCTGTGCTCTTGTCGAAACCCAAAACGCATTCCACGCATGGCTCTCGAAGCGAGTCGATAAAGATCGCGCTCGCCTTCGTGGCGATTTACCTGGTCTGGGGATCGACCTATCTCGCGATCCGCTTCGCGGTCGAGACGATTCCGCCGCTGGTGACGGCGGGCATCCGGCACACGATGGCGGGAGGAATTCTGCTCGCATGGGCGTGCGCCCACGGATATCGACCGCGACGCGAGCACTGGGGCGCCGGAATGATTCTGGGAGCGCTCTTCTTTTTCATCGGGCATGGGACGCTGCATTGGGCGGAGCAGCATGTCGCATCGGGATTAGCGGCTTTGCTGATCGCGACCGAACCGATGTTTATCCTGGTTCTCGCATGGGCGACGTCACAACAGCGCATCAGCCGGATCAGCGCGGTTGGCCTGGCGGTTGGCGTCGTCGGAGTCGCGATCCTTACTGGCGCGGAGTTGTCTGCGAAGAATGCGAGCCTGATTGGCCTCGTGGCCGTTCTTGTGGGATCACTTTCATGGGCCGCCGGAGTTGTGATCTCACCCAAACTGAAACTTCCGACAGACGCGCTGGCGCGTACGGCTGTTCCGTTGGTGTGCGGCGCCGTCATGTTGCTGGTCACCGCAGGTATTACAGGCGAGTTTCGCGGCTTGCACTGGACTGCGATTTCGCTGAAATCAATCTTCGGTTTGGGATATTTGATCACCTTCGGTTCGATCGTGGCCTTCACGGCCTACACGTGGCTGCTGCAGCGCTGTCCACCCACACTGGTGGCGACTCATACCTATGCGAATCCTGTCGTCGCGGTGCTATTGGGATGGCTGCTTGCTTCTGAGCCTTTGACGTCTCGCGTGGCGCTGGCGTCGGTCGCGATTCTAGGTGCGATTGTGCTCATACGTCGAGGTGAGCGCGATACCGAGAAGTATCCAGTCAAGTCAGTGACGGAAGAGATGGAATCAACCGAGCAGTGCGCGTGATTCTTCGGAGTACTTGCTTTCCCTGCGGTCCTTTGTGATCTCGGTGGTGATCAAAGAATTCACCACTGGGAACACAGAGTTTCACAGGGTAAATCTCAAAGACGATAACAAATTTGACCTGTTGCGGAATGATAGTCTAGTTTTCCGCCAACATGGCTCGCCGATCGACACCGCTGAGCATCGCTATCGACACGGGAGGGACGTTCACCGACTGCGTGTGGATCGATCCTTCCACGCATCGCCTGCGCATGCTCAAAGTCTTCTCGACACCGGCAGATCCGTCACGCGCCATTGTCGACGCTGTTGCGAAGATTGCACCAGGAGCCGAGTTTGTCCTTCTTCACGGCACAACCGTCGGGACGAATTCGCTGCTCGAACGCAAGGGTGCACGCACGGCGCTGGTTACGACCACTGGATTTGAGGATGCGATCGAGATCGGCAGGCAGGCGCGGCCGAAGCTCTACGACTTTTTCTTCGAGCGGGTGCAGCCACTAGTACCAGCGGATTTGCGGTTTGGAATTAGTGAGCGTACGGCAGCAGACGGCGAGATATTGACCGAGCCCTCGGCAAACGAGATCGCCGAACTCTCCAAGCGAGTCAGCGCCGCCAAGCCCGAATCCGTCGCCATATCTTTGCTGTTTTCGTTTGCGAATCCAAAGAACGAAACGGGAGTGGGAACAGCGCTGCGGCACCTGGGAATTCCGCTCTCTGTTTCGCACCAGATTCTGCCCGAGTTTCGTGAATACGAGCGCACGTCGACTGTGGTCGTCAATGCTTATTTGCAGCCGGTGATGGAGAAATATCTGCACAACTTAGAGAGCGGGCTTCAGGCTTCTGGCTTCCGGCTTCCGGAACTTCGCTCTCGGACTTCGAAGCATTTTGGGCGCAGGATTTTCGTGATGCAGTCTTCTGGCGGGATTACTGCGCTTGCGGCGGCGGCGCGGGAGCCTGTGCGCACGGTGCTTTCGGGGCCTGCTGGTGGCGTCGTGGGGGCGTCCAGCAGCGCACGCCAGAGCGGGTTTGAAAACATCATCGCTTTTGACATGGGTGGGACCTCGACCGACGTTTCCCTGGTCGAGGGCCAGATCAAGACCGCGAGCAACGCGCAGATCGCCGGATTCCCCATCAGCGTACCAATGCTCGACATTCACACCGTAGGTGCAGGCGGCGGATCGCTGGCGCGATTCGATGCGGCCGGCGTTCTGCGCGTCGGACCTGAGTCGGCGGGGGCTGATCCGGGTCCCATCTGTTACGGACGCGGTTTGCAGCCAACCGTTACGGACGCAAATCTGCTGCTGGGTCGGCTGCAGGCAACAAAGTTTCTCGGCGGCGAGTTCACACTCGATGTGGAGCGTACGCGGCGCGTTACCGGGGAATGGCTGAAGAAACAAGAGTCGAACTTGAGCCTTGAGAAATTCGCAGCGGGTGTAGTGCGCGTGGTGAATGCCACGATGGAGAAGGCGATCCGGGTCGTGTCGATTGAACGCGGACGCGATCCACGGCAGTTCGCGCTGGTCGCATTCGGAGGCGCGGGAGGATTGCATGCCTGTGCGCTGGCCGAGTCGCTCAGCATTCCGCACGTGATTGTTCCGGCATTTCCCGGTGCGCTCTCTGCACTCGGAATCCTCTGGAGTGATGTGGTCAAGGACTATTCACGCACGGTGCTGTGGCGTCTGTCGCGGGAAGTTCCGAAGGTGAGATTGAAGAAAGAGTTCGACGCATTGCAAAACACTGCAAAGCGAGATTTCGCCGGCGAAAGCTGGGAGGGTGCGCCGGGTTTCACTCGAACCGCTGACTTGCGCTATAGCGGACAGGGCTACGAACTGAATCTTCCGATGACACAAAACCTTTTGGAGGACTTCGAACGGGAGCATCGACGTCGGTACGGATACATACACCCTCACCGCGAGATTGAGATCGTGACGCTTCGGTTGCGCGCGGTGTTGAAGTCCCCGGCGCCATCCACGACGCCATTGCCGAAGGCGAAGTCACAAACGGCGCGCACTGCCGAGAGGCAGTCGGCGGTATGGTTCGACGGCGAAAAGGCGGCCACGAGAATCTATGCACGAGAAGAACTCGCTGCACAGAAGAGATATCGCGGACCGGCTATCGTAACGGAATATAGCGCGACGACCGTCGTACCGCCGAGCAAGACTTTTGGAATCGATAAAACCGGGAATCTGATCGTCAGGCTATAGCCCTGCTCACAAGCGAAATCACTCGGCACCCGGGAGCGTTAACGGATCACCGGTTTGGTGCTCGGAGATCTGGAAACGGAGGAAGTCGTGGATGGCAGCCACGGCTAGCCGATCGTCGGATTCGATGCTCACCCGCGCCCCGGATGAGAGCTCCTCATAGTGATAGCGAATTTTCTCCTTGAGCAGTTTCATCGTGGTCACGCCCGGCGGGATTCCATCGTGGATGAACACTGGCGTCGAAAAATCACCCTTCGAAAAAAGATCAGAAATCTGGCTGAGGTGACCGCGAATGGCCGCCGTATTCGACTTGTCAGAAGCGTCGTTGGCCGTGATTTCAATAACACCGCCGTCGGGCAGGATTCGAAAGTGGTGGGTCGTCTTATCGTGCGGAAATCCCATCGCCTGATCGCCGTGTTTCTCGACATCCCTGTGATGGGCAAGCGAGCTCATATGCTCTTTGTGCATGGGACAACTTTCGGCGGAGTCTCGGTTTGAGGTCTGCTGTGCGTGCGACGTTACCGCAAAAGACGCGACACCCAACGCTACGGCAAGTTTTTGAATAAAACGATTCATAGTTTCTTCCTCAACGGTTTCTTGATCATCGGCGCAGCGTTATCGACCAATGAATGAAGCAGCATCGCCTTGGCGCCAGGCTGGGTCTTGGCGAGTCTGGCGCGCCACTGCCGGACAAGCGTCTTCATATACGTTCGCGTCCGCTGCAACTCTGCGATTTGCCGCTCGAGAGATTGCAACTTCTGTTCCGCGAGATGGAGTACTCGTCCGCAAGGCGTCCCCCCCTTGTCGCGCGCCCTGAGAATCTCAGACAGTTCAGCTAACGTGAATCCCAAGCGCAGGGCGCGTTGAACCAATCGGATTCGCTCCACCGAGTCCGAGCCGTATAGACGGTAACCCGAAGCGGTCCGAGGAACACGGGCCAGTATCCCGATTCGCTCGTAGTGACGAATGGTATCGGGACTGACGCCGGTCAATTCAGCCACTCTTCCTGAGTGCAGCGCTCGGCCGTTGCTGTCCATAGCAAAGTATGAACCTTGGAATGCATTCCAGAGTCAAGCAGTTTCTGCTGCCGGTGGATTGTTAAAGTTCGATGAAAATGCTGAATCAGCACCGGCATCAAGGCGTCGGGCACTAGGTTGCAGCAACTCTGTTCGTTACAATGTTTCCTGTGAAACCGAGCCTCTTTGTCGTCGAAGACGATCCTGATATTTCGCGGCTGGTGCGGCATCACCTGGAAAATGAAGGATTCGTCGTGCGGGTGTATCCGACAGGATCCAACGTTCTGACGGACGCGGAACGGCAACGTCCGGCGCTGTTCATCCTCGACATCATGGTTCCGGGCAAAGACGGGCTGGAGATTTGCCGGACGATCCGGCAAACTCCGGGCCTGGCGGCCGTGCCGGTCATTTTTCTGACCGCAAAAAGCAGCGAGGCCGACCGCGTGCTGGGGCTGGAACTGGGAGCAGACGACTATATCGCCAAGCCTTTTAGCCCACGCGAACTGGTGGCTCGGGTGAAGGCGGTTTTACGGCGTTTTGAGCGCCCGCTGCCGCCAAGCCCGATGAAAGTTGGAGAGATTGAGATCGACCCGTCCGCCATGACGTTGACCGTGCGCGGGAGCATGGTTCCAACCACTGCTACGGAATTCCGCCTGCTCGACTATTTCGCCCGACACAAGGGCCGCGTGTTCAGCCGCGATCATCTGCTGGATTCGGTATGGCGCGACACCGCTTATGTGACGCCGCGGTCGGTGGATGTGTATGTCCGGCGCATCCGGGAAAAAATCGAACCCGATCCGGAGAACCCGCGGTATTTGAAGACTGTCCGCGGGGCGGGATACCGGTTTGAGTCGCCGAAATAAGAGGAGACATTGAAGAACCGCATCTTCTTCAAACTGCTCGCCGTTTTCCTGATCGTTATCGCCGCGACGGCCGCCATCCTTAATGTCATGATCGGCAGTGCATGGGAAGCCTCTCTGCGTGCCGAGATTGAACGTAATCTGATTCAGAAGACTCTGCTGTTCGCGCATCGCGTGGAGATCGACCATGCGCATTCCCTGACCGATATCGCGGCCCAGGAGGGCCAGTCTGCCGGGGCCCGGGCGACCGTTATTGATGCTTCCGGAACGGTTCTCGCGGACTCCGAATCGAATCCCTCACAGATGGAGAATCACGCCCAGCGGGTCGAGTTCGCCGCAGCTCTATCCGGAAAGACAGGAGAGAATGAGCGGCGCAGCGCCACGCTTGGAATTCCGTTCCTCTATGTCGCGGTGCCGATTTCGGGAGGCGCCGTCCGCCTTGCGTATCCGCTTTCCGATGTAGAAGCGGTGCAAGCGCAAGTACGCCGGAAACTCTTGTGGGGATCAGCGGTGGCGGCATTTATCGCATTGCTGATCGCGGCAGGCACCTCCGTATGGACCTCGCGGCGGTTGGAGCGAATTGTTGCCGTTGCGGTACGAATTGAGAACGGCGACCTGCAAGCGCGCCTGAGCGACTCGCGCATGGACGAAATCGGGCGCGTAGCTGCTGCGATCGACAAGACAGCCGGACAGATTGAGCTGAGCTTTGCTGCCGTCCGCTCAAGCCAGCGCCAACTGGAGACTCTGCTCAATAGCATGCAGGACGCGGTGATTGCGGTGAGTGCGGACGGGCTTGTGCGCTGGGCGAATCAGCCGATGGACCGCCTGGTACCGCAGCGTACCCGGCTGAACTCGCCAGTGGTGGAGACGGTCCGCGACCCGGACTTTCTATCGGCGGTGAATGCCGCGACAACTTCCAAGGAAGTGAAGACGGCGCGGGCAAGTTCGATCGTTCCCGGGCGCGCATTCGATGTTACGGCGGCCCCGCTCCCTGACGGCGGTGTGGTGGCGGTGCTGCGCGATCTGACGGAGACCGAGCGAGTGGAAAAGACGCGCCGGGATTTTATTGCGAATGTCTCGCACGAGTTGCGGACACCCCTGACTTCGATCCAGGGATACACGGAAACCTTGCTCGATACGATCTCCGACGATGCGGCACCGACTCGGGAATTTCTGGAGATCATCCGCAAGAACACGGTCCGCATGTCGCGGCTCACGGAAGACTTGCTGACCCTGGCGCGGGTGGAATCGGGCGAAACGCGGTTCGAGACCGAGCCTGTGCCTCCGGTCGAGTTGCTACATGACGCTGAGGAAAGCTTTCGGGAAATCGCGCGTGGGCAGGGAGTCAATCTGGAGATCATGGATTCGCATAACGGGAGCGGGTCGATCGAGACGCTGCCGCTGGTGCTGGCCGACCGTGAGGCCATCCATCAGGTATTTTCCAACCTGATCGACAATGCAATGAAGTATGGCCGGACCGGAGGCCGCGTGGAATTGGGGGCGCTGGCCGCCCAGCGCGGAATCGAATTCTATGTTCGCGACTTCGGCGCGGGAATTTCTTCTGAACATCTGCCCCGCCTGTTCGAGCGGTTCTATCGCGTGGACAAGGCACGCTCGCGCGAATCAGGCGGGACCGGACTGGGACTGGCGATCGCCAAACACATTATGCGGGCCCACGGGGGCTCGATCCGCGCCGAGAGCGAGTTGAATCATGGCAGCACATTCGTGTTCACGCTCCCGACAGCATAGGACTAGCTGCCGGCGATTCCTTTATTGACCAATACCTTAACTTCCACTCGCCGGTTGTCCGCTCGCCCATTCTTGGTCTCGTTCGAGGCTGTGGCCCCGTATTCGCCCATCGCGCCTGGGGCGACGATGTGCCGCATCGGCACGCCGGCCTGCTGCATCAGGAAAGTGACAACCGCTTTTGCGCGGTCCTCGCTCAGCTTGGTGTTGATCTCTGCGCTGCCGGTCGCGTCCGCATAACCAATCACTTCGACAATGTAACCGGTTTGCGCTGAAGCGACCTGAGCCAGACTCTTCAGGTCGTTCTGTCCATTGGCAGAAATTTTGCTGCTGCCGACATCGAACTTCACGATCGCATGGCTTTTGACATCGTACTCACTGAGCGCCATGAAGCGATCGGTATTCTCCTGGATGTCCTTCTTATTTTGCTCAATCCGCTGCCGGTTCGCTGCAATGTTCTGCTCGTTGGCCTCGATATTCTCTTTATTCGCTGCAAGCTCTACCTGATGGCCCTCCAGTTTCTCCTGGTGGGCGGCCAGCGTCTGCACATTCTTTTCGACCTGTTCGGCGGTTGGCGTCAATCCGGACTGGATCATCTCGGCCGTTTCCAGATCATCGCCATCGACGGTAATCGTTTTCGCCACAACTCTGCCCTGCTCGTCGGTCGTTCCGTCGATGTCCACCTTAAGTCCGGGTATAAGGACAACGCTGGACATAAGCTGCTTGTCCAGACCAAACAAGCCTTTATCATCTCTCGTGCTTGTTTCGTCGGTGAGAACCACCGTAGTTGTGCCTGCATCGCCCTTCACGATCAAGGTCTCTCCCGTTCGAGATGTGATCATGCCCTTGACCTCGGCTTTTTCGGCTCCCCACGCGCACACGCAGCCCATCACAATAAAAGCCGCCAGACAAACCTGCATCGTTATCTTCATCGCTCTCCTCCAACCTGATTTCGGGCGACATTCATGGACAAGCCGCGCCGGATTGAAAGAGATTCCATTAAAGGAACACGACCTGCTACTGACAAAAATGACAGCGAGGCGAGGACGTGCTGTTCTACGTGCGGTGACCGTTTCAACCAGACGCTGTCTGTCAAAACTTGTAATCCGTTCATTGATTATTTTTGACTTCTCTCGAACTATTGCTGGCCCGAGGTACGAAAAATAGTCGAAAATTCACAGCCTGTTAACCCCGGCATCAACCAAACCACTTATGCTTAGCTGTTGGCAATCCGACTTCAAAAACGGGGAAGAAGCGATGATGGCCCCAGACCGTCGTCGCGGCACGCACATTCCCGGTCGGCGGACATATCCATGAGTACTGCAATCAAAAGCCCGAATCCGGAACCGGCTCATCATTACATCGTGCGGCGAACGGTCGAGGCCTGTCACATGGCCAAGGAGGCTGCAGGCGCTGCGGCAGAGGGTATCGCCACGGGGTCGAGCACGTTGCTGGGATCGCTGCGGCAACGCGAGCGCGAACTCGACACGCTGGATCTGGAAATCGACAACGGCGTGACCAGCGCGATCACAGAAGTCGGGCCAGCGGAGGCGCGGGAGCTTCTTGCGTGCATGAAGTTCATGATCGGGCTGGAGCGCATTGGGGATCTGTTGCTCAGTTTCGCCAACAGCGCGCAGTCCGTCAGCGGGCGGATCGATCCTGAAGATACGCGGGACCTGACCCAAATGGCCACGCTGCTGGAGAAGATGCTAACCGACTGCGGCGGCGCGTTCTCGGAGCGCAACGTGGGTAAGGCGGTCGATGTGCTGCGGGCCGATGCCGAGATGGATCGCCTGCGGAACCTGATCTTCCTGCGGCATATCGAGAACCCGGAAAATGTGCATCGCCAGGCGAGCCTGCAGGTGATCTTCATGACGCAATCACTGGAGCGCGCCGGCGATCATGCCAAGAATCTCGCCGAGGAAGTCTGTCATTTCGTGAGCGGCCGCCCGGTGCGCCACGTGCTGATTGCTTACGACAAGCCGGTGGAGCAGATGTTTATCGATTATCTGCGCCGGCGCGATCATAAGGAGTAAGGGCTCGCATTCTTCGTACTCGAGTAGTTTCCTGACTTCTAGTCTTCTCTTCCCGCGAGTAATCTGTCGATATTGAATATCCTGGTCGGAAGAGATCCCTATGAGATACGCATTTCTGGTTGAGACGTATGCGACGGAGCACGTCAAGGTCGTAAGTGTGTGGAGCGAGTTTCGCGATGAGGACTTGCCGGTGAGGCCGAACGCCAGCGATGCACGAGGGCGGAGCGTGCTCGAGCAAATGGTGCATCAGTGTGTGAGCGAGGATTTGTGGTTTCGCAACATGCTTGGGATTGATGTGGGAGCGCCGCCGCTGCCGGCTTCCGAAACGCGCATGGAATTCATCAAGCGATATGCCGAGGACAGCGGGAAGAGATTGGCGGCGCTGCAGATGAAAGATGAGGCATGGTGGGAAGGCGAGGCTTCATTTTTTAATGTGAAGCGGTCGCGCGCGTGGGTCATGGTGCGGAGGATTGCCCATACGTCGCACCACCGGGGGCAACTGATGGCGATGCTGCGGATGCTGGGGCGGGATGTGCACAGCAATTATGGGCCGACTGCGGATACTGGCGGACTGATGGCGAATCATGCGCCGACGATTTATGCGTATGGGAGCCTGGAGGAGTTGCTGAGTGGAGAGAATGCCGGTGGAAAGAAGGCGCCATTGCCCGGCGCGGGAAAGACATCAGTAACAGAAAGGCCCTCTTAGGTCACGATTGATCCCGGGACGATCCGAGAGATTTGACAGTGTGAACGAGCGACCGTGAACGCCCTCCCTGTTCTGATTTCGTAACACGGCAGATTCATTTGCTCAGGTCGCGATCGCGTGGCATAGTGTGGCCCGGGTCGAGTTGAGCGGACACACTTCCCCGTGCCCGCAAATCAAAGTCAACACTTCACAGCGACGCCTTCCCTGTTGGGAAGAAGGAGGAATGGTATGTTCGCGCCTGCCCTGCAGTTTGCCATTAGCTTGGCATTTGTCTACTTGCTGTTGAGCGCGTTGTGTTCGGCACTTCAGGAGTTGATCGCGAATCTGGGGAAATGGAGAGCGAACACCCTGGAAGCGGGAATCAGAAATCTTCTCCAAGACGAGGGACTCAAGAACGAAGTCTATAACCATGTGCTGGTGAGGGGTATTTGGCGTCCGAATTGGCTCATCAAAGAAACCTCCAAAGTCCATAAGCCGGGTTATATGTCGTCAAGCATGTTTGCCCAAGTCGTGCAAGACTTGCGCGCGACCAAGGGAGAGAGTCTGCCGGAACCCGCAAAGAAAGCGCTGAATGCTCTGTTGTTGGGAATCACTGACGCGGAGGAGCAAAAGAAGAGGATCGAGCATTGGTTCGATGATGCGATGGACGCAGTTTCAGGGTGGTACAAGCGAAAAGCAAATGCATGGTTGTGGGTGATTGCGGGAGTGGTATGCGTAGTTCTGAATGCTGATACGATTTCGATTGGCAGGATGCTGTGGGACGATCCGACAGCGCGGGCTGCGATCGTGCAATCGGCAAACGACTATGTCAAGAAAAAGGTTGAAGCTGAGGAGGCTAACAAAAAACAGGAAGCGACCTCAAGCCCAGCCGACCCTGATAAGGCAGCGCGGAACAGCCTTCAAGGAGTGAAGGATGCGCGCGCCAATCTGAACGGACTGTCGATTCCTTTGGGTTGGTGTAGCGCATCCGAAAGTGGCAACAAGGACAGCAGTTGCACGTCGGAACGGCAGTTGCCACGAGCGGAGATATGGGCGTGGTTGCTGAAGATTTTCGGCATTCTGATTAGCGTACTCGCGGTATCGCAGGGTGCGCCGTTCTGGTTCGATCTATTACAGAAGGTTGTGAATCTGCGGCTTGCGGGTGATCCGCCGCCTGATAGTCGGCAGACGAAACCAGCGCAGAGTTAGAAGGAAGTGAGATAGCCGCTGGGTCGACACACGGATCTCCAACCAACATCAAGATCCCCACTTCTGGCAAAACCGGCCAGAAGTGGGGCACCCTGCTTTTTCCGTAGTGATCACTGGAGCTCGAAGCTTACGTTGACGGAGGAACGTCTCTCTGAAAAGGTCCGCTGGGACCCGATGATCCAAAGAAACATCACAAATCCCCATCCTGTCCCCCAAACATCACGGGACAAGGATGGGGCAACCCAGTATATTCACCCTCTTATTCTGTTTCTGTGATGCTTACTTGATGGTGAATGCCAGGGTCAGCAGCGTTTTTTGTTCGACCTCGTGGGCTTTGGCGCTGCCTGTGGCTGGGCTGGCGCTGGAACTTCTCTTCACGCTGAGCACTGGACGTTCTCCCACCAGGCGCTTCAGGCGCGGGAGCATGTTGAACATGGCTCCTTGATTCGCGGGCTCTTCCTGAACCCAGACGATGTCGGCGTGCTGGCCGTGGCGCTCCAATTCGGCGACGACTTCTTTTTCGGGGAACGGATAGAGCTGTTCGAGGAACACGATGGCGGTACTGGTATCTTTCCTCTTCTTTCTCTCAGCCTGGAGTTCGTGGCCGATTTTGCCGGTACAGATCAGGATGCGCTCGGCTTCTCCAATGGTCGTGTCCGGTATGACGTTGAGGAACTGCTTGTGGGTAAAGTCCTCGATCGGCGAGCTGGCGTCCGGATGGCGCAACATGCTCTTCGGAGTGAAGACGATCAGCGGCTTTCGCCAGTGACGTAAGGCCTGCCGACGCAGGAGGTGGAAATACTGCGCGGCATTCGAGGGCTGCGCGATCTGGATGTTGTGCTTGGCCGCGAGTTGAATAAAGCGTTCGATTCTGGCGCTCGAGTGCTCGGGACCCTGGCCTTCGTAGCCGTGCGGAAGCAGCAACACAAGACCAGAGAGAAGATTCCACTTGGCTTCTCCGGCACTTATGAATTGGTCGATGATCGCTTGCGCTACGTTGACGAAATCTCCGAACTGCGCTTCCCAAAGAACCAATGATTCCGGATAGTCGCGAGAGTATCCGTATTCGAAGCCGAGGACTCCGGCTTCAGAGAGCGTCGAGTTGTAAATCTCGCAGCGGGCCTGATCGGCGGCGATGTTTTCCAGAGGAACGTATTCGTTCTCATTCTCGATATCGATCAGGACCGAGTGGCGCTGGTTGAATGTGCCGCGACGGGAATCCTGCCCGGACATGCGGACGTGGGTGCCCGTCTTCACCAGGCTCGCGAAGGCGAGAGCTTCGGCCATCCCGTAGTCGACGGGGCGTTTGCCTTGGCCCATCTCGGCTCGCTGTTCAAGAAGCTTCTTCACTTTCGGATGGATGTGGAAGCCCTCGGGGTACGTTGTCAGCCGGGTTGTGAGGTCCGAAATTTCCTCTGACGACAGACCGGTTTCGACTTCGTACTCGTCGCGGTGCAGGCCACCGAAATATTTGTCCCAATACTTGGGGAGCTCGCGCAAAAGAGGCTTGTGTTTTATGCTGCCGGCTTTTTTCTGAGCAGCTTCGAACTCGGCTTTGATCGCGTCTGCTTTGGTCTGCGAGTCGGAAATACCGATGTCGTCAGCGTAGATCTCCCAGAGCGGTGGATGATCTTTGATCTTCCTATAGAGCAGCGGCTGCGTGATCGTGGGATCGTCGACCTCGCTATGTCCGTGACGCCGGTAGCCGATTAGATCGATGACGACATCGGTGCCGAATTCATAGCGATATTCAGTGGCCATGCGGGCGACGCGCACGACGGCGTCGACGTCTTCGGCGTTGACGTGAAAAATCGGAATCGACTGGCGCCGGGCGATGCACGCGGCAAAGCGTGTTGAGTGCTCTTCGGTATAGCTGGTCGTGAAGCCGAGAAGATTGTTGACGACGACGTGGATCGTGCCGCCGACCGTGTATCCGGGGAGATCGGCGTAGTTCATCGTTTCGGCGAGAACTCCCTGCCCTGCGAATGCAGCGTCGCCGTGGACGAGGAGCGGGATATATTTTTCACGTCCGCCTTCGCCCGTTCGGTCTTGCTTCGCGCGGGTGCGGCCGATGGTCACGGGATCGACAGCTTCTAAATGGCTAGGATTTGAGACAAGGTGAATGTGCACCTTGCCGCCACTCTTCGTGACGTACTCGCCGGTAGCGCCCATGTGGTACTTCACGTCTCCGGAGCCGAGGACGCTGCGCGGGTCGACATCCTCGAAACCGGCAAAGATTTCCTGCGGGGGCCGCTTGGCGACGTGGGCGATGACATTGAGCCGTCCGCGGTGGCTCATGCCCATAACCAGTTCGATCGCGCCTAGGCGAGACGCGGTGTCGAGAACTTCATCGACCAACGGGATCAGAGCTGTGGTGCCTTCGAGCGAGAAGCGTTTCGAGCCAAGATAACGCTGTTGCATGACCTGTTCGAAGATGTCCGCGCGGGTCAGCAGATCGAGGATGCGGTCGTGGTCTTCCTCTTGCTGAACGCCCGATTCCATGCGCTCGTAGATCCAGTTGCGGCGCTCGGGAGAGTAAATATGATTGATTTCAATGCCGATGGTACTCGAGTAGATCGCGCGCGCTTCGCGGGCATATTCGCCTTCGCGCTCGAGTTCGGGCGTCGGACGAGGCCTGAGGAAGCCGAGAGGATCGAGGTCGCCTTCGAGGTATCCAAATTGGCGGTAGGCGGAGAAAACACGTTCACGTTCGGGATTGGATAAGCCGGATCCGTTGGTCGGAACAGAGGATTCGATCGCAGGAGCCACAGTAGATTTCGTCTTAGGCATAGGTGAATCTCTAGGATAAAGGATGCGGGGCGGGCTTGGGGGATTCGGGGCGAAAAACGGGGGTAGGAGTCGGAATGTTTTGAACAGGCGATTCGATATCAGCGGTGGAGACGCGGGCTTCGCCCGCGGGGCGGACGAAGGCGTCCGCCCCTACACTTATGCTCGGCTGCGCCTTCGCTGGACAGCCGAGGCGGCTGTCCCTACATTCAAAGGATGAATGCGAAAGCTCTTGGGACGCCAACGCTGGTAGGTATCCCGTTTGATGGGCAGTCGTCGTATCTTCGCGGGGCGGGTGATGGGGCGTCGAAGATCCGCGAGGCGATGGCTTGCGATGCTTCGAATCAGTGGACCGAGTTGGGGGTCGATCTTGGTGTGGCTGGAGTGATTGAGGATCGTGGAGACCTGGCTTTGTCTGAGAACTCCAGCGTTCGCGAGGTCCGCAACGAAAATCCCCACCTCTGGCAAAACCGGCCAGAGGTGGGGCACCCATTTTCGGAAATTGAACGGGCGATTGGGGAGTTGATTGATTCCGGCAAGCGTCCGGTTTCTCTTGGCGGGGATCATTCGATTACCTACCCGATAGTAAAGGCATTCGCTCAGAAACATTCCGGGCTCACCATCTTTCACTTTGATGCGCACCCCGATCTGTATGACGAGTTTGAGGGCAACCGGCTGTCCCATGCCTGTCCCTTTGCGCGGATCATGGAAGGTGGCCTCGCCAAGCGGTTGGTGCAAGTCGGCATCCGGACTGCGAGCGGCCATCAACGCGAGCAGGCTCATCGGTTCGGCGTCGAGATGGTGGAGATGAAGAATCTCCCGGCTTACGCGAAGCTGAAGGCAGACGGTCCAGTTTATGTGACGTTTGATATGGATGTGCTGGATCCGGCATTTTCGCCGGGGGTCTCGCATCGCGAACCGGGCGGCATCAGCGTACGAGAGGCGATTGCCCATCTGCATGCTATCGACGGACCGATCGTGGGCGCTGATCTAGTGGAGTACAACCCGGTCCGCGACGTGGACGGAGTGACCGCCACGGTGGCCGCAAAAATCCTGAAAGAAATACTGGGGAAGATGATTTCGACATAAAAATCTTCACCACAGAGGGCACCCTTCGACTCCGCTCAGGGCAGGCAGAGCAACACAGAGCGCCACTTGGTAGTGGCTGAACTTGAAACTGAAATGACTTCACAATGCGTCATCCCGAGCGGAGCCGTTCTCCAGGCGTAGGGAGGGATCTCTCGCTAATCCGCCTGCGTCTCAAGAGAGATCCTCGGCCCGCTGGTAAAAACGCGGGGCTTCGGGAAGACGCCGCAGCAAACAAGAATTCAAATTGAGCCACTACTTGCCATTTCCATATCACTGAGAAAATCGATTTTCAGGAGTACAATGCCCGGTCATGCGATTCCTGAAACTGGCCGTGGTTTGTGGGTTTGCCGCTTTCGCGAGTGCGTGCGGCACATCTGGAATGGGGCCCGGCGACGGCGGCGGGGGCGGTGGAGGAGGGACGAATCCCACGCCCGCGTCGGTCACAGTCTCCAATACGGCGACAGGAACTTTCAGCGTTGCGATTTCGACCTCCTTCCAGCCGGCCGACTGGGACTATCAATTCTTCCAACTCAATCCAACCGCAACGACAACTCTCGGGAATCTCGGCTCGCGTCATGTGCGCTTGCAAGGCATTGTTCACGGGGTGCCGCAGGGATCGGAAGGAACGTCGTCGACCGCCTGGGACTTCTCGATGCTCGACGCGATCACCCAGCCGGTGCTGGGTACAGGCGATCACAGTCCTGAATTCCAGATCGCAAAAGCTCCCGCATTCATGTACAGCAGCAACAACAGTGGGAGCTCTTTTGTGGATACAAGTTTTACTGAATTTGCCGGGTACGCGCAGAATCTGGTTCGGTACTACAACACGGGCGGATTCACGGCCAACGGTCGACTTTACGATTCGCCAGCCTTTGCCAACAACAGATACAAGGTGACGTGGTGGGGCATCTATAACGAGCCCAGCATCAATAACAATCTCGACGCGGATTTGTATACGACCATGTACAACGCGGTGGTGCCGGCGATGCAGACCGTCGATCCAACGATCAAATTCGCGGCATTGGAACTCTGCTGCGGATCGGAGAACTGGGCGGCGACGTTCGCCGCCGGAGTCACGGCACAGGTCGACGTCTTGGCAACGCACTATTACTCTTCCTGTAATCAGAAAGACACCGACGCGATGGTCATGGCCACGGTGCCTGGGTTTGCCAGTAGTGTGCAGACGATCTACACGAACATTCTCACCAATCCTTCGCTAGCGAATGTTCCTGTCTGGGTCACTGAAAACAACGTCAATGCCGACTACTCCAACAATGGGATGAGTAACTGTAATCCCGGACAGGTTTTCGTCGAGGACGCGCGGGGATCAAGTCCCTTCTTTGCTGCTTGGCGGCCATACGTTTTTTCCCAGCTCGGACAGGCCGGAGCGCAAGCCTTGTATCACTGGGATTTCGGTGCGGACAAGCAGTACGGCGAAGTGGATTACGGTACAGGCGCGCTGCAGTTGAGCTATTGGGTCGACTATTGGCTGGGGCAAGAGCTGCCGCCGGAAGCGGGATCGCAGCTGTTGCAGTTCACGTCGTCAGATGCAGCGGATCTCGAGACACTGCCTGTTCTGAATAGCGACGGCAGCGTGGTGGTGATGGTAGCGAATCATGCGGTAAGAAACGCGGCGGACAATAACGGACCGGGATTGCCGTTTAGTGTGACCGTCGATATTTCTGCTCTGGGGACGTTCTCGAGCGCGAGCCAGCTGATCATCGATAAGGACACCAGTGTGGTCGACGGTCCTACGGAAACGACTGTAACACCTGCGGCAAAGATTACTATGGATTTAAACGGATACTCGGTTGGGATTCTCACGCTGAAGCCTTGAATCGAATCTCAAGGCTCTCACAGCGTAGGAAACAGGGGAAACAAAGAAGTTTTACAGGCGGATCAGCAATGAATAGGAATTTGCGCAGAAAACTGGGGGGCGGTCTTGTTGGCGTTATTTTGGCAGGGGCCGTTGGTTGCTCCAAGAATGCCGCTCCGAACGCCCAAGCGGGCGGAATGCATGCTATGCCCGTGAAGGTAATCGAAGCCGCGGCGATGCCAGTCAGCGATTCTTCGGAATACGTGGCCACGCTCAAGTCTCGCGATTCAGCGGTCATCATGCCGCAAGTCGATGGGCAGATCACGCAGATTTTCGTGCATTCGGGCAATAAGGTCTCCGCGGGCTCAGCATTGATGGAAATCGATCCGCTCAAGCAGCAGGCCACGGTGAAAAGCCAGGAAAGTGCGCGGGCCGCGCAGCAGGCGCAATTGAGTTGGGCCAAGCAGCAATATCAAAGAGCGGAAGGATTGTCTGCCGCCGGCGTGGTGAGCAAGCAGGACCTGGATCAGGCGAAGGCAAGCATGGATGCCGCGCAGGCTCAGATGGATGCGCTCGATGCGCAGGTTCGCGAGCAGGAAGTGCAACTTAAGTACTACAAAGTCGTAGCGCCACGCGGTGGAATTGTGGGAGACATCCCGGTGCGCGAGGGAGATCGCGTGACCAGCGCAACACAACTGACCACAGTCGATCAGCCTGGCAGCCTGGAGGCGTACGTCTATGTGCCGGTCGAAAGATCTTCGCAGTTGAAGATGAACTTACCGGTGCAGGTCCTGGACAGCAACGGCAAAGTGCTGGCCGATACACGGATCAGCTTTATCTCGCCGCAAGTCGACAACACGACTCAAACGGTACTGATTAAAGCGAGAATTGCGAACGCGAATGATGCGCTGCGACAATCGCAGTTTATCCACGCGCGAGTGATCTGGGGGACACACCAGAATCCCGAAGTTCCGATCCTGGCCGTCACGCGGCTGGCAGGTCAATACTTCGCGTTCGTAGCGGAGCCGCAGGGCGGTGGATCATTTGTGGCCAAACAGCGACCTCTGACCATTGGCGAGACGGTCGGAAACAACTATGAAGTGAAAGATGGTATTAAGCCGGGAGACAAGGTCATCGTCTCAGGCACACAGTTTTTAATGGATGGGGCGCCGGTTGCGCCGATGAGTTGAGCGGAAAGAAGCACTTAGTCAGAGAACTGCACGAGCCTGGGCACGCCATCGTGGTCTAAATGCTAATTGCTGTCTGCAAGGTCTGATTCCTCATGTTTGCTGATTTCTTTATACGACGTCCGGTCTTCGCGTCTGTCTGCGCCCTTCTTATCGTCCTGGCTGGATCGGCGGTGATTCCATCGCTGCCGGTGGCGCAGTTCCCAAATCTCTCGCCTCCGCAAGTTGGTGTTTCCAGCTTCTACATCGGGGCCAGTGCTCAGACGGTGGAGAGCGCGGTCACCATCCCTCTCGAGCAGCAGATCAATGGCGCCGAAGGGATGAAATACATCACGTCGACGAGCGGCAATGATGGTACGAGCCAAATAACGGTGACCTTTGACTTAACACGCGATCCCGACCTGGCCACCGTCGACATCCAGAATCGCGTAAATACGGCGCAAGGCCGACTACCCGGAACCGTAAAGTCCGTCGGCATCACTACACAAAAAACCTCGCAGAACTTTGTCTTCGGAGCGGCGGTCATCTCCGATAAGAACAAGTATTCCACGCTGTTCATGAGCAATTATCTCGACGTGTACGTGAGGGACTCGCTCAAGCGAATTCCCGGCGTGGCAGATGTGATCATTTTCGGCGAACGCAAATTTTCTATGCGCCTGTGGCTGGATCCAGTTCGCATGGCCGGGCGCGGGCTCACCGCACCCGATGTGGTTAGTGCGTTGTCGGAACAGAACGTGGAAGTCGCAGCCGGTCAGGTTGGCCAGCAACCGGCCATGCCCGGTCAGCAGTATCAGGTCAGCGTGCGGGCTGTCGGGCGCCTGAGCGAACCGGACCAGTTTGAAAATGTCATCCTCAAGGCGAACGCAGACGGCACGCTCGTAAGACTAAAAGATGTGGGTCGCGCCGAGCTCGGAGCGGAGACGTATGCCTCGGATTTGCAGTTCAACGGGCAGGATGCGGTCGGCATCGCCGTGGTGCAGTTGTCTACGGCCAACGCGCTCGACGTAGACCGGAGGGCGATCGCAGAACTTGACCGGCTGTCAAAAAGCTTCCCTGAAGGCATGCACTACAAACTTGCCTTCGATACCACCGACGCAGTTGGCGAGTCGATCCGCGATGTGCTGTATACAGTTGGCTCGGCGATCCTGCTCGTCATTCTCGTGATTTTCATCTTCCTTGGGGACTGGAGAACTACGATGATTCACTTCATCGCCACTCCAGTTTCGCTGATCGGCACCTTCGCCTTCGTGAAGTTGCTTGGATTCTCCGTCAACACCCTCACACTGTTCGGAATTACGCTCGCCACGGGATTGGTCGTCGACGACGCGATCGTCGTGATTGAAAACATCGAGCGCCACATCGCCGGCGGCGAGCACGATTCGCGCAAAGCAGCTACGGCCGCTACAACCGAAATCACCAGCGCGGTCATCGCAACGTCATTGGTACTGGTTGCCGTATTTGTGCCGGTAGCGTTCTTTCCCGGGACGACTGGCATCTTGTTCCGCCAGTTCGCGTTGACCATCGCATTTTCTATTGCGATCTCCGCATTCAACGCGCTCACTTTGGCGCCGGCGCTCGCGGCGATATTTCTCGCTGGCCCGCATGGACAGAAATGGTGGTGGTTGCGCAAGTTTGACGCAGGGGTTGCGGCGGTTACGCGTGGGTATCAAAGACTGCTCCATACCCTGCTCGAATACAAACTCGTGATGGTGGCGTTGTTCTTTGCTGGACTTGGGCTGACGTACCTGGTCTTCACACGCGTGCCAACGGGATTCGTTCCTGACGAAGATCAAGGCTATTTCATCATCGTGATTCAGGCCCCGTCGGGAGCGTCGCTCGAGTACACGAAATCGATTGGCAAACAGATCTCGAACATGCTGGCGAATGTGCCCGAGGCGGAAGGAACGTTCTCCGTGGCAGGGTTCAGCTTTGCGGGGGCCGCAGCCAATCAGGGGTTGATTTTCGTCCCGCTCAAACCGTATTCGCAACGCAAAGGCGAAGAACATTCCGCAAACGCAATTGTGAACCGAGTGCGGCCCATGCTGTTCGGCGTTCAGGGAGCAATCGTGTTCGCCACCTTGCCGCCTGCGGTCCAGGGTCTGGGGCGATTCGGTGGATTCCAATTTGTTGTTCAAGATCAGGCGGCACACCGGCTCGACGAACTCGCAGGGGCGACGCAAGGATTTATTCGCAGCGCTGCGCAGCGAAAAGATCTGGTGAGCTTGTATACGCCATTCACGGCGAACGATCCGCAGTTCCTTGTGACCATTGATCGAGAGAAGGCCAAGAGCCTGCACGTACCGCTATCGCAGATAACCGACAGCCTGGGCGTTTATATGGGATCGGCATACGTGAACGATTTCGATTTCAATAACCGTTCTTATCGTGTCTACGTGCAAGCGGACAAACAATTTCGAGCGACAGCGAAAGATATGAAGCAGTTCTATGTCCGCTCCGATACTGGTGCGATGGTGCCGTTGGACAATCTGATCAGCATCAGGCAAACGACGACACCGCAGGTGATTAGTCACTACAACCTGTTCCGCTCGGCGGAAATTGATGGGTCGCCCGCGCCGGGATACAGCTCAGGGCAAGCGATCGCCGCCATGGAAGACCTCGCGAAGAAATTGCCGCAAGGATTTTCGTATAGCTGGACGGGACTCTCGCTTGAGGAATTGCAGGCCGGAGGAACGTCGCTAATTCTCTTCGGATTGGGAACGCTGGTCGTGTACCTGACGCTTTCAGCCCAGTACGAAAGCTACGTGCTGCCCTTCATCGTGCTGCTGGCGGTACCGATGGCGTTGCTGGGCGCGCTTGGCGCACAGTGGCTGCGTGGACTGCAAAACGATGTGTTCTGCCAGGTCGGTCTGGTCATGCTGGTAGGACTGTCGAGTAAGAACGCAATTCTGATTGTCGAGTTCGCCGAGCAGCTGCGGGAACAAGGTATGCCGCTGATCGAGTCGGCTGTGCAGGCGGCAACAATCCGTTTACGGCCAATTCTGATGACCTCGCTGGCGTTCATCCTGGGCGTGGTGCCATTGGTCGTGGCTTCGGGCGCGGGAGAAAACGGCAGGCATTCCGTCGGCACAACTGTGTTCGGCGGGATGATCATGTCGACCGTGCTGAACCTGTTCTTCATCCCGGTGCTGTATCTCATTATCGAAGGCTGGCGCGAGCATGGGAAGGCGCCGGAGCACAGATAGGGGCTAGGGGTTAGGGACCAGCAGAGCTTGCAAGAAGTTACGCGCAGCCTTCAGATTCTTCCAGAGTTGAAACGGTTTCGTTGGCGCGTTTGATCCGGATAGGCGCCGTGCCTTTTCCTCTGGCGATTAGTTCGAGCTTCTTTTTCTTTCTGGCTTCCTTGCGGCGCATTTTTGCCATCCAGTCGCGGGAGTACATCGTGCCGCGGCATTTCGGAGAACCGCAGTGGCAGGGAGCCGGTTCTTCGTCGTCATAGAGGTTGTAGTCCCAGACGAGTTCTTCTCCGGGCCCGATATTCCGCAGGGCGAAGATCCAAACGCGACCCTTGATTTCGTCCACCTCGCAGTTGGGATCACACGAGTGGTTCAGGTACGCACCCAAGCCGTGTCCGTCGATCACGGTCTTTCCATCCTCGAGTCCGTAAAGGTAGGTGCGGGACACCCCTTCATAGCGACGATCGGCTTCGTCCGGCGTAATGCGCTCGCCGTCGTACTCGACGACCCGCGCTCCCTTGCGGATTGCGGTGGTGGTATAGACGCCAACTGCGTGTATCGGTGATAGGCGAACGACCAAAGGCATGAACTAATTTCGCACGAGACGATGGGGTTTGGGGAGAGGGAAAATACGTTTTTGGAACGAGAAATTTGCGATTGAGCAAATTGATCGCGCGAGAAGCGCTACGGTTCTGTGACCGAACCTCCGAAACCGGCTTTCCGGGCCTCATCCTGCAATTCTTCGAGAAGTTTCCGCTGTTCTACCAGCTGCGCCTTCATGGTCTCGACTTCCTGCTGCTTCTCCTGCTGGTGCTCATTCCATTGAGCGCAGTTGGCCACGCAGTTTCCGCCGGCGAAATGAATCGAGTCGCCGATGGTCCTAATATCCTGTTCCAGGGCTGCAATGGTGGTTTTTTGAGCCAGGATCTGGGACTTGTAATTCTCAGCCTGCGCGTTGCGATCACCGGCGCTCGGCTGTGCCTCTGATTCCGATGGCAATTTCTGATGAACGGAAGCGGTGGTTACAGTGGCGCGCTCCGGGGTGTCATCATTGGTGACGATGTGGGCAGCCTTGGGCTGCGGCTTAGCAGGAGCCTCCGCAGTCTGCACATCCAACGGCTGAGCCTCTTTTGCCTTCGCTGGCTGTAATTGGGCTTCCTTTTCCTGCTTTTTCAAGCGGAGCTGGCGGGCGTAATCGCCAAGAGACGGTTGCGGCGCAGGCTGAGACTCCGATGCCTGCGGATCGGATATCTGCTCGGAGGACTGCGTCTGGGCGTACGAAATCGCGCACAGAGTTGAGCTGGCCAGAAGAATGAAAACAAACTTTCGCATGGAACTTGCCTCCCGCGACCCGTCAGGGCACGGGTATCCGGAAATCGTATCTGAGGAAATGGAACGGTTCGAGTTACGTTCGTACTTGTGCCAGGGGGTGGCTAAGTCGTTGTGAGATCGCTGATTAGGGCGTCGAGCTTCTGGAAAAGCGCGCCATTTCCCTGCCTCGGATAGCCGGCCAGCGCCTCGCGATAGTGAGTCAGGTTATAGAGAAACGATTCGATGCGCTCCTTGTTCAGTTCTTCCCAGTAGGCGCCATATCCGGACTTTTCGAGCCAGTAGGCGTTGAAGATCTGCTCGAACTGGTGGCTGACGGGCACCGCCAGGTAGGGCTTTTCCAGATGCAGCGACTCGGTGACAAGGGAGAAGCCGGAATTGGCGATGACAGCGCGAGCGCTGACCAGGTCCGAGAAGAATCCGGTGAGCGACGGTTTTTTGTAAGTGATGTTGCCTTCGACGCCTTCGCGCCCGAAGCCATAGGCGATGAACGGGCAGCGAACGGAACCGAGCAGTTTGGCCAGCGCGGGCGCTGGGGACGTCACGTATACCAGCACGTGTTCGCCTTCCGTGGGCTTGGCCTGAAGGATTTCCTCGCGAAGCAGCGGAGGAAACAGGAAAGTGTTGTGCTTGCGGATGGGCGCGGTAAAGAAAGAAATCACAAGGTAGGCATTGGCGCGAGGAGTCATCAGCTTCGTGACAATCTTGGCGGCGGCGGCATCGCGACGGTACTGCCTGGGATAGGAAACGACCGCGTTGGTCAGGCAGTGCTGGTTATCGATCGAGATGACCGGGAGCCTGCGCTTGTGCCCGATGTGGCACGTCAGGGGTTCGAAGTCGGTGATAACCAGGTTGATGTTCGCGGCCTCGACCAGATCGTTCAACTGGGAAACGCTCTTCGCGGCGTGCGGGACCGTCACGAGATTCTTGGCGATGGTGCGCTTGTAGCGGACACGATTGTTGACGTAGGCGAAGCGGAATCCGTAGATCTCGGTGACGTCGAAGTCTTCTTTGAGGTTCTGCAGGCCACGGTCGAAGGATGCGACGTGAACGGTGTGTCCCTTCGCAACCAGATGCTTCAGAACTTCTTTGGCGCGGGTGGAGTGACCGGCGCCTTCTCCGTTGACACCGTAGAGGATGTTGGCCATGGGATGGATGAGTATAGCCTTAGGGGTCTCGGCGGTTTTCCAAGAAAACTACAACGAGTTCGTAAAATACAGAAAATAGGTTAGTTGTAAGATAAAAACCCATCTATTGACCGCAAAATTATGTCTCGTGATCGTTTCTTGTGCGCTTTTTGAGTCACAGGGTCAAGGTTGGATGTCGCTGCGAAAGCCGGCTTAGCTCTGAAAAAATGGTAAATGCCAACAGGTACGCGTAATCCACAAGCCCTTTTCTCAGCATCTTAGTTGCGCTTCAACCAAGGTGCGAGGAGAGACGCTTGTACCCACGTTGGAAAGATGTCGGCATCATTTCGCTACTTTTATTCGCGGGCACTCTGGTTCCTGAGAGCGCCCGTTGCCAAACCGAGTCGTTCGCTGGCTTCCCCTCTTCGCCTTCGTCGGTGGCAGCCACATTTCAAATCCACAAGCCAGGAAGCTTCGACATCTCCAGCCTGCCTCCGGGAACATTCGAGCGAGACGCAAGCGGCGAAGAATCGTCCGAGCCAGACGCGACCGGAGATTCACCGTCTTCGCAGATCCAGATGCAGGATTCGGATCATGACGGACTGGTCGCGCGGTCGGTGAAAAGAACCTTGAAGGATCAGAAGGAGCTTTATCGAGCTCCGTTCAAGCTTTCCAATTTGAAGTGGGACGCGCTGGTCTTGGGGGGAACGGCGGCACTTATTGCGACGGACCGGCACATCGAGAGCCACATCGGCACCGCGCACTACTCGTTCTATCAAGCCACTTCCGACATTGCGATCGCAGGGCTGGGAGTGACGCTCGGTGGTGTGTGGATATGGGGAATCAAGGGCAATCATCAGCACGCCAAGGAAACGGGAGCGCTGGAACTGGAAACGTTGGTGAATACGTTCCTGATTTACACACCGATGCAGTTTCTGGCGGCAAGGGAACGGCCCGGCGAAGGAAACGGGAATGGAAATTTCTGGAAGCACCACAACATCAACACGTCATTTCCGGGAGGACATGCGATGTTCACTTTCGCGATGGCGACGGTCGTGTCGCATGAATACCCGCAAAAGTGGGTGCAGGCGCTGGCTTATTCGGCCGCAACGATTGTGACGGTCAGCCGGTTTATGGCCCGGGATCATTGGGCGTCAGACATGCTTATGGGATCGGCGCTGGGAATCGGAATTGGGGCTCATATTTTTCACGCGCATTGCAATCCGGATTTGAGCGATTCTTGCCGACATCATGTGCGGTGGATCTTTTGAGCTTGTGGGTTCAGGTGTCCCTACGGGACACGGTTGCGGTGTCCGCCGGACGCCCGCCAGTGAACTGGCGGGCTATTTTGAGTTGTCCCTACGCGACAAATAAGGGAACGCGGGACAGGTTCACCTCTCCTGCGGAAACGTAAGGGCAAGGGTTGGCCCCGATCAATTGCCGAATAGTATCGCGGCGATGCCACACGGGCGAGCGGACTCTTCTTTCGCCCCTTCGGGGCTTCTCATTTCTTGCACTTTCCCACGGCTTGCGCCATGGGCTGCATTCTTTCGCCGCTTCGCGGCTAGTCGGGGGTTTGTCGGTGTTCGATTGCTCACTCGTTCCGGAGGGCCGTCATGGGCTCAATGCCTGCGGCACGACGGGCGGGCACTACCGCTGCCAGCAGTGCGGCCAGAGCAAGCGTGAGCACGGCCAGCGCGAGCATTACTGGGCTCCAGGGTGTGACACCGAATAGTTGATCCTTCATCAGCTTGCCGGCGCCGATCGCGGCGGGAATGCCAATTGCCAGCGCGATGCCTATCTGGGAAAAGGCTCCCTGCAGCACCATATTCAAGACCCGCATGCGATCCGCTCCGAGAGCCATACGAATTCCAATTTCGCTGGTACGCTGCTGGACGGTATACGCCATCACTCCATAGAGTCCGACGGCCGCCAGAATGAGCCCGAGCACGCCGAAGAGCGTGGTGAGGGTTGCGATCATTTGTTCCTGCTGGAAGTCGGCGGCTACGACTTTGGAATACGGATCAACGCCGTAGAGAACAAAATTCGGATCGATGGCAGCCAGCGTCTTGCGGACGCGCTCTTCCATTCCTGGTGGGTCTCCGGGGGCCCAAATCACAATGTTGTACAGATATTTAGACCCGCTCTCGCCGCTCGCATAGGCGGGGTCATCCCACTCTACGGTCTGCGCTTCTGGAAGCCAGTACATAGGGCGAATGGGTTCCTTGTAGTCGTAGGTCATGTAGCGCATGTCCCTGACCACACCGACTATTTCGTAGGTGGAGGAATACTTGATTTTGCCGGGGCCGAAATGCTGCCCGATCGGGTTCTGATTCTTAAAGAATCTCTTCGCGAAGGCTTCATTGACGACCGCGACTTTTCTGGTCGTAGCCGTATCCTGCTCGGTAAGGAAACGTCCCTGGGCAATATTGGCTCCCACCGCGTCGAAGAATCCCGGCATGACGCGAACGAATCCCGATCCTGTATCGTCCTTCGGGCCAGGCTCAGGTTGTCCTTCTATGCGAACACCGTTATTCCAGCTATCGCCGGTCATCGGCGCGTAGAGGGCGGGCGCGGCCATGCGAACGCCGGGGATCTGCTGCAGGTGATCGTCAATTTGCCGGAACAGCGGTTCCATTTGCTCGGGCTTGTAGTTTCCCAGCGAAGGATTGATCCAGGCGATATAGCGACCCTGGGTGTCGAATCCGAATTTCTGGTGCTGCAAGTTCCGCAGACTTTGGCCCAGCAGGGCCGCTGCTGAGAGCAGTACGAGCGACATCGCCGCCTGTGCGATTACGAGGGATCGCTGAGCCCAGGAGCGACCGCCAGCGACCGAACGATTTGAGCCACGTAACGCCTCGATGGGGTCGGCATGCGAAGTCATCCACGCCGGTGCGATACCGAACAATATCCCGGTGAAGACGGACATGGCCAGCGTAAAGAGCAGGACTGAGAAGGAAGGAGTCGCGCTAATGGGGACGTAGTTGTTCGGGCCACCAATCTGGAAAGCAAGATACAAAATCAACCTTGTACCGGCATACGCCACGCCTATGCCTAACGCACCACCGATCGCAGCCAGCAGGATGCACTCGACCAATGACTTGCGGACAAGCCGCGTGCGGGGAGCGCCGAGCGCCACCCGTATCGAGGTCTGCGCGCGATCCTTCAACCCGCGTGCCAGCATCAGATTTGCGATATTCGCGCACGCCACCAGCAGGACGCATCCAGCAGCCACCAAGAGCAGTTTCAGTCCTTCTTCATACTGATCGCGCAAAGCCGCCACGCCACCACCTGCGGGAGTGAGGTGCAGCGTTTGCTGTTCCCATAGCGCCTTCTCGCCGGGCTCCATCTCGGGGACGTGACTGGCCAGCCAGTTGTGGAATTCGACCTTCAGTTTTGCGTCCAGCGATTTAGGGTTCACCCCGGGGCGGACCCTTCCAATGATGTCGAGGAAGTTGGTGGCTGACCTTTTCAGACGCGAAGTCTCTCCGTCGATCAAAGCCGCGGACGTTACCGGCAACCAGAAATCTGGCATGCCCCAGCCCGCCAGCTTGGCGCCGAAGAATCCAGGCGCGGCCACGCCGATCACAGTGAACGGATGTCCGTTGATCTGGTAGCCAGCGCCGACGACAGATGGATCGGAGCCGTACTTGTCGTGCCAAATGCGGTAGCTCATTACGGCAACAGGAGGTGCGCCCTCCTGATCGTCCTCGTCGGTCAAGAGGCGGCCGATCCACGGCTGCACGCCAAAAGTCTTGAAGAAATTCCCGGAGACGTATTCCCCGTTGCGTGTGTCGACCGGGGCCTGCGATCCAACTCTGCGCACGCCAAGAGGAGCATTGCCAGCCTGCAATGCAGCCAATTCCTCGAACTCTGGGGTCTGGGCGCGGAAATTCTTGTAGGCCTCCCAGGAGAACAACGCAAAATCACCGTCGTCGCCCTGTGTATACCCGCCCCAGTTGCAGCAGCGAACTTTGTCGCCGATTCGCCACAGCTGATCTGGATTGGTGACCGGCAGCGACTTCAGCATCACCTGGTGAACCAGGGTGAAGATCGCAGTCGTCGCACCGATGCCTAATGCCAGTGTGATCAAAACGGTTGCGGTAAAGCTGGGCGCTTTTCGTAATTGCCGCAAAGCGTCACGGAGATCGGTAAACATTTGTGCCTCGTATGAGTTTGGACGTAGTCGGGGCGAATCGGTTAGAGGCTAAATTCACCTGAAAGGGCGTTGCAAGAGCCAAGATCAGATTTGTGCATTCTTTCAACCGAGCGCAACGCGACGGACCAGTGCCGAAAGATCGCGGATCGCCGCGCACGGGATCGGACGCCATGATTTGTTATGCGACTGTGCGACGGCGGGCAGATTCGTTGGGGGATTCGGTTCGCTGTCGTGTTTCTTCTGTCGTTTCCGCTTATTCCAATAGAGGGGTTGCACCGCAAACCCGATACGTCTGGGGGACGACATGACGAACAAGCAAAAACTACCAGGCCTTTGCGCAATGTGCGTTGTCGGTTCGCTATTTCTGGGCTTCACCGCGGGTTCGGGGTATGCGGGTGAAACCAGCAACAAGATAACCGCGAACAAAATCTCGTCGAACCGAATCGCCGCAAACCGCCTAGTGGCGAACAAGCTGTCCAGCAACAAGATCACTGCGAATGGTCTGCAAGCCAATCTCGACACCTCCGAGATTCTGCAAACCGAAGATGGCCGTGAAGTGTACAGCTACATGATCAGCTGCGCTCTTCCGGCGGGAAAAACCATCGAGGCGGACATCCCTGATGCCGCCGACACCGCACCGCCCGACACGCTGTATAGCTGCAAGAACGGACACTGCGGGTTTCCCGGCTCGATCGGGCTCGCTGAGCACTGGATCGACCGTGCACTTAGCCCGAGAGGGCAGCGCTGGGTCACGGCATGCTTGCTCTCCCGGGTCAATGCGTACGGAGTCAGCATGAAGATTTCGTTACGCGGCGATGCTCCATCTCTATCGGTGAGCCCGGACGAGGCGGCGAAGTATACGCTGCAAGAAGGCGCGTTCTACGGCAACATCTTCGGCGATCCGGAGAAGGCTCTCGACTGGAACGCGTGCCGGGGCAAGAACAAACTGGCGACTCCTGACGCTGGCGATCTGAAGCTTCGGGCGTGCACAGAGCCGGACCGGAATGATCCCAGCCACACCCAATGCGGATTTAACTACGCCGGGGACTGCGGCGCGTTCGGGAAACTGGATCCAGCGTCGGTGCCCACTCGCGCGTGCAAGACGTTCGAATCTGACGAGGGTACTTATAGTGACTGTACTGCGCCAGCGGAAAACGGTTTTTCGGAGGCTTCGAAGACTTATCGCGAAGTGATTACCACCTACGTGAAGCACTGAAATTAACTAATCCGGCGATGGCTACGGTTCATACTCGAAGGAAGACGGGAACGTCGCCGATTGGGACGCGGCTGTCAGCCAATTCAAAACTCCCGGACGGCCGAAGGCGGCCGTCGCCACATGGTTCCTGCGACATACTTCTTTTACTGTTCGGGTTGGGGGACTGGTAGGGCTACCGTGTCTATGGTTGCAGGGTCGTCGCGGAGCTTGATGTAGAGCGTCTTTCCCTTTGGCGGGGGGATCGCGAGGGCATCTTCCACAAAGCCTTCGGGGACGGTGACGGGATTGGCGAAGTCGGCGTCGGTGCTGACGGAGTCGAGAAGGAATAGCTTGTCTCCGCTGAGGGTGCATGGCTTTTCGGGGCCGGCGCAGCGGACGGCTCTCAATGACGGGATGCGCACCAGGTTCACCAGCGGTTGCCAATCGCCGTTGATGCCGTCGCCTGTGACTGGGCGAATCTTGAGGGGACCGAAGGCGGAGGGCCCGAGAAGTTTCATGGGGTCGAGAACGGCGAGGACCGTCTTGGTGTCCTGCATGGTGAGGTTGCCGTCTTTGAAGCTGAGCAGGACTCGAAAGGATTCATCGGCCGTGGCGACTTCAATTTTCTCGGTCGCGGAAAAAGTTTCGGGCGACTGCGTCTTCAGAAAAAAGTTGAGGCGTCCGTCTTGCGGAAGTTCTTCCTGGCTGCCGAGGCGAACCGGGGCGGGAGATGAGGACGAATCGAATTGGACGCTCTTGTTCAAGATGCTGACGGAGGGGCGCTGGGCGTCGACCTTCGAGGTCAGGTCGAGGACACGGCCGTCTTTGAGAGTGACTCGGGCCACGATCGAGTCGCCGGAATGAAGCTTCGACCTGGCGTCGGCGTCGTTGGTTGTGAGCTTGAGTTCGTCTTGCTGGTTGGCGCGGGTGAGCGACTCGGGAGCGAAGTGGAGGCCTCCGAACTCAAGGCTGGCGACTTGATCTAGGCGGGTGCCTTTCAGTAGGCCGTCGGCGTCCCCGGCATGAATTCCGAAACTGTCGAGGCGGGCGGCCTCGGCATAAGTATGCAGCGGAATTTCGTCGATCTCACGCAGTCCGAACTTCTTGATCTGCATGGTGACCCATCCGGCCTGGGCCTTTTGCAGCGGCACTTTGACTTCCAGTTCATCGCCCTTGAGATTTTTCCATTCGGTGGGAAGAATCTTTCCCTGTTCATCCTTAAGAGTGACTTCGCTGACGCAGCAGGCATCCTGTGACTGGAGGTGGAGTGTGTCTTCGCGGCCAATGATCAGGGCACTGGCGTCTTTGGAGGCCACGGTCCACTGCGCGGGACGAGAAGTGCGAAGGCGATAGTGCGGTCCTTCGAACTCGCGGAATCCCCAGTGGCCGCGGATGGTGCCGGCAACTTCACCGTCGAGATCGGCGGATTCGAGGGGATGCGTGTCGACGACGAAACCTCCAAGGACAGGATCGGGTCGCGCGGGAAGATCGATGGGAGGTCCGGACTTGGTTTCGACGTGAAGAACAAGTTCGTGTGCGAGATCGCTGGCGAAGACGAGCGGGGCGCCATCAGCGGACAGGACGAGCGAAGGCTTGCCGGCGCAAAGGACTTGGGCAGCATCGACAGCGCGGAGCGGGGGAGGCGGCGCGGGATGAACTGGAGGCAAGCCGATGACGAGCACCGATTTCGGATTGCGAAAGGATGGAGGGTTATTCAGGCGCAGATTGAGTTCGTTCTGTTTCGGTAGGGCCAGCGCGGGAATGTATTGATATTGCGCGGTGTGGGCGCTGCCGAGAATACGGACTACGTCGACGACAGCCCCGATGTATGGACTGTACATGCCGCTACGCGCTGTAGGCGTGGCGCTGAGCTGGTTGATGAGATCCGTGGAAGCGCTGGACGTCAGAGTGGCGACCATGCTTTGTCCGTGTGCGTCATCGAGGACGAGTTGCTCGGTGTTCTGAGTGAGACACGGGACTTGCTGGGCGCTGGGCTTGTCGAAACATTGCTGGTCCAGTTTGATATTCAGGCTGCGCCCGAGCAGCGTGGTGTGAGCTTTCAGTTGCTCGGGGTCAGCAGTGTAGGCTTCATGAATGGCTTCGAGATATTTTTCGAGACGCAGGCGGTCGAGGCTGGCTTGCTGAAGGTCTTGCGCGGCACGGACGAAGGCGCCGGGCTTGCCGCGTACGGCGTTGCGGAGAGTGCTATAGGCTCCGCCAGTTTCTGGAGCGAGAAATATGAGAGCTTCCTCGGCTTCTTCGGGAACGTTGACGAAGATGCCTTCCTCGTGGACAGCGTGATTCCATGTTTCGACGCGAGTGAACCAGTTGTCCGGCGGAGGATTGGTGGCTCCGCGAAGGAAAGCAACGATCATCAGGTAGTGAACGGACTGGCTGTCGGGGAGATCGGGATGGATCCAGAGACGGTCTCCGGCCTGGAGATTGGGGACTTGGGCGATGGGAAGAGTGGCGCCTGCGCGCTGAACGCGAACCTCGATTTTAGGACCAATGAGGTCGAAGGCGGCATTGTCGGCGTGAGCTGTGCCAAGGAAGAACGTGACGGCAAAACATGCGAGTGTCAGGGGATGAAGACACCGAAGGCTTGGGCTGAGTTGGGTGAAGCGCACTACTTCCCTTTCACGGCTGGATTGTCGGGCTCGGTGTAATTTTATCTGATTTGATTGGGGTTTCGGGGACACACAGGGGCTAAAGCCGGGGGTGCCGGGGGAAGCGAGTTTGAGCATTGACGGGTCAAAATCCCCACTTCTGGCAAAACCGGCCAGAAGTGGGGCACCCTCGATTTTTCCTAGCGATTAGATCGCGAGCTTTAGGTAATTTGCGGCGTTGTGGTGGCAAACGTCTTCTATCAGGCGACCGAGAAGAGCTTCGTCGTGGGGGAGCTCGCCGTGGGCTACGTCTTGACCGATCACATCACAGAGGATTCGGCGGAAGTATTCGTGGCGGGGGTAGGACATGAATGAGCGCGAGTCGGTGATCATTCCGATGAAGCGGGAGAGCAGACCGACATTTGAGAGCGCGTTGAGTTGGGCGATGATGCCTTCTTTCTGATCTAGAAACCACCAGGCGCTGCCGTACTGGATCTTACCTGGCTCTTTGCCGTCCTGAAAACATCCGATCAATGTGGCGATGGCGAATGTGTCGGTGGGATTGTTGTTGTAGAGGATCATGCGGGGCAGTGCGTTCTCGCGGGCGAGGAGATCGAGATAGGCCGCAAGCGGGCGGATCTGGGGGAAGTCTCCGACGGTGTCGTAGCCGGTGTCGGGACCAATCGCTTTGCGGGCCGCCGAGTTCACGTTGCGCAAGGCACCGAGATGGAGTTGCTTTGTCCATCCTCTTTCGGCGTCGAGGCGGGCGAAGAACAACATGAGGAAGGAAGCGAACATGTCGACATCTTCCGCGGTGAGAGGCTTTCGGGTACGCGCCTTGGCGAAGATAGAGGCCGTATTTTTTTCGGAGCATGGGCTTGCGAAGCAGTGATTGAGACCGTGATCGGAGAGGCGACAGCCCTGGGAGTGGAAAGCGTCGTGGCGCTTCCGAAGAGCGTCAAGGAAGGTTCGGAGATTACGGATGTCGACGTTTGCTGTTTCAGAAAGCTTCCTGGTCCAGGCGAGAAATTCGGGAGTGCCGATGGCGAGTGCCTTGTCGGGGCGGAAAGCCGGGAAGACGCGGGTCGCGAGGTTGGACTTGACAATCGTCTTGTGATGGGAAAGGTTGTCGGTCGGGTCATCGGTGGTGCACATGACTTCCACGTTGAACTTTTTCAGAATGCCATGGGTGGTAAGGTCGTGCGCGAGCGCGGCGTTGGCGCGCTCCCAAACACTCGGGGCGGATGATTCATCGAGAAGGTCAGAGATTCCGAAATAGCGCTGCAGTTCGAGATGCGTCCAGTGATAGAGAGGATTGCGCACCGTATAGGGAACGGTGCGGGCCCACGCCAGAAATTTCTCATAGGGAGAAGCATCGCCGGTGATATACCTTTCGGCGACGCCGTTCGCGCGCATGGCGCGCCACTTGTAGTGGTCGCCCTCGAGCCAGATTTCGTGGAGGTTGTTAAACCGGCGGTTGCTGGCGATGTCGGCGGGCGAGAGATGGCAGTGATAGTCGAGGATCGGCTGGCGGGCGGCGTGTTCGTGATAGAGTCGCTCGGAGATATCGTTGGAGAGAAGGAAATTTTCGTCGAGAAAAGCCTTCATGGCCGGGCCGTTTGGTCGAGCAAGCAGATGACTATATCAGTTTCGCGCGTGGGGCATCCTGCGCGGTGGTTATGAGAAGATTCGGGAATCTTGAACTCGCAATCCCCCACATCGAGTGTTGAAGCCGCTGACGCGGGCTCTGGCAGCGGTCCGGGCAGAGCTCGGTGGCTGATCTGCGCGCTTCTCTTCTTTGCCGCCACGGTGAACTACATGGACCGGCAGGTTATTGCTCTGCTGAAACCGACTCTGCAGATGCAACTCGGGTGGACGGAAATCGACTTCGGAAGAATCGTTGCGACGTTCACATTCGCGTATGGAGTCGGGTCGCTCGTTGTCGGGAAGTTGATCGATCGGCTGGGAACGCGAGTTGGTTTCGCACTGGCAGTTTTGTTCTGGAGTGTTTCGGCGATGGCGCATGCAGCGGCATCGTCGGTGCTGCAATTCCGCGTGGCGCGCTTCAGCCTTGGCATTGGGGAATCAGGAAGCTTCCCGGCATCGATCAAGAGCGTGGCGGAGTGGTTCCCGAAAAGAGAGCGCGCGGTGGCCACGGGCGTCTTCAATTCTGGGACAAACATTGGGGCGATTGCAGGGCCGGCGCTGGTGGCATGGATCACCGAGCGCTTCGGATGGAGGATGGCATTCATCGCTACCGGCGCGCTGGGATTTGTGTGGATGGTGGCGTGGCTGGCTTTCTACCGGCGACCCGAGGAGAGCAAGCTAGTTTCGCCAGCAGAGTTGGCGCTGATTCAGGGAGACTCGTCGGAGCCGGCGGCGGCGAGCGTTCCGTGGCTGACGATCCTGCGTCTGCCACAGGCGTGGGCGGTTGGACTGGGAAAGTTCTTCACCGATCCGATCTGGTGGGTTTACCTGTTCTGGATTCCGGACTTCCTTAGTCGAAACCTGAAATTGGATTTAAAGGGCATGAGGCTGCCGCTGTTCGTGATTTACAGCGGAGCGAGCGTGGGGAGTATTGCCGGAGGGTGGCTTTCATCATGGCTGTTGAAACGTGGATGGAGCGTGAACGCCAGCCGCAAAGCGGCGATGCTGACCTGCGCGATTGCTGTAACGCCGATTATGCTGGCGGCTCGCACGAATAATGCATGGCTCGCCATTTGCCTGGTCGCGCTGGCCGCGGGGGCACATCAGGGATGGTCGGCCAACATCTACACGCTGGTGTCAGATATGTTTCCGCGCTCCGCTGTGGGATCTGTGGTCGGATTCGGTACTTTGATGGGAACGATTGCGGGAATGTTCATCGCGGAGATGGTGGGATACATTTTGCAGCGGACGGGGTCGTATGTGCCGGTGTTCATTCTCGCGGGGAGTGCGTATCTGGTAGCGCTTTGCTTTGTGCAGGTGCTGGCGCCGCGGCTGGAAAAGGTGGAGATCTAAAAACCTGCAGTTGGGACCAGGCTCGGAATCTCGCTGCGCACTTCAAAATCCCCACCTCTGGCAAAACCGGCCAGAGGTGGGGCACCCGTCACCCAATTTCGGTACACTCTTGGGTCGGATTCAAGGAGAACGGCTTGAAGATCACGGATGCGAAGGTGTTTGTCACCAGCCCCGGAAGAAACTTCGTCACGTTGAAGGTTTACACCGACGAAGGAGTTTACGGGCTGGGCGACGCGACTCTGAACGGACGGGAACTGGCGGTCGCATCTTATCTGAGAGATCACGTGGTTCCGTGCCTGATCGGGCGCGATCCGGCGCAGACCGAAGATGTGTGGCAATACCTGTATCGCGGGGCGTACTGGCGGCGTGGACCTGTAACGATGACGGCGATCGCAGCGGTAGACATGGCGTTGTGGGATATCAAGGGCAAGGCGCTGAACACGCCGGTTTACAACCTGCTTGGCGGAAAAAGCCGGACGGGAGTGTTGGTCTACGGACACGCGAACGGGAAGGACATCGAGGAGACTGTCGACGAAGTTGGAAAGTACAAGGAGCAGGGATACCTGGCAATCCGGGCGCAGTCGGGAATCCCGGGACTGGCTTCGACGTATGGAGTGGCAAAGGACAAGATGTTTTATGAACCGGCGGAGAAAGGATTGCCGCCGGAGAATCTGTGGTCGACAGAGAAATATCTGTTGCACGTGCCGAAACTGTTTGAGGCGCTGCGCCTGAAGTTTGGCGATGATCTGAACCTGTTACACGATGTTCATCATCGCTTGACGCCGATTGAGGCGGCTCGGTTGGGAAAGAGCCTGGAACCGTATCACCTGTTCTGGCTGGAAGATGCGGTGCCGGCGGAGTTGCAGGAAGGATTCCGGCTGATTCGAAAACACACTACGACGCCGCTCGCAGTGGGTGAAGTATTCAATTCAGTTTGGGATGCGCACATATTGATCACGGAACAGCTGATTGATTATCTGCGGATGACGGTGGTGCATAGCGGCGGGTTGACGCATCTGAAGAAGATTGCGGCGCTGGCGGAGGTTTATCACGTGCGCACGGGAAGCCACGGAGCGACCGATCTTTCTCCTGTGGCGATGGCGGCCGCGTTGCATTTCGACATCGCGATCAATAATTTCGGGATTCAGGAATACATGCGGCACACGCAGGAGACGGACGAAGTGTTTCCGCATGCGTATTCGTTCCATGCGGGATATCTCTATCCGGGGGATTCGCCGGGACTGGGCGTGGACTATAACGAAAAGCTGGCGGAGAAATTTCCGTATGAACGGGCGTACTTGCCGGTGAATCGGAAGGTGGATGGGACGATGTTTAACTGGTGAGGTGGCACGATTGTCAGGAAAATCCCCACCTCTGGCAACACCGGCCAGAAGTGGGGCACCCAGAGTTGAAATATTGGAGATCCTTCGCTCCGCCTGAAATGCGGCTGCGCTCAGGATGACGCCGTCTAAAGATATGCGAGAGGAAGATTCATAAACATGGGTTATACAAAGCTGGATTTGGCTGGAAAAGTGGCAGTTGTCGTCGGCGGGAGTTCGGGGATTGGGCGGGTGCTGGCGCTTGGACTCGCGGAGGGTGGAGCGGACGTTGTCCAGAGCGCGCGCCGGATGGACCTGGTCAACTCTCTGGCGGATGAGATTGAGAAGGTTGGGCGCAAGACTTTGCGCCTGAGTTGCGACGTTGGCGATCGCGGATCGCTCGAGAAATTACTCGCGGCATGTCTGAAGGAATTCGGCAAGGTTGACATTCTGGTGAATGCGGCGGGCATCACGAAGAAGGCACCTACGGCGGACTACCTCGAGGAAGACTGGAACCGAATTGTGGATACGAATCTCACGGGCACGCTGCGGACGTCCCAAATCTTTGGCAAGCACATGATTGAAAGGCAGTACGGGCGGATCATCAATATTGCTTCCATGGGATCGTTCCTTGGTCTTCTTGAAGTAGCGGCCTACAGCGCGAGCAAGTCGGCGGTCGCATCGTTGACGAAGTCACTGGCCGTGGAGTGGGCGAAGCACGGGATTTGCGTGAATGCCATCGCGCCGGGATATTTTCGGACTCCGTTGACTGAGAAATTGCTGGTGGGAACACCCCGCGGGCGAGAAGCCGTTATGCGCACGCCAATGAATCGATTTGGGGAATTGGAGGAGTTGGTTGGAGCGGCAGTGTTTCTTGCATCGGAGGCCGCGAGTTTTGTCACCGGGGTAATTTTGCCGGTCGATGGAGGAGTGCTGGCCAGCGGGCTGAATCAGTGAGCAACGGTTGCTATGGCTTCGCTATAGCGTTTCTTAAGCCCCTTCGGGGCTTTCTCTTCCCCATTTTCCCACCCCACGGCTTGCGCCGTGGGCTGCATTCTTGCGCCGCTACGCGGCTGTTTTGGGTCGCGTTTACTCCACCTTTATCGCGCGGAACTCATTCTTAAACATCCGCGGAAGCACAGCGACTCTCCATCGCGGCAAGCGCCTGCAGCTTAGCCAGGTTTCTTTTCGCTTTTTGTGGAACGCGCTGATGCTACCGCTTGTACCAGTTCCCTCGCGGCTGTCGCGATCTTCTCGAGATTTCCTTCGCGTAGTGCCGCGGCGTCGACCAAGTCTGCCCCCACTCCAAGCGCGTATGCGCCAGCTGCGATGAAATCCGCGGCATTGGTTGCGTTTACTCCGCCGGTGGGAATCAGTTGGGCGTGGGGAAATGGCGCCTTCAACGATTTCAAATATTTCGGACCGCCGACGTTACCGCATGGAAAGATTTTGACCAACGTCCCGCCGTGTTCCTGAGCATTCATCAATTCGGTGGGAGTGAGCGCTCCGGGAATCGCCAGGCGATTGTGGACGCGTGCTACCGACAAAACCGACATTGCCAGTCCGGGACTGACGAGGAATTGCGCGCCTGCACGCACGCAGGACTCGGCTTGTTCGGCGTTGGTCACCGTACCGGCTCCGATCAGGACATCCGCGCCGCGTTTCTGTACGACTTCGCGAATGACCGAGATCGCGTTGGGAACGGTCATCGTGATCTCGACGACCGGAATGCCGCCGGCACAGATTGCCTCGATGGCGCGATTTGCCTCTTCGACGGAAGAGGCGCGCACGACAGGAATGATTCCAATTTCGCCAATTTTCTTAACTACTTCTTCAATCGTGAGTTCCAATGTGGCTGGCATTCAACCTACCTTTTTGCGTCAACGCTCGATTCTAGCGGTCCGCGATGTCATTGTCTGAAGAACCTCGGATAAGGTCGCCATGGTGGTGTCACCGGGAGTCGTCATGGCAAGAGCGCCGTGGGCGGCGCCGCATTCCACCGACCATTGCGGATCTTTGCCGGACAGAAATCCGTAGATCAGCCCCGAGGCGAAGGAGTCTCCGCCACCCACGCGGTCGTAGATTTCCAGATCTTCGCGCATGGGAGCTTCATAAAATTTGCCGTCCTGATAGCACAACGCTCCCCAATCGTTGCGGGTGGCCGTTTTCGCGGTGCGTAGAGTGGTGGCAATCACAGCCATGGACGGATATTCCTTGACCACTGTTTCGATCATCTTCTTGAAACCTGTGGACTCAAGCTTGGAGTGATGCTCGTCAAGACCTGCGACCGAAAAACCGAGGGCGGCGGTAAAGTCTTCTTCGTTGCCGAGCATCACGTCGACGTGAGGGGCAAGGCGGCGATTGACTTCCTGCGCCTTGGACTTACCGCCGATGGATTTCCAGAGCGAGGATCGATAGTTGAGATCGTAAGAGACGATGGTGCCGTTTTGCTTTGCGGCTTGCATGGCTTCGAGCGCGACCTGTGGCGTGGTTTCGGAGAGCGCGCAAAAAATTCCGCCCGTATGGAGCCAGCGGGCGCCGTCTTTTGAGAAGATTTGATGCCAATCGATCTCGCCGGGTTTTAGCTGCGAGGCGGCGGTGTGTCCGCGATCGGAGCATCCCAAAGCGGCGCGAACCCCAAATCCGCGTTCGGTGAAATTTAAGCCGTTGCGCACGGTTCTGCCGACACCGTCGTACGGAACCCAGCGAACATACTTCTGCGAGACACCGCCCTGCAGCATGAGATCTTCGACGAGACGACCGACGGGATTGTCGGCGAGGGCAGTGACGATGGCGGTGTCGAGCCCGAAGCAGCGACGAAGGCCACGGGCGACGTTGTATTCTCCGCCGCCTTCCCAGGCGCGAAAGTGCCGAGTGGTGGAGACGCGCTCGTCTCCGGGATCGAGACGTAGCATGACCTCGCCCAGGCTCACGAGGTCCCACGTGCAGGCTTGTTTTGACTTGATGGTTAATGCGGGCATGGATCGATTTTCAGTTCGAGATTTATGAAATGCATCCGGAGACCGACGGCAAAGCTCCGGGGAAAATACGATTGAAATCGCAGAAATTCTAAATGAATAAAGGTGTCGGCTGGTGAAAAAGCTTTGGGCGTCGCGGGGAAGGTACCCGCGCGACAGCCGGCTGGGAGCCGGCGCTACCCGCCTCAGGCGTTCGCGGATAAGGCCTTCTCGCTCTTGCGCGCAGGGTGAGGTACGCTGGTTTCGCTTCCCTCGATTGCCCGCGGCGGTTTTGCCGTCGAAGCGGTCCAGAGTGCCTCTCAAGTGCCAGTAGCCGACGCTCACCCGGCCGGAATTTTCCAGTTGCCCTAGATTCCAGGAGCGAGCCGGTTCAGCGATGGTTAATGTACCGGCCGCTGCGGTCTGAAAGACTCCGACGCCGAGAGTGTTGTTTGGCGTGGGCCGGTAGAAGGCGTTGAGTCCAAGTTTCGGCTCAGGGTAAGTCGGGAACGCGATGATTGTGGGACTGAA
>Ga0207693_10000068_pt1 | contig 91004 bp, 82 predicted proteins | sample LARL81metaG_FD_184347 | JGI IMG/M metagenome (GOLD analysis project Ga0207693, IMG submission 184347) | Corn, switchgrass and miscanthus rhizosphere microbial communities from Kellogg Biological Station, Michigan, USA - LAR L8-1 metaG... | ecosystem: Host-associated > Plants > Roots >...
CGCCGCCCCGGTCACCTACTCGGTCCAGGGCGAGCAGTACGTGGCGGTGCTGGCCGGCTGGGGCGGCATCTGGGCGCTGGCCCCCGGCATCCTTTCCGAGGTTGCAGGACCGGTCCGCAACGTGTCGCGACTGCTGGTCTACAAGTTAGGCGCCGCCACCCAGCTGCCACCGGAGCCCCCGCTCGCGCGCCTGCCGCTGGACCCACCCGCTGCCAGCGGCACGCCCGGGCAGCTCGCGCAGGGCGCGCAGCACTACGCGCGCTTCTGCAGCGGCTGTCACGGCGACGCGGCCTACGGCAGCACGGTGCTGCCGGACCTGCGACGCAGCACGCTGATCGCCGACGGCAAGGCCTGGTCGAGCGTGGTGCAGGCCGGCGCGCTGCAGGAGCGGGGCATGGTCAGCTTCGCGAACGTGCTGAACCCGGAGCAGATCGAGGCGATCCGTCACTACGTCATCAAGCGCGCCAACGAGGACAAGGCGCTCGGGCTCAAGTGACGGGCGCCGCGCTCGGCCCGGGATCCCATTCGGAGCTGCCCATGGTGGTTTACCAACGACAGTCGGCCATGGTCCGGGTACCGAAGACGCATAAATTTATGCCAAAACAGATGTTTACACTAGTTTTGGCAGCTGGCACCGAGCGGTGAGTTCGCGACATTCATTGACAATCGGGATCCCAACGGGAACACTCCGTCCGCTCACACGGGTCCGCCACACAATGAACCGCCACCAAACCCGAGCGATCGTACGCATCCGCGAAATGATCCTGCGCGGCGACCTCGGCGCCGGAGCGCGCGTGGCGGAGGCGCCGCTCGCGGAGCTGCTCGGCATGTCGCGCACGCCGGTGCGCCAGGCGCTGCCGGTGCTCGCGCAGGAGGGCCTGCTCACGCAGCACGTCACGCGCGGCTACGTGGTCCGCGGCCTGAGCAAGGCCGACATCCTCGACGCCATCGACCTGCGCGGCGTGCTGGAGGGCATGGCGGCGCGCCGCATCGCCGAAACGGGTGCTTCGCGCGCGGTGCTGCAGGCGTTGCGTGTCTGCCTGGCCGAGGGCGATCAGATACTCGCCGAGGGCCACGTCGCCGACAAGGCCGAAGCGCTGTATGTCGACATGAACGTGCGCTTCCACCAGATCATCGTGCTCGAGTGCCGCAGCGCCATCATCCAGCAGGCGCTCGAGCGCAACGCGCGCATCCCATTCGCCGGTCCGCAGGCGCTCGCCGTCGACAAGACGAGCCTCGAGCGCATGCACGAGACGCTGGCCTACGCGCACCGGCAGCATCACTACATCGTGTCCGCGATAGAGCGCGGCGAGGGTTCGCGCGTGGAAGCGCTGATGCGCGAGCACACGAACCCGGTCAAGGAGAATCTCAACATCCCCGCGAGCGCCGGGGAGGACCGCGAGGCGAAACCGCACCTCGCCCTGGTCAGGTGAAGCGCGGACATGAACCGCACGGACAATCGAATGTGATGAGGTTGCAGGACGGCGGACGCTGCAGCGTCCAGCCTTGCTGAGTTTTCGGGTGTTTTTTCGAGGGGGAATACCAACATGAATTTCTCGTTTGCGAAATGGTCTCGTGCCCACGCGCGCCAGGCGCTCTTCGGCACGCTCGTTGTACTGGGCTGCGCGCAGTCGATGGCGCAGGCGGTGGGGGAGCAGCTGGTCGAGGTCGTCGTCACCGCGCAGCGTCGCGAGGAGAAGCTGCAGGACGTGCCGATCGCGGTGACCGCGTTCAGCTCCGAGACCCTGAGGAACCGCGCACTCGGGGATATCCACGCACTCAGCAACCTCACCCCGAGCGTCAACCTCGATGCCGGCGCGCCGTTCTCGGGCGACAAATCGGTGCTGTCGGCCTCGATCCGCGGTATCGGACAGGATGATTTCGCCTTCAACCTGAATCCGGGCGTGGGCGTGTATCTCGACGGGGTGTACCTGGCCCGCACGATCGGTGCCAACCTGAGTCTGCTCGACGTGGACCGGGTCGAGATCCTGAAGGGTCCGCAGGGCACGCTGTTCGGGGCCAACACCATCGGTGGCGCGATCAGCGTCGTCACCCATACCCCGGGCAATGAGGCGCGCTTCATCGGCAGCGTCACGGGCGGGGAATACAACCGGCGTGACGTCGGCTTCACCGCCGACATCCCGATCATCCCCGACACGCTGCTCAGCTCCATCACCGTCTCCTCGCAGAACCAGACCGGCTGGGTGAAGGTCATTCCCTACCCGAGCACCGTGCCCGACGGCCAGACGCCGTTCGTCGTCGATCCGCAGACCGCCTACCCCAAGGCCGGTTACGCGACCAACGACAACTACGGCGGCACCGGCGTCACCAGCATGCGCGGCAAGATGCTGTGGAAGGCTTCCGACAAGCTCGACGTCACCTTCACGGCCGACTGGACGCACCAGGACCAGACCGCGCTGCCCTACACGATCCTCGGCGTGTACAGCACGAGCTTCCCCAACTCGATATTCGCCACGATGTACAACCTGTGCATCAGCAACAACGCCGCCACGCTCCCGGGGGCGATCCAGGCCGCGGGCGGGCCGCCGGCGTTCCTGCCGCCCTCGCAGAACCCGTTCCCCGGCCTGTGCGCGCAGCCGCGGGCGCGGGTCCCGGGGCTCTCGCAGGGCGGCGCCCCGCTGCTCGGCGCCGGCTACGTCGGCGGACCTCCCGGACCGTTCAACGCGGCGAACATGGGGACGCCGGGCTATCTCGGCTCCAATTCCCCGCGCCTGTGGTTCGACTACAACGCGACCAATACCGGCAACCTCAACACCACCTATGCGAACGGGCCGGACTTTGCGCGCCAGGATCAGTTCGGCGGCTCCATGACCGGCGTCTACGATCTGAGCAACGGCCTCACCCTGAAGTCCATCACCGGCTACCGGCAGATCCGCTGGGACATCGGTACCGATCTGGACGGCACGCCGGAGACGCTGCAGGAAGTCACCGACTCGCAGCACCAGTGGCAGGTGAGCCAGGAGTTCCAGCTGCTCGGCAAGGCCCTCGACAACCGCCTCAACTACGTCGCCGGCCTGTACTACTTCAAGGAAGCCGGCTACGTGCACGACTACGTGCCGTTCGAGAGCCTGCTGTACGTCTACGACGTGGCGAACGATGTGCAGAACGAGGACTACGCGGCGTTCATCCACGCCGACTTCAACCTGACGGACCGCTTCGGCTTCACCGCCGGTGGCCGCTACACCCACGTGAAGGCGGACTTCCTCGGCGGCCAGAGCGATCTGAACTCCTTCCCGCTCGGCTCCACGCTGTATCCGCTCATCACCGGCCAACCGTACCTGCGCTACTTCCCGCCGGTCCCGGACAGCCAGAGCTGGGACATCTTCACGCCCACGGCGGGTTTCCAGTTCCACTTCAACAGCGACGTGATGGCGTACCTGAGCTGGAGCAAGGGCTTCAAGGCCGGAGGCTGGACCACGCGCCTGTCGGCCGTGATTCCCGATCCGAAGGTGGCGGAGTACAAGCCGGAGTACTCCAAGACCTGGGAGCTGGGCCTGAAGTCCGAGTGGTTCAACCACAAGCTGCTCGCCAACACGGCGGTCTACTACACCGACTACACCGGCATCCAGCTGAACATCCAGCAGGGCATCTCCCCGGTGTATACCAACGCCGGCGACGCCAAGATCAAGGGTGCGGAGCTGGAGTTGCAGTGGCTGGTCGGTGGCGGCCTGCAGATCAACGCCGCGGCCGACTACATCGACGCGTACTACACGTTCGTGAATCCGAACGCCAACATCCCGCAGTACGCGAACCCCGACGGCTCCACGGTATGCCCGGCGGGTCCGCCGATCTGCGCCCACACCTGGGTAGGCGTGAGCGCGCTGGACGCCAAGCTGCCCAAGACGCCCAAGTACAAGTTCGCGATCTACCCGCAGTGGGACGTGGGGCTGCGCAACAGCGCCATCCTGCGCTTCCTCGCGCAGTTCACCTACACCGCGGAGATGTTCAACGACTCGCTCAACACCCCGCAGCTGCGGCGGCCGGCGACGCGCCAGCTGGATGCTTCGATCCACTACGTGTCACCGAGCTCGCTGTACGACTTCGCGGTGGGCGGCACGAACCTGACCAATGACCGCTACGTCACCGCGGGCTCCCCCAACTACGGGGCCGGCGAGGTGGGTGGCTACTACAATCCGCCGCGCATGTGGTATGCCACGCTGCGGGTCAACCTTGGGGGGAAGTGAAGCGGCGCACCTGCACGGAACGCCTCGCGGCGGGATTTATCTAAGAGCAGCACAGATCCCGCCGCGCGCACCGCGGCCGCAATCCTGGAGCGATAACCATGGCTACTTCAACTGCCCAAAAGCCCATGACGGCGCCGCCGTCCACGGCCTACAAGATCGTCGACGTCCCGGAGATCAACCGCGACGTCATCCAGCGACACGGCGTGCCGGGAACCTTCGTCGGGCCCACGGAGAAGGAAAGCCCCTGGGTGCCCTTCGGCACCAACGCGGCCATACGCCACCTGGCCTTCGACGTGCGGCACAACACCTTCAGCAACATCCTGTGGATCAAGTCCGCCGGCGTGATCGGCACGCACAAGCACCGTGGCACCGTGACCATGCTGTGCATGGAGGGCAGCGTGCGCTACCTGGAGTACGACTGGGTGGCCGGCCCCGGGGACTTCATCTACGAGACCCCGGGCCTGGTGCACACGCTGGTGACCGACAATCCGAAGGGCGTGAAGCTCTTCGGCTGGCTGCAGGGACCGGTGGAGTTCTTCGACGAGCACGGCAATTTTGCCGAGACGCTGGATGTGTGGTGGTGCCTGAACCACTACGAGAGCTACTGCCGCGAGCACAGCATCCCGCTCAACCCGCAGCTTTATATCTGAGCGCAGCCCCCGCGGGGGCAGGCACGAGTAGTTGCACATGGCGAGGATCGTAGGCGGCATCGGCTCGTCGCACACGCCGACGATCGGTTTTGCGCTGGACGCGAACAAGCAGACCGATCCGGTGTGGGCGCCGATATTCGCCGGCTACCAGCCGGTGCAGCAGTGGCTGCGCGACAAGGCGCCCGACGTGCTGTTCTTCATCTACAACGACCACGTCACCTCGTTCTTCTTTGACCACTACTCGCACTTCGCGCTCGGCGTCGGCGAGGAGTACGCGGTGGCGGATGAGGGCGGCGGGCCGCGTAAGCTGCCGCCGGTCAAGGGCCACCCCGAGCTCGCCCGCCACATCGCCACGGCGCTCACCGCGGCGGAGTTCGATCTGTCGTACTTCCAGGCGAAGCCGCTGGACCACGGCTGCTTCTCGCCCCTGTCGATGCTGTGGCCGCACGAGGGGCGCTGGCCGGGCGCGATCGTGCCGCTGCAGGTCGGGGTGCTCGAGTTCCCGATCCCCACCGCGCGGCGCTGCTTTCGCCTCGGCCGCTGCCTGCGCCAGGCGATCGAGAGCTACCCGGAGGATCTCAAGGTGGCCATCGTCGCCACCGGCGGCCTGGCGCACCAGGTGCACGGCGAGCGGGCGGGCTTCAACAACACCCCCTGGGACATGGAGTTCCTCGAGCTGCTCGAGAAGGACCCCGAGCAGCTGACCGGACTTACGATCGCGCAGTACGCCGAGCGCGGCGGGCTGGAAGGCGCGGAAGTGATCATGTGGCTGATCATGCGCGGCGCCCTGGCGGCCAAGGTGAGGAAGCTGCACAGCACCTACTACCTGCCCTCCATGACCCCGATCGTCACGGTGATCTACGAGGACGACTCCCCGGTGGTGGCGGCGGAGAACAACGCCGAGTTCCGCGAGCGCATCGCGCATGAGCTCGCCGGCGTGGAACAGCTGCCGGGGACTTACCCGTTCACGCTCGAGCGCAGCGTGAAGGCCTACCGCCTGAATCATTTCCTGCACGGGCTGATCGCACCCGGCTACCGGCAGCGCTTCCTGGCAGACCCGGAGCCGATGTTCGAGGCGGCCGGGCTGACGGCAGAGGAACGCGACCTGGTGCGGCGGCGCGACTGGCGCGGGCTGATCCACTACGGGGTGATCTTCTTCCTGCTGGAGAAGCTGGCCGCGGTGCTCGGCATCACCAACCTGCACGTCTATGCCGCCATGCGCGGCCAGAGCCTCGAGGAATTCCAGAAGACGCGCAACGCGCAGGTACTGTACTCGGTGGCCGGGCAGGGCCCACAGCTCAAACAATGAATGTTAGCGAGGAATAGCAGCGATGAGTGCTCAGAGTCTGGAGAGTTTGCTTAAGGGCGCGGGTAACACGGTCGACCTGCTGCGTAACTCGCAGGTCGGCGCCTACGTTTATCCGGTGGTGCCGATCGAGTTCAGCAACTGGCGCAGCGAGCAGGTCGGCTGGCAGAAGAGCGCGGTGCTGTTCGACCAGTCGCACCACATGGCGGAGCTTACGGTCTCCGGCCCGGATGCCCTGAAGCTGCTGTCCCACCTGACGATCAACAGCTTTGCCAGCTTCACGCCCAACAAGGCCAAGCAGATGGTGCCGTGCAGTTACGACGGCCACGTGATCGGCGACGGCATCCTCTTCTACCTGGACAAGGATGAGCTGCTGTTCGTCGGCCGCACCCCCACGGTGAACTGGATCCAGTTCCACGCCGAGACCGGCGGCTACCGGGTCGATGTGATCCGCGACGACCGCTCCCCCTCGCACCCGCGCGGCAAGGCGGTCTCGCGGCGCCACTACCGCTACCAGATCCAGGGGCCGAACGCCGCCCAGGTGCTGCAGAAGCTCAACGGCGGCCCGCTGCCGGACGTGAAGTTCTTCACCATGGATGCGATCAACATCAAGGGGCGCAAGGTGCGCTGCCTGCGGCACGGCATGGCCGGCGCGCCGGGGCTCGAGGTGTGGGGCCCGTACGCGCAGGCCGACGAGATCCGCGAGGCGATCCTCGAGGCGGGGCGGGACTTCGGCCTGGTGCAGGTCGGCGCGCGCGCCTACTCCAGTAACACGCTCGAGTCCGGCTGGATCCCCTCGCCGCTGCCGGCGGTGTACACCGGCGAGCGCATGAAGAAGTACCGCGAGTGGCTGCCGGCGAACGGCTACGAAGGCACGGCCTCCATCGGCGGCAGCTTCGTCTCCTCCAACATCGAGGACTACTACCTCACACCCTACGCGCTCGGCTACGGTCCGTTCATCAAGTTCGACCACGACTTCATCGGGCGCGAGGCGCTTGAGAAGATGGCCCCGGGGCCGCACCGCAAGAAGGTCACCTTCGCCTGGAATGCCGAGGACCTGCTGAAGATCTTCGCCTCGCTCCTGGTGCCCGGCGAGCAGAACTACAAGTACTTCGACTTCCCGAACTGCAACTACGCCTCCTCGTCCTTCGACCGGATCGTGATGGGCGGCAAGACGGTGGGATTTTCGATGTTCGGCGGCTACAGCTACAACGAGCGCACGGCGCTCTCGCTCGGCGTCGTCGACCCGCAGATCGAGCTCGGGGACGTGCTGACGCTCATCTGGGGCGAGGAGAACGGCGGCACCCACAAGAGCACCGTCGAGCCGCACCGGCAGCTGGAGGTGCGGGTGCAGGTCGCCACCACCCCGTACGCGCGCGCCGCGCGCGAGAGCTATCACCAGGGGTGGCGGACGCGCCAGGCCTGAGGCGCGCCGGATCCAAGCGGGGGCGCTAGGGCCCCGGCAGGGCCTCGGCGAGCCATTGCGACAGCAGCGCTGCGACCTGCGCGGGCCGCTCCATGGGCGCCATGTGGCCGCAGTTCTCGATGACCGCCAGGCGTGCAGGGCGGATGAGGCGCGCCATGGCTTCATGGCGCGCGGGCGGGCTCCAGGTGTCCTCGCGCCCGCACGCGAGCAGCGTCGGGCAACGGATCTGCGTCAGCACGCCGGTGGCGTCCGGGCGTGCCAGCAGGGCGCGGATCTGCGCGGCGAACTTCTGCGGCGTGCAGCGAGCGACCATCGCCAGGATCGACTCGAGGAGGGCGGCATCGGTCAGCCGCGCCGGCGGCACCATGTCGCGCACCCACACCCGCCCCATCGCCTCCATGCCTGCGGAGGCGGCGAGGTCGAGCAGCACCTGCCGCGCGCGCGCCTCGCGCTCACCGTCCGCACCGGGCGCGCGCGCCTGGTAGCCGGTGTCGAGGAGCGCCAGCGCACGCACGCGCTCGGCGGCGGCGCGCACGACCTCCAGCGCCACCCGCCCGCCCATCGAGTGCGCCACGAGCACGAAGCGCGGCGGCGCCTGCGCGAGCACCGCCTGCGCCATGGCGGGCAGCGAGTCGAGTTCCCCGTACTCGGGGACGAGGCAGCGCACGCGCCTGCCCAGGGCGTGAAGCTGTCCGGCCCAGACCGCGCCATCGCACAGGAGGCCGGGCAGCAGCAGCGCCGGCGGCGCCTCAGAGCCGATAGTCCCGCTGCCGCTGGACATAGTCGATGAAGAAATCCAGCGCCGCAGGATCCGCCACGGCGCTGCGGTTGGCGGCCTTCTCGGGCGGCACGCCCAGCAGGATCCGCCGCACCGGCACTTCCATCTTCTTGCCGGTGAGGGTGTAGGGGATGCCGGGTACCTGGTAGATCTTGTCCGGCACGTGGCGCGCCGTGTAGGCGCGGCGCAGCGTGTCGCGGATCTTCGCCTCCAGCGCCGGCTCGAGCCCGACGCCGGCGGCCAGCTTCACGAACAGCGGCATGAAGAAGCCGCCGCCGGGCAGGTCGAGGCTGACGATGAGCGCATCCTGTATCTCGGGCAGCAGCGCGAGCGAGCGGTAGATCTCCGCCGTGCCGATGCGCACGCCATAGCGGTTGAGGGTGGCGTCCGAGCGTCCCAGCACCAGCGAGCCGCCCTGCGCATTGATCTTGAAGAAGTCCCCGTGACGCCACACGCCGGGAAACTCCTGGAAGTAGGTCTCGAGGTAGCGCTGGTCGCCCGGATCGTTCCAGAAGCGCAGCGGCATCGAGGGCATGGGCTCGGTGATGACGAGCTCGCCGACCTCGTCGACGACGCTCTCGCCGCGGCTGTTGTAGGCCTTGACCGCCACCCCGAGCGAGGGCGCCTGGATCTCCCCGGCACGCACCGGCAGTGTCGGCACGCCCCCGACGAAGCCCGTGCAGCAGTCCGTGCCGCCGCTGCCGTTGGCGACCCACAGGTCCGGCTTCACGTTGGTATAGAACCAGGCCATGCATTCGGGGCTGGCCGGGGACCCGGCCAGGTTGACGGTGCGCAGCGCGCGCAGCTTGTAGCGCTCGCGCGGCACGATGCCCGAGCGGCTGAGCTGATCCACGTAGGTGGGGCTGGCGCCGAAGGTCTCAACGCCCGCCTCCTCGGCCATCTGCCACAGCACGTCGGGGGTCGGGTACGCCGGGTGGCCGTCATAGAGGACGGGCACCGCGCCGGTGAGCGGCGTGCCGGTGAGGAAGTTCCACAGCATCCAGCCGCTGGTGGTGAAGTAAAACACGCGCTCGCCGGGGTGCAGGTCGAAGTGGAACGTGCCGTTCTTCAGAATCTCCAGCAGGATGCCGCCGTGGCCATGCACGATCGGCTTGGGGAGCCCCGTGGTGCCGGAGGAGAACAGCGTCCACAGCGGATGATCGAAGGGCACCTGCGCGTACTGGAACTGCGCCGCGCTGACCGCGGGCCGCTCCAGGAGCGTGCGCCAGTGCACCGCGGCGGGCAGCGGCAGGGCGCTGTCGTCGGGATTGAGGTAGGGCAGGTAGACGATGTGCTCGAGCGAGGTCAGGCTTGCGGCGATGTGCCGCAGTTCGCTGCGGCGGTCGAAGGACTTGCCCCCGTAGCGGTAGCCGTCGATGGCGAACAGCACCTTCGGCGACAGCTGTACCAGCCGGTCGAGCGTGCCGCGCTCGCCGAAATCCGGCGAGCAGCAGGCCCAGATCGCCCCGATGGCGGTGGTGGCCAGCATCGCGATCATGGTCTCCGGGATGTTGGGCATCCACGCCACCACCCGGTCGCCGGGCCCGACGCCCAGCGCGCGCAGCTGCGTGGCGAGCGTGCGCACGCTGTTCCCGAGCGTCTCCCAGTCAAGCGCGGTGAGCGGCCGGGTCTCGCTTACATAAAGCAGCGCCTCGCCGCCGCCGGCCTCGCGCCGCAGCACGTGCTGGGCGTAGTTCAGGCGCGCGCCCGGGAACCACTCGGCCCCCGGCATGCCGCGCCGGCCCAGCACCCGCGTGTGCGGCGCCGAGGACTGGATGCCGAAGTAATCCCACAGCGCCTGCCAGAAGCCCTCCAGGTCCTGCACCGACCAGCGCCACAGGGCGTTGTAGTCGGCAAAGCGCCGGCCACGCTCGCGTGCCAGCCACTCGGTGAAGGCCGTGATATTGGCCTGGCGGACCCGCTCGGGGCCCGGGGTCCAGAGAATCTCACCAGGCTGCATGCGATGCGACTCCGTCCTGAGGCTGAAGGGAAAATTGTAAACACAATACCCGCCGGCGCGGGCCCGGTTGCACCCTCAGGCCACACCCGTTGCGCTCTGGATCCTCGCCCGCGGGGCCTTCTCGGCGTACGCTTGAGCGTGAAGTCATGCGCCCCGGTCCGACCGACCCTGCCCCCGCAGGGCGAGGACGCGCAGGGTGCGGAGAACCAGCATCGACACGCACGCCCCTGCGGGCGCCTTCCCGGCGCCGAGCTCGCTGAAGGTGGTGGCCGGTACCGAGGCCTCGCAGGCCGCCTATCCGTACTACATGCAGTTCACCGCCGCGGACGATGAGCGCTTCTGGTTCTACAACTCGATGCATTTCCCGGAGCCGATGTCCGCCTTCGACATGGTGACCGCGGAAGCCGCCTACTGCGCCCTGGGCTCCTCCACCACGCGCGTGCACTGCCTGCCCACCACGCTCGGGATCGACTACCGCATCATCAACGGCCGGGTGTACATCGGCGGCAACGCCGTGACCGATCCGGCCGAGATCGAGCGCCGCACCGGGGAGTTCCAGCAGCGCGCCTTCTACTACTACGCCAACTGGGAGCGCCTGTACGCGCAGTGGCGCGAGAAGATGCTGGTGCTGATCCGCGAGGCACAGGCGCTGCCGAAGCCGCAGCTGCCGGAATTCGAGCCGCTGGCGAACGTGCACGCCGGCCGCGGCATTGCCGCCAACCATACGCTCCTCGAGACCTACCAGAAGTCTCTCGAGGGCTACTTCCGCATGTGGCACCACCACTTCGAGTTCCTGCTGCTCGGCTACGGGGCCTACATGACCTTCTTCGCCTTCTGCAAGAAGGCCTTCCCGGAGATCAGCGACCAGACCGTGGCGCGCATGGTGGCCGGCATCGATGCGGAGATCTTCCGTCCCGATGAGGAGCTGCGGCGCCTGGCGCGGCGCGCGGTGGACCTCGGCGTCGACGCCGAGTTCCAGGAGGGGCGCACGCCGCAGGCGATCATGGCCGCGCTCGGCACGCGCGGCGCCGCCGGGCAGTCGTGGCTGGAGGAGCTGGCGACCTCGCGCGATCCGTGGTTCAACATCAACGTCGGCGATGGCTTCTACCATTACCACCGCTCCTGGAACGATGACCTGAGCATGCCGTTCTCGGGCCTGCCCGGCTACATCGCCCGTGTCAAAAGCGGCGAGTCGCTCGAGCGGCCGATCGCGGAGCTGCAGGCGCAGCGGCGGCAGCTGATCGAGGACTACCGCGAACTGCTCGGCTCGGAGCAGGAGCGCGCCGCCTACGATCAGATGATCACGCTCGCGCACCGCGTGTTCCCGTACGTGGAGGGGCACAAGTTCTACTGCGAGCACTGGTACACGAACCTGTTCTTCAACAAGATCCGCGAATTCGGCGCGCTGCTCGCGGCGCACGGGTTCTTCGCCAGCGCCGAGGACGTGTTCCAGCTCACGCACTACGAGGTCGAGGCCGCCATCATCGACCTCATGACCTCCTGGTCGAACGGCTCCCCGCCGCGCGGGCCGCAGCACTGGCCGGCGATCGTGCGCGAGCGCCGCGCCGCCATCGCCGAGTGGGCCAAGCACGGCACCCCGCCCGCCCTGGGCCCGGTGCCGGAGGTGATCGACGACCCGGCCATCGTGATGCTCTGGGGCATCACGCGCGAGAGCCTGGATGCCTGGCTCAACGCCGGGCGCGACGCGGACAGCAGCGAGCTGCGCGGCTTTGCCGCCTCGAGCGGCGTGGTCGAGGGCCCCGCGTGTGTGGTGAAGTCGGTCGACGAGATCACGCGCGTGCGCCAGGGCGACATCCTCGTGTGCCAGATCACCAACCCGACCTGGGCGCCGATCTTCCAGAAGATCGCCGGCGCGGTGTCCGACATCGGCGGCTCGATGAGCCACGCGGCCATCGTGGCGCGCGAGTTCGGGCTGCCGGCGGTCGTGGGCACCGGCACCGCCACCTCGCGCATCAAGGATGGCCAGCGCATCCGCGTCGACGGTGGCCGCGGCGTCGTCACCATCCTCGGGTAGGCCGGTGGCCGCGGGCAGGCACATCGCCTGGTTCGACGAGGTCGGGCTCGGCGACCGGGAGCAGGTCGGCGGCAAGGGCGGCAGCCTCGGGGAGCTCAGGCGCGCCGGGATCGCCGTGCCGAACGGCTACGTGGTGTGCACCGGCGCCTTCGAGCGCTGCCTCGCGGCGCTCGAGCAGCAGGCCCCGGTGCGCGCGGCGGTCGCGGCCCTGAGCGCCGAGGACCTCGAGGGCATCACGAGCTGCTCGCAGGCACTGCGCAGCCGCTGGGAAAGCGCGCCGCTGCCGCCGCAGCTCCTCGGCGAGCTGACCGCGGCGCACGAGACGCTGCTGCGCGCGCACGCCGGCCAGGCCGTGGCGGTGCGCTCCTCGGCCACCACCGAGGACTCCGCCGATGCGAGTTTCGCCGGCCTGCAGGACACTTACCTGTGGGTGCGCGATGCGGCCGCGATGCTCGAGCGCGTCCGCCACTGCTGGGCGAGCCTGTACTCGGTGCCCTCGATCAGCTATCGCCTGCGGCACGGCTTTCCGGAGGAGCGCGTGGCGATGGCGGTGGTGGTCCAGGTCATGGTGGATGCCGCCGCCGCCGGGGTGATGTTCACCCGCAGCCCGATGAGCGGGGACCGCTCGGTGGTGACCATCGAGGGCGCCTGGGGACTGGGCTCCGCGGTGGTGGGCGGGGAGGTGACCCCGGATCACTGGGTCATCGGCAAGATCACGAAGGAGATCTCGGTGCGCGAGATCTCCGCGAAGCTGATCCAGCACCTGCCGCTTGCCGCAGGCGGCGTGGCGGCCGTGGCGGTCGAGGCGGAGCGCCAGCGCGTGCCCTGCCTCAGCGATGCGCAGCTGCAGCAGCTGTGCAGCATCGCCCGCCAGGTCGAGCGGCACTACGGGCGCGCCCAGGACATCGAGTGGGCCATCGACCGGGAGAGCGGCGCCATCCTGCTGCTGCAGAGTCGCCCGGAGACCGTGTGGTCGGCGCGCGATGCGGCGCCGCTGGCCAAGGGCGAGGAAGATCCGCTCATGCACGTCATGTCCATCTTCGGAAGCCGCCGGTGCCGCTGAGCGCCGCTGACGTCGCAGAGATCGCCCGGCTGCTCGAGGAGTCCGACTTCGAGGAGCTGCACGTCGAGCAGGACGGCCTGAAGCTCACGCTCCGGCGCGGTGCGGCGCCGCGGCGCGAGGCGCCCGGGAGTGCGGCGGCGCCGCCCGCCACGGTGCCCGCGGATGCCGGCGGTGCGCCGCGCGGCGGGTCCCCGGCAGCGCCCAGCGGCGCGGTGCTCGAGGTCACCGCGCCACTGGTGGGCATCTTCTACCGTGCGCCCAAGCCCGGCGCTCCACCCTACGTGGAGGTCGGCGCGGCGGTGCAGCCGGACAGCATCATCGGCATCATCGAAGTGATGAAGCTCATGAACGCCGTGCGCGCGGAGGTTTCCGGCACGGTGGTCGAGGTGCTGGTGCAGGACGGCGCGGTGGTCGAGTACGGGCAGGTGCTGGCGCGGGTCGCGCCCGGAGCGCCGGGTGGCTGAAGTCGCGCTCGTCGACACCTCGCTGCGCGACGGCAACCAGAGCCTGTGGGGGGCGCTCGGCATCGACACCGCCAGGACGCTGACCATCGCCCCGGTGATGGACCGCGTCGGCTTCAAGGCGATCGACTTCACGACCTCGACCCACATGGGCGTCGCGGTGCGCTACAAGCAGGAGGACCCGTGGCAGCGCATCCGCCTCATGGCCGCGGCCACGCCCAACACGCCGCTGCAGTTCATGTCGACGGGCTTTCGCTTCATCTCCTGGGAAACGGCGAGCCCGGAGTTCATGGCGCTCGCGTTCGCGGTGCTCTCGCGCAACGGCATCCGGCGCTTCTGCCTCGCGGATCCGATGAACGATGCGCACTCCAACATCGCCTGCGCCCGCATGGTCAAGCGCGCCGGCGGCGAGTTCGTGATCGCCGCGCTGGTGTTCACCGTGAGCCCGGTCCACGACGACGCCCACTACGCACAACGGGCGCGCCAGCTCGCCGCCTGCCCCGAGGTGGACGCGATCTACATCAAGGACCCGGGGGGACTGCTGTCGCCGCGGCGCGCGGCCACGCTGATCCCGGCGGTCAAGGCCGCGATCGGCGCCAAGCCCCTGGAGCTGCACTCGCATTGCACGATCGGGCTCGGGGAGCTGGTGTACATGGACGCGGTGGACTACGGGGTGAGCGCGCTGCAGTGCGCCTCCGGGGCGGTGGCGGACGGGATCTCCAATCCGCCCTCGCTGCGCGTGGTGCAGAACCTGCGCGCCCTGGGCCACAGCGTGCCCGTCGACACCGAGGCGCTCACCGAGGTGAACCACTTCTTCACGCGCATCGCGGCGGCGGAAGGCCTGCCGAGCGGTGCGCCGCAAGCCTTCGATGCCGCCTACCTGCGCCACCAGCTGCCGGGGGGCATGATCGGCACGATGCGGCGGCAGCTCGCGGAACGGCGCCTCGCGCACCTGGAAGGGGCGGTCATCGAGGAAATCGCGCGCGTGCGCGAGGAGCTCGGCTGGCCGATCGTCATGACGCCGTTCTCGCAGATACTCCTGACGCAGGCGGTGCTCAACGTCACCGGGCGCGAGCGCTACGCGGTCATGCCCGATGAGGCGATCCGCTATGCACTCGGGCGCTTCGGGCGGCCCAACATCCCGATCGCCGCCGAGGTGATGCAGCGCATCGAGGCGCTGCCGCGCACCCGCGAGCTGCGGGCCGAGCCCCTGATGGCGCCGCTGCCGGAGTTGCGCGCGCGCCTGGGCGCGCAGCTTACGGACGAGCAGTTCCTGCTGCGCGCCACCATGCCCGCCGCCCAGGTGGACGCGATGCGCCCCGTGGCGCCGGCGGCGCGCCACTATGACCCGGAATCCAAGCCGGTGATGGAGCTGCTGCGCCGGGTGCTGAAGCTGCGCAACGTCGCGGAGCTGCGCGTGACGAAGGCGGATTTCAGGCTCGAGCTGCGCGGCGGCGGCGCCGGGGCGCCCGCGCCGTGAGCCTCAGGGGGCGCCGCGGCGCGGCGCGCAGCGCCAAGCGCGCGCCGGTGCGCGGCGTGGTGTTCGACGTCGATGGCACGCTCCTGCTCAGCAGCCGCAACCTCGGTGACTACCGGGTGCTGCCCGGAGCGGTCGAGGTCCTGACCACGCTCAGGCAGCGCCAGGTGCCCTTCGCGCTCTTCACCAACGGCAGTGCCTACCCGCCGGCGGAGCAGGCCGCGAAGCTGCGCCACGTCGGGCTGCCGGTCGATGACGAGCAGATGTTCACCCCCTCGAGCATCGCGGCGGATCACATGCAGCGCCGCGGCATCCGCCGCGCGCTGGTGCTCGGCAGCGCCGGCGTCGGGCAGGCGCTGCGCGCGGCGGGCATCCAGACCGTCCACACGGGGGAAGCCGGCGCCACCGAGGTGGGCAGCGTCTTCGTCGGCTGGCACCCGGAGTGCGGCATGAAGGACATCGAGACCGCCTGCCGCGCCATCTGGGGCGGCGCGGAGCTGTGCGTCGCCTCCGACGTGCCGTTCTTTGCCACCCAGCAGGGCCGCACGATCGGGTACTCTTTTGCCATCACGGCGGCCATCCGCCGGCTGACGCGCGCGCCCATGACGCTGACCGGGAAGCCCTCGGTGCGGGCGCTGCGCTTCATCGCCGGGCGGCTGGGCGTCCCGGCGCGCGAGCTCGCGGTGGTCGGCGATGATCCGCTGGTGGAGATCCTGATGGCGCGACGCGCGGGTGCGACCGCGCTGGCGGTGACCACGGGAACCACCGGCGCGCAGGAGTGGGCCCGCCAGCCGCCCGCGCGCCGGCCGCACGCCGTTCTCGGCGACCTGCGCGAGGTGCTCGGCTGGGTGGCGGGCGCTGCGCCGGCCGCCGCCGGCGCACGCCCAGGTTCGAGGACGAGCCGCGCGCGGGTCGCGCGCACCCGGGCGGTGCCGGCGCGCGGGCGCGGCCGCCGCTCACGATAACGGAGCACGCAGATGTCATTGACCAAGCCCTACGCGGACATCCCGGGAACCACGATCTTCGACACCGACCAGGCGCGCCGCGGCTATCACCTGAACATGTTCTGCATGTCACTGATGAAGGCGCAGAACCGCGAGCGCTTCAAGGCAAACCAGCGCGCGTACCTTGATGAGTGGCCGATGAGCGAGGAGCAGAAGCTCGCGGTGCTCGAGCGCGACTACAACCGCATGATCTCACTCGGCGGCAACATCTACTTCCTCGCCAAGCTGTTCGCGACCGACGGCAGGAGCTTCCAGTACGTCGCGGCGCAGATGGCCGGGATGTCGCAGGCGGACTACGCCAAGATGATGCTCGAGGGCGGGCGCGTGCCCCAACGCTGAAGCGAACATGCGCGCGGCGCTCTACTACGGCCGGCAGGACCTGCGGCTGATGTCGGTGGCCGAGCCGGAACCTGAGGCCGGCGAGGTCAAGCTGCGCGTGCGCTACAACGGCATCTGCGGCAGTGACCTGCACGAGTACTACGACGGGCCCATCACCACGCGCAGCACCCCGCACCCGCTCACCGGCCTCAAGAACCCCGTCATCATGGGCCACGAGCTGTGCGGGGAGGTCGTCGCCCTGGGCCCGGGCATCGAGGACCTCGCGCTGGGGGATCTCATCGCGGTTGAGCCGGCCGAGGGTTGCGGGGAGTGCCTGCACTGCGGGCTCGGCCAGTACAACCACTGTCCGGTGCTCGCGATCCAGGGCTACAACCGCGGCGGCGGACTGGCCGAGTACACCGTGGTGAAGCGGCGCATGGCGCACCGGCTGCCCGCGGGCGTCACGGCGCTGCAGGGTGCGCTGATCGAGCCGCTGGCGATCGCCTGGCACACGGTGAACCGCTGCGCGGTGCAGGCCGGGCAGGTGGTCGCCATCCACGGCGCCGGCCCGATCGGTGCCGGCGCCTTCCTCACGCTGCGGCGGCGCGGCGTCGAGGCGATCATCGTGGATCCCTCGCCCGCACGGCGCGCGGCGCTCGCCGGCCTCGGCGCGCGCTGGCTGCTGGATCCGGGCAGCTGCGACGTGGTGGCGGCGATCCGTGATCTCACCGGTGGCCGCGGCGCGCATGCCTCCATCGATGCGGCCGGGGTGCCGCAGGCGTTCGCCGCGATGCTGCACGGCACCCGCGTCGATGGCACCGCGGTGGTGGTCGCGATCCATCACCAGCCGCTCGTCATCCCGCCCTTCGACCTCTTGATGCCGGAAGTGCGCCTCACCGGCGTGGCGCTGTCGGTGAACGCGTTTCCGGCGGTCATCGCGGAGATGGCCCGCGGCAGTTATCCCCTCGAGGGCTGGGTCGAGACCATACCCTTTGAGGGCGTGATCGAGCAGGGGCTCGAGCGCCTGCGCCGCCAGCAGGGGATGAAGCTGGTGGTGGACGTGGCCGGAACCGCGGGCCGCCCGCAGCCCGCCGCGCCCGCTGCACCGCGGACATGAAGCGCGCGCAGCGTTGCACTCGGGAATCGAATTTTCGCCGGCAGTGCTAGTTCACCGCGAGCGGCAGCGAGCGCAGCCCCCGAAACGCAAAGTTCGGACTCCAGTCCGGGGTCGGCTCGGCCAGCCGCAAACGGGGAAAGCGCTCGATCAGAGCCGCCAGGGCGACCTGCGCCTCGAGCCGGGCCAGCGTACTGCCCAGGCACACATGGGCGTCCGCCCCAAACGCCATGTGACGATTGTGTCTGCGGTGGATATCGAATCGGTCGGGGTTCTCATAGTGCGCAGGATCGCGATGCGCCGCGCCGATGAAGACGATCAGGGAGCAGCCGGCCGGAACCGCCGTTCCTTCGATCTCGAGCGGCACCAGCGTGCTGCGCCCGAAGGCCTGTACCGGGCTCTCAAAGCGCAGGATCTCCTCGACCGCGGCGGACATTGCCGCCGGATCCTCACGCAGTTGCTGCAGGGCCTGCGGATGACGCAGGAGCGTCAGAATCCCGTTGCCTATGAGGTTACGGGTCGTTTCATGGCCCGCCAGCAGCAACAGCACACACTGCGCGTAGACGTCCTCGCGCGTTATGCCCGGGTCGGCTTCCGCGATACTGAGTAACAACTGCAACAGCTCCGGCTTGCGCCCCGCCGGGCTCCCCTGGACGACCCCCTCAAAGTCGCGCACCAGTTCCTGCACGGCGGTCTGGGCGCGCCGTGCATCCTCGGCCGAGCGGCGCAGGTTGCCGAACCAGGTGGCGATGTCGCTCGAGAGTGCAATCGACTTGTCGTACAGCGACTGCGGCAGTCCCAGCAGGTCGGAGATGATGCGCACGGGGAGCGGGTAGGCGAAGTCACGGATGACATCGAAGCGCTGCGCTGACTGCACTTTGCCCAGCAGCTCCTCTACGGCTGCGGTCACCCGCGGACGCAGCCCTTCGATGGTCAACGGAGCAAATCCCTTGTTCATCAGCTTGCGTAGCCGTGTATGCGCCGGGGCATCGCGCAGCAACAGCCACCGGCCTACGTGCTCGATGAAGTAGGTGAATTCGGCGCGCTCCGCCTCGGGAACGGCGACCACCGCGTGCGGCGGCCGCGTCGACGACACGCCCGGCTGGCGCAGGATGTTGGTGCACGCGTCGTAGCGGAATACGCCCCACACGTCGGAGCGGATGGGCATTGCTTGCAGGGTAGGGCCGGCGAGACAGCGCCGATAGGTGGGGTAGGGGTCGGCGAGAAATGCGGCTGAGAAAAGCGGCGCGGCGGCTTGCACGGGCGTACTCACGGGCATTGCTCCTTGCTGCGGTTGTCTTTAAGGGGCGCACTGAGGCCTAGTCCGTGACGCACACCTCGACCAGCACCGGCCCCGCGGCGGCGAAGGCCTGGCGCAGCGCCGCATCAAGCTCGCCGCAATGCTCGACCCGCACCCCCGCCACGCCCTGGGCACGCGCCAGCGCGCAGAAATCCAGGTGCGCCAGCGTGGTGCCGGGCGGGCGCGCGAGGCCGAAGTGCGGCGCGAACTCGTTGAGCGCGCGGTAGCTGCCGTTGTTGACGATCACGAAGGTGACGGGCACGGCGAGCTCGGCGGCGCTCCACAGCCCCTGGATGGCATACATGGCCGAGCCGTCGCCGATGAGGCCGATCACCCGCACGCCGGGTCGCGCCAGCGCGACGCCGACGGCCGCCGGCAGGCCGTGGCCGAGTCCGCCGCTCGCGCAGGTGTAAAAGGAGTCCGGCTCGAGCATCGGCAGGTAGTCATGCATCGGCCCGCGGCTGCTCGGCGCCTCCTCCACGATGATGCTGCCGGCGGGCCGCAAGGCCGCCAGCTGCTGCAGGAGGTAGCGGTCGCTCAGGCGATCCGGCGGCAGCGCTGGTGCGCGCGCGCGCGGCGCGGGCGCGGTGCGCACCGGCGCAGGTCCTGCCAGCAGCGCGCGGATCCCGAGCCTGAGGTCGGTGACGATCGAAACTCCCGCGGCCGCGCGCGCCGCCGCGGCGGGATCGTCGGTGAGCTGCACCAGCGCGGCACCCTGCGGGACGTGCGGGCCATCGCCCTCGACGTGATAGGTGAACACCGGCGCGCCGAGCACCAGGATGAGGTCGCCGCCGGCCAGGCGCCCGATGAGCTGCGCGCGGTCCGCGGGCAGGAAGCCTGCGAACAGCGGGTGCTGCTCCGGGAAGCTGTTGCGCGCGGACAGCGGGCTCACCCACACCGGGGCCTGGTGCCGTTCGGCGAGCGCGATCACCTCCGGCCAGGCCGCATCGCGCGCCACGGAGGCACCGACGACGAGCACCGGGCGGCGCGCGGCGCCGAGCAGCGTCGCCGCCCGCGCCAGCATCGCGGGGTCACCGCTTACCGTGGCGCTGACCTCGCGCGCCGGCACGGCAGTGCAGGGGCGGTCCCAGTCATCCACCGGCACCGACACGAACGTGGGGCCGCGCGGCGGCTGCATGGCCACATAGAAGGCACGCGCCACCGCCGCCGGCACATCCTCGGCCCGCGCCGGCTCGCAGCTCCATTTCACGTACGGCCGCGGCAGGTTGGCGGCCTGCTCGGAGTACAGGAACGGCTCGAACGGCAGGATCGAGCGCGCCTGCTGCCCGGCCGTGACCACGAGCGGCGTCTGGTTGCGGTACGCGGTGAAGATGCTGCCGAGCGCATGACCGACGCCGATGGCCGAGTGCAGGTTGACGAGCGCGGCGCCGCCGCGCGCCTGCGCGAAGCCGTCGGCCATCGCCACCACCACGGACTCCTGCAGCCCGAGCACGTAGCGGAAATCAGCAGGGAAGTCGCGGAACATCGGCAGCTCGGTGGAGCCCGGGTTGCCGAAGATGGTCGTCAGGCCGAACTCGCGCAGCAGGCAGAACACGGCCTCGCGGACGGTGGCGCTCATGGCTGCATCATCCGCCCCACGGCTCAGCCCGCAAGGGGTGCAGCCGCCGCGCCCGCGGCCAGCCGGCTCGGTGCGGTCTCCTTCAGTGCCAGCGCCAGCAGGGCGCCGGCGACGGCGAGGGCGGCCTGCATGAGGATCGGTGCGGTGAGGCCGTAGCGATCGGCTGCGGTGCCGGCGATGTACGGGCCGCCCACGCCCCCGACGATCTCCCCGATCCCCACCACGAGCCCGAGGGAAGTGGCGACGTAGCGCGCCGGGATGGTCTCGGACGGGATGGTGCCCATGAACAGCGGGAAGGTGCCGCTCGCCGACCAGCCGAGGAAGATCAGCGTCCCGAGCAGGTAGAGCGAGCCGTCGGCGTACAGCGCGGCGAGTGGCACCAGCACGCCGAGCAGGTTGAAGCCGACCACGACCGGGCGCCGGCCGAAGCGGTCCGAGAGGCGCGGCACGACGAAGCTGAAGAACGCGGCCGACAGCCCCAGCACGCTCATGAGCACGCTCATCGCGCCCGGGGAGATCTGGCGCACCTTGATATAGAAGAGCGGCAGGAAGGCCCACCCGAGCACCATCCAGGCGACCATGACGATGCTCATGAGCACGCACAGCAGCATGTTGCGATGGCGCAGCATGGCGAGGTGGCTGACGCCGCTGTCCGCCGCGCCGCCGGCGACCACCGGCCGCAGCGGCTCACGCACGTAGCGGGCGATCAGCACCGCCATCACCAGGCCGGGCACGCCCGCCAGGAAGAACGACGCGCGCCAGCTCCAGTGCGCCGCGATCGGTATCAGCACCAGCGGCGCGAGGAAGGAGCCGAAGATGTTGCTGCCGAAGTTCTGCATCACGCCCATGTTGTGGCCGCGGCGCGAGTGCTCCGACTCGCTCGCGACGAGCGACTGGCACACCGGCAGAAACGGTCCTTCGGCGAGGCCCATCAGCAGCCGTGCGCCGAACAGCGCCGCGAACGAGGCGGCGAGCCCGGACAGGAAGGAGCACAGGGAGAAAGCCACCGCGCTCGTGAGCAGGATCGCCTTGCGCCGGCCGGTGCGGTCCGACAGCGCCCCGCCGAGGAAGGCCGACAGCGCCCAGCTGAAGGAGAGCGCCGAGGCCACGAGTCCGACCTGCTGGTTGGTGAAGTGCAGGTCCGCGGCGATGAACGGCATCAGGTAGCTGGCCGCGTTGCGGTCGAAGAACAGGATGCCGAAGGTGATGCCGAGCACCCAGATCAGACGCTGTTCGTAGCGCATATCGTTCTGCACGATCCCCGCTTGAGGCCAGGCAGGCACTCTACCCGACCCGCCGCTGCCGGGCTTGCCCTCGGCAGCCACCGCCGCTTGCGCTGTTGGTTGAGCCGGTGGCCTTTCTGGCAGCGCCGGCGCCGTGCGGGTACAGTCGGGCCGGGGCACTAACAGCTGAGATTCGCGCGCACCGGGAGGCAGTCCATGGGTGAGGTGGGGTTCGGCCAGCCGGACGACGGCATCATCCAGATGGCCTACGTGGTGCCCGACCTGCGCGCGGCGATCGCGCACTGGACGGGCACGCTGCGCGTCGGCCCGTGGTTCGTGCTCGAGCATTTCACCGGCGATGATCCGGTCTACCGGGGGCAGCCCTCCCAGGCGCAAGTGGCGCTCGCGATGAGCTTCTGCGGGCACATGAACCTCGAGCTCATCCAGCCGAAGAACGAGGCGCCCTCGGTGTACCGCGAGATGATCGAGCGACGCGGCTACGGCTTCCATCACTGGGGCGTGGCGACCTGGAGCTTCGATGCCGCCGTGGCGCAGTACGAGAGCGCCGGGTACGCGCTGGCCTTTCGCGCCGCCGTGCCGAGCGGCGGCCGGGTGGGATACATGGACACCACGCGCGTATTGCCCGGCTACACGGAGCTGATCGAGCTCGGGGGTGCCTTCGAGGAGGTGTTCGGGCGCTTCCACCGCGCCTGCCGTGACTGGGACGGCAAGGACCCGATCCGCTCCTTTATCTAGGCGCCGCCGCTACGCACGCCCGGCCGCGGCATGCAGCTCGCGGTACTCCCGCGGCGTCACGCCGAACTTGCGGCGGAACACGCGACCGAAGTGCGCCGGGCTGTTGAAGCCGTGGTCAAAGGCGATCTCGGCCACCGTGCGCCCGAGCTGCACCGGCACCACGAGGGCGCGCGCGCACTCCTCCAGGCGGCGCCGCAGCAGGTAGCGGCCCACGGTCTCCTCGGAGCCGGCGAACAGGTGGTGCAGATAGCGCGGCGTGATGCGGCAGGAGCGCGCCACGCGGGTGGGGGTGAGCTGCGGATCGTGCAGGTGCGCCTGGATGTGGTTCAGGATGCGGATGCGCTGCGCGCTCGCGACCGAGGAGCGCTCGCAAGGCGCGCGCGGCACCTGCGCATAGGCGGCACCCACCAGGTCGAGGATCGCGACCGTGACGCGCGCGGCGGCGTCCGGGTCGAGATCCTGGTGGCAGGCGACCCAGAAGCTGCGCAGGAAGCGCGACAGCAGTGCGGCGACGCCGCCGCCGGCAGGCACCCGCACCGCGACCAGGGATTCCGGACAGGCGATCTGGCGGCGCAGCTGCGCCTCGGGGATGCCGAGCACCAGCATGCGGTTCGCGCCGGGGAAGAGGATGTCGTACTGGCGGGTGCTGTCGCAGAGCGTGAAGTCCCCGGGGCGCAGGAAAGCCTCGCGCCCGTCCTGGCGGTTGCGGCTCTCGCCGGCGAGCTGCAGCAGCAGGAAGAACAGCGAGCCGCGGGTGCGCGCGACGTGCGCGCGCGAATGGCGCACCGTCTGCGCCTCGGAGCAGGCCTCGGCGAGGCTCAGATCGCCGATGGCGGTGCGCTCGATCGAGCCGTGGAAGGAGCGCAGGTCCGCCGGATCCGACACCAGGGGCGAGAAGCTCTCGCCGGCGCGCGCGTTCCAGTAGGCGAGCCGGCGGTGCGGCTCAAGTCCGCTCGTGGTGAATGACTGCATCGGTACCATCCGCTCTTCCCCTTGCGAGCGCCTAGCCTTCGGCGCGCAGCTGCTGCTCGAGCTGCGCCAGGGTGCGGTAGCAGGGCAGCACCTGCGCGACGCTGGCATTCGGCTCGCGCTCCTCGGCGATCGCGCTGAAGAACTCGCGATCCTGCAGCTCGATCCCGTTGAGCGACACGTCCACGCGGGACACGTCGATCTTCTGCTCCTTGCCATCGATCAGCTCGTCGTAGCGCGCGATGTAGGTGCCGGTGTCGCCGATGTAGCGGAAGAAGGTCCCGAGCGGGCCGTCGTTGTTGAACGACAGCGACAGGGTGCAGATCGCCCCGCTGGCGCTTTTCAGCTGGATGGACATGTCCATGGCGATGCCCAGCACCGGGTGCAGCGGACCCTGCACCGCGTGCGCGATGGTCACCGGCGCGCCGGTCTGGTAGGCGAACAGGTCCACCGTGTGGGCCGCGTGGTGCCACAGCAGGTGGTCGGTCCAGGAGCGCGGCTGCCCGAGCGCATTGATGTTGGTGCGCCTGAAGAAATAGGTCTGCACGTCCAGCTGCTGGATCGCGAGCTCCCCGCGCGCGATGCGCTGGTGGATCCACTGGTGCGAGGGGTTGAAGCGCCGGGTATGCCCGACCATGCACACAAGGCCGGTGCGCTGCTGCAGCGCGGCCACCGCCTGGGCGTCGGCCCAGTTGTCGGCGAGGGGTATTTCCACCTGCACGTGCTTGCCGGCCTGCAGGCAGGCGAGCGCCTGCCCGGCATGCAGCTGCGTGGGCGTCGCCAGGATCGCGGCCGACACGCCCGGGCGCGCGAGCGCCTCGGACAATTCCGTGGTGGCGTGCCCGATGCCGTACTTCGCGGCCATCGCACGGGTCGGCTCCAGCGTGCGCCCGACGAGGGAGACCACCTCCACGCCGCCGATCGCCTTGATGGCGTCCAGGTGCTTGGCACCAAAGGCACCGGCGCCGGCGAGGATGACCTTCATGGCAGGTTCTCCAGGATCAGATGACCCACCGCGGTGTTCGAGGCGGGCACGTGATAGAAGCGGTGCACGGTGCGCACCTTCGGGTTCAGCGCGCCGCGCATGATGAACCACATGACGAGCTCGATGCCCTCCGAGCCCGCCTCGCGCACGTATTCGAGGTGCGGCATGCGCGACAGCCCCTCCGGTTCGTTGATCAGGCGCTCGATGAACTGCTGGTCCCAGGCCTGGTTGATGAGTCCGGCCCGTGGCCCCTGCAGCTGGTGGCTCATGCCGCCGGTGCCCCAGATCTGCACGTTCAGGTCGGTGTCGAAGGACTCCACGGCGCGACGAATCGCCATCCCGAGCTCATAGCAGCGGCGGCCGGAGGGCGGCGGATACAGCACCACGTTGACGGGCAGGGGAATGACGCGCACCGGCCAGGCCTGCGGCTGTCCGAACAGCAGCGACAGCGGCACGGTGAGGCCGTGATCGACGTCCATGCGGTTGACGATGGTGAGATCGAAATCCTGCTGGATCACCGCCTGGGCGACGTGCGAGGCGAGCTCGGGGTGGCCCTGCACCACCGGCACCGGCCGCGGGCCCCAGCCCTCGTCCGCGGGCGCGAACTGCGCCGCGCAGCCGATCGCAAAGGTCGGCACGATGTCCAGGCTGAAGGCGGTGGCGTGATCGTTGTAGACCAGGATCACGACGTCGGGACGGGCTTGCGCGATCCAGCGCTTGGAGAAATCGTAGCCGGCGAACAGCGGTGCCCAGTAGGCATCCCCTGACTTGCCGTTGTCCAGCGCGGCGCCGATGGCCGGCACGTGCGAGGTGGTGACGCCGGCGGTGATGCGGGCCATTAGTTTCTCTCTCCGGTGCTGCGCGCAGCGCCCGTCGGGTCGACGTACGGTTGATCCATTGGGCGCTCCTCAGCGGCTCCAGTAAAGGCGCGCGGGGTTGTCGCTGAGCAGCTGCCGCTGCAGGTGCGCGGCGGGGGCGATCCTGGGGATGAAGTCCACCAGCGCGCCATCATCGGGCATGTGGGACTTGAGGTTCGGGTGCGGCCAGTCCGTCCCCCACAGCACCCGGTCCGGGAAAGTCTCCACCAGCCGCCGCGCAAAGGGCACCACGTCGGCGTAGTCCGGGGCACCGCTCCTGGAGAGCCGGTCCGGGCAGCTCACCTTCGACCAGATGTTGGGACGCTCGCGCATGAGGCGGACGAAGAGTTCGAACTCGGGGCCGTCGACGGGGCGCGTCACGTCCGGGCGCCCCATGTGGTCCACGACCACCGTGGTGGGGAGCGAGGCGAAGAAGTCGTACAGCTCCGGCAGCTCCGCGGCCTCGAAGTAGATGACCACGTGCCAGCCGAGCGGTGCGACGCGCCGCGCGATCTGCAGCAGCACCTCGCGCGGGGTGGTATCGACCAGGCGCCGCACGAAGTTGAAGCGCACGCCGCGCACCCCGGCGGCATCGAGCGCGGCGAGCTCGCGGTCGGTGACGCTCGCCGCCACGGTCGCGACCCCGCGGGCCCGTCCCTGGGAGGTCAGCAGCGCATCGACCAGGGCGCGGTTGTCGGCCCCGTGGCAGGTGGCCTGCACGATGACGTTGCGGTCGAATCCGAGGTAGTCCCTGAGGCCCCACAGCTTGGTCTTCGGCGCATCACAGGGTGTGTAGCGGCGCTCCGCGGCGTAGGGAAAGCGCGCGCCGGGTCCGAACACGTGACAGTGAGCGTCCACCGCGCCCGGCGGCGGCACGAAGCGCGGGCGCCGCGGCGTGGGATGAAACGGCAGCCAGCCCTTGTCCATCGTGAAGGGCCCGGAGGCCTCGCCCGCGGGCCAGAGCGCATCCCCGGGACGGATGCTCGGCACCGCACTCACAGTCCCCGCTCCCTGAGCAGGGCGTCGAGGCGCGGGAACACCCGCCGCGCGTTCACCTCAAAGATGCGCTCCTTGTCGGCGGCGGGTATGGAGAGCGCGTCGATGTAGCGGCGCGTGTCATCGAAGTAATGCCCGGTGCGCGGGTCGATGCCGCGCACCGCGCCCACCATCTCGGACCCGAACAGGATGTTGCCGGTGTCGATGACGCGCACCAGCAGGTCGATGCCCGGCTGGTGATACACGCAGGTGTCGAAGAACACGTTGCGCATCACGTGTTCCTCCAGCGGCGGCCGCTTGAGCATGTCCGCGAGACCGCGGTAGCGCCCCCAGTGGTAGGGCACGGCGCCGCCGCCGTGGGGAATGATGAAGCGCAGCGCCGGGAAATCGCGGAACAGGTCGCCCTCGATGAACTGCATGAAGGCGGTGGTGTCGGCGTTGATGTAGTGGGCGCCGGTGGCGTGGAAGTTCGGGTTGCAGGAGGCGGAAACGTGCACCATCGCCGGCACGTCGAGCTCGACCATCGCTTCGTAGAAGGGGTACCAGTGGCGGTCGGTGAGCGGCGGCGAGGTCCAGTACCCGCCGGAAGGATCCGGGTTCAGGTTGCAGCCGATGAAACCGAGCTCGCGCACGCAGCGCCTGAGCTCCGCCACCGAGTGGGCCACGGGCACGCCGGGGGACTGCGGCAGCTGGCACACGCCGACGAAATTCGCAGGGTAGAGGTCAACCACGCGCCTGATGAGATCGTTGTTGGCGCGCGTCCAGGCGGAGGAGACCGCCTCGTCGCCCACATGATGGCCCATGGCCGAGGCGCGCGGGGAGAACAGGGTGAGGTCCGAGCCGCGCTGCTGCTGCAGCCGCAGCTGGTTCTTTTCGATGGACTCGCGGATCTCGTCATCCGAGATCGCCCCGGGGGCGGCGGGCGCGGCGCCGGGGTCCTTCAGGGCCGCGATCTGGGCGTCGCGGAATCTCTGGTGGGCGGCCGGTGCGGTCGTGTAGTGACCGTGACAGTCGATGATCATGCGCGCCTCCTACGACTTCTGCGGCGGCGTGCCCGCGAGCACGGCATCGAGCAGCCCCGTGAGGGCCTCATGGCTCAGCGCCTGCGGGTGGGCGGCGGCCCACTGCTGGCGCTCGACACAGCCACGGCTCATCCAGGGCTCCACGCCCGCCTCGGCCACCGTGCGCACCACCTCGGCCATCTCCTCGGCGCGGCGGCGGCCGTGCTGCACCGAACGGGAAATCATGTAGCGCGCGAGCCGGTCCCAGTCGCCCACGGGAAACAGGTCCTGCAGCGAGGCCAGCACCGCCGCCTCGACGCCGTGGCGGCGGGCCGTCAGCAGCGACTCGGCGAGCAGTGCCTCGAGCCCCTTGACGATGACGCTGCGGCACATCTTGGCCGCCGAGGCCGCGCCGATCGTGTCGGCATAGACCGCCGCGCCGCTGAAGCCGAGCCCCTGCGCGAGCGGCAGGAACTGGCGCGCACGCGGGCCCCCGAGCCACAGCGGCGAGCCCAGGCGTTTCGGGGCGATGGGCGACATGACCGCCGCCTCCACGTAGCAGCCGCCGGCGGCCTCGATCACGGCGGCGGCCTGCGCGCGGGTGGCCGGCGACACCGAGTTCAGGTCGAGGTACCAGGTGCCGGGGGTGAGCGCGGCGGCCGCTTCGGCGGCCGCGGCGTGGCACTCGCCCGCGGTGACCGCGGAAATGACCAGGGCGCGGGCGCGCACCGCGCCCGCCATGGAGCTCGCCGCCTTCAGGAACGGCAGCGTCGCGGCGGCGCGCCAGGGCTCGCTGCCGTCGAAGGTAAACAGGCGGTCCCAGGCGCACAGGTCCACGCCGTCGAGGCGGTGCAGGTCGCGCGCCAGCACCTGGCCGACCTCCCCGAGCCCGATGAGGCCGATGCGCCGCGGCTCGCTCATGCCCCGCCCCAGGCGCTCGCCGGCACAAACACCGTGCCCTGCATGAGCTTGCGGGCAGTGCGCAGCAGCGCCGAACGGTTCACCGTCACGCTGCCGCCCGTCACCGTCACGTCCATCTCCACGGTGAAGAATCCGCTCGGATGCTCGATCTCGAGGCTCTGCAGCCCGGAGCGCGGGGTAAGGCCTGCCACCTGTGCGGCCACCGAGCCCGGCGTGACGCAGGCGGTGGCGACGCTCACCGCGCCCAGCACCCCGATGGCCTCGTGCACGCGGTGCGGAATGAAGGTGCGCGTGTCGATGGCCCCGCCGTGCCGCGCCCGCGAGACGAGGCACATCTTCGGCACCGTCTTCTTCGCAACATCGCCGAGGGCCATGCGCGGACCCAGGGTAAGGCGCAGCCGCTCGATGCGCGCCCTGAGCGCCGGATCGGCCTCCAGCTCCTCGGGTGATTCATCGCCGCGCTTGCCCAGGTCCGAGGCGCGCATGAGCACCACCGGCATGCCGTTGTCGATGCAGGTGACCTCGATGCCTTCGCAGTGATCGAGGCTGGCACCGGTGGGAAAGAGCGCGCCGCAGGAAGCCCCGGCCACGTCCAGGAAGTCGATGGGGATGGCCGCCGCACGTCCCGGCACGCCATCGATGCGGGCATCGCCTTCGTATTCCACCGCGCCGGCAGGCGTGGGCACCTGCGCCACGGCGATGCTGCCGGTATTGAGCATGTGGATGCGCACCGCCGTGCGCTCCCCCGCGACCCTCACCAGGCCGTTCTCGATCGCCCAGGGACCCACGCCGGCCAGGATGTTGCCGCAGTTCTGCGAGTCGCTGACTTCCGCCTTGTCGACCACGACCTGCAGGAAGAGGTAATCCACGTCCGCATCGGCGCGCGCGGAAGGGCTGATGATCGCGACCTTGCTGGTCAGCGGGTGCGCGCCGCCCACGCCATCGATCTGGCGCGCATCCGGGGAGCCCATGGCCGCGAGCAGCACCCGGTCGCGCGCGGCCACCGCCGCGGGCAGGTCGCGCGCGTGGAAGAACAGCGCCTTGGAGGTGCCGCCGCGCATGAGCGTGCCGGGAATGCCGCGCAGCACGGCGCGTCACTCCGTCTGCGATTGCGGGCGGTAGATGAGTCCGCGCTCGGCGAGCTTGGCGCGCATGGTGTAGATGTCGAGCCCGAGTTCCCCGCGTTGCAGGCGCTCGCGCACCGTGGCCTCCTTCGCCTCCCGCGCCTCGCTCGCCTTGAGCACCGCGGCGGCCTCGCCGCGCGGCACGATGCACACGCCGTCGTCGTCGGCGATCACCACGTCACCGGGGTTGACGACCCCGCCGCCGCACACGACCGCGACATTCACCGACCCCAGGGTCTCCTTGACGGTTCCCTGCGCGTGCACGGCCTTGGACCACACCGGGAAGCCCATGGCGGTCAGCTCGCACACGTCGCGCACGCCGGCGTCGATGACGAGCCCGCGCACGCCGCGCGCGGCGAGCGAGGTTGCCAGCAGCTCCCCGAAATAGCCGGCGTCCGAATAGGAAGTGGGTGCGACGACCAGCAGGTCCCCGGCCTGGCACTGCTCGACCGCGACGTGGATCATCCAGTTGTCCGCCGGGGCGACGCTCACGGTGACCGCGGAGCCGGCAATGCGCGCGCCCGGGTAGATGGGGCGCAGCGCCGGTCCCAGAAGCCCCGTGCGGCCCTGGGCCTCGTGCACCGTGGCCACGCCGCAGCGCGCCAGGCCATCCACCACCGAAGGATCGGCGCGGCGGATATTCGTGTACACGACATTCATGGCAGCCACCTGCAGCGGATGACGCGGCCATTGTCCGGCCGTGCCCCCGGGCGGGGGTAATTGCAATTCACGGCCGGGTATAAGAAATTATGGACATGAGCCGTAGAGTCCGGGGTACCGCTGCGACGCCGAACCTGCGCCACCTGGTGCTGTTCGACGAGGTGGTCCGGCGCGGCAGTGTGAGCGCGGCGGCCCGCGCGGCGCACCTGAGCCAGCCCGCCGTGACGCAGGCGGTGGCGCAGGTCGAGGCGGCCCTGGGAGCACGCCTCATGCAGCGCAGCTATGCCGGGCTTGCGCTCACCGGGGCCGGCCGCGCGGCCGCGCAGCGCATCGAGCGCGCCCTGCAGATGCTGCGCGAGGCGCTTGGGTCGGTGCGGCCGCGCGCCAGCGGCGGGCACGAGAGTGAGGTCCTCAGGGGCATAACTTCCACGCAACTGCAGGCGCTCATGGCGGTGGCGGAGGCGGGCGCCTTCGCCCGTGCCGCACGCCGCGTCGGGCGCGCGCGCGCCGCCGTGCACCGCGCGGCACGGCAGCTGGAGAAATCCCTCGGCACGGAGCTGTTCGAGGTGACGAGCCACGGCGTGCGCCCCACCCGGGAGGCGGAAAAGCTCGCCCTGCGCACGCGCCTCGCCTTCGCCGAGATCGCGCAGGCCCAGGCCGAGGTGGCAGCCGCGCAGGGCACCGGCAGCGGCGCCACGGTGATCGGGGCCATGCCGCTGGCGCGCAGCGTGCTGGTGGCGCGCGCGGTGCTCGAGTTCGCGAAGCTGCGGCCCGAGCACGGGCTCACTATCCTGGACGGGCCTTACGAGAGCATGCTCGGCGCCCTGCGCCGCGGCTCCGCCGACGTGCTGGTCGGCGCCTTGCGTGATCCCATCCCGTACGAGGACATCGTGCAGGAACACCTGTTCGAGGACCCGCTGGCGATCGTGGTCGGGGCTCAGCATCCGCTGGCCGGCGGCGGCGCACCGACGCTGGCCGCGCTGGCGCCTTTTCCGTGGATCGCGCCGCGGCGCGGCTCGCCGCTGCGGCGGCACTTCGATGCGCTGCTGGCGCGCCTCGGCGGGGGGCCGGCGGTGGCGCCGATCGAGTGCAACTCGCTGATCGCGGCCCGCTCGATGCTGCTGGCGAGTGAGCGCGTCATGCTGCTCTCGGAGCACCAGATCCAGCACGAGCTCATCACGCGCCAGCTGGTGGCCTTGCCGCATCCCCTGGGCGCGGTGACGCGCGCGATCGGACTCACCGTGCGCCGCGACTGGCAGCCGACCGCGGTGCAGGCGCAGCTCGTCGAGGGACTGCGGCGCCACGCGCGCGCCTCATCCTCCCGGGCGGCGCGGCAACCGGCGTAAGGACGCGCATGCGCTCGACCCAGGTGGCGATCATCGGTGCGGGCCCCTCGGGGCTCCTGCTCGCGCAGCTGTTGCGCCAAAACGGGATCGACTCGGTGGTGCTGGAGTGCCGCTCCCAGGATCACGTGCAGGCCCGCGTCCGCGCGGGGCTCCTGGAGTGGACCACCGTGGAACTGCTCAAGGAGGCCGGGGTGGGCGAGCGGATGCTGCGCGACGGTCTCGTCCACGACGGCTTCGACGTCGCCTTCGCCGGCGGCCGGCACCGCATCGACCTCAAGGGACTCACCGGCCGCTCGGTGCTGGTCTACGGGCAGACCGAGCTGCAGAAGGACCTGGTGCGCTCGAGCGAACCTGGCGCGGTGCTGTGGCAGGTGGCCGACGTGGTGCTGCACGAGTGGGACACACGCCACCCGCGGGTCACCTACAGCCACGCCGGCGCACCCCAGGAGCTGCGCTGCGACTTCATCGCCGGCTGCGATGGCGCCCACGGCGTCAGCCGCGCGGGCATACCGCAGGAGAAGCTCGCGCAGTTCGAGCGCGTGTATCCGTTCGGATGGCTCGGGCTGCTGGCCGACGTGCCGCCCCTCAACGAGGAGCTCGTGTACGCCAGTCACGAGCGCGGCTTTGCCCTGTGCAGCATGCGCTCGCGCGGTCGCAGCCGTTACTACGTGCAGTGCTCGCTCAAGGACACGGTGGCGCAGTGGCCCGACAGCCGCTTCTGGGACGAGCTGCACGCGCGCCTGCCGGGGCGCTACGCCGCGCGGCTGCTGACCGGAGCGTCGCTGGAAAAGAGCATCGTGCCGCTGCGCAGCTGCGTGACCGAGCCGATGCAGTTCGGGCACCTGTTCCTGGTCGGCGATGCCGCGCACATCGTGCCGCCGACCGGGGCGAAGGGCCTGAACCTGGCGGCCGCCGACGCGCGGGTGCTCTCGCGCGGCCTCGCCGAGTTCTATCGCGGTGGCAGTGCGACGCTGCTCGGGGAGTACTCCGCGCGGGCGCTCGCCCGGGTGTGGAAGGCCGCGCGCTTCTCCTGGTGGTTCACCACGCTCCTGCACCGCTTCTCGGAGGATCCGTTCGCGCAGCGCCTGCAGCAGGCGGAGCTGGAATATCTCGCGCGCTCCACGGCCGCCTCGCACGCGCTGGCGGAGAACTACGTCGGTCTGGGTTTTGACTGACGGACCCGGGCTCTGGCGTTGCCGCGCCGCGCGCCGCCCGGCTTGACCGGCGGCCGCGCCAATGGTATGCAACACTTACAAACCGACCGGTCCGGCCTAATGCACAGCGTCACCCTGTATCACTGGGAACCCAACGCCAATTCCGGCAAGCCCATGCTGGCCTTGATGGAGAAGGGCGTGGCGTTCAACAGCCATTACCTCGACCTGCTCAACTTCGACCAGCACAAGCCGCAGTACCTGGCGATCAACCCGCAGGGGACCATCCCGGCAATGCTGCACGGGGAGCGGGTGCTCACCGAATCGACCGCCATCATGGAGTACGTCGATGAGGCGTTTCCCGGTCCGCCGCTGATGCCCGCGGATGCGCGCGACCGCTGGCGCGTGCGCTGGTGGATGAAACTCATGGACCAGTGGCTGGGGCCGAGCTTCTCGATGATCGGCTGGAGCGTGTTCGTGGGTCCGGCCGTGCGCTCCAAGGATCCGCAGGAACTGAAGGCGGCCATCGAGCGCATCCCGCTGCCCGAACGCCGCGTCGCCTGGCGCAAGGCGATCCACGGTGAATTCAGCACCGAGGAGATGCAGGAGTCCCGGCGCCGCGTGACACTGGGCATCCGCATGCTGGAGGAGGAGCTGGCGAAGCGGCCGTGGCTCGCCAGCAATCAGTACAGTCTTGCCGACATCAACGGCTTCAATCTCGCCTACGCGCTGCCGCTGTCGCAGCCGACGCTGTCCAACGACGAACTCACGCCCAACATACTGCGCTGGCTGCGCGCCATCTACGCGCGTCCGGCCACCAAGGCCTGCTGGGCCATGGGCAGGACCAGCATGGTCAAGCGCGTCGCGATCCTCGAGCAGCCGCACATCGGGCAGGCGCAGGCCACATGAACATGACCCTGTACCACGGCGAGCCGAACGGCCCCTCCCTGACGGTGCTGGCGACTCTGTTCGCCAAGCAGCTGCAGGCGACACTCGTGCCCATCGATCTCGCCCGCGGCGAACGCCATGCGCTCGCCTTCGCGCGTGAGCCACAGGTGGCGCAGAGCGTCGAGGGCGAGGGGCCGGTGCTCGTGGTCGAGGAGGAGGCGATGACCGACTCGGTGTTCATCGCCTGTTTTCTGGATGACGTGGGGCAGGGGGCGGCGCTGCGGCCGGCGGATGCCCTGGGCCGCTGGGAGACGATGACCTGGTGCCGGCAGATGATCGAGCGCACCGCACCGGCGGCCGCCTACCTGGGTTGCCGCGCGCACCCGCCCAGGGCCGACGCCGCGCTGCTGCAGAAGATCGGCAGCACCGATGTGCGCGCCCGCTGGGAGCTGATCGGCGCGGGAGAGTTCTCCGAGCAGCAGCTCGCCGACAGCACCACCAAGATCCACCAGGCCGCGGAGAAGATCGAGGCGCGCCTCCAGGGGCGCCAGTGGCTGATGGGCGGCTTCTCGATCGCCGACCTCGAGAGCTACGCGTGGCTCGCCGGCATGGTGCCGCTGGTGCCGGCGGCGTTTGCCGGCAGGCCGCGCACCCGCGAGTGGCTCGAGCGCGTGAAGGCGCACCCCGCGGTCGCGCAGGCGCTGGCGCGGGCGCGCACCGCCGACCCGGCCGCGAGCTGGAGCGTGGGTCCGGAAATCAACCGCTGGGGCTGAAGGCACGGAGCTGGGAATGGCCATCAAACTTTATACGGCCGCGACACCGAACGGCTGGAAGATCTCGATCGCGCTGGAGGAAATGGGCCTGCCCTACGAGGTGCGGGTGATCGATTTCTCCGCCATGGAGCAGAAGGCCGACTGGTACGTGAAGCTCAATCCCAACGGCCGCATCCCGACGCTGGAGGACGAGGGCTTCACGCTGTTCGAATCCGGCGCCATCCTGATCTACCTGGCGGAGAAGACCGGCAAGTTCCTGCCCAAGGGCGTGCAGGAGCGCAGCCGCGTGCTGCAGTGGCTGATGTTCCAGATGTCCGGGATCGGTCCCATGATGGGGCAGGCGAACGTGTTCTTCCGCTACTTCCCCGAGAAGATCCAGCCGGTGATCGAGCGCTACCAGCGCGAGGTGACGCGCCTGTTCGGGGTGCTCGAGCGGCAGCTCGCAACGCACGAGTACGTCGCGGGCGCGTACTCGATCGCCGACATGGCGCTGTGGCCCTGGGTATCCGGGCACGATTACTCGGGGGTCAGCGTGGAGGAGTTCCCGAGCCTTAAGCGCTGGCTCGCCCTGGTCGGCGCGCGCCCGGCGGTGCAGGCGGGGCGCGACGTGCCGATCAAGCGCGACCGCGCGGCGGAGATCGAGGCCGCGCGCCAGGCCGCGCCCAAGATGCTGGCCTGACGGGCCGGCGCGGAGGATGGCGTTATGATCACGGCGCACCCGTACGGTGCGGCAGCCCCGGCCTAACGGAAAGTCACAGTGCCGCATGATTGAGCTGTCCAAGCTGCGCGCCATCGACGTGCACGTGCATGCCGAGGTCTCCTGCCATGACCCGGAGGACCCGGTCATGGGCCGCTTCTTCGATGCGGCCTCCGCCTACTTCAAGGCGCCGCGCGTGCGGCCCACCATCCCGGAGATCATCAGCCTCTACCGCGAGCAGCAGATTGCGTTCTGCCTGTTCACGGTCGACTGCGAGAGCAGCGTCGGCGCCAAGCGCGTCAGCAACTACGAGATCGCCGACTACGCGGCCAAGAACGCCGACATCGTCATCCCCTTCGCCTCCATCGATCCGCGCAAGGGCAGGATGGGGGCGCGCGAGGCGCGCGACCTGATCGAGAACCACGGCGTGCGGGGCTTCAAGTTCCACGGCATCATGCAGAACATCCACCCGGCGGATCCGGTGGGCTACCCGATCTACGAGGTGATCGCGGGCCACAAGCTGCCGGCGATCTTCCACACCGGCCACTCGGGCATGGGCAGCGGGCTGCCCGGCGGCGGCGGCGTGCGCCTGAAGTGGGGCCAGCCGATGCTGATCGACGACGTCGCGGTCGACTTCCCCGACATGAAGATCGTGCTCGCGCACCCGAGCTGGCCGTGGGTGGACGAGAGCCTGTCGATGGCGCTGCACAAGGAGAACGTGTTCATCGACCTCTCCGGGTGGAGCCCGAAGTATTTCCAGCCGCAGGTCATCCAGTACGCCAACGGCCCGCTGAAGAAGAAGATGATGTTCGGCTCGGACTTCCCGCTGATCCGTCCCGAGAAATGGCTGGAGGCGGCGCAGCACGTCGGCTTCAAGCCCGAAGTGCTGCCGGGCCTCATCAAGGACAACGCGGCGCGCCTCCTGGGGCTCACGTGAGCGAGTTCGCCGAGCGGCACGTGCTGGTGACCGGTGCCTCCAGCGGCATCGGGCTGGCGGCGGCGCGCATGCTGGCGGCGCGCGGGGCGCGCGTGTCGCTGATCGCGCGCCGCGCGGCGCAGCTCACCGAGGCCACCGCGGCCATCGGCCGTGCCGGCGGCACGGCCGCCTATGCGGTGGCCGACGTCGCCGACCGCGGCCAACTGCTCGCCGCGATGGAGCAGGCGGAGCGCACCTTCGGGCCCGTCGCGGGCCTGTTCGCCAATGCCGGCACCGGCGGGCGCTTCGCGCCCCTGTGCGAGTATGACGATGAGGTGTTCGAGGCCGTGCTGCGCACCAACCTCAGCAGCGTCTACTGGGCGATCAAGCGCGTGCTGCCTTCGATGCGCGAGCGCCGCTGCGGCAGCATCGTGGTGACGGGCAGCCTCGCCAGCGAGCGCGGCATGCCGCACAACGTGGCGTACGTCGCCTCCAAGCACGCGGTGCTGGGGCTGGCCCGGGCCGCCGCCGCCGAGGCCGCGCGCGACAACGTGCGCGTCAACTGCGTGGTGCCGGGTTTCATCGAGACGCCGATGCTCATGCAGCTGGATGCGAGCCTCACCCCGGAGCTGATCCGCGAGCGCCTGGGCGCCGGCGTGCCGCTGGGGCGCATCGGCACGGCCGAGGAGCTCGCGGAGCTTGCCTGTTTCCTGTTATCCGACCGCGCCGCTCACATCACCGGACAGTCACTCGCGGTCGACGGCGGCATCCTCGGCACACTCATACCACGGTAGGGCGGACATGACTCTCAAGTACTATCACGCGGAGCCGGCGGCGAACTCGCTGAAATCCCTGATCCCGCTCATCGAGAAGGGCCTGCCGTTCCAGAGCGTCTACGTGGACCTGCACAAGTTCGAGCAGCACGCGGACTGGTTCGTGGCGATCAACCCGGAAGGGCAGGTGCCGGTGCTCGATCACGACGGCGTGATCGTCACGCACACCACCGTCATCAACGAGTACCTGGAGGATGTCTTTCCCGAGGTGCCGCTGCGGCCGCGGGATGCGGTGGGCGCCGCGCGCATGCGCTACTGGAACAAGTTCTGCGACGAGCAGGTGATGAACTATGTCTCGATGCACGGCTGGCACCGCATGGTTGGCATCATCGCCCGCAAGGTCGAGGGCGGTGAGTTCGAGCGGCTGATGGAGCACATCCCGCTGCCGGACCAGCGCGCCAAGTGGCGCACCGCGCGCTCGGGCTTCAGCGAGGCCGACCTCGCGCACGCCACCGAGAAGATCCTCTACGCGGTGGACAAGGTGGAGAAGCAGCTCGCGCAGAGCGCCTGGATCGCAGGCGAGGACTACACGCTCGCGGACATCAATTTCTATTCCTATTGCGGCATGTCGGTGGAGCGCATGTTTCCGGAGATGGCGATCGCGCAGCGCTGCCCGCGCCTCCTCGCGTGGCGCGAGAAGATGACGGCGCGGCCGGCCGTGGCGCGCGCGCTCGCCGGCGAGGACCGCACGGCCCCGGGGCTGCGCACCTGGACGGGGCACGCGCGATGAGCGCCGCGACGATGCGCGCGTGGCAGCTGCCGGCGGGGTGCACTTCCGTGGAGCAGCTCGAGCTCCTCGAGCTGCCGCGTCCGGATCCCGCGCCCGGGGAAGTGCGGGTGCGCGTGCGCGCCACCTCCCTGAACTTCCGGGATCAGGCCATCGCCAGGGGCCACTATTTCGGCGGCGCCATCAAGGTCGCAGGCGTGCCGCTGTCGGACGGGGCGGGGGTCATCGACGCCGTCGGTGCCGGGGTCAGGACACTCGCGGTCGGGGACCGGGTCGCCGGCAGCTTCTTCCAGGGCTGGCTTACGGGGCCGCCGACGCCGGCGCTGGGTGCAACGCTCGGCTGTCCGCCCGCCCAGGGGATGCTCGCCGACTACGTGACGCTGCCGCAGACGGGCGTCGTGAAGCTCGCCAGCTCGCTTGGTTTCGAGGAGGCGGCGACGCTGCCGTGCGCCGGTGTGACCGCGTGGAACGCGCTGACGAAGGGCGTGCGCCCGCTCGAGCGCGGCCACAGCGTGCTCCTCATCGGCACCGGCGGCGTGTCGCTCCTGGCGCTGCGCATCGCCAAGGCCGCCGGGGCGCGCGTCATCGCCACCTCCTCGAGCGAGGAGAAGCTGCTGCGCGTGCGCAAGCTCGGCGCCGATGCCACGCTCAACTACAAGTCCGAGCCGCAGTGGGGCGCTAAGGCGGCCGAGCTCGCCGGCGGCACGATCCATCACGTGGTGGAGGTGGGCGGCCTGGGGACGCTCGCGCAGTCCATGCAGGCGGTCGGCTTTGGCGGGGAGATCGCGCTCATCGGGGTGCTCTCGATGCAGGGCGACGGCAACCCGATGCCCCTGATGCTCAAGGGCGCCAGTGTGCGCGGCATCTTCGTGGGCTCCGCCGCCATGGCGCAGGAGCTGAACGCCTTCGTCGACCGGCATGCGCTCAAGCCCGTCGTCGACCGCGTCTTCGATTTCGCCGCCGCCAAGGCCGCCTACGCCTACCAGGCCTCGGGCGAGCTGTTCGGCAAGGTCGTCATCGCCAACCCGGCCTGAGCTCGCGCGCCAAGCCCCTGGGCGCCGCGCCGCGGCGGCGCGGCGGCGCGTGCGCTGCCATTCGTTTGTGTTACATACAAAATGCGGTATGATTTCCGTTCAGCAACGGGGGACTGCGATGGCCGCGCGTAATCTGGACGAAATCCTTTCGGCAGCCGGAAATACCGTGAACCTGCTGCGCAACTCGCAGCTGGGTGCCTACGTGTACCCGGTGGTCGCGGCGGAGTTCAGCAACTGGCGCAGCGAGCAGTGGGCCTGGGCGCACAGCGCGGTGCTCTTTGACCAGACGCACCACATGGTGAACCTGTACGTGCGCGGCAAGGACGCGCTCAAGCTGTTCAGCGACACCGCGATCAACTCGATGGCGGGCTTCAGCGTCAACAAGGCCAAGCAGTACGTGCCGACCACCCCCTACGGGCACGTGGTCGGCGACGGCATCCTCTTCTACCTCGCCCCGGAGGAGTGCCTGTACGTGGGGCGGGCGCCGGCCTCCAACTGGCTGCGCTTTCACGCGGCCAGCGGCGGCTACGACGTCAAGGTCGAGCTCGACGACCGCTCACCGATGCGCCCGATGGGCAAGCCCGTGACGCGCTCGGTGTGGCGCTTCCAGATCCAGGGGCCGAAGGCCTGGGCCATCATCGAGAAGCTCAACGGCGGCCCGCTCGAGCAGCTGAAGTTCTTCACCATGTCGACGATGAAGATCGCCGGCAGGACCGTGCGCACGCTGCGCCACGGCATGTCCGGGGCGCCGGGACTTGAGATCTGGGGTCCGTACGCGGAGCAGGAAGAGATCCGCAGCGCCATCCTGGAGGCCGGCCGGGAGTTCGGCATGGTGCCCTGCGGCAGCCGCGCCTACCCGTCCAACACCCTGGAATCGGGCTGGATTCCCTCGCCGCTGCCGGCGATCTACACCGGCGACAAGCTCAAGCCCTACCGCCAGTGGCTGGGCGCGGACAGCTACGAGGCCACCGGCTCCATCGGCGGCAGCTTCGTCTCGCAGAACATCGAGGACTACTACCTCAATCCGTGGGAGCTCGGCTACGGCCCGTTCGTCAAGTTCGATCACGAGTTCCTGGGGCGCGAAGCCCTGCAGCGGGTGAAGCCCGAGACGCAGCGCAAGAAGGTGACGCTCGCCTGGAACCCGGAGGACATGGCGAAGATCATGGGGTCGCTGTTCAACCCGGAGGGCACGCAGTACAAGTTCTTCGACGTGCCGCTCGCCAATTACGCCTCGTCCAACTACGACCGCGTGGTGGATGCCGGCGGCCGCACGGTGGGCCTGTCGATGTTCTCAGGCTACAGCTACAACGAGAAGCAGGCCTTGAGCCTTGCCACCATCCGCCCGGACATTGCCGTCGGCACCGAGCTGAAGGTGGTGTGGGGGGAGGAGAACGGCGGCACGAAGAAGACCACGGTCGAGCCGCACCAGCAGCTCGAGGTGCGTGTCATCGTGAGCCCCGTGCCCTACAGCCGCGTGGTGCGCGAGACCTACAAGCAGGGCTGGCGCTCCCAGGGCAGCGCCTGAAGCGCGCACCGCCCGCTCAGCCGCCGAAGAAATTCAGCTCCAGCAGCACCCCGTTCGGGTCGAGCACGAAGATCTGCCTGAGGCTCACCGCCGTGACCTCGTTGAGCTGGTGTTCCAGGCCGCGCCTTGCCAGGCGCGCCCGCAGTTCCTCGAAGCCGCGGCAGCGCAGCGCCACGTGGTGCAGAGCCCCGGTCGGACCCGGGTGCACCTCGCGGTCGTAGGTGCGCGGACAGTCCAGGCTGTTGATGTGCAGCACGGCGCGGCCGGCCGCATCGTACATCCAGCGCGCCGTGGCGTGCGTGAGTGGCGGCGGGCCGTCGCGCGGCTCGAGGCCAAACAGCTCCGCGTAGAAGCGCGCGCTGCCCTCCACATCGGCCGTGATGATGTTCACGTGATCGAGGGCCTCGACCGCGACGCTCATGGGCGCTTCAGCCCCCGGCGCTGCTCGCGGTAGCTGGCGCGGCGCGTCTTCTCGAAGTCGATGCGCGGCTTAAAGCCCGGGTCGGCCGGGTAGTCGCGGAAGTCCGCGAGCGTCTCGGTGAACACCTCCTCGAGCTCGTCCCGGAACTCCGGGTGCGAGAACACGTGGAAGCGGTCCTCGCGCATCGCCTCGAGCACGCGCGCGGCGATGACGTCCGGCTCCATGCCGAACTCGTGCACGGCCGCGAGGCGCTTCACGGCTTCCGTGTCCACCGGTCTGGCGCCCGCCTTCAGGCCCTCCGGCCGCACCTCGTCACTGGCGTAGATGTAGGACTTGACCAGCCCCGGGCACAGCACCGACACGCCGATGCCGTGCGCGGCGAGGCTGGCCCGCAGCGAGGCGGACAGCCCGCGCACCGCGAACTTGGTGGTGTTGTAGATGCCGCAGGTGCCGCCGGCGAGGAAGCCGGCCATCGAGGCGGTGTTGACCACGTAGCCGCCCTTGCCGGCACGGATCATGCGCGGCACGAAGGTCATGACGCCGTTGATCGGGCCATGCAGGTTCACCCCCATGATCCAGTCCCAGTCGTCGTAGCTGGATTCCTCGATGGTCTGGAACAGGTTCACGCCGGCGTTGTTGAACAGCAGGCTGACGGGGCCGAACTTGGCCTCCACCGCATCCGCGGCACGCGCGAGCTGCTGGCGCGAGGACACATCCACCGGCACGCCCATCGCCTTCGGGTTGTCCAGCGCCGTGAGGGCCGCCTCGATGGAAGCCGGGCGGATGTCGGCGATGGCGACGTTGCAACCCTGCGCGAGCAGCGCCCGCACCAGGCCGATGCCGACGCCGTGCGCGCCGCCGGTGACGAAGGCCGTGCGGCCTGCGAAGTCCTTCATGGCTTGCTCCTCTTCTGGCGCGCGGTCTCGGCCGCGTGGATCGGGTTGCGGAACAGTACGCTGAAGGCGCGCTTGTATTCCTCGTTCTCGGGCACCTCGGGCACGGCCGCGCACATCGCCTGCGCGCGCTCCTCGACCCCCTGGCGGAATTCGCTGTGGGTCAGGATGTACAGCTCATCGCGCAGGATGCCCTGCAGCACCCGCTGCCCGATCGCTTCCTTGGTGCTGAACAGGTGAAAGAAGCTGCCGAGCTGCTGGCGGCGCTTGTCGGCCTCGGCATAGCCGGTGGCGGCGAGCGCGGCGGGGCGGGTCTTGCCGGACTCGGCGATGTTCGACTGCACCGCCCCCGGGCAGAACGCCGAGCAGATGATGCCCTGCGGCTCGAGCTCTGCGCGCATGCACTCGATCATGTGCACCACCGCGCCCTTGGAGGTGCCGTAGAGCGTCGCCCCCGGATGGGGCACGAGGCCTGACATCGAGGCGGTATTGACGATGTGCCCGCCCTCGCCGTGACGCTGGATGCGCGGCAGCAGGGTGACGATGCCGTTGACGGTGCCGCCGAGGTTGACCCCGAGTACCCAGTCCCAGTCGGCGAAGGTGGCAAGCTCGGTGGGGCCGACGAGTCCGACACCGGCGTTGTTGCACAGAATATGTAGCTTGCGGAAGCGCGCCTCGGCGGCGTCCGCCGCCTGCGCATAAGCGGCGCGGTCGGTGACATCGAGCTTGAGCGCCAGCACGCGCGCCGGCGTGCCAAGTTCCGCGGTCGCGGCCGCGAGGTGATCGTCGCGGATATCGGCGATCACCACGTTCATGCCCGCACCGAGCAGCGCCTTGGCGATGCCGAGCCCGATGCCGCTGGCGCCCCCGGTCACGAATGCGGTCTTGCCTGGCAGATCCTGCATGCCGCGTTCCCCTTGGTAAACTCAATCGCTGTGCGCCGGCTGCGGCCACAAAGCGCTGGACAAAGCCGCGCCAGTCATATTGTATCTAACACATACAGTCCGGCGCTGGCAAAACGCAGCGGCAGAGGGGGGTCAATGGTCGCGGAGGTATCCGGGACAGCCATCAGTCAAAACGCGGCAGTGCGGCCGCAGGCGCAGCCTTGGCCTGCACGCGCGGCGGCGTATTACGGCCTCGCGGTGATCATTCTCGCCACGGCGCTGAATTTCATGGACGCGCAGGTCTTCTACCTCCTCGCCCAGCGCATCAAGGTCGACTTTCACCTGAGCGACGAGCAGCTGGGCTTCCTCCTGGGGCCCGCCAACATCGTCTTCTACGTACTGGTCGGGATCCCGCTGGCGCGCCTGGTGGACATCTACCCGCGCAAGTACGTGCTGGCCGCGGGCATCACCTTCATCGGCGGCATCACCGCGCTGGGCGGACTCGCGCAGAGCTTCGTGCAGCTGTTCCTGAGCCGCATGCTGGTCGGCGCCGGCGCCTCGGCCCACGCCCCGGGCTCGTACTCGATGCTGGCGGACTACTTCCCGCCGGCGCGACTGCCGCGGGCCATCGGCTTCCTGCAGCTCGGTTTCATCGGCGGCAATGTGCTCGGCATCTACCTCGGCGGGATGCTGCTCACCCTGGTGGCGGCGTGGCCGGTCACTCACTGGATGGGACTGACGGTGTATGCCTGGCAGTGGGTCCTCATGATGGTGGGTGCCCCGGGGCTGCTGATCGCCGTCCTGCTGCTGTTGGCGCACGAGCCACCACGGCGCGGGGTGATGACGCAGGGGCGGTCGTTGCCCGTGAGGGGTGTGCTGCGGGAGATCTGGGCGCGCAAGGGCATCTACCTGCCGCTGTTCATCGGCCTGGCCTTCAGCGCGACCGAGTTCCTGGGCCTGCAGGTGTGGCGTACGCCCTTCCTGATACGCACCTACGGCTGGAATGAGGCGCGGATCAGCCACTGGCTGAGCGTCGTGTTCCTGGTGAGTTCACTCCTCGGAGCGCTGCTCGGCACGGTGTTTGTCGAGTGGCTGGCGAAGCGCTACAAGGACGCCAACGTGCGCGCCTCGACGATACTCTTCACGCTGATCGTGCCGTTCGAGGTCGCCGCCCCGCTGATGCCCTCGGGGGAGCTGGCGCTGCTGTGCATTGCCGGGGCCGGTGTCTGTGGCCTCGCAGCGGCGGTGCCGCAGAATGCCGCCATTCAGCGCGTGACACCCAACGAGATGCGCGGCCAGGTGACGGCCATCTACCTTTTCATGTTCATCTTCTTCGGGGCACTCGGCGGGCAGCTGATCGGGTCCGTCACGCAGCGGGTGTTCCACAACGACGCCGACCTGTGGAAGAGCCTGGTGCTGACCGCCTCGGTCCTGCTGCCGCTCGCCGCGTTCAGCATCTCGCGCGGCGTGAAGCCCTACGGGCGCGAGGTCGAGCGGCTCGAGAAACTCGAGGCGGGGAGCCCCTGAGCGACGTGAGTTACCCGCAACTGCACATGATCATCGACGGGGAGAAGGTTCCCGTCGGGCACCGGCGCACGCACGCCGTCGTGAACCCCGCCACCGGGGCGGTGCTCGGGGAGCTGCCGCTCGCGGACGCGGCGGACCTGGACCGGGCGCTCCTGGCCGCGCAGCGCGGTTTTCGGCTGTGGCGCGATGCCGTGCCAGGGCAGCGCGCGGCGGTGCTCGCAGGCGCCGCGCGGCTGCTGCGGGAGCGCCAGGAAGAGATCGCGCGCATCGCGACGCTGGAAGAGGGCAAGACCCTTGCCGAGTCGCGCATCGAAGTCATGATGAACGTCGGCCTGTTCGAGTTCTACGCCGGCGAATCGCAGCGTCTCTACGGGCGCCAGCTGGTGCGCCCGAGCGGCATGCGCTCGACCGTGGTGTGCGAACCGGTGGGACCCGTGGCCGCCTTCGCGCCCTGGAATTTCCCGATCGGCAATCCGGGCCGCAAGCTCGGCGCCCCGATCGCGGCCGGCTGCTCGGTGATTCTCAAGGCGGCCGAGGAGGCGCCGGGCTCGGCGCTGGCGGTGCTGCAGTGCCTGCTGGATGCGGGGCTGCCCAAGGAAGTCGGGCAGGCCGTGTTCGGCGTGCCCGACGAGGTGTCGCGCCACCTGCTGGGCTCGCCGATCATCCGCAAGCTCAGCTTCACCGGCTCAACCGTGGTGGGCAAGCACCTCATGAAGCTCGCGGCGGAGGACTGCAAGCGCACCACCATGGAACTCGGCGGACACGGCGCGGTGCTGGTGTTCGAGGACGTGGACGTGGAGCAGGTGCTGAACACCATGGTGGGCTCGAAGTTCCGCAATGCGGGCCAGGTGTGCATCTCCCCGACGCGCTTCATCGTGCACGAAGAGGTGTATGAGCGCTTCCTCAGCGGCTTCACGGCACGCGCCGCCCAATGGCGCGTCGGTAACGGTCTGGAGGAGGGCGTGCAGATGGGCCCCATGGCCAACCCGCGCCGCCCGGAGGCGATGGAACGGCTGATCGGCGGCGCGGTGCAGGCGGGCGCCCGGCTGCACACCGGCGGCAAGCGCCTGGGCGGCCCGGGCTACTACTACGCCCCGACCGTGCTGTCCGCGGTCCCCTCAAGCGCCGCCATCATGAACGAGGAGCCCTTCGGCCCGGTCGCACTCATCAATGCGTTCGCCACCGAGGAGGCGATGATCGCCGAGGCCAATCGCCTGCCTTACGGACTCGCCTCCTACAGCTGGACCAACGACGTCGCGCGGCAGAAGCGTCTCGCGCGCGAGGTGGAGACGGGCATGTTCTGCATCAACACCATCGTCCTGGGCGGCCCGGACTCCCCGTTCGGCGGCGTCAAGTGGTCCGGGCACGGCTCCGAGAACGGCCCGGAAGGGGTGATGTCGTGCATGGTGGTCAAGGCCGTGCACGAGGGTTGAGTCATGAGCCACGAACTCAAGACCGGCGGCGAGCGCGGTTACCTGCGCATCGCGACCGAGGAGGCCTTCGCCACGCGCGAGCAGATCGACTGCTACCTGCGCATGGTGAAGGACGGCAGCGCCGACAGGGGCATGATGTCGCTGTGGGGGTTCTACGCGCGCAGCCCGTCCGAGCGCGCCACGCTCATCCTCGAGCGGCTGCTCGACCTCGGCGCGCAGCGCCTGCGTCACATGGACGAGACCGGGATCGACCGGGCGATCCTCGCGCTCACGGCGCCCGGGGCGCAGGCGCTGTGGGATGTCGGGGAGGCCCGTGGCGTTGCCCAGCGCGCCAACGATTACCTCGCCGAGCACGTGGCGGCGCACCCCACGCGCTATGTCGGGATGACGACGGTGGCGCCGCAGGACCCGGAGTGGTCGGGGCGCGAGATCGTGCGCGGCGCCCGCGACCTTAACTTCAAGGGCGTGCAGATCAACAGCCACACCCACGGCGAATATCTCGATCATCCCAAGTTCGACCCGATCTTCCGCGCGCTGGCCGACACCGGCCAGCCGCTGTACATCCACCCGCAGACGCCGCCGGATGGGATGATCGGACCGATGCTCGAGGCAGGACTCGACGGCGCCATCTTCGGTTTCGGCGTCGAGGTGGGGCTGCACCTGCTGCGGCTGATCGTCAGCGGCATCTTCGACCGCTACCCGGAGCTGCAGATCATGGTCGGCCACATGGGCGAGGCGCTGCCCTTCTGGATCTACCGCATCGATTACATGCACCAGGCGAGCGTGCGCGCGCAGCGCTACGACAACATGAAGCCGCTGAAGAAGACCATCCTCGAGTACCTGCGCAGCAACGTGCTGATCACCACCAGCGGCGTGGCGTGGGCGCCGGCGATCAAGTTCACGCAGCAGGTGGTGGGCGAGGATCGCGTCATGTACGCGATGGATTATCCGTACCAGTTCCACGCCGAGGAAGTGCGCACGCACGACACGCTCGACATTCCGCTCGCGAGCAAGAAGAAGCTGATGCAGACCAACGCCGAGCGTTGGTTCAGGCTGTGAGCCGCACGCCGCTCACGCACACCGCCGGCTACGCGCTCGCGCTGGTGGCGCTCACCAACGCGATCAGCCTGCTCGACCGCAACATCCTCGCGATCCTGGCGCCGCGCATCAAGCACGACCTGGGCATCGGCGATGCCGAGATGGGGTTGCTGTACGGCACGGTGTTTGCGCTCTTCTATGCGCTGTTCTCGCTGCCGCTCGGGCGGCTGACCGATGGCTGGGTGAGAACGCGGCTGCTTTCGATCACGCTCGCCTTCTGGTCACTCGCCACCGCGCTCGCCGCCGCCGCGCATGGCTTTGGGCTGCTCGCCCTGTCGCGCCTGGGCGTCGGGATCGGCGAGGGCGCCGCGCAGCCGGCCGGCTTCTCGCTGGCCTTCGACCACTATGCCAAGCCGCGCCGCGGCTTTGCGACCGCGGTGATCGCGGCGGCGATCGCGCTCGGACTCGGGGGTTCCTCGGTGCTGGGCGGGGTGACCGCGGACTGGTGGGACCATCTGTACGCCGGCGGCGCCGCGCCGCTCGCACTCAAGGGCTGGCAGTTTGCGTTTCTCGTGGCCGCGCTGCCCGGCTTCGTCCTCGCGCTGCTCCTGTGGCGCATGCCCGAGCCGAAGCGCGGCCGGCTCGACGGCATCGAGTCCGCGCCCGACCCGCACCCGTTTCGCGCGAGCCTCGCGCTGCTCGCAGGCGTCACCCCCATCGCCAACTGGCTCTCCTTCGCCGGGCGCAGGGCGGGCGCGCGCTACTGGGGCGTGAATCTTGCGGCGACGGCGCTCATCGTCGCCGGCGCCGTCCTGCTCACGCGCCTCACCTCGGGCTACTCACCGCGGCCGCCGCTGCACTTCGGAGCGCTGGCGGTGAATCCGTATGCGCTGCAGTGGGGTGTGGTCGGCTTCGGCGCGCTGGTGATCGTCAACCTGTTGCAGCGCCTGCAGCTGGCCGACCGGCCCGCCTTCGAGGTGATCACGCGCTCGCCCGCGCTGCTCTTGTGCATGGGAATCGGCGCCCTGCAGATGATGATCAACTACGGCACCATGGGGTTCACGCCCTCGTTCCTGATGAAGCACTACGGCCTGTCGCCGGCGACCACGGGTCTGCAGTTCGGCCTGCTGGCCGGAGCGCTCGGGATCGTCGGCCCGCTGATCGCAGGACCGCTGTCGGACCGGATCAACGTGCGCTTCCCGGGCGCGGGCCGGGCGTGGGTGACCTTGGTCTCGCTCGGCGTCTCGCCGCTGATCGCGATCTGGGTCTACCACGCCCCCGATCCTGCGAGCTTCTACTCGCGCTTCGTGCTCTACAGCCTGGTGCTGACGGCGTGGTACCCGCCCCTGTACGCCATCATGTTCGAGCAGGTGCTGCCGCGCATGCGCGGCATGACTTCCAGCCTCTACATCATCGTGACGACGCTCTTTGGCATCGGCATCGGGCCGTTCGTGGTGGGCATGATCTCGGACGCCAAGGGCGGGAACCTGGGTGCCGCCATCCTCTCCATCAACTGGGTCGCCCCGCCGATCGTCGTCATGCTCATCGCCCTGGTGCTGCGCGTGCGACGCGACGAGGAAGGGCTCCTCGAGCGCGCGCGGCGCGGCGGGGAAGTCCTCGCCCCCGCAGTCGTCCCCGGCACCGTCTAGGCGCGCGCGCGGCCCCGAAGCTACGCCGCCAGCCCGATGTCGGCCGCCTCGGCCCAGTTGCCGTGCAGGCCGAAGCGCATCTGGATCGGGATCTGGATGGTGGCGATCGGTCCCGCGGCGATCGCCTGCGCCTCGAACACCAGCAGCTCGCTGCGATGCTCGTCGAGGCGGTTGCAGATCTGCACGATCCAGCCGTCACCCTCGGCGGCCGCCTGGTGGCGCGGTATGAAGCAGGCCTCCTGCAGGCTCGACACCGGTCCGCACCACCAGTGCTCTTCGGCGCCGGTGGCGAGATCCTTGTGGAAGAGGCAGTTCATGAGCAGGCCCCCGGCGCTGCCGCCGCGCAGCTCCACCGGCCGGCGCATGTCCATCTCCAGGAGCCACCCGTGCCGGTACGGCAGGCCGGCGAAGCGGTTGTCGATGCGCGGAAACTCGGCGGCGGTGCCGGTGAGGCGCTCGATGCTGGCAAAGGCCGGCGCACTTGAACCCATGTCCACCGTCCAGCGCGTCAGGTAACTCATGGCCTCGGCGCCGTTGAAGGGCGCGCCGTGCACGTCGGGGAAGAACGGGAACATGTTGTTCTTCGCCTCCGGGGTGTCGAAGTGGATCTTCGTGCCGTCCTGGAAGGCGTTGAGCACGTGGCTGGCGAAGCAGTTGTCGCGCTTGAACCAGCGGATGTCCTTGCCGCTCGCGCCGGCGTGGCGCGGCAGCACGCCCAGGTACACCGGCAGCGTGGTGTCGAAGCCAAAGTGCGGCAGCCCCTGGCGCAGGCGCTCCCAGCTGCCGATGGAGGGCACGATGTGGAACAGCGCGTAGTCCGCGGTGATCGCGAAGTCGTGCATCATGCAGTAGTAGGGCGCCTTGAACCACAGCTCGCGGATCAGTTCGCCGCGCGGCGTGATTTCGTAGAAGGTGCAGTCGTCGCTGCACAGGCCCGAGGCGGCATAGCCGAACGCGATCATGTTGCCCGTCTTCGGATCGACCTTCGGATGCGCGGTGAAGGTCTGACCGGTCATCCTGCCGTTGAATGAGGTGTAGCCCTCGGTCTCAAGTGTCGCCGCATTCATCACCAGGGCGGGTGAATCCTCCTTCAGGGCGTAGAGCTTGCCGCCATAGAGCCAGGCGTTGGTGTTGGCCGTGCCGCGGATCTTGCCGCGCACCGCCGCGTCGTCCGTGAGCGGGTTGCGGTAGGCGCCGAACAGCGCCCGGCCGGCGGCGTGTTCCAGCCGCCACTTGTCGGTGCGGGCCCAGCGCTGGCGGAAATCGCAGCGGCCGTCGTGGATATGGAAGCGGCTGATCATGCCGTCGCCGTTGAAGGAGATGTCGTCGCCGAGGCGCGGCGGGAACTGCGGGTCGGGCTGCACGCGGAAGAATGCGCCGTTGAGTTCCCGGGGAATTGCGCCCTCGTGCGCCAGATCTAGAATGTCAGCCTCGATGCGCGAGGGCGTGTTGAAGCCGGTGAAACTGGGCGTGGTGGGGAAGTGGGCCATGGCCGGTCTCCGCAGCAGCGGTCTTTGTAAGCTATACTAACAATCCTAGCCCGGGTAGGCCGATGCCACGACAAAAAGAAACGATCGCCATCACCACGCCGCACGTCGTGGGGGACGAGGACATCGGCGAGATACGCAATATCGTGGGGTTCCACATCCGCCTGGCCCACGGCGCGGTCTACCGGCACTTCACCGAGACCTTCGCGCAGCTCGACCTCACGCAGAAGCAGGTCTCGGCGTTGTGGCTGGTCGCCGACCACCCGGACATCGCGCAGACCGGGCTGGCGCAGCGCATGCGCATGGATCGCGCCACCACCATGGCCATCGTGAACCGGCTGGAAGCCAAGGGTTACCTCACGCGCAGCAAGTCCTCGAGCGACGCCCGCAAGCAGGCGCTCAACCTCACGGACGCGGGCCGCCGGGCACTGGCGAGCGCCAAGCGCGCCATCCAGCAGCACGAGCACTGGCTCAAGTCGCGCTTCAACAAGAAAGAAGTGGCCAAGCTCATCGAGCTCTTGACCCGCATTCACGAATAGGCCGCGCGTGGCACCCGGGGGAACCATGACGGGCAGGGACCCGAAATCCATCATCGACCACAGTGCCATGGGGCTCGCCCAGTGGCTCGCGGTGCTCGTCACCGTGGCGCTGAACGCCCTCGACGGCTTTGACGTGCTGTCGATCAGCTTCGCCTCGCCCGGCATCGCCAAGGACTGGGGCATCGACAAGGCCACCCTCGGCTGGGTGCTGTCGATGGAACTCTTCGGCATGGCGCTCGGCTCGGTGCTGCTCGGCGGCGTGGCCGACAAGCTCGGGCGGCGCACCACCATTCTCGGCTGCCTCGTCGCGATGGCAGCCGGCATGTGGGGGGCAGGGCATGCGCACGGCGTGTACGAGCTGCTGCCGTGGCGGCTGCTGACGGGCGTGGGTATCGGCGGCACGCTCGCCTCGATCAATGCCGCCGCCGCGGAGCTCACCAACCTGCGCTGGCGCAACTTCGCCCTGGCGCTGATGGTGATCGGCTATCCGCTGGGCGGGGTGATCGGCGGCGTGTTCGTGCAGCGACTGCTGGCGGGCGCCAGCTGGCACCAGGTGTTCATCGCCGGCGCCTGGGCCACCGCCACCCTGGTGCCCGTGGTGTGGCTCCTGGTGCCGGAGTCGGTGGCGTTTCTTGACCGGCGGCGCGCGCCGGGGGCGCTAGAGAAGATCAATCGTATCCTGGCGCGCTTCGGTCACCCGCCCGCCGATGCACTCAGCGAGCCCCCGGACGCGGCCGCGCGGCGCTCGCTCGCCGATATCTTCCGGCCGGGGCTCCTGGCGACGACGGTGATCGTCACGTTCGTGTATTTCGCCCACATCACCAGCTTCTACTTCATGCTGAAGTGGGTGCCGAAGATCGTCGTCGACCTGGGCTTCGATGCGAAATCCGCCGCCGGCGTGCTCACCTGGGCCAACGTCGGCGGTGCCATCGGCGGCGCGCTCTTCGGGCTGATCGCCACGCGCGTGAGCCTCAAGACCCTGACGATCTGCACCTTCCTCGGCGGGTGGCTGATGGTGGTCTGGTTCGGCCGGGGGGCCACGGATCTTGACACCCTCAAGACCACCGTGGCGGTCACGGGCCTGTTCCTGAACGCGGGGATCGCGGGGATGTACCTCCTGTTTGCGAAGGTGTTTCCGACGCACGTGCGCGCCACCGGCACCGGCTTTGCCATCGGCCTGGGCCGCGGCGGTGCCGTGCTCGCCCCCGTCATCGCCGGCTACCTGTTCCATGCCGGCCTGTCGCTGCAGACCGTGGCACTGTGCATGGCGAGCGGCTCGCTGCTGGCCGCCGCGGGCCTGCTCGCCCTCAAGGTGCGCGACGCTCAGTGAGGCGGGTGCCTCACTTGGATTTGTCGTACTCGCCGAGGCCGGGCTTGTAGGACTTGTCGTCGAGGAACTGTTTCATGCCCCGGTGCCGCCCGTCCGAGCGGTCGAGCCAGTTGAGCGCTTCCTGGGCGCGGATCAGGTAGTCCTCCGCCTCGTCGTAGCCCATGCCGCGCACGCGGCGCATCGCATCCTTGGTGGCCTTGAGCGTCTCCCAGTTCTTCTTCAGGAGGATGTTCGCCACCTCGGTGACGCGCGCCTGCAGCCGCGCCGCCGGCACCGCCTCGTTGACGAGTCCGAAGGCCTCGGCCTGCCGGCCCGTCAGGTTCTCCCCGAGCAGCGCGTGATACATGGCGCGGCGCATGGGCATGAGCTCGGCGGCCACCTTGGTGGCGCCGCCGCCCGGCAGGATGCCCCAGTTGACCTCGGAGAGGCCGAACTGCGCCTCCTCGGCACAGATGGCGAGGTCACAGGCGTACAGCGGGCCGTAGGCGCCGCCGAAGCACCAGCCGTTCACCATCGCGATGGTGACCTTCTGGTACCAGCGCAGCCGGCGCCACCAGGCATAGGCCTCGCGCTGCGAGTCGCGCACACCCTTAAGACCGAGCGCCTCGGACTCGCGGAAGTATTCCTTCAGATCCATGCCCGCCGACCAGGCGGTGCCCTCGCCGGTGAGCACCAGCACCCCGACGTCGTCGCGAAACTCGAGCTCGCTGATGACGCGCAGCATCTGCCGGTTGAGCTTGGGGCTCATGCAGTTGCGCTTCTCCGGGCGGTTGAACTTCACCCAGGCGATGCCGTCCTTGACGTCAAAGGCCACGGTGTCGGCTTCGGCTCGTGCGCTCATGGGCTGCTCCTGGGCGGCGCCTGGCGAAGACCCTGGAACGGGACGGGTGCCGGCACCGGGGTGATTGCTATACCATATAACATTATAGCTTTTAGCCGTCCCCGCTGCCACCTTCCCCGCGCCCACACATGAAAGATGATCCCCTGCTCAGGCTCTGCGGCTACCTGCTGCGGCGCGCCTCCTCGGCCGCGGTGGCGGCGCTGAACCGGCGGCTGGCGCCACTGAAGCTGCGGCACGCCGATGTCGCCCTCCTGATGCTGATCGACTCCTGCCCCGGCATGACCCAGAGCCAGGCGGGGCGCGTGCTCGACATCAAGCGGGCCAACATGGTCGCGTTCGTCGCCCGCCTGGAGGCTCGCGGCCTCATCAGGCGGCGGCGGGTCGACGGGCGCTCGCAGGCGCTCGATCTCACCGGCGGCGGGCGTATGCTGCTGAAGCGGGCGCGCCGCGTGGTGGACGCCCACGAGGCGGCCCTCCTCAGGGGGGTGCCGGAGGCGCTGCGGCCGCAGGTGTTGCCGGTGCTGAAGGCGCTGTGGCGCGCTCAGCCGTGAGGCCGCCGCGACGCGTACCCGGATCGTGAAGGGACAGATCATGCAGACACGCGCGCTGATCGCTTACGCGGGTCGCGGCGTTGCGCGGCCGCGCTACTACGCCAACGACCACAGCCGCGACGTGCTGGACATCGCGCCGGTGGCGATGGACATCGCCGACGCCCGCGCCCGCGCGCCGAACTTGGATGATGCCGGCTTCACGCTCGTCGCCCACCCAAGCGCGGTCACCGATTTCGCCGATCGCGCGGCGGTCGAAGCCGTCTACCGGAGCGAGATCGTCGATCTCGTAGCGGAGCTCTCGGGTGCCGATCTGGTGCTGGTCAACAGTCCGGGAATCCGGCGCTTCAGCGAGCGCTCGGTGCTCTCCGGCGTGCTCGACAACTCGCGCCCGGCACGCTTTGCGCACGTCGACGTGAGTGACGCCACCGCGGCGGAGTTCGCCGGCCGCGCCGCGCCCCCGGGGCGCACACTCGCACGCTTCGTGCATTACAACATCTGGCGCGCGCTCTCCCCCCCGCCGCAGGACGTGCCGCTGGCGCTCTGCGATGCCGGCTCGGTGGCACCGAGTGATCTCATCGCGGCCGACGCGGTGTTCGATGCGCCCGGGCAGGCGGAATGGTCCTTCGAGGGCCTGGTGCTCGCGCACGCGCCTGAGCATCGCTGGCACTGGTACCCCGACATGCACCCCCGGGAGGCGCTCATCTTCAAGACCCACGACAGCGACTCCACGCGTGCGCACTGCGTGCCGCACGTCGCCTTCGACAATCCCGCCTGCGCCGCGGACGCGCCGGCGCGCGTGAGCATCGAGATGCGCGCGCTGGCGCTGTGGTTCGCCTGAAGCGCGTCCGGCAATCCCGACGGCCACCACCAACCTGCCTGAAGTGTCCACCATGAGCGCACGCGCCTTTCCGAATACACCCGAGTTCACCGGCCTCAACACCCCGATAAGCGAGGAGTACGAGCTCGAGGCGCTGCCCGTCGAGGGCCGCATCCCCGAAGACGTGCGTGGCACGTTCTTCCGCGCGGTGCCCGATCCCGCCTTCGCGCCGTACCTGGAGGATGGCGCCGCGGTCATCGCCGGTGACGGCATGGTGTCGGCGATGCACTTTGGCGAGGGCAGGGTGCGCTTCGCCATGCGCTACGTGCAGACCGAGCGCCACCGGCGCGAGGTGGCCGCGGGGCGGGCGCTGTTCGGCAAGTACCGCAATCCGTTCACGGACAGGCCGGAAGTGGCCGGGCTCGACCGCACGGTCGCCAACACCACCCCGCTGTGGCACGCCGGGCGCCTGCTCATGACCAAGGAGGACGGGCGTCCGTACCAGATCGACCCGCGCACCCTCGCCACACGGGGCCGCCATGACTTCGGCGGGCGCCTCAGGAGCCAGACGGTCACGGCGCACGCGCGCATCGATCCCAGCACGGGCGAGCTCTTTTTCTTCGGCTACGAGGCCGACGGCATTGCCTCCACCAAGGTGGCCTACTGCATCGCCGACCGGCAGGGCAACCTCACCCGCGAGCAGTGGTTCGATGCGCCCTACTGCGCGCTGATGCACGACTTCACGATCACCGAGAACTACGCGCTGTTTCCGGTCTACCCGACCACCTGCGAGCTGTCGCGCCTCAAGGCCGGCGGCGATCACTGGGTGCACGAGCTCTCACGCGACAGCTGGGTGGGGGTCATGCCGCGCTACGGCTCGGTCAACGAGATGCGCTGGTTCAAGGGACCCGCGGGCGTGTTCTGCTATCACATGATGAACGCGTTCGAGGACAAGGACGGGCGCCTGCAGCTGGATCAGTGCCTGGCGAACGTGAACGCGTTTCCCTTCATCCAGCGTGCCTCGGGTCTGGACATCGCGCCTGAGGATACCGGCGCGCGGCTCGCGCGCTGGAGCATCGACCTCACCGACGGCAGTGAGTGGGTGACCGAGACCGTGATCGGTCCCCCGGGGGACCTGCCGGTGATTCCGGCCTCAAGCGTGGGCCGCCCCTACACCCACGGCTGGCTGCTCACCATGAACCCCGAGATGCAGGGGCCGCCGGTCGCCGGCGGGCCGGTGGGCGTGATGTTCAACACGCTGCTGCGGGTCGATCTCACCGGCCGCCCGCCGCAGGCGCTGGCCCTGCCGCCCGCGCACTGCTTCAGCGAGCCGGCGCACGTGCCCGCCTCGCAAGCCGGGCACGAGGGGTGGCTGCTGACGATCGTCGATCAGCAGACCGGAATAGAGGATTTCAGGCACGCGCTGTGGATCCTCGATGCCGGCGACGTGGCGGCCGGCCCCGTCGCGCGCGTGAGCATTGCGCATCGCCTGCGCCCGCAGGTGCACGGCTGGTGGGTGCGGGAGGCGGAGCTGGCCGCCGCGGGCTGAGGCGGGCAGCCGTGCGGCTTCAGCGCCGGGAGAAGTACGCCATCCCGCGAAATTCCATCGAGTGGCGCGGGCGCGCATCGGGGCGGGTGTGGTCGCGGAAGGCGGTATGCGGACAGCGCCAGGCCGTGCCGTGGTCCGAGTCGTAGAACTTGATGAAGATCACCTCCTCCGGCGTCATGTCCGGGAAGTACCACCAGCGGTGTGCGGGGGAGTAGTGGAAGATGGTCGCGGCCGCCATGTTTTCCTCGCCCTCGATCGGCGCGTACAGCGCCTCTCCCGTGGGGATCTCCGCCACGTCCACCTTGGTGTTGTGCGTGCCTTCATCGTCGCGCACCGAGCGACCCTCGCACAGCGCGACCGGCATGTCCTGCGGCGGCGCGGACAGCGCGCGCCACAGGCTGAAGGCGATGAAGCGCCGGTAACCCGGGCCTGCCGCATGGGCCGTGCGGTAGAGCCGCTCGGCGATGCGACCGGCGCAGCTCTCCGTGAAGTCGACGTGCGCCTCCGCGGCCGGCGGCTGCACGGTGGCGCTGGTGGTGTCGGAGGCGCGCATCATGCCGCCCATGGGCACCACGACGTCCGCGCCGCTCAGGCGCATGGCGACCTGCGCGACCTGCGCCGCATAGGCTGACTCCGCCCCGTAGTTCGCCGGCCAGTCGGTGATGTCGGTGTGATGCTGACCGAGGCAGAAGCCGTGGGCATCGAGCGTGAAGGGGCCGGCCAGGCGCGCGTTGCGGATGGTGACCGGGTAGGGCGCATAGACGCCGGTGTTGAGCTCCTTGCCGGGCGCCCAGAAGCGGCGGTTGATGCGCGAGGTCGGCACCAGGTAGTCGATCATCGACTGCACTTCCGCGGCCGCCTGACTCATGCCCGCTCTCCTAGCCCCGAAAGTCGAGGCTCCCACGCCGCACCGCGAAGCGCCAGCCCGCCGCGGTCTTCACCAGCGTGTCCTCATAGCTGCCGATCAGGGGCGGCCCGGGGGAAGGGACGGGCAGGCCGCCGTCCTCGGCAGCCCTGCCGGTGAAGAGCAGCAGCTGACTCGTGGCGCGGGCGCGGGCGTCGCCTTCGAGCGTGACCAGCACGTTGGCCACGACGTGCCGCGCGATGCGGCGCGGGCGCGAGCGGAACGCCGCGAGGATCGCCGCGCGCCCGCTGATGAATTCCTCCGGGGCGGTGGGGCGGTTCATGCGCCCGTCCTCGGTGTAGAGCGCGGCGAGCGCGTCCCAGTCGCCCGCATCGCTCAGGGCCGCGTAGCGCGTGACCAGTTCCGCGATCGCAGCCTTCGCCAGCCAGGCGCCGGCCTCATCCATCCTTGAAGCCCTCGCGCGCACGGCGGTTGTCGAGCACGATCGGCTCACCGGTCACCGGGTGCGGGTAGTGGAACGGCACGGTATCGGTCGCCGGCCACAGCCGCGGCGCCGGATCGATGAGCGCATCCGGTCCCAGCGGGTCCTGCGGGTAGCAGGTCTTCGCCATCGGGATGAAATCGATCGGCGTCTTCTGCCAGCCTTCCGCGAAGCTGCCGTGCCAGAAGGGGAAGTAGCGCAGCGCCTTGATCTTCCAGACATCCATCTCGCGCACGTACTCGTTCTCGTAGATGCCGCCCTCCCACCAGGCGCGCTGCTGCCCCTGCGCGCTCTGGTGCAGGCCGGCCTGCATCATGGAGCGGCCGCGTGCCCGGGCCGTGCGGCGGTCGGGTGCGACGTCGATGACCATCTGCAGCTGCGGGTGATCGAGCAGCCAGCCGTAGCGCGGGCCGTTGTGACCCTGGGTGAATTGCGTCTGGAAGCGCTCGATGTACAGGCGGCGCACGCCGGCCTTGCCCCGGTAGATGCCGCCGAGGAACCACACGTCCCCGTCCTCGGCGAACAGGTCGACCACCTCGTTGTACTGCGACTTGTCGATGAAGTAGCCGTACGTGTACTGGAGGCGGCGGATCTGGTGTATATCCTGCTGCAGCGCAAGCTCGTGCTCGAGCTTTTCGATGCGGGCGGTCAAGGCGGCGATGTCGCTCATGTTGAAGTCTCTCTCCTGTCGCGACATATTTGTATGTATTGCCTACAAAAGGCAATAGGAGCCGCATGCCCGATATCCTGACCACGCACGTCGGCAGCCTGCCGCGCGGTCCCGAGCTGGTGCCGCTGCTGCTGGCGCGCGACCACGGCCGGCCCTACGACGCGGCGGCCTTCGAGCACCTCGTGCAGGCGGCGGTCGAGGCCGCGGTGGCGCAGCAGCAGGCGGCCGGAGTCTCGATCGTGAGCGACGGCGAGCTCGGCAAGGTCGGCTATTCGACCTACATCACCGAGCGGCTGTCGGGTTTCGGCGGCCACGTCGTGCGCAAGCCGGCACTGGACCTGGCGGCGCTGCCGGAGCTGCGCAGAAAGCTCGCCGCGATCATGGGCGAGCAGGAGTTCGTGCGTGCCAGCTGCGTGGGCCCGGTGCGGCTGGTCAATCTTGGTCCGTGTCACGAGGACATCCACCGCTTCACCCGTGCGCTGGCGGGCCGCGGGGTGCGCGGCTTCCTGAACGCGGCCTCCCCGGGCCTCATCACCGCGTTTCAGCCCAATGCCTTCTATCCCAGCCACGAGGCGTACCTGGCGGACCTCGTGAGCGCGATGCGCCCGGAGTACACCGCCATCGCCGCGAGCGGGCTGCTCCTGCAGCTGGACTGCCCGGACCTCGCCATGGCGCGCCACACCGGCTTCCAGGACCTGAGCGAGGGGGAGTTCCTGAAGGTCGCCGCCGCCAACGTCGAGGCGCTGAACGCCGCCACCGCGGACATCGCCCCGGAAAAGATGCGCATGCACGTGTGCTGGGGCAACTACGAGGGGCCGCACGATCACGACATCCCGCTGGAGCGCGTGCTCGACATCATCCTGCGGGCGCGCCCGGCGACGATCCTGTTCGAGGCGGCCAATGCACGCCACGAGCACGAGTGGAAGGTGTGGGCGGCGGCCAAGATTCCCGCGCACAAGATCCTCGCGCCGGGCCTGATCGACACCCGCTCCAACTATGTCGAGCACCCGGAGCTCATCGCGCAGCGCATCGAGCGCTTCGCCGCGATCGTCGGCATCGAGCGCGTGATCGCCAGCACCGACTGCGGCTTCGGTACCTTTGCCGGCTACGGCAAGATCGATCCCGCCGTCACCTGGAAGAAGCTGGCCGCCCTGCGCGCGGGCGCCGACCTCGCCGCCGCGCGGCTGCAGTGATTGCCACTCGTAGGTCCTACTGGTTAGTTGTTATTTCTGCAAGGAGACTCGCATGCGCCGACCGCTCATCCTGCTTACTGCGACCCTGAGCCTTGCCACCGCGCTTGCCCATGCGGACGAGTGCCGCCTCAAGCCCAAGGAGGTGGTCACCAAGTTCATGACGGAGTTCTACGTCGAGAAGCGGGTGCGCGAGGCCTTCGAGACCTGGGTGGAGCCGGGCTACATCCAGCACAACCCGCTGGCGGCGACCGGTCGCGACGCGGCGATCGCCTTCCTCGAGCCCTTCTTCAAGAGCCATCCGGATGCGGCCTATTCGATCAAGCGCATCATTGCGGACGGCAACCTCGTCGCCGTGCACTCGCACGCCAAGTTCACGGCAGACGATCGCGGGCTCGCGGTAGTCGACATCCTGCGCGTCGAGCACTGCAAGATCGCCGAGCACTGGGATGTCGCGCAGCCGGTGCCGGAGAAGCCCGTCAATACCAACGGGATGTTCTGAGTGCCCTGAGGCCTTGCTGCGAGCAGGCGACTGCAGGCTCCGGGAGTGCCAGGCCCGCTATCCTTGGGCGGGAGTGATCCGCGAGCTCACTTCGGCGATCCGGGTACGCCGACCGGCGCTGCGCTGGTGAGCTTGCGCAGCCTGTAGGTCGCTTGTGTAGCCCGGTACGCCACGAACACCATGATCAGAGCGAGGATGACGTTATTCCCTCCGCCCAGATTCATGCCTAACCTGTTGGCGAGGGTGGTACCCACCTCGAAAACGGCCACCACCAGGAGAATTACGGCGGCGGCGCGGCTGTTCAACCTCCGCAGGCCCAGGCTGAGAACAACAAGCAATCCCGCATCAAAGAGGATGGAATAGTCCCGGACCACCAGCGCCAGTACCGTCTGTATGGCAGCAAGAACGAAAAAGGCGCTGGAGCTGTCCTTGATGACTTTCAGGGCGTCCGCGCCCGTCGCGATTGGCGAGAACCACCTGGAGAAAGCTGAACCGCTCATAGTGCTCTCCAGCGTTATCCCAGAGTCACGAAGTCAGAAGACACGCCCGAGTGTAGACGATAGTTCGATCTGCAACTCTCGTGACAAGACCCGCATTTTGGCATGAGCCGAGGCTGCGTCGTCGCCCCGTTGACCTACATTTGCAATTTGTTGGTCAACCTCGTATCCTGCCGTTGACCTACACTCCTGAAATGTAGGTCAACTGCCCCAGGAGGATGCCCGGGTGGAAGAGATCGACCTCGCCGCGCAGACGCTCTTCGCCGAGCTGGTCCAGCGCGCCCTGGATGCCGAATTTGATGCCGAATACGGCGAGAAGGGCAGCTTTACCCGCAAGCAGTCCAAGGGCCGCTACTACTGGCATTACCAGTGGCGGGAGGGCAATGCGGTCCGCAACAAGTACGTGGGTCCCGTGAGCGATGCGAGCATCACGGACCGCATCGAGCGCTTCGCGACCCTGAAAGCGAGCTTCAAGCGCCGACAGACGCTGGTGCGTGCGCTGGTTGCAGCTGGTCTGCCGACACCCGATCCGCTCTCCGGCCGCATCGTCGAGGCCCTCTGGAAGGCGGGATTCTTTCGCCTTCGCGGCGTGCTCGTTGGCACGCTCGCGTTCCAGGCGTACGCCGGTGTGCTGGGCGTGCGCCTGGGGGCGCGGCCGCTCATGACCCAGGACGCAGATTTCGCCCAGTTCTGGGGCATTTCCGAGAACATCGGCGAGAGCCTCGAGCCGCCGGTGACCATCCTGCGTACGGTGGATGAGACGTTCAAGGAAGTGCCCCATGTCGGCGATCCCTTCGTCTCGACCCGCTACCGCAATTCGCGTGACTACCTGGTCGACTTCCTGACGCCCAACCGCGGATCGGAGAATCACCAGGGCAAACCTGCTCGCATGAGAGCGCTGGCAGGGACAGGCGCCGAGCCGCTGCGTCACCTCGATTTCCTCATCCGGCACCCGGAGCGCTCTGTTCTGCTCCATGGCGGTGGCGTGCCGGTCGTCGTCCCGCGCGCGGAGGCCTATGCGGTGCACAAGCTGATCGTGGCCGTCGACCGCGTCAACAAGGCGAAGTCCACGAAGGACATTGAGCAGGCACAGACCCTCATCGAGGCGCTCGCGGTCCGGCGTCCCGCCGAGCTAGCAGACTCTTGGAAGGCGGCGTGGAATGAGGGTCCGCAGTGGCGTAAGAAGCTCGAGTCGGGTCGCGCCCGACTGTCGGCCGCTGCCCAGGCGAAACTTCCAGACCTGGTGCGGGGCAGATAGCGCTGGCGGCCGGCGACGCTGCGGCTGCCCGCTAGTTCGAGGACGAGCCGTCCGAGGAGGCCGTGTTTCCCCCTTCCTATCCGTGGCCGACGGTAGCTCCTCAGTTGCCACACTCAAAGGCTAGTGATGCGTAGACGAGCCCGATACTGCTCCACACTCCGAATGTGAAATGCAGCGACATCCAGGGCACCTCGTCCCTCCAGTCCGCCCAGCGGTAGGACACCGTCCAGCGTCTGCGGCGCAGCGCCCCTCGAACAAATACTTGAGCTGTCAGGTGTTAGTTAGTGTCGAGCAGCGACTCGATCTCAGCTCAGGTCGTCGAGCCGGATCTGCTTGCCCGCGGCGGCCGCAGCATTGGCCGCGCGGCGCAACCGCTCGATGCGCTGGCGGCCCTCCGGGACCGGCTCCTGGGGGAGCGCGGCGCGACTCGCACGGTGGATCTCGTCGAAGTCGTCGGCGAATTCCGGGTGCGTGAAGATCAGCGCGCGGTTCTGCCGCATGCCGGCGAGGGTCTTCTCGCCCACCTCGAGCGGATCCATGCCGGCCTCGAACGCGGTGCCGAAGCGCTCGAGCTCCGCACGCTCGGTCGGCGGGAACCCCGAGTCCGCAAAGCCGGCCGGGCGCCGGAGGGCGGAATCCCACGCATTGGTGCGCGTGAGCCCGGGGCACACCAGCGACACGCCGATGCCGTGGGGCGCGAGATTGAAGCGCAGGCTCTCGGTGAGGCCGCGCACCGCGAACTTGCTCGCCGTGTAGATGCCCGCCTGCGGCCCGGACAGGTACGCGGCCATCGAGGCCACGTTGACGATGTGCCCGCCCGCGCCCTGTGCCTTCAGGCGCGGTATGAAGGTCACCAGGCCGTTCACCACGCCGCCGAAGTTCACGCCCATGATCCAGTCGTAGTCGGCATAGCTTGCGGTATCGGTGGGGCCGAATACGCTCACGCCGGCATTGTTGACCAGCACGTCGATCGGGCCGACCGCGTCGGCCACCTCGCGCCAGCGCTGCCGGTCGGTGACATCGAGGGTGACGAAGCGCGGCGGCCGGCCGCCGCGCTGCCGGAACCAGGCGGCCGCCTGTGCCTGGTACTCGGCATTGCGGTAAGTGAGCACCAGCTCCATGCCTGCGGCCGCGAACGCGCGCGCGATGCCGAAGCCGATGCCGGACACGCCACCGGTGATGAGTGCCGTCTTGCCCTTGAAGTCCATGCGCCTTCCCCTCGCTGCGCCACCTATCATTTGTTAGTGTTACAAACAAAGCAAACGCACGCGGGGGAGTGATCATGGCTGACCTCGAAGCACGCCTGGCGGCCCTGGAGCATCGTGTCGGGGAGCTCGAGGACGTGAGTGCCATCCGCCGCCTGCACTGGGCCTACGGGTACTACATCGACTTCAATCGCGCGGAGGATGTGGTGCAGCTGTTCGCCGCGGACGGCGTGGTGGTATTTCTCTCGGGGGAGTATCACGGGCATGCCGGCGTGCGCCGTCTCTACGGCACCTGGTTCCAGAATTTCTTCACGCAGGGCGTGAACGGCCCGGTCGATGGCTTCCTGCTCGATCACTTCCAGATGCAGGACATCATCACCGTGGCACCCGACCGGCGCACGGCGAAGGGGCGCTTCCGCGGGCTGCTCATGGGCGGCAGTCACGAGACGCGTCCCTACAAGCCCGAGAACCTGCCGCTGCAGTTCTACGAAGCGGGCGTCTACGAGAACGACTATGTCCGCGTGGACGGCATCTGGAAGATCAAGCGCCTCGACTACATGATGCAGTGGCAGGCGGACTACGAGAAAGGCTGGTCGAGGACCGTCTCGCACCTGCAGCCCGCCACGCAGACTTACCCTTCCAATCCACTCGGTCCCGACGTGCTGCTCGCGCCGGACCAGGTGCGCCGCACCTGGCCGCATCGCCAGGACGTGCCCATGCACTTCGCGCATCCGCGCTTCGGGGCGGCGCTGGCGGACAGGGGCTGAAGGCACCCCGCGACGCCTGCGACCGAGCTTCGGCCTCCCCGGCGGTGCCGCAGGAACCCCGCCTTATGTTCTCTCGCCCGGGTACCCCGGGCCCCAACCGCGCCGTTGGGGCGCTCGTTGCACGCAGGCCACAGGCGCTTTTGGCAATGCGACGCCTTGCAAACGATAAAGTTGTTTGTTCTACTTACAAAAAATAAGAGGGCGTTCCTGTAACTTACGGCTCGTAGTCATCGACAAATAGAGGGGGGACGTGAGATGGAGGCTTCTTCCGGCCGGTTTTCCAACTTGCGGTTATTGGGACTGAGCGTCTTCGCGGCGCTTGGAACATTAAGCAGCGGCTTCGTTGTGGCGCAGAACGCACAGCCGGCAGATCAGTCGGTGCTCGCCGAGGTCATCGTGACCGCGCAGTACCGCGAGGAGAAACTGCAGGACACGCCGATCGCCATCACGGCGATCACGTCGGACATGATCGAGGAGCAGGGCGCGACCAAGCTCTCGGACATCCTGACCAGCGCGCCGAGCGTGGTGTTCCGTCAGCAGTCGGCCGCCTTCGGCGAATCGGTCACCGCCTTCATCCGCGGTTTCGGCCAGGCGGACTTCGATCCCGCCTTCGAGCCCGGCGTCGGTCTGTACATCGACGATGTCTACTATCCGCGCCTGACGGGCGCGAACTTCGACCTGATGGACGTCGAGCGCGTGGAAGTGCTGCGCGGCCCGCAGGGTACTCTGGAAGGCCGTAACTCCGAGGGCGGCGCGATCCGCTTCGTGACACGCAAGCCCACCGGCGATGGCTCCGGCTACGCAACCGTCACCTACGGCACGCGCAACCGCCTCGAGCTGCGCGCGGGCGCGGACTTCAAGCTCCTGGATCACCTCTCTGCCAGGATCGCGGGCACGTACGCCGACCAGGATGGCTACGTCGACGTCTACAGTTACGGCTGCCTCTTCCCCGGCAGCGGCGTGCCGGCACCGACCGGCGGCACCAAGTGCAACCAGTATTCGCTCGGTGACACCGGCTACCGCGCCGCGCGCGCCAGCCTGCGTTTCAACCCCTCGGACAGTTTCGACGCCTTGTTCAGCGCCGACTACATCCACGAGGCTCACAACAACGGCGCGGAGATCCTGCTGTACGGCAACAGCGGCGGCAATCCCAACACCAACACGCCCAACGGCACGCCGTTTGACTCGCGCTTCCTGTGCGGCAAGTGGTGCAACTACACCACCCTCGGCAACGGCGCCGCCAATTTCGCCGCGGGCCTCATCCCGCCGCTGAATGGCCTGCCCATGCCGGCGACCTCCGGCCAGCAGCTCAACAAGTTCGACGGCTATGACTTCTCGCTCAACCTCGATATCGGCATCACCGATGCGGTGAAGCTGAACTCGATCACCGGCTATCACAACTGGACCAACTCGTTCAGCATCGACGGCGACCTGTCGCCGGCACAGAGCCAGTTCGGCAACAACACGCTGGATCACTGGTTCTGGAGCGAGGAGCTGCGCCTGAACATGGAGCTCGGCAAGCGCGTCCACGCCACGGTCGGTGGCTACTACTCCGATGAGAGAACCACCTACTACACGCTGCAGGACATCCGCTACGTCGCCATAGGCGTACCAGCGCCCGTGTGCGCCGCGATCGGCGGGCTGCCCACCCCCACCTGCCCGATCTTCCCGCTGCAGTTCATCGGCAACGACCCGGTGTTCACCAAGTCCAAGGCAGCCTTCGGCACGGTGGTGTGGGATGTCACCGACGCGCTGTCCCTGACCGGCGGGGTGCGCTACTCGAAGGACTCCAAGGCCTACACCTACTACCGCTACAACCTCGACGGCGTCACCATCAACCCGTTCGTCGATCCGGTGGGCGCCGCGAACGGCATCGGCTACAACGGCCCCAACGGCGAGGCGCTCTCGGGTCGCACGGCCACCTTCGATGGCAGCCGCACCGACTACCACTTCAGCGCCGACTACCGCTTCAACCCGGCGGTGATGGTCTACGCGTCCGTCGGCACCGGCTACAAGGCCGGCGGCGTCGGCCCGCGCCCCTTCAACGCCCAGCAGGCGATCGGGTTCGGCCCGGAGACGCTCACTTCGTACGAGATTGGTCTGAAGACCGACCTGTTCGACCGCAAGGTTCGCTTCAACACCGCCGTCTTCTACAACGACTTCAAGGATGCGCAGCTGGTGCTCCTGAGCTGCCCGCAGTACGGCGGTCCCGGCCCCTGCGCACTGCCCCAGAACGCAGGCGACGCGAAGGTCTCGGGCGTGGAAGCCGAGATCATGGCGCTGCCCTTCGCGGGCCTGCAGCTCGATCTGTCCGGATCGTATCTGCACTGGGACTGGAAGTGCGTGAACCCCGAGGTGGTGGGCCTGGCGAACGGTCCGTGCTCGAGCGATGCCTCGGTGATCGACCTGTTGTCCTCGACCCCGATCGGATTCATCAAGGAGCAGGCGCACGCCGGCATCCAGTATGAGATTCATCTGGGCAGCGGCGGCACGATTACCCCGCGCTTGGACGCCACCTACCAGGGTCCGCAGAACGGCAGCAACCTGGCGGCCTCGGCGGGCACGCCGTCCGCCATCTACGGTCAGGTGGGCGGCTATACGACGGCCAACGCCCACCTCGAGTGGAAGAACGCCAAGAAGGATCTGACGGCGACGCTTGAAGCCACGAACATAACCAACAAGTACTACTTCTACTCGAAGTTCGACCTGACCGGGGCCGGTGCCGGAACGATCACCGGCTCGCCGGCGGCGCCGCTGGCCTGGGCGCTCACCGTCAGGAAGACCTTCTGATCATTCCCCGCCAGTAGCCGAAAAGAACAGGGGCGAACCATCTGGTTCGCCCCTGTTGTCTCTCGCGGCCCCCCGGCCGTCTGCGACGCGCGCCGCTGCCGGCGCTCTTCGATGCCCTACAGCTTGATGATGACCGTCTTCAGCTCCGTGTAAGCCTCGATGCCCTGCCGGCCCTGCTCGCGGCCGATGCCCGACTGCTTGAAGCCGCCGAACGGCAGCGCCGGATCGATGACCGCGTGGCAGTTGCCCCAGACGGTGCCGGCTTTGAGTTTGGCGGCCAGGCGGTGCATCGCCGACACATCCTTGGTCCAGACGCTGGCGGCGAGGCCGTAGGCGGTGTCATTGGCGGCCTTCGCCACTTCATCGAGCGAGTCAAAGCGCTGCGCCACCAGCACGGGCCCGAAGATCTCCTCGCGCACGATGCTCATGGAGGGCTTCACGTTGATGAGCACGGTCGGGTTCACGTAGTAGCCGTCGGCTGCTGCGGCATCCCCGCCCACCACGACGGAAGCGCCATCGCGCTTGCCGGCCTCGATGTAGCCCATGACGCGGTCCATCTGTTCCCTGGAGACCAGCGGTCCCATGTGCGCCTCCGGGTCCAGCGACGGGCGCGGCTTCCAGAAGGCGGAAGCCGCCGCCACGCCCTCGACCACGCGGTCGAACACCGAGCGGTGCGCGAACAGCCGCGAGCCGGCGACGCAGATCTGGCCGGAGTTGAAGAAGATGCCACCGGCGGCGGCCGGCGCGACCTCCTCGACGTTGACATCGGGCATCACGATCACGGGTGACTTGCCGCCGAGTTCCAGGCTGACGCGCTTGAGCGAGTCGGTGGCGTTCTTGTTGATGATCTTGCCGACCTCGGTGGAGCCGGTGAACGCGACCTTGTCGACGTCCGGGTGCTTCACCAGCCGGTCCCCGGCCGTGTGCCCGTTGCCGGTGATCACGTTGATCACGCCCGGCGGGAAGCCCGCCGCCGCCACGAAGTCCGCCAGGCGCAGCGCCGTCACCGAGGTCTGCTCGGCGGGCTTGAGGATCAGCGTGCAGCCGGCGGCGAGCGCCGGGGAGATCTTCAGGGTCGCCATCAGCAGCGGGAAGTTCCAGGGCACGATCTGGGCCGCCACCCCGACCGGCTGGCGCGAGACGTAACTGAAGACCGTACCCTGGGGCAGTCCCATGGGATCCAGTACCTCGCCGCCGAGCTTGGAGGCCCAGCCGGCCATGTAGCGCAGGTGATCCACGGACCCCGGGATATCCACCATCTTCGCCATGCCCATCGGCTTGCCGTTGTCGATGGCCTCGAGCTCGGCGAACTCCGCGGTGTGCGCCTCGATCAGGTCCGCCAGCTTGTTGATGGCGCGCTCGCGTACCTTGGGCGGCAGGTTGGACCAGCGGCCATCGTCGAACGCGGCGCGCGCCGCGGCGACGGCCCGGTCCACGTCGGCATCCGAGGCGTCCACGATGCGGCCGATTTCCCGGCCCGTGGACGGGTCCTCGACGATGAGGGTGGCGCCGTGGCTCGAGGCCACCCACTCATTGTTGATGAAGAGGGCCGGCTTGCGCGCCAGTGCCTTCTTGGCGGCGGGGGAGTAGTCGGGCTGCACGAAGGAATTGCTGCGCTCGATCGGTTGCACGGTGGCCATATCACTATCCTCCGGGATCGCCCTGGGCGCGGCTTCGGCCGCCCCCTCGTGTGGCTATTTGTTTGTGTAGCGTACTAACTGCCCTGCGGAGGGTCAACGCAAGGCCACCCGCCAGCGTGGACCGCCGTCAATCAAGCACTTGCACCGCAAGCGGCAAGCGCCGTTCGCAGGCCGCTGCAGCGCTTGAGGAGGCTCAGGCGATGCGCCGGTACTTCGCCGCGCGCACCGGATCACCCATCAGCTGGTAGAGCCGGATCGCCCGGCGCAGCGCGTCGTACCCATACAGGCTCGCGGGCGGCCATCGCTTCAGCAGCACGGGTACGCTGGTCTCGACCAGCGCGTCGGCTTCAGAAAAGCGCTGCTTGCCCGTCAGACAGGCGGCCTTGACGTTGTCGAGCAGGGCGATGCGCCAGGGGTCATCCGGGTAGCGCTGGGCCATGATGGGACGCGCGCTCTCGAGGGTCTGAAGGCCGGCGTCGTAGCGGCCGGTGCGGCACTGAAGGTCGGCGATGTCCACCAGTATGGGCGCGTGCATGCGGTTCTTGTTCGCGATCGCCGCCTGCAGTCCCTTCGCCAGCGCGTTTTCCGCGGCCGCGTAGTCGCCGGTGCCCATGCGCGCCAGGCCAAGGTTGGTAAAGGCGAAAATCAGGTCGCGCTGCGTTTCGTCCTGTTGCGCCAGCTGTATCCGCACGGCCTCCTCGAGCATGGGGATTGCACGCGCGAAGTCCCGCCGCTCGAGGTAGAGCAGCGCCAGGTTGTTCATGTCCACCGCGACATCCGGGTGCTCCTTGCCCAGCACCCGGGTGTCGATGGCGAGCGCGCGCTGATAGAACCCTTCCGCACGCTCGCTCTCGCCACGCAGGTAAGCGACCGCGCCGAGATTGTTGAGCGTCTCGGGAACCATCGGGTGCGTCTCACCCGAGAGCCTGATGCGCGCCTGCAGCGCCTGCTCGTACAGCCTTTCGCTCGCGGCCAGGTCGTTCGAATAAATGTCCGAGGTCGCCAGTTGCTCGAGCGCGCGCACCTGCAGTTCGTTGGGAGGCTGGTTCTTCTGCAGCGCCAGCGCATGGTTGAAATAGTCCAGCGCCTGCTCGGGCTTTTCCTGCAGGCCGGCGAGCTCGCCGCGGCCGATGAGTATGCGTGTCTGCAGCGAGCGGTCGGGCGGTTTCAGTGCATCGGCGAGTTGCTGCGCCTGGGAGTAGAGCGCGTCGGCTCTTTCCGTGTTGCCGCGCAGCTGCTCCAGGTACGCAAGCGAGGTCGTCTGCCGGGTGAGCGCGCCGGGGTCCTGCCCCCCGGTGGCATGTGCGGTCTCGAGCAGGCGCAGCGCCGGCTTGTAGAGTCCGAGGCCGGTGTAGACCTCACCGAGGGTCCCCGAGAGCTCCGCCCGCACCACCGGCTCATCGCGCAAGGATTCTTCGATCTCCTGGGTGCCGCGATCGAGGATCGAGCGCGCGGTCACCGAGTTGCCGCGCGATTCACTGGGATTGGAGACCTGGAACAGCGAGACCAGGAAATCGGCAGTCCGCTCCGCCGTCTGTGACTTCTGGATCGCCAGCTGGCGCTGCTTCACCGCCTCCTGGCGCGCCACCCAGGCCGCGAGCGCGAGGCCGGCGAACACGACACATCCCACCATGGCCGCAAGGCCGAATGCGGCCAGACGTTTTCGCTGCCGGGCGTGATCGCGGTGCCGCAGCGCATCGAAGCTCACCCCCAGCAGGGCCGCGATGATCTTGAGCTTGGCGCTGTAGCGGGAATCCCCGCCCGCCCGTATGTCCGCCGCCAGCGGCTCGGCAGTTGCGGCGCCGGGCGCTCCGTCGACCCCCGTGCCGAACAGTGCCGGCGGGAAGGACTCGAGCTCTGGCGCGAGACCGCGCCGCACCGCCTGCGGCTCGCCGGCCACCACCAGGCACAGGATCTTGTCCGCCTTGCCCTGCTCCTTGAAGAGTTTGATCTCCTCGTTCACCCAGCGCGAGGCCGCGGCCGCCGGCGAGCACACGACGATCAGGAAATCACTCTCGTCCAGCGCCTCGCGCAGTGATTCGGCGAGGTTGGATGAACTCGAGAGCTCCTCGCGATCGAGAAATACCGGGCGTAAGCGTGACCGTGGCGCAACGGGCGTCGCGGCGAGGTGCTTGTGCGGGACACGGTAGGTCTCGATGGCGCGGTGCAACCAGCGGGCCACCTTGCGGTCCCCGTGGTGGTAGCTGATGTAAGCCACGTAGCGTCGCGCTGGCATAAAAAACCTAAAGGCGATTTGCTCGCATCTTCTTGCGACGGCCCATACAATGCCTCAAACGCCGCGCAAATCAACGCGCGGAGAAATAATTGTCAGGGGATGAATCATGCGCAGACACCTGCTCGCGGCGGCGATCCTGTCTCTCGGTGCGGCCCTCGTCAGCACCACGGCCTCAGCGCATCACGTCAGCGTCGATTTCGGCCCCATCTTCGGGCCCGGCGGCGACGGCGATGATTTCGGCACCGACACCGTGGGCAACGGCACGGCCTGCACCGCAGGCTCGAGCGGTCCGGAGTCCTGTCCCCTGACCCTCCTCAACGACGCCTCGAGCGGCGCCATCCCGCTGGGGTTTTCGATCGACTTCGGCACGGGGCCGGTCAGCTCGCTCTTCGTCAATGAGAACGGCGTCGTCTCGTTCAACGCCGCGGTCACTCCCTCCTCGTTTACCAGTCTCGCCTCGCTCGGGCAGCCGGTCATCGCACCGTTTTTTGCGGACCTGACCTCGGTAACGTTCCAGGGCACGGTGTTCGAGATGCTGGGACAGAATTTCGGGCAGCTCATGTACCAGCGCGGCTCGGCCGCGGCACAGCCGGAGGCCGACGGCGAATTTCACCAGACGGATGAAGTCCCGGCGTTCGCGGTGTTGTGGTACGGACCGACCGATGCCAACGGCGTGCAGGTGTTCACGCAGCTGGTCATCTTTTCGCACGCCTCCTCGGGCGCGGGGGATTTCGATATCGGGATCCGCTACGGGCAGGTCGATGGCGATACCTACAACAACGGCGCCGGCGCCGGCGCCAACGGCATCGCCGGCCTCGTGCTCGGTACCAACACCCTCACCATCAGCGGCCCGCTGGCGGCGACCACGGATTACTTCTACAGCTTCCGCGGCGGCAAGCTGGTGGGCGGCCCGCCGCCGCCCGTGACGGTGGCCTGTCCGTCCGCGAGCGCCCAGGTCGGGACCGCGTACAGCTCCGCGATGACGGCCACCGGCGGCGTCACGCCGTACACCTTCTCGAATACCGGCAGCCTGCCGCCTGGACTCCTGCTCAATACCGGCACGGGTGCCGTCGCCGGCACCCCCACTGCGGCGGGGACCTTTGCCTTCACGGCGCAGGTGCAGGATGCCTCCGCGGGCACGGCCGCGAGCAACTGCAGCATCACGGTCGCGCCGGCGGTGCCACAGCTGAGTCTGAAGGTGGCCCCCGCCAGCGTCTCCTTCGGCACGGTGAGCCGCTTCAGCCTGCAGTCCAGGACCGTGACGCTGACGAACACCGGCAAGGCGCCCGTGTCGCTCTCCAAGGTGAGCGTGACGGCCGGTGCCGGGTCCGTCCACGGGGACTTCGCGGCGCTTAGCCTGTGCGGCTCCTCGCTCGCCGTCGGCAAGAGCTGCCCGGTCTTCGTCATCCTCTTCGCCCAGGACCTGGGCTCGGTGGCCGCCACGTTGAACATCGCCAACAACGCGACCGGCAGCCCGCAGTCGGTGCCCCTCAGTGTCTTCGTGACACCGCTCAAACACTAAGAGGGACGGCCGCGGCCGCCCGCTACGCGGGGGTCCGCGGCCGTGTTCTTCGGGCACGGTGGCACACGCCAGCGATCGCCTCCTGCCATCTCCTCTCATGCGCGCATTGGACTGGGCGCGCCCGATAGCCAACACTGCGCGTGTTGACCTGTTATCCGGATGAAAGCGCGGGTTTGCCCACCGCATGAGCACGAATCCGCACTCCGGGTTGCGCCGCACCCTGCAGCGCCGGCACATGGAGATGATCGCCTTCGGCGGGGTGATCGGCGCCGGGCTGTTCGTCGGCAGCGGCGTCGTGGTGCAGGCGGCCGGGCCCGCCGCGGTGCTCTCCTTTGCGCTCACCGGCGCGCTGGTGGTGCTGGTGATGCGGATGCTCGGGGAGATGGCCGCCGCGTATCCGGCGGTCGGCGGCTTCTACGAATACAACCGCCTCGCCCTCGGGGAGCTCGCCGGTTTCCTCACCGGGTGGATGTACTGGTACTTCTGGGTCATCGTGGTGGCGCTCGAGGCGGTCGCGGGCGCGCGCCTGCTCATGTTCTGGTACCCGCAGGCGACGCCCTGGACGCTCACCCTTGCCCTGGTGCTCGCCTTCACGCTGCTGAATCTTCTCTCGGTGCGCTCCTGGGGCGAGGCCGAATACTGGTTCGCCTCCGTCAAGGTCGTGGCGATCGTGCTGTTCCTGGCCGTGGGCGCCGTCTACATGGCGGGCCTGTGGCCGCAGGCGGCGGGCGGCTTCGGCAACCTCACGAGCCACGGCGGCTTCCTGCCCCGGGGCATCGGGCCGGTGCTGACCGGCGCGGTGGCGGCGACCGGCTTTTACTTCGGCGCCGAGCTGGTGACGGTCGCGGCCGCCGAATCCGCAGCGCCCGCGGCGGCGGTGGCGGCGGCCACGCAGTCGGTGATCTCGCGCGTGCTGGTGTTCTACGTGGGCTCGATCCTGGTGGTGGTCACGCTCTTGCCCTGGAACAGCCCGGGGATGGCGCAGCCGTACGTGAGCGCCCTGCAGCAGCTTAAGATCCCCGCCGCCGCGCACCTCATGAACGCGGTGATCCTGACCGCGGTGCTCTCGGCGCTGAACAGCGGCCTGTTCGCCTCCTCGCGCATGCTGATGGCGCTCGCGCGCCGGGGCGATGCGCCGCGCTCGCTCGCGCGCCTCAATGCCCGCGGCGTGCCCGCACGCGCCATCCTCACCGGCACGGTGTTCGGCTACGCCGCGGTGGTCATGAACTACGTCTCGCCCGAGCACGTATTCGCGTTCCTCGTGAACTCCTACGGCACGGTGGCGATCTTCGTCTACGTGCTGATTGCGCTCGCGGAGCTGCGCCTGCGCGCGAGGCTCGAGCGCACCGCGCCCGAGCGGCTCACGGTGCGCATGTGGGGTTACCCGTACCTGACGCTGCTGGCGATCGTGGCCATGCTCGGCATCGTGACCGCCATGGCGTTCATCCCCGGGCAGCGCCTGCCGCTCCTGTTCGGCCTCGTCAGCGCCCTGGCAATGCTGAGCGGCTACCTGGTGCGGCGGCGCCTGGGTCCCACCTAGTAAGGCCGGTCGCCGTTCACGGTCGCGCGGTGCATCGTGCGCCGCTCGGGCAGGTAGTCGGCGATGGCGTAGTGCTGGGTCACGCGGTTGTCCCAGAAGGCGACATCATCCACCCGCCACTTCCAGCGCACCGTGAGCTCCGGGCGTCCGACGTGCGCAAACAGGAATGCCAGCACCGCCTGGCTCTCCGGTGGCGGCAGCTCATTGATGTGGGTGGTGAAGCCCTCGTTGACGAACAGTCCCTTGCGGCCACTGACCGGATGGGTGCGTATGACCGGGTGATTCACCGGCGGGTGCTTGGCGATGGCGCGCTCGTAACGCTCCTTGGCGGCCGGATCATTGGCCCAGCGCTCCGCCGGAAATGACTTCGCGACCGAGTGCTGCGCGGTGAGCCCGTCGAGGAAGCCGCGCATCGGTTCCGAGAGGCTCTCGTAGGCCGCCGAGCTGCTCGACCACAGGGTATCCCCGCCGGTGGCCGGCAGGGCCTTGGCCGCCAGGATCCCCGCCAGCGGCGGCGTGGGGCTGAAGGTGACGTCGGTGTGCCAGTTGTCGTTGTCCGGCAGGAACCCCGGATGGGTGTCGATCAGCATGATCTCCGGCAGCTCCGGCAGCACCGGGTAGATCGGGTGCACGTGCAGGGTGCCGAAGCGCGCGGCGAAGCGCGCCTGCGCCTGCGGCGTGAGGGGCTGGTCGCGGAAGAACAGCACCTGGTGCGCGACCAGGAGCTCCCCGAGGCGCTCCACCTCGGCCGCGCTGAGCTCGCCCGAGAGGTCGACCCCGGTGACGAGGGCGCCGAGCGCACGGGCGACACGCGTTGCTTCGATGGCCATGTCGGTTTCCTTCAGGGGATTGCGTTCCGGCAAGTCTGCGCACTGCTAACGCACCCCTGGCGCGACATTGTACGGACCCCACCGGCGGCTTTCACTGCACGGCCGGGCAGAACGCCGCGGGGGCGCGCGCACCGGAGGAGAAGAAAGGTCCCCGGGGGCGAGAAGCCCCCGGGACGTCCCTGGGACTCTACAGCTCCCGATACAGGCTGTCGGAGGTGATCGTGCGCACCTTGTCCAGCGCCGCGAGCCACTTGGAGAACTCAGGATCCGCGGCGGTCTTGGCATTCGCCTCGGCCAGCGCGGTCAGCGAGGCGTACTCCTGGGTCACCACCACGGTGCCGGCATTGGGACCTGCGAACGTGGCGCGCCAGATGCGTAAGGTGGAGTTGATTCCCAGCTTCTTCATCATGGCCCTGCCCTTGTCCAGTTCCTGGATGTAGGCGGCCACGTTGTCGCTCTTGACGGTGATCACCCGCTGCACCGCCGTGTTGGCCGCGTGCGCCAGTCCTGAGAAGGCGAGTGCCAGCGCGGTCGCCGCGATGAGGGACCGCAAGCTTCTGATCATCATAGTCTGCCCCCGAAATCTAGTTGTGGTTGTGAGAGATTGCGACTGTCGCCCCCAAGCAGCGGACGGGGAAATCTAGACGCATTGCGCGCCGGCCACAATCAATATCACCGCCGCCTGGTGCGGCGCGTCAACACAGCCGCGGGATCACTAGAACAGACCCGCCAGCACCTGCAACAGTCCAAAAAAGGCGACGGCCCACGCGAGCGTGCGCAGGTACGGAATGCCGATCACGTAGATCGGCAGGTAGGCGAGGCGGCCGAAGAAGTACAGCTGCGCCCCGAGCGCGGTGTGCGCGGTGTTGGCCCGCGCGAGCACCACGGCCAGCGCGACGGCGGCAAAGAACGGGAAGGTCTCGAGGAAGTTGCGGTTGGCGCGCTCGGCGCGGGCGGCCGCGCCGCTCAGGGGTTTCAGCTCCCCGTCGCGGTTGCCGACGTTCCAGGCAACACCGCGCTGCCTCGTGGTCAGGGCGGCGGCGAGGAATACGTAGACCAGGCCGAGCAGCACCGAGAAGGCGAGGTACTTGAGTTCCGGTGTCATTCTCATCCCCTGCGAAGTGCGCGACGCGCGACGCAGCAGGATACCGCCTGCGGCGGCACGCCAGGCGCGGGGAGCGGCGGCGCACGCGCAAAAGAAAAAGCCCCTGGGCTGTCAGGTACCCAGGGGCTTGCTTCATGCGCGGCGTCAGGCCTTCTTCACCCAGACCTTGCACCACCCGTTGGCGTTGACGAGCTTGCCCGGGAAGATGTTGCACGGACGATAGGCATCACCGGCGTTGCCCTGCAGCTGCAGGCAGGTGTTGCACATCTGGCCTGCCTGGTAGGTCGGAAAGTCCTTGGCACTGACGGACTTGGCGTCGTCGTGGTATCCCAGCGCCTGCGCGGTGGGATCCGTCGGACTTAAGTGCGGCGGTGCGTCCGCGCGCGCTTCGCGTACCGAGCGCAGGGTGCCGGCAGCGCCCACCACCAGCGCCAGGCCCTTGAGAGCGTCGCGACGTGAAAACGATTGACTCATCTCAATCCCCTTGTTGTTGGAGGCGACACGATTCTCAACCACGCGGGCGTGCACGTCCATTGCGTCATATCTGTCTCACCGCATCCCAAGCGCGTGCGTTCCCCGCGCGTGTAAATAATTAGCATGCCGCGCGCGCGGGCGCCGTCAGACACGGACCTCAACCTAACAACGCCCATCGCTGCGCGTTCCCGCACGCGCCAACCTGCCTCGCGCGCTTGCGCAGCGCGTCAGAAGCATCGGGGTGGTGGGTAAAGTGTCCGCGCCCGCGGACCGCCAAGGCTTACTTCGCGCCGGGCTTCTTCGGCGGCTTCACCGCCTGGTTGTACGGATCGTAGCCGGCGCCGCTGCCGGGCTCGGGTGCGATCCGCAACTCCTCGTCCTTGGTGTCTTCGATCTTGAGCTCGGGCATCTCGAGCTTGCGCAGCAGGCGGGATGTGGCCTCGACGGCCAGGCGACTGGTCGTTGCGAGCCAGTCCCACACCGCGTTGCCGCGGGCATCGTGCACCACCTTGCCGGTGGCACCCGGGGCGCCGGGGCGCGCAGCGGGCGCCGGGCCGCTCGCCGCCGGTCGGCCAGACGTGCCGGGACGCGCCGCGGAGGGGGCGGAAGCGGGGGAGCCTGGGGGGCGGGCTCCCGGGGGAGGTGACTTCGGATGGTTCATGGCCCACGGCCCTCGTATTCCAAGGGCTTCAATATGCTGGTAATCCTGCTCCTTTATAACGGGTCCAGCGCTTGCGGGTTTCCTTCGGCTGCCGGATCTGCGGGAAGGATCACAGTCGTAAGCGTAGACGGGGCCGTATAGGCGATCTCCCGCGGCGCCGACGGTTGAGGCAGAATGCCCAGGCTTTTCAGGCGTTTTCGTTTTACTGCCTAGCTTGCACAGCGGGGCGCGGCGGTTGAGACTTTTGACGTTTGGGGGTCCGGTTTCGCAATAAGAGCCACCTCGGGGGAGGGGGCATGTACGTTCGTGCCTACAAGCACGCGCGGCTCATGGACGAGTCCGAGTGGCGTGTTGAAATAGCAGCAAGTTCGCGCTTGGCTGAGGATCTCGTTGCGCGTCGCGTACTCGAGAGTCCCCTGGCCTACCGGCGCTGGACAGGTGAACACGACCGGCTGATGCGGTCGGTGGCTGCGCACGACCGGCTCGAGCGCCAGGTGGTGCAGATGCGCACCACGGCGCTCAACCTCGTGCACCGCAAGGCGCTGTTCGAGTACCTGCAGGAGCGGCAGCTCACCGGCCGCAGGCGTCGCCGGCTGTTCGAGCTCTTCTACGGCTGCCGTGACTACACCAACGCGGTGCTCGCCGAGCACAACACTTACGTGTGCTGCAGCCTGAGTTACCTGTGCGCCTGGTACCTGGCCGAGCACCTGATGCACGACAGCGCGCTGGCGGACCCCCTGTCACTTTACGAGGAGCGCTATCGGCAGTATTTCCGCGCCTTCTGCGACGGCGAGCTCGCCGAGACCGAGGATGAGAAGATCCTGGCCGAGTCGCTCGACTCGCTGCGGCCGCTGCTCAAGTACCAGCTCGGCGAGGCGCGGCAGCACATCCTGTCGATGCCGGTCACGCCGGCGCGCGAGTGGCGCGAGGTCGAGATCCGAAGGCCCACCGGCCAGACGCAGCGCCTGCGGGCGCTCTTCAGCCCCGCCGATCACTGAGGCGGGCTCCGGCGAGCGTCTGCGTCAGGGCGCGCGCGGACTGGCGCAGCGCGTGGGCCAGGCGCGCCGCCGAACACTCCCGGGCACCCAGGAGCCAGGCCGTCACCGGCGCCAGGAGCGCCTCGGCGATCTGGATCGCGGCGAGCGGCGGCGGCACGAGCCAGCGGGCGCCGCGTTCGCTGCCGAGCCGCTCACGCACCAGCCGCACCAGCACCGCCACCGTGTGCCGCCGCATCGCGCCTGCGAATAACTCGCGGGCGAGGGCGCGGTTGCCCCAGAAGTGCTCCAGCACCGCGGTCAGCGCTGGCGTGTTGTCCGGCGCGCGCACGGCGTCGGCGAGCGTGCCGAAGGGTCGGGCGAGGCTCGCGGCGAGGATCGCGTCCTTGCCGGCGAAGTGCTCGTACAGGGTCGAGCGCGCGACGCCGGCGCGCGCGGCGATGTCGGCGGCGCAGATCTCCTCGTAGGAATGCGAGCTCTGCACCACGAGCTCGAAGAAGGCCCTGAGCAGGGCCTCGCGGGTCTTCACGGCGCGCCGGTCGCGGCTTGCGGTCAGCATTGCATCTCGCTCGCGCAGCGCCGGCAGCCCTCTATTTTCCGGACTTGGAGCCGCAGATGTCCGGCAACGGCGCCGGACGGGCCGTTATCGTAGTGCAAATTCCGGAAAGGGAGACTGACGATGAGCGAGCCGACTTTCGCGCCAGGCACAGGCACGCACGGCGCACGCGTAGCGGCCTGGGTGCTGATCGTGGGACCGCTGCTGGAAGTGGCGGCGATGACCGAGCACCCTTCCGTGCACAGCCACGAGGCGGCACAGGTGGTCGCGCAGGTACGCTCGCTGAGCAGTCTCGCAGCCCTCGTGCACGGCGTCCTCATCGCGCTCATGGCCGCGATCCTCCTCGCGCTGCTCGAGTTCAGCGTGCGGCGCGGACTGTCACGGCCGCTGGTGCGCTCGGGCCTCCTCGCCTATGGCCTGGGCGTGATCGCCATGACGGGCGCTGCGCTCGTGGGCGGGTTCGTGGCCCCCGCCGTGGCGCACGTGAACCCGGGAGTGACGGGCGCGGACCTGCAGCAGATGGTGGCCTTCATGACCTTCGCCATGCTCCTGAACCAGGCGCTCGCTCCCTGCGGGGCGATCCTGATGTCGGTGGGCATCGTGGCGTGGTCGCTGGATCTTGGGCGCGGCCCCGTGCCGCAGCGGCTGCTCGGCTACTTCGGCATCGTGACCGGCCTGGGAGCCGCGCTCGCCCTCGCCGGTGGTCTGCTGCGCCTCACGGTGCACGGCATGACCCTCGTCACGCTGCTTGAGGGCGCGTGGACCGTCGGCGCGGGCGTCGTGCTGCTGAGGAGCACCCGCGCCACGCCGGCCCCCGCCTGAAGGTTTCAGCCGCGGGCCATCGCGGCGCAGGAGTCCGCGCACGCGCGGCACGCTTCTGCACACTCGCGCAGCAGCGCGTCGCGCTCGAAGGCGCTGCAGGCCTGGGCGCAGCGCTTGCAGACTTCCGCGCAGGCGCCGCACAGGATGCGGTGCAGCTCGGAGCCGCGGATCATGGTATCGGCACTCAGGCGGCACACTTCCGCACACACCAAAAGCGTGGTCACCAGTTGCCACTCGTCGCCGCGCTCCTTCAGGCAGTGCGCGGCGCTCTTCAGGCACACCTCGTGACAGCGGCTGCAGTGGGCAATGCAGGTCTGCATCTCGGGTGATTCCACAGTGTCACGGAACGCCATAACTCCTCCTTGACGCCGCAAGCGGCGCGCGCAAAATCACAGCGGTCTTCGCACCCGCCGCCGTGCAGGGAAAACAGTCTAGCCGCCGTGGGCAAAGGATGTGTCCGCATCGGGATCTCCGGCTGGCGCTATGCGCCGTGGCGCGGCGTGTTCTATCCGCAAGCGTTGCCGCAGCGGTGCGAGCTCGCCTACGCCTCCGGCGTCTTTTCGACCATCGAGATCAACGGTTCGTTCTATTCGCTGCAGAGCCCGCAAAGCTACGCCGCCTGGTATGCCGACACGCCCGCGGACTTCGTGTTCGCGGTGAAGGGGCCGCGCTTCATCACCCACATGAAGCGCCTGCGCGAGGTGCGCCGCCCGCTCGCCAATTTCCTCGCCTCCGGGGTGCTCGAGCTGCGCGAGAAGCTCGGTCCCATCCTGTGGCAGTTCCCGTCGAGTTTCCGCTTCGAGCCGGAACGCTTCGGGTCCTTCTTCGGGCTCCTGCCTAGGGACACGGGTGCGGCGCTGCGCCTGGCGCGCGCCCGCGAGCCACACCTGCACGGCCGCTCGAGCCTTGCCATCGATGCGGTGCGGCCGCTGCGCCACGCGGTCGAGGTGCGCCACGAGAGCTTCCGCGCTCCTGACTTCATTGCGCTGCTGCGACGTCACGGCATCGCCCTCGTGGTCTCGGACACCCCCGGCAAGTGGCTGCAACTCCAGGACGTGACGGCGGATTTCCTCTACCTGCGGCTGCACGGGGCCAGGCAGCTCTACGCCAGCGGCTACACGCCGGCCGCGCTTGATGCCTGGGCGCGGCGCATCAGGGCGTGGCGGGCCGGCAGGGAGCCTCGCGGCGGCGAGCGCGCCTCACCCAAGCGCGCGCGGCCGCGCGCCGCCCGCGACGTGTACTGCTATTTCGACAACACCGACGTGAAGCTGCGGGCCCCGGCGGACGCGCAGTCCCTGGCGCGCCGGCTGAGGAGTGCGAAGCGGGCCTGAAGGCTCACCAGCCGATGCCGTAGTCCTCGCCGTGGTTGCTCGAGCCGCCCCAGAGGGTGCCGTGCTCGCGGTCCACGAAGATCGCATTGATGGGGCCGGAGCTGCGCTCCTCGAACTCGAGCTTGTAGCCCATGCGGGTGAGCTCGCCCCGCACCCACTGCGGGGTCGCGGCATTCACCGTGAGGCGCCCGGGGAAGGACTCGTGCCCGCCGAAGGAATCGCGCATCTGGTAGCTGGTGATGTTGGCCGCCTCGGTGGCCTCCTGCACCGTCATCCCGAACTCCACCACGTTCAGGAAGAACTGCAGCAGGTTCTGGTCCTGGGTGTCCCCGCCCTGCACCGAGAAGATCAGATACGGCTTGCCGTCCTTCAGCGCCAGCGTCGGGGTGAGGGTGGCGCGCGGGCGCTTGCCGGGGGTGAGCACGTTGAAGGGATTTTCAGCCGCATCCAGCACGAAGCTCTGCATGCGCTGCGACAGGCCGATGCCGGTGTGCCCGGCGATCACCGCCGGCACCCACCCGCCGCTCGGGGTGACCGAGACCGCCCAGCCTTCCGCGTCGGCGGCCTCCACGCTCGTGGTGCCGAGGCGGAAGGTGCGGTCGAACTCGCGCAGCGCCGTCGGGGTCGGCTCGGGCATGCGGCTGTGCCACTTCGCGAGCGTGGAGGCGAACGGGTTGGTGGCGCCCTGGAAGGGATAGGGATCGCCCGGGCGGATGTCCGGGTCGTTGTGATCGGGAAGCACGAGTTTGGCGCGCTCGCGCGCGTAGTCCTTCGACAGCAGGCCCTTGATCGGGGAGTGCGGCTCGAAGTCCGGGTCGCCGTAGTAGAAGTCGCGGTCGGCATAGGCGAGGTTCATCGCCTGGTAGAGCGTGTGGATGTAGCGGGCGCTGTCGTAGCCCATCGACTTCAGGTCGAAGTTCTCCAGTATGTTCAGCGCCTGCAGCATCACCGGGCCCTGCACCCAGGTGGTGAGCTTGTAGACCTCGATGCCCTTGTAGCTGGTATGGACCGGCTCCTCGATCTTGACCTTCCAGCGCGCGAGGTCCTCGAGCGTGAAGAGCCCGCCGGCCTCGCGCACGCCGCGCACCAGCTCCTTGGCGATGTCGCCCTGGTAGAAGCGCTCCTGGGCGGCATAGATGGCGGCCTTGCGGTCGCGGCCGGACTTGAGCGCCTGCTTCTCGGCCTCGACGAGCTTGCGCAGCGTCGCGGCGAGCTCCACCTGGCGGAACATCTCCCCGGGCCAGGGCGCCTCGTGCGCGGTGCCCGCGTGCGGCAGCAGCACGCGCCGGGAGTCCGGCCACTGGCGCAGGCGCTCCTGGTTGTGCTGGATGGTGTTGACCAGCTCCGCCTCGATCGGGTAGCCGTCCGCCATCTGGATCGCCGGCGAGAGCACCTGGGCGAGACTCATGGTGCCGTACTCGGCCAGCATGGTCATGAGGCCGCCGGGCGTGCCCGGGGTGACCGCCGCCAGCGGGCCGTACTCGGGCGGGAATTTCATGCCGAGCTTGTGGAAGTACTCCGGTGTGGCGCCGGTGGGGGCGACGCCGAGGCCGTTGATGCCGATGACCTTGCCGGTGTGCGGGTTGTAGATGAGCGCCTGGGTCTCCCCGCCCCAGGAGAGCGTGTCCCACATGGTGGAGGTGGCGGCGATCATGGCGCACGCGGCATCCACCGCGTTGCCGCCACGCTCGAAGATCATGGCGCCCGCGGTCGCGGCGAGCGGCTTGCCGGTGACGGCCATCCAGTGCGCGCCGTGGAGCGCGGGCTTCTGGGTGCGGGCTTCAGCGGGCGCGGCGTTCAAAGCGAGGAGGGCGAGAGCGGCGGCGGTGAGGGCCAGCCGTGCCCTCGGGGTCGACGTCGTTCCAACAGTTGGTGTGCTCAACTTACGCATGCCGGCCCCTTCGTCCGCTTGATTTTCTGGGCGAGGAGCATAGGGCAGAAGGCGACCCTTGCGCACGCGACCTGCAGCGCGCCGGGGGTGCGCGGGAACGCCGGCGCTGCGCGCTTGAAACTTCTTCAGACTGACGGCCTGAAGAGGCTGCACGGCGGTTCTGCGCCCCGCCACGTCGCCTCTGTCGGCTGTGTCATAGGTCTCTCGGGTGAAACTGTGCACCGCGCCCCTGTGCCCTGGGGGGCGTTCGGCCACACTCCTTTAGACATTCGCAGGGCAAAATGTGAACCAGTTGGCATTTGCGTTTGGGGCACTCGCCGGCCTCGTTTGTGCGGGGCTGGCCCTGCTCCTGTGGCGGCGCGTGCGCCCCGGGACGCCCGATGCGCTGCGCGAATACGACGACACCCACATTGCCGTCTTCGAGCAGTGGCCGACCACCGCCCTGGTGCTCGATCCCGGCACCCAGAAGATCCTCGCCGTGAACCCGGCCGGCCTGCGCAGCTTCGGCTACTCGCTCGAGGAGGTGCAGGAGCTGAAGTTCAGCGACCTCTTCAGCGCCGAGGGGGTCGAGAACCAGGCGCTCCTGAAGAAGATCCCGGAAGCGAGCACCCGCGCGCCGGTGGAAATGCGCCAGCGCTGCAAGGACGGCTCGCTGCGCAACGTGGAGGCGACCTGCTACCCCCTGAGCCTCGGCAACCGCTCGGCGCTCGCGGTGGCGGTGCACGACGTGACCGTGCGCCGCAAGGTCGAGACGCACCTGCTCGAGAAGCACCAGCACCTGGATCACCTGGCGCACCACGACCAGCTGACGGGGCTGCCGAACCGCCTGTACCTGCAGCTGCACCTGCCGCAGGCCATCGAGGAAGCCAAGAAGACCACGACCGTGCTCGCGGTGCTGTTCCTCGACCTCGACCGCTTCAAGCACGTCAACGACTCGCGCGGCCACGAGACCGGCGACAAGCTGCTGAAGACCGTGGCGCAGCGCATCCGCGCCACCATGCGCGCCGAGGACGTGGTGGTGCGCATGGGCGGCGACGAATTCATCGTGATCCTGAAGGGCGTCAAGACCACCGAGCAGGTGAACGAGGCCGCCGGGCGCATCAACCATGCCCTGAGCGCGCCGATGGTGATCGACGGGCGCACGCTCGTGACCACGGTCAGCATCGGGGTGGCGCTCTACCCGCACGACGGCGCCGACATGGGCGAGCTGCTGCGCCACTCGGACACCGCCATGTACCAGGCGAAGGACCGCGGCCGCAACAACTTCCAGCTGTTCGCCCCGGGCATGGACCGGCGCCTGAAGGAGCGCATCGCCATCGAGTCCTCGCTGCGCACCGCGCTCTCCAGCGGCCAGCTGGACGTGCACTACCAGCCGATCGTTGACATCGAGTCCCAGGCGGTGGTGGCGCTCGAGGCGCTGCTGCGCTGGAAGCATCCCAACCACGGCTACGTGCGTCCCGAGCGCTTCGTCAACGTGGCCGAGGAAGCCGGCCTCATCGTGCCGATCGGGGACTTCGTACTGCAGCGCGCGATCGAGGACACGGTGCGCTGGCGGCAGGCCGGCGCCACCCTGGTCCCGGTCGCCATCAACGTCTCGGCGGTGCAGCTGCAGCGCGCCAACCTCGCCGACAGCATCTCCCGCCTCACCAAGCAGCACGGGCTGGACCCTGCGATGCTGCAGATCGAGCTCACCGAGAGCGCCGTGTTCGAGCGCCGCGAGGCGCGGGCGCGCGAGGCGAGCCAGGACACGGTCGCCAAATTGCGCGAGCTCGGCGTGCACATCGCCATCGATGACTTCGGCACCGGCTACTCGAGCCTCTCGTACCTGAAGCGCTGGCGCGTGGACACGCTCAAGATCGACCGCAGCTTCGTGCGCGACCTCGTCACCGACATGAGCGACCTTGCGATCGTCAGCGCCATCATCGCCATGGCGCGCCACCTGCACATCAAGGTGGTCGCCGAGGGCATCGAGGGCTGGCCGCAGCTGGAGAAGCTGCGCACGCTCGGCTGCTCCTACGCGCAGGGCTATCTCTTCGCCCGCCCGTCGCCGGCGGCGGACTGCATGCGCTACCTCACCGGGGTGCCGCTGGATCTCACCCAGCGCCTGCCGGTGCTCGACATGCTGGAAAACACCGGCAGCGGCGAGCAGCAGGCCCTGCGGGCCTGACGCGCGTTCGCCGGCGGCCCACCCGCCATTCCTTGGGTTTCCAACGCCGGCCCGCGCCGGGAAGCGCCACTTGGGAACGTGCGAGAATGCGCCATGGTTTCGGACCCTTCCCCAGCCTCCAGGGAGCCGCCGCGCCAGCAGTGCGCGGACGCGGTGCTCATGGTGCGGCCGAAGGCCTTCGGCTTTAACCCCGAGACCGCTGCCACCAACGCCTTCCAGCAACCCCCCGCCCCGCAAGCCGGCGATGCGGCCGCGCTGGCGCTGCGCGAGTTCGAGCAGCTCTCCAGGGCGCTCGCCGCCGAGGGGGTCGAGGTGTGCGTGGCCGAGGACTCCGTCGTCCCGGTCAAGCCCGATGCGGTGTTCCCCAACAACTGGGTGAGCTTCCACGCCTGCGGGACCCTGGTGCTCTACCCGCTGGCCAATCCGAGCCGGCGCCCCGAGCGCCGCCAGGAAGTCCTCGATGCCGCGGTGGCGCGCCTGAGCTTCAAGGTGCGCCACTTGCTGGACCTGAGCTGGTACGAGGGCGAGGGGAAGTACCTGGAGGGCACCGGCAGCCTGGTGCTCGATCACGTGAACCGCCTGGCCTTCGCCTGCCGCTCGCCGCGCACCGACCCGGCGCTCGTGGGCGAGTGGTGCCGGGAACTGAAGTTCGAGCCGGTGCTGTTCGAGGCCCACGATGCCGCCGGCGTGCCGCTCTATCACACCAACGTCTCACTCTGGATCGGCGAGCGGGTGGCGGTGGTGGCGGCCGAGGCGATCGCCCAGGCCGACCGGGAGCGGGTGCTCTCCCATCTCACCACCAGCGGCCGGGAGGTCCTCCGCATCAGCCGGGAGGAACTCAAGCACTTCGCGGGCAACATGCTCGAGCTCGGTACCTGGGACGAGGCGCTCGGGGACTCGCGCGTACTCATCATGTCCGACAGCGCCCGCCGCGCGCTCGCCCCCCACACCTTCACCCGGCTGTCCGGCTGCACCGACACCGTGCTCTCAGTGCCGGTGCCCACGATCGAGAGACTAGGCGGCGGCAGCGTGCGCTGCATGCTGGCCGAGGTGTTCCGCTAGATGGCCGAGCTGCTCGCCAAGGCGCTACTCGCGTATCTCCTCGGGTGCCTGGTCGGGAGCCTGGTCATCGGTGCCGTGCGCGGGGTCGACATCCGCACCCTGGGCAGCGGCAATGCCGGGGCCACCAATGCGCTGCGCACCCAGGGCAAGGCGGTCGGCCTTACGGTGCTGGTGATCGACCTTGTGAAGGGCTGGCTCGCCACGGCATGGCTCGCGCACCTCACCCTGCCTCTCATCGCGCCGGCGGACGCAGCCCTCGAGGCCTGGAGCGTGCCGGTGTGTGCGCTCGCCGTGATGCTCGGGCACATCTATCCCGCCTGCTTCGGGTTCCGCGGCGGCAAGGGCGTGGCGACGCTCGTGGGGGTGCTGCTCGGGATCAGCGGCCGACTGCTGGCCGTGTTCCTTTTGACCTGGCTGGCCGTCGTGGTGCTGACCGGCTACGTGGGCCTGGCCTCGATTACGGGCACGCTCGGCGTGGCGATTGCGGTCGCGGCAGGTCACTTTGCGCCGCGCGTGCCGCTCCTCGGCTTCGCCGTGGTCGCGGCCCTCCTCATCATCTATACCCATCGCGGCAACATCCAGCGCATGCGCGCCGGCACCGAATCGCGCGCCCGGCGGCTGTGGCTCCTCGGCCGCGGACGCACCGCCTGACATGCCGCGCCCGCGCCCACCCACGCCAAAGGTCCGCGAGGCGGCACCGCTCATCGCCCAGGTGTTCGCGAGGCTCGCCGACGGAAAATTCCACTCCGGCGAGGAGCTCGCGCGCGATCTGAAGGTCAGCCGCAGCGCGGTGTGGAAGGCGACCGGTGCGCTGCGCGAGCTCGGCACCACGCTGCACGCGGTGCGCAACCGCGGCTACCGCCTCGCGCACCCGGCCGAGCCGCTCGATGAGAAGAAGATCCGCGCGCGCCTGGAGGGCGCGGTGCGCGAGCGCATGCGAGCGATCGAGACCGCCTGGTCGCTCGCCTCCACCAACTCGGTGCTGCTGGCGCGCCCGAATCCCCCCGCCGGCTCGGGCGAGGTGCTGCTGGCCGAATACCAGAGCTCCGGCCGCGGCCGCCGCGGGCGACGCTGGCTCGCCCCGCCGGGCGGGGCGATCTGCCTCTCCCTGAGCTGGACGTTCTCGGAAGTGCCGCCGGAGCTGGGTGCGCTGGGCCTGGTCATCGGGGTGTGCGTGCTGCGGGCGCTGAAGGACCTGAAAGTCGACGGGGTGCAGCTGAAGTGGCCGAACGACCTCCTGGTGCGCGGCAAGAAGCTCGGCGGCGTCCTCATCGAGCTGCGCGCCGAGTCCACCGGTCCCGCCTGCGTCGTCATCGGCATCGGCCTCAACGTCGCCCTGGGAGCTGAGCTGCTGAACGAGATCGCCGCGACCGGGATCGCGCCCACGGACCTCAACAACTCGGGTCTTTCCGGCACCTCGCGCAACGAGGTGGTCGCCGCGGTGCTCAGCGCCTGCGTGAAGGGCCTCACCGAGTTCGAGCGCGAGGCGCTCATGCCGTTCCTCGCGGACTGGCGGGAGGCGGATGCACTGCACGGGCAGGCGGTCAATGTCACCGGCGGGCAGGGCGTGTCGCAGGGTGTGGCGGCCGGCATCGACATGCACGGGGCGCTGCTCATCGAGACGCCCGAGGGCGTGCAGCGCTTCCTGTCGGGCGATGTCAGCGTGAGGCGCGCTTGATGGCGGTGCTGGTGATCGATGCCGGCAACAGTCGCCTCAAGTGGGCGCGCGCGCAAGGCTCGCAGCTGGGGCCCTCGCGCGCCGCCGCGCACTCGAAGTGGTCCCGGGCCGATTACGCGCGCCGGCTGCGACGAGCCGCACAGTCCGTGGACGGGATGCTGGTGTCGAGCGTCGCAGGACCCGAGGTGCGCGCCGCGCTGACCGCGGTGGCGCGCAGCGCGAAAGTCCGCATCCGTTTCCTCAAGGTCCCCGCCCGGGGCGCCGGGATCACGGTCGGCTACCGCGAGCCCTGGCGCCTGGGCGTGGATCGCTTCGCAGGCCTCGTGGGTGCCCATCACCTCTTTGCCGGCATCCCGGTGTGCGTCGTCGGGGTGGGCACCGCCATGACGCTCGACCTCGTCGGCCGCGACGGGCGGCACTTCGGCGGCGCGATCATTCCCTCGCCGGGCCTCATGGTCGAGGCGCTCCTCACGCGCACCCATGGCATCCGCCGCCGGGCGCAGGGCGGCAGCGTCAAACCCCGCGGGCCCTTCGGGCGCTCCACGCGGGATGCGATCCGGGAAGGCACGCGCTTCGCCGCCGCCGCCGCGATCGACCGCCTGGTCGCCGAAGGCACCGTGCTCGCAGGGGCGAAGCCCCTCGTGGTGCTCACCGGCGGCGGGGCGCCGGCGGTGCGCCCGCTCATCCTGTCGCACTGCGTGCGGGTGCCGGACCTGGTGCTGCGCGGACTTGCGGTGCTCGCGCAGCCGCCGCAACGGCAAGCGTTGACTTAGAATCGCCGCGTGCGCCGTTTCTTCTTCCTGCTCCTCTTCTCAAACCTCGCTTATGGTGCGTGGGCGGCACTCGTGAGGCCGCCCCCCACGGTGCCGGTGAACCAGGCGTTCGCACGGCTGGCGCCCCTGAAGCTCGTCGATGAGCTGCCGCCCTCGGAGCGGCCGGATCCGGCCGCGCGCAAGACCGCGGACACACCCGGCCAGTGCCTCTCGGTCGGTCCCTTCGGGGACGTGGACAACAGCGCCAAGGCGGCAGCCCTGCTGCGTGCCCGCGGGTTCGACCCGAAGCAGCGCGCCGCGGAAGGGGAGATGACCCAGAGCTGGTGGGTGTTCATCGGCGGCATGAAGGCGGAAGGGGACACCGACCATGCGCTGGTGATCCTCGAGCGCAACGGCGTCAAGGATGCGATCGTCATGCCGGCCACGGCCGATGCGGGACGGCGCGTGTCGCTCGGCCTCTTCACCGAGCGGGCGCGCGCGGAGCGGCGCGCCGAGTCGGTACGCGCCATGGGACTGAAGGCCGAGGTCGCCGAGCGCAAGCTCGCCAACGCCCTCTACTGGGTGGATCTCGCCCCGCAGCCGGGCATGAACACCATCCCGCTGCAGGACCTCTTTTCCCAGGGGGTGAGCACGAAAGTCTCGGTGCAGCCGTGCCCGCCAGCCGCCGCAGCGGCTCTCGCGACTCCGGCTGCGCCGGGACCGGCGCCGGCGACGGCCGCCAGCACCCCGTCAGCCGCGGTCAGCGGGCCGCCCCGGCTGCCCTGACGCCCCGGGCTCGAAAACCGCATCAGCCCCGATCGACACTTCCACGAAGCGGCGGATCGGACGCAGCGTCGTCTCCTCGCCCATGAGCTCCTCCTTGCGGATCTGCATGGTCTGGCCCAGGGCCTTGAGGTCCATATCCGCCGCCTGCGCCTTGGCGAACATGCCGCCCGGCTGCTCCTCTTCCTTCACGTGGTGCTTGATCTGCTCCGAGAGCACCTTCAGGCGCGAGTCGTAGAAGTCATCGACCTCGGGATCGAATGCCTCGATGTCGGCGATCACCAGCTTCGCGCTGCCGTGCTCGAGCAGGGCCTCGTGATGCGTGTCCTTGTCCTTGGTGGCGGCGAGGAAGGCGGGATAGAAGATCTCCTCCTCGATCAGGGTGTGCACTTCGAGCGCCTTGCAGATCCGGCGCGCGAGCTCGCGCTTGCGCTCATTCCCGCGCGCGTTCTCGAACTCGCCGAACCACTTCTCGACCTGGCGGTGATCGGCCTTCAGCAGCGCCACCGCATCAGGCGCTTCGGCGGCGCTGTGGATGCGGGCCCGGGCGGGCGATGAGGCTCTCTTCTTGGATGCTTTGGACTTTGACCTGGCGGCCATGACGCTCTCCTGGATGGTTCGACGCGCAGTGGGATGAGGAAACCACGCGCACGATAGACAGTGGCGCAGGAGCAGCCGGTCATCCGGACGCGCGTTCCGCTGTAGGACTTGCGGTGTGACGGCACGGGCGAGCGCGTGCGGCGGAGGACAGGGATCTCCGGAGTGCGGGCGGAGCACGTCAGAGGCGAAGCGGCCCCGCAGGCGTGTGCGCTGCCGAAAGACCGCTTTGTCCTTTTTGTGGCAGCGCGGCGAGCGCGGGTCGCTCCCAAGCCCGGGGGCGGGTTTCGAAGCCCGGGCCGATCCGGTGGGCTGAACCGGGGGCCCGTTGACCCGAAGTGAAGCCGACGGGTCCCGGAACTTAAGTGCGGCAGGCCACGAGCGGCTGGTGCAGCACGCGGCGCGTCCAGTGCCGTGGCTGTGACTGGGGCTTGCCGCACGGATATCGATCGGTACAGGGGCGGGCGCGGAACCCCGATTCCTGCAGGGCAGCCGAGCGGGAACCGGAAATCTCGCAATGCCAGAGCGTCCGGCAGGTCAGCATCCAGGCTTTCATGTGCGCACCGATGCGGGCGCCGGAAAATGCTCCGGCGTCCTGAGCTTGGGATGGATGAGTATGTAGCTCAAAGAAGAAGGGATTGTTAAAAACGTGCTCAAAACCACACAGGGGCTTCCTTTCCCCTGGCGGTCTTGAGCACGTTCGGGCGAAGTTTGATCCGGCAATGCCTTGGGCGGTATCAGTGCGGGCGCCATAGCCGTTGTAGGTATCCGCTGATAGAAGCCGGCTGCCCAGGCGGATCTTTCCCGGGCGGTGTCACTTTTAGTGTTTCGGGCAGGCGGGCCCTGAAGTTTGTGCACAATTCGCAACGCGCAATGCCGCGCACCGCGGTGCTACGATCATCGGGCAAAAGGGCGGCGCCTATTCCTTATATGGAAGTTCCGCCATGCCCGCCGTCACCTTCCGCCTCCAGGTGCTTCGCGAGGGACGTGAACGATGGATGAGATGCTCGCCGGCGCCGGGATCCTCTGTATCCTCGCCGCGATCATGACCCGCCAGCTCAAGGCCGCGGGGCGGAACATTCCGGTCCTGATCAGCTCCCCCCGGCGCCAGGCGTTGCTCGCGGCGCTCGGTGCTGTGCTGCTGGGAGCCTCCTTCCTCGCCGGCCTGGTTGACCCTGCCGCGCAGACAGGGTCTCTTCCGCGCGGGACCATCACACCGCCGCACGCCACCGATGCGCCGCCGTCGGTGTCGGATTCCAGCGGCGGCAACGCCCCGCAGATGTCTGGCCAGGGTGCCTCTTCGCAGGGGCCGGGAGCCTTGGGCGACCATGAAATTGAGCGCTCCGATCATCCGGACTCTGCATCGACCGTCACCGAGGACGAACTGCGATCGAGAAGCCGGGAGCGCAAGCGCGAGCCCTAGAACCGGGTCGCATTCAGAAGGGTGGTTTCCCGCGTATCGGCTTTGAGCACGAGTCACAGGTAGAATCGGCCGCCCGTCAGGTGTGCCGGCTTAGCTCAGTGGTAGAGCAGCGGTTTTGTAAACCGGAGGTCATCTGTTCGAATCAGATAGCCGGCATCATCTTACTTCACTGTATTTGAGGACCTTTTTACTCCCGATCGCTACCCGGTCTGACACAAGCGCGGCACGGCTGATTGGGCGAAAAACCGCTGCTCGCCACGGTCTCAGGCGTAAATGCACGACTACCATTCGCGAGTCGCATCAACGCCGATGGTTTGTTTCGTCATGCGGCGAGCTTTTGCTTACAACCTCGTTGACGCACGAGCGAGCGGTGGTTGCACGGCCGGAGAGTGTTGGCGGAGGATGCGCACTTTGGCTGTCTCGTACTCCCCTGCAGTCAGTACCCCGTTTTCCTTGAGGCGGAGATGCTCACGCATTTCGTCGCGGAGGTGCTCGGCCTTCGTGCGTCGGCGCGCCGCCGACGCGAGCAGAATGTGCGCCGCGAGCTTTGCCATGAAACCCCGAAAGACACGGAAGGTCCCAAGGCCGCCGGTGCATTCCAGCAATCTCGCCGCCCCGTAGGTACTGAACAGACTCACTATCTCAGTCGTTCTGTACACGCCCACGAGCGTCGCAAATGCCCACACTACTGTGACGGTGACACACACCGGAAGCCAATCGTGCTGCCACCACGGCGTGGCTGAGGAGCCGATCCGCGATGCGATCCCTAACGCTAGCGCGATTAAAAGGAGCGAGAAGGTGATCCATCGCCATGCGATGTGCCTCAACCGCCGTGGCGCATCGACGAACCGCAGATCGAGGACGTACTCGAGCAGGATGGCGCCTGAGTATGAGCGTACGGAAAGATAGTAGTAGTCGATGATCTCAAGCTGCAGGACGCGTCTGCGAAGTCGACTGCGGAACTCGATTCGCGCGTGGACCCTCCGCGCGGCCCGAACGTCCGGCACGTGCCGGAAGTCCGACTCAAGCAGGATGTGTTCAGTCGTTGGCATCCGAGCGACGCTCGCGTACGTCTCTTTTAAATTGTAATCATGCGTCGTGGCTGGTTTCTGAGAACTGCGTCCCGCAGCGAGACCAGTATCCTCATCGAGACATGCTCCCTCGGCAGTCTGGCGCTGAGATATTCGGCCGGACGCCGGAAGTGGACGCGGAACGCCCTCGCAGCTCTGGCGTGCATTGGCGCGTCTCGTGAGATCAACATGCGCGTCAGTCAATGTTCGTTGCGGCGAGGGCGCGCCATCGGCGACGCGTTGTAGTCGCGCGTAATGCACAGATTTGGCGCTTGTGAAACCCGCGGACTTCGCCGGCTCTCGGAGGGCCGGCTTCAGTCGTCGGTATCTTCGCGACGTCCAAGGCACCGCCTGGAGAATATCCCCAGGCGGCATGGAATGTTGTCTGTCCATACTCCCCCACCTAACTTTGTTCTTCGTTTCTTCCGCACTGTCGGGAGTGTCGCGGTGTCACGACACACGACGCAACGGCGACCAATAGCTGAACCGCAGCTGAAGCAGAACGTAAAGTAAAGTTACGCGCCAATGCCGGTTGCGGTGTGTTAGTTATATGAGCGTCCGATGCAAACATCGGGCAGTGCTTTTGGATTAGCAAAGGGCAAACCCACCGAAAGGTGGCGACGCAAA